>Ga0272448_1000277_pt1 | contig 80945 bp, 71 predicted proteins | sample YNPCB0191_FD_202220 | JGI IMG/M metagenome (GOLD analysis project Ga0272448, IMG submission 202220) | Hot spring sediment microbial communities from Yellowstone National Park, WY, United States - YNP-CB-019-1 | ecosystem: Environmental > Aquatic > Thermal springs > Hot (42-90C) > Sediment...
CTTAATCTGTCCATATCCCGGGCAGAAAATAATGTTATGGAGTTTTCCATACCCATACATTACCCCAAAACCAACCCACCTAATATTCTTCAACCTGTCAATATGACATTTTCCCTGAACATTAACAGCAGCAATAAGGAATGCTTGACAAAAATATTCGCTTTGGTAAAATTAAACATAGTGAAGATTTAGCAGAGCGTGAGTGTAAAGGTACGGAGTGCTAATGTCTCGGCAAGCGAGGCAGACTATCCAGAATACCTGCTATTTTGTGCAGGAAAAATACCAGATAAAACAGGTCCGATTAGTAATACAATTCAGAAGCGAGGAGGCTCAATGAGTAATAAACTCATCGGCTTGGGTTTGGTGTTTGGCTTATTGGGTTATGCGCTTGGTGCCGGCTGGTCAGGAAGTTTTTATTTCCGTCCGGATCTGTTTCGGGTTCAGTCCTGGGAACGGAATGGAGCAAGTTTCAGTCTTTTGTCAGTAAGCCAGGACCCGGCTTTTTCCCAAAGGCATCTGAATATTGCCTATACCGGTGAAATAGGCAAACCAATTCTGCCTTACTGGTTTTTTACACTGGTAATTCCGCAGGGGATGAAGGTGGGAGATGTCAAGGCCGAGGCCGATGGTTTTATTTCCCTGCCGGTGGCAAATCCGCCCTTTCCGGCTCAACCGCCGGTGCCGGTCTCGCGGCGGAATTTACCCGAGTTTATCAGGCCTGACCCAGCGGTGTATTCCGGCACCCAGCCCTGGCCAGAAAATCTTTACCAGGTGAGCCGGGTGGGCATCAAATCCGGATTCCGTCTGGTTACGGTCTCCCTATTTCCGGTGCGGTTTGACCCGGCCAATCGTTGCTATCTTGTTGCCAGCCGTTTGCGTGTCCGGATAAGTTATGAGCCTGACCCATCCGCAGAACCGGCAAGTTTAACCGCAAAGCAGATTAAACTATTCTCTTCCGCAGTCAGGTTACTCGTTGCCAATCCTGAGGATGTGAGCCGCTATGCACCGAGGGAGAGAATAAATGACTTTGGCACCTATGACTATTGCATCATTACCAATTCCACGCTTGAGCCCTACTTCCAGCGGCTGGTAAACTGGCGCACCCGGACCGGTTATCGGGGCGTTGTTCGCACCACCTCCTGGATTAATTCCAATTATACCGGCCGGGACCTGCAGGAGAAGATACGCAACTTCATCCGGGATTACTTCAACAATCAGGGAACAATGTGGGTGCTTTTAGGCGGTGATAACGGGATTGTCCCTGCCCGGCGGGCATGGGCGGTAGTGGGAAGTGATACTGGCAACATACCCTGTGATTTGTACTATGGTGATTTGCAGTGGTCCTGGGATTCGGATAACGACAATATCTTCGGTGAATACGGGGTTGACACAACCGACCTTTATTATGATGTTTACATCGGCAGGGCAAGCGTTGATGACACCAATCAGGTTAAGACCTTTGTCAATAAGGTTATCACCCATGAGACCAACCCGCCGACCGGTTATCTCCGCCGGATACTCTTGGTTGATGATTCACTCTGGTCAGGTTACGCCTATCGCCAGTCAAACGAATCGATCGCCAATATCACGCCGAGCGGCTGGAGTGATGTGATCATCCACGACCCGGGTAATACGACGATGGTGCGTGATTCCTTAAATAACGGGTTTCAGTTCTCGCATATGGTTGGGCATGGCAATGAAACCGGCATCTATCACACGATGCCACCGCCAAGCTATGCCTTCTACTCGAATTCGGTTATTTCCGGACATAACAACGGCTCAAAGGTCGGGCTCATTAATTCCATCGCCTGCCATCCGGGTAATTTTGAATATTCAGACTGTCTCGCCGAGTCAACCCACAACTGGTCAAACGGTGGTGCCCTGGCGGTGATAATGAACTCCCGTTATGGCTGGGGCACGCCACCGGTTCTTGGCCCTTCAGAGAAACTGGACATTAGATTCTATGACTTCTTCTTTAATCACGACACCATGCCGATTGGTTTGACCCATGCCGAATCAAAGGAGGTATATCAGAATCTCGCCAACAGTGACAGTGTTGAAGGTGCCTGGCGCTGGTGTTACTTTGAACTCAACCTGTTTGGTGACCCGTTGCTTTTGATGTATGAGCAGGTGCCGGCACAACTCAACGCCAGTTTCCCCAACCCGATCAATGTTGGCAGTCAGAGTTTTACGGTCACGGTAACCTCAGGTTCAAATCCGGTTGCCAGCGCCCTGGTCTGTCTTCATAAGGGCAGTGAAGTCTATACTCGCAACTACACCAATACCTCTGGTCAGGTAACATTCTCAATCAACCCCACCACCCCGGGCTATATGTATGTAACTGCCACCAAACCCAATTATCTGCCTGATATTGACTCCTGTCAGGTGGTCAGTATGCATACAGATGTTGGTGTGCTTAGGATAACTGCGCCGGTGGGCACGGTTGACTCTGGTGCAACCATTACCCCTTCAGCCAAGGTCAGAAATTATATGCCGTTCCCTGTTGCCAACATACCGGTCCGGTTCACAATTAATGGCGGATACACTGATACAGTAACCGTTAACTATATAGGAAGTAATGACTCGGCGACGGTTGAGTTCAGGGACTGGCAGGCCCATCCGAGCGGCAGTTTGGCGGTGAAATGCACCACAATGCTGGCCAATGATACAAACCCGGCAAATGATTATGCTGCCGGCACAGTTTTTGTCCGGTACCGGGATGTCGGAACCGTTTCTCTGACCATACCCGCGACCATTGATTCCGGAACCATCGTAACGCCCCTGGCAACGGTGAGAAACTATGGCAACACCAATGAAACCTTTAATATCCGGCTGGTCATCACCGGCACAAGTTATGACCAGACCCGTGCCAAGACATTGGCAGCCGGGGCTCAGGATACGGTCAACTTCCCGAGTTGGACCGCACTGGAAAGAGGCACCCACACGGCAAGATGTTCAACCCGGCTTGCAGGCGATAATAACAGCGCCAACGACCGGGCAACTGCGGATGTGTTTGTTCAGGTCCGGGATGTCGGAACTATCCGGATTATTTCCCCAACCGGGAATCTGGATTCCACCACCACTCTCCCGGTGCAGGCAAAGGTGAAGAATTTTGGCAATACCACCGAGAGTTTCTATGTCCATTTCCGCATTCTCGGCTCCACATCCTGGCAGGACAGCACCTTGGTTAATAGCCTTGGGCCCGGAGATTCAGCAGCGGTCAACTTCAGTGACTGGCCCTGCGGTCCGCGCGGCAACTATTCATCTGCCTGTTCAACAGCTTTGCCTACTGATATGCGGCCGGCAAATGACCGCATTACCGGCAGTTTCAACATCTTGGTGCACGACATCGCTGCCCGAGAAATTTTGGCACCCGGGGCCCAGGTGGATTCTGGTGCGCAGGTGGAGGTGCGGGTGGCAATTGTCAATCAGGGTTCGGTATCGGAAAGTGCCCGGGTCTTTGTCCGGATCGGTTCCTATTATCAGGACTCGACCATAGTGCCAATTCCAGCCGGTGCTATTGATACTGTTCCTCTTTCCCCCTGGCAGGTGTCTGCCCCGCGCGGTCCCTTGACTGTCTTCTGCTCAACCGCAGTTCATAATGATGTGGATCTGAGTAACGACACCCTGAGCCGAATAACCGAGGTGGTGGTTCATGATGTGGCGGCAATTGCCATCCTCGCGCCTGCTGATACGGTTGACTCCGGCAGTGTGGCTACACCTCAGGCACGGCTGAAAAACCTCGGTTCGGTTCCGGATAGTTTTAACTGCCGTTTTACCATCTCAGATGGCTATATTTCCCAGATTGCCCTAATCCTCGCACCCGGTATTGAGTCAGTGGTTTCATTTCCCAACTGGTATGCCCAACAGACCGGTTCTTTTACGACCCGCTGCACAACCCTGCTGGCACAAGACCGAAACCCAATAAACAACCGCGCCCTGGGTTCGGTCGTGGTTACCGGCACCGATGTTGGTGTCGCCGCGATTGTGGCACCGGTGGGCGAAGTTGACCCTGGTGCCATTACACCAATTGCCCGGGTCGGTAACTATTCCATCAGCCCGAAGAGTTTCAGGACCTATCTGTGGATTACCCCCGATTCAGGTGGTCTGCCGGTTTTTTCTGATTCGGTCCTGGTGGAAAGCCTGCCCAGGGATTCGACAATTGATGTCTCATTTTCGGTCTGGGATGCAACCAGCGGCAGGTTTGTGGTTCGCTGCTCAACCGGCCTGGTTGATGGCAATCCGGTGAATGATACATTAAGCGCAATTTGTGTGGTGGTGACTCATGATGTGGCGGTAGTTTCAGTTTTACCCCACGGCGAGATGCGACCGATGGCAGTGGCACCGGTGGTAAAGGTAAAAAATGTTGGTGAGGCGACTGAAACCGGTCAGGTGTATTTGGTGATTGTTGATAGCACCAATGGTAATCAGGTGTATAGTGAATCGGCAATGGTTACCGGGGTTAATCCGGGTGAAAGCCGTGACTTGCGTCTGCCAGTGTGGACGGCAACCAGTGGTTACTTTCGTTTGACCGCGTACGCAGTAATACCAGGGGACATAAATCCCACTAATGATACAATGAGCACAGGACTTAGGGTCTGGTCTCAGGGTGCGGGCTGGCAGCGAAGGCAGGATGTTCCTGGAAGTCTCAGACGGGTAAAATATGGTGGTGCACTGACTGCGGTTGCAACCGGGTCGGGCCGAATCTACGCCCTGAAAGGCAACAAAACACTGGAGTTTTATGAATATGACCCGGTTGCCGGTGACTGGCGAGAATTGCCCTCAATGCCCGGACCACCTTCAGGCCGACCGGTATACAAATCCGGTGCCCTGTGCTCAGATAACGAGCGTTACATCTATGCTACCAAGGGCAATAACACCCTTGAGTTCTGGCGCTATGACATCCAGAACCAGACCTGGGAGCAGCGGGCAGACATTCCTGCCGGCATCCGGTCCCTGAAAAAGGGCGGGACCGGTCTTGCCTATGTCCGGCGGGGAGACAGTTCCTTTGTCTACTGCCTCAAGGGTTCTAATACCCTTGAGTTCTATGCCTACTCGGTTGAGCAGGATGCCTGGCAGGCCCGCACCCTGGCGCCGGCTGAAGCCTCAGGCCGGAAGTTCAAAGCCGGCTCAGCCCTTTGCAGTTATGGTTCGGACCGGCTGTTTGCGATTAAATCCTATACCAATGAATTCTATGAATACTCAATTCCCGAGGACCGGTGGATTAATAGAAGTTCAGTCCCGCTTTACTCCGTGAGTGGCCGGCGCTCAAAGTGCAAGGATGGCTGCGCAATTACCAGTCACCAGGAGGGAATTCTCTATCTCCTCACCGGCGGCAACCGGGATTTCTTCTTTGCCTACAGTATTGAGACCGACAACTGGTTTGAACTGGAGCCGATGCCAGTGGGCGAAACCGGCAGGCATGTCAAGGCTGGGGCGGCGCTTGCCTGTCTGAATAATAACATCTATGCGCTCCGGGGCAATGCCACCAATGAATTCTATGTCTATATTACCGATACCACCACCCTGATTTCAACTCCACCCGCGCGTTCGGGCGTTGCCGGCAGCCGGACCAATTTGCCGATGCCGGTCCGGTTATTGATGACACCGAATCCGGCACAGCAGAAGGTCAAATTTGTTTACCAGGGTCAGGTGCCGGCACAACTCAAGTTCTATTCTGCGGCGGGTCGATTGATAACCAGTATGACGATTGTCCCGGGTGAGGAGTATCACCTGAATACTGAGCATCTGCCGGCCGGTGTCTATCTTGCCCGGGTCAGTTCCGGTTCTGAGAGGCTCACTCAGAAACTGTTAATCCAGCACTGAGCGGTTCATACAAACCTCCTAAGTAAAACGGGGGCACCAGCCTGGTGCCCCCGACAATTTTTCTTTGCCTATTTCAGGTTGCCGACTGCCTGTTCCACCGCCCTGAGCAACTGACCGGTGCTGACCATTTCGGTCAGCCGGTTGATGTCATACTGCAGGGGCCGGTCCTCCTCCAGTTTGGGCACGGCCTGACGGATGAGTTCATAGGCAACTCTCGTTCCCCGGCCCAGTTTCAGGGGCTTTCTGAATTCAACCGCCTGAGCGCCGGCAAGCAGTTCAATGGCAATTACGAACCAGGCGTTTACAAGGATCCGGCTGGTCTTGATCGCAGAGGTGAAGGACATTGAGACAAAATCCTCTTGGTCAGCAGCAGCCGGAATTGAGCCGGTGCTGGCCGGTGCAGAGAGAATCCGGTTTTCGCAGACCAGCATGCCCTGGGTGTACTGGGTGAGCATCAAGCCGGAAAACATCCCCGCGCCCTTGGTGAGAAAAGCGGGCAGACCGACCGATAGGTTGCGGTTCAAAAGCCGGTTGGTCCGGCGTTCAGAAAGGACGGCAATCATCGTTACCGCTGAGCCCAAAAGGTCAAGAGCCAGGGCTAAAGGCGTGCCCTGAAAGTTGGCACCGGTGAGATAGGCGCCATCATCCGGGAAAAAGAGCGGATTGTCGCCCACGCCATTCAGTTCAGTTTCAAACATCTGTCTTGCCCAGTTCAATGCATCCCTGGCACCGCCAACCACCTGGGGTGTGGAACGGAGGGAATAGGCATCCTGGACCTTTTTGCCCGGCTGCTTGAGCATCTCCGAGTCCTCGGTCAGGCGCCGGATATTTTCCGCACAGGTGATGGCACCGTGATAGCCCCGGACCCGGTGAATCCTCTCATCATAGGCAGCCATATTGGCATTCAGAACCTCAAGGGTCAGGGCAGCGCCAATCTCCGAGGTCTTGATGAACCGGTCGGCATCAAAGAGTTCCAGTGCGCCCCAGCCCGCAGTCATATTTGAGCCGTTGATTGTTGCCAGACCATCCCGGGCTTCAAAATGAATCGGCTCAATCCCTGCCGCCTTCAGCGCCTCGGCACCGCCCATTCTTCGGCCCTGATAAAATGCTTCACCTTCACCGAGCAGAACCAGTGCCATCTGGCTCATCGGTGAAAGGTCGCCGCAGGCACCAACCGAGCCCCGGTCAAAGACCACCGGTGTCACACCTTTATTAAGCATCTCAACCAGCGTTTCCACCACCTTGAGCCTGATACCGGAATTGCCGTTACAGAGCACATTGATGCGCGAACACATTGCCGCGCGCACTACCTCTTCTGGCAAGGGGTCGCCGCAGCCTGCAGAATGGGAATAGACCAGATAGCGCTGGAACTGCCGGGTCTGCTCCGGAGTCAAAATCACCTCGGAAAGTTCACCAATGCCGGTGGTGATGCCATACATCACGGCCCGGGCCGCAATTTTCTCCTCTACAAACCTCCGGCACCGGTTAATCCTTTCCCGGGCAGCAGGAGAAAGTTCAACCCTTTCTTTATCCCGGGCCACCCGGATCAGATCCTCAATCCTTAAACTCTTGCCATCAAGCACAACCGCCATTTAATTTCCTCCTTGTTCAACAATCTTCTGGATATGGCTGCCGGGCCAGTAAACCCGGTGGCACTTGGGACAGCGCCGGAATTGGGTATGAATCTGATAGATGTAAAACGGGATTGCCGGCCTTGCCTGCTCCCGACCGATTTGAGTAAGCGGTTCGTTACAGACCGAGCAGCGGGTGAGGATGCCGGACTCCGCCCTCTTTTCAGCCGGGCTCAGGTGTAAAAACTGCCGGATTTGCTCAACCTGCTCATTGACCCGGCCACTCTGAACATAAAGGACATCAGGCAGATTCTTAAACCGGTGATTCCGGGTTAAAAAAAGCCTTGCCTCTGCCTTTGCCCGGCGATAAGCCTCAATGCCCTTGGCTCTGGACTCATAACGGACATCAACGCCCAAAAGGCGCAGGCGCCGTGCCAGTTTGCCCAGCATAACATCGCAGTAAAGCCGGGGGGGATGGTCAGATTTCATTAACATTCAAATTTAGCCAAAACCAGCCAGAAATCAAGCCCGGCTTGACTGGTGCCCGTTTCCGGCTATCCTGAACAATGAAAGGAGGTTTTAATGCGAATGGTCAGATTTTTTTGTCTGACCCTGATTTCCGTATTGGTGATGGTGACCCCGGGCTTCAGTGCCAGAATGGTCAAGGGTGCGGGTTTGAACCTGCCCGCGGATGAAACAATCGGTTCGGACCTTTATTTCGGCGGTGAGGTTCTTGATATTGCCGGCCAGGTTAATGGCAGCCTGCTTGCCGGTTGCAAGTCCGCCCGGGTCTCGGGCAGTGTCCTGCGCAACCTCTTCCTTGCCTGCGAAAAACTGACGCTCAACGGCACAGTCTCGGGCGACATTTTGGCCTGCGGTGCCGAGTTGAACCTGGAGGGCAATGTTGGCGGTGCCCTGCGGGCTGCGGCTAAGACAATCCGGGTTAACCGCCGGATTGGGGCTGATCTCCTGGCCGGGTGCCAGGAGTTGATAATTGACTCGCTGGCAGAAATCAGCGGCGATGTCTATGCCGGTTGCCGGAGTTTAGAGATGAACGGCGCGGTTAATGGCAACATCAGGGCAGCGGCAAATAAGGTGGTGATTAATGGCACGGTTGCGGGCGATGTCAACCTGATGCTGGGCGATGGGCAGGCTGCAATCACCCTGACCGACAATTGCCGCATCCTGGGCAACCTCTGCTACCGGGCTCACAAGGAACTTGACCTGGGCAACACCGATGGGGTCAAGGGCGAAATCAGATTCAGCCCTCTGCCCCGACCGGCAAAAACCAGCCCCGGCTGGTCAAAACTGAGACTGGGCATAACCCTCTTCTCAATCCTTGCCGCACTGGTCATCACCTTCATTCTGATTGCCATCTGCCGGCAACCACTGGAAAGGGCAATTGAAAACTGTAGCCAGCGCTTCGGCTCAACCATCGGCTTTGGTGCGGTTGCCCTCTTTGCTCCGCCATTAGCCCTTTTACTTGCCGCAATTTTCATCATTACCATTCCCGCGGTTATTATCGCCAAAATTGGCTACCTGATAATTATCTACCTTGCCAAGACCCTGACCGGAATGTTTTTAGGCAGGATTCTCTTCCGGCTCTTTGGCGCACCCGGTGTCTCATTATGGCTGGCAGGACCGCTCGGAGTCATCATCGTCTACTGCCTCTGTGCCATTCCAGTAATCGGCTGGCTGCTCTGGCTCCTGGTCCTGATTTTGGGTTTCGGCATATTTGTTCGGCTGGTAAAATCCTTTCACCTCGGGCAAAAACCGGTTTCCTGACTGTGCGTAAGGCAAAAGCAAAATCATTTCCTCCAGCCAAAATTAATGCATTTTCCCCGAGCCTTCCTCAATCTCAACCGGAAGCGGTTGAAAAACCAATGTGAGGAAAGGCTGGAACCGGCAATTGTAAAAGGGGTTTAAAAAGACAACCAACCAGACTGAAAACAGATTCTTTAACAGCTGATTGAAACTCAAAACCTCAAACCATAATCACAAGGGAGACGGTGGGGTGCACGGGCACCAACGGGCTTCTTGGGCCGGGATTAAAGTCATAACCATTTGAAAAACAAAAGTTTGGGCAAATTTTAACATTCAGGTTAAAAATCGGGCGTTAATTTTCCCGGTTTTCGGGGTCTAAATGAGCGGGGAAACCGGTTAAAAACAGGCTTGACTTTAAATTGCTGATGGCTAATTTTAACAATCAAAAGGGAGGCAGAATTGAAGGCAATTAAAATCGGCATCCTCCTGCTCGCGGCATTCTGGTTTATCCGCTGCCAGGAGGAGAAATACCCGATTGAGCCGGTCGATAACATCACCCCGCCTGCGGACTGGTTTTTAATCGGGGTCCTGCCCAATCCGGCAAAAAACCAGACCTTTGACTCGGCTTATGCCGAGGTTGCACCTTACACCCATCTGGTTCCGGTCTGGGGAAAGCCAACACCGTTCTATTTGATGGCCAAAGACCTAAACGGCGAATGGGGCAGAACCTTTGTCCGCAACCTGATCCGGGGCAACGGTATGGCACCACTGGTTCACTTAAGTTTCATCGGTGCGGGAATGAGTCTGGTCTCACCAGGGGAAATTGAGAACCCGAGCCTTGCCAATCCTGCCTGGCGCAATGCCTACCGGGATGCGGCAATTGAGATTATCAAAACCATCAGACCCCGCTACATCTCATTGGGCAACGAGGTCAACCGCTGGCTTGAGCGCTACGGCACAGACGGCGAAAACGGCTTCTTAAACTGGGTCAGCCTGTATCAGGAAATCTATGACACGCTCAAAAAGATTTCACCCCAGACCCGGGTCTTCTGCACCTTCAGCCGCGAGGTGGTTGATGAACATCGACCCGCTGATATGAACTGTATCACCCTCTTTGATCCTGCCCGCCTTGACCTGATCGGCATCACCAGTTACCCATTTGCCGTGCAGGGGGTGAACTCGCCTGAAAATATCCCTGCCGACTACTACTCAGCGATTGCGGCACTGGTGCCGAATAAACCGCTCGGCTTCACCGAACTCTGCTGGTGGTCAAACCCGGCTTATGGCGGTGAAACCGCGGAATCGCTCTTTGTCAGCAGAATTCCGCAACTTTTATCCGGTCTCAAGGTTGAGTTTGTCCTCTGGCCCTGGCTCTGCGACTTGGACAGCACCGATTACACCGGCTTTAAAACCAGCGACGGCAAAGCCAAACCTGCGCTCAGCCCCTGGCAGAACCTTTACCGAAGAATACAATAAAACAAAAGGCTTAATTAAATGCCATAATGGATGGAATCCGAAGGATAGATGGAGTGCAGCGGGTCAGTCTTATATGCGGTGTGATACGAGGCTACCTAATTTATTTTGTCTTTCTTTATCCATAAATTTTTAAAAGTCAGGCGGGATTTTAAATCGCCGGGTTTGCGGTTAAAGCAGTTGCCGAAGGCGATTAGGACAAGGGCTGGTTCTGCGGTTGTATGCACTGGCAGGCAGGGTTGCAAGGGAACCGTCGGGTTCGGTTCGGCAGTTATTATTTTGTTCCTGCAATAATAGTCCTCTCGCCTGAAGGAGCGATGTTTAACAATAATAAACTTTTAAAAATTGTTAAGTCTTAAAACACGGATTGTTGGCAAGTTCGGTATAAGTAATGCCCGTCCCGGCTCAATTAATACCAGCACTGTCTGCGGAACCGAAGGGTAGAAAATACCTTTGCCGGTGGTGTCATTTCGAGCCTTCAGGAAAAGCCTTAACCGAAAGGTAGTGCCTTCGGCACCTGCCCAGGGCAGTCAGTTGGTCAAAAAATAGGTGATGATGTTTATGCCCATCCTTATCGCCTGTTCCCTTATTTCCGGCGGGTCGTTGTAGCGGTCGGTCCAGCCATCAGAGATGTTGGAGTTGTAGGTGTAGAATACCACCATCCTGCCACCGATAAAGATACCGTAGCCTTTGGGCGGGCCTTCGTAATGCTCGTGAATCTTGGGCAAACCGGAGGGGAAGTCATAGAAGCAGTGGTAAATCGGATGGTCGAAAGGCAACTCCACCAGTTCCGAGTTGGGAAATACCTTTTTCATCTCCCGGCGGAATGACTCATCCATTCCGTAGTCGTCATCGGCATAGAGAAATCCGCCCGACTGAAGATAATGACGCAGCCGCCGGACCTCCTCGTCAGAGAAACTGATATTGCCATGACCGGTCATAAAGAGAAATGGGAACTGATAAAGTTTGTCATCCAGCAGGCTGACCTGTGCCTCATCGCTTTGCACCCGGATATTGGTGCGCCGGTTGAGCTCCTGACAGAGATTGGGAATTATCTCCGGGTCGTTATACCAGTCGCCGCCACCAGCATATTTCAGGCGGGCAATCTGGAACTGACCGATTAGCGTCAGCGTGAAAAGAACCTGAGTTATCGGCGTTTGACCCTCCGCTTAAGTGCCAAGAGGTATTGATAGGGCAGGCGGATATCGCCGAGGTAAATCCGGCCGAACTTCCTGCCGCCATGGCAGTCGCTGCCGCCGGTAACCAGGAGCCGGTTCTTTTCCGCCATTTCGAGATAGTGGTCAACCGCGCGCTGGTTATGCTCGGGATGCCAGACCTCAATCCCATCAACGCCCGCGGCAATCGCGGTGTAAAGCAGGCTGTCATTCCCATAGGTTGCGGGATGGGCAATTACCGCCAGTCCGCCCGCGCGGTGGATAAAATCAATTGCAGCCAGGGGAGTCAGGCGCATCTTCGGAAAGTAGGCCGGGCCGTCATAGCCGATGTAGCGCTCAAAAGCCTCATTGATGCTGGTCACGGCGCCGGCTTCAAGCATTGCCTGTGCCACATGGGGTCGGCCCACGGCGCCGGCTCCAGCCAGTTCCTTTATCCGTTCCAGGCTCACCCGCCAGTGCCCGAGACTCAACTCATTCAGTTTCGCCACCATCCGCTCGGCCCGCTGGAGCCGGCTGGTGCGCACCCGGGCAAAGAAATCGAGCACCGTTTCCGACTGATAATCAAGATAATAGCCGAGGATATGGACATCGGTGCCATTGACATTGCAACTCATCTCTGCACCCGGCACAATCTCAATCCCGGCTTTTTTGCCCTGCGCCTTTGCCCGGTCAATGCCGTCAACCGAATCGTGGTCGGTGATTGCGATTGCGCTCAAACCTAGGCGCTGCGCCTCAATCACCACCTGTTCCGGTGTAAAAAGGCCATCAGAAAAAACGGTATGGATATGCAGGTCAACCACCCGGTCGCAGCCAGTTAATCCTGCCACACCTGCCGCCGTTATTTAACCCATTCTCTTGGTGACAATCTCCAGATAGCCCTTGACCAGCGTTTCCATCTCGGTTGAGAGTTCATCAATAGTCTCCTGCTGTTCAGCGACGAACTGGTGGTCCTTGATGCCCACAAGGTTAATCAGGACATTCAGCCTGGCACCTTTGAATGCGGCATCCAGGTTCATCGTCCCGACCCCGGCATCGCTAATTGAGTTCTTGTTACCGAACTCCACCACCGGCTTGGACAACCGCAGGACCTCCAGTGCCAGTTTCATTGTGCGCAAGGGGACCTCGGCCGCCTTCTTCAGCGCCTCGCTAATCACCCGCTCCCGCTCAAACCGCTCAGCCTCGGTCATCTTCGGCAGTTTGTATGCCTGCATCACCGCCTTAAAAGATGTGGCATCCTCCTCCATCAGGCTAAGGAACCGCTCGCGCATCGGAACCAGTTTCTCCCTTACCTGTTTCAGTTCCTCTTCAAACTCCTCGTAACCCTTTTTGCCGATGCTCAGGTTTGCCACCATTGTCAGAAGCGCAGTGCCGATCGCGCCATTCAATGCCGCAGCCGAGCCACCACCGGGCACCGGTGCGGATGAGGCGAGTTCATTCAGAAAGTCGGGCAGCCCCTGCGCCGGCACCAGGCGGTTCTCAAGGATCTGTTCACTCTTGAACTCGTTCAACTGGAGATAAAACTTGGCGGCGGCGATCAGCGCGGCCTGCGGAACCAGCCCGACAATCTCCGATTCGGTCACCGCCACACCGTAGCGCTGCGCCTCCCGCTTCACGGTCTCAAACACCCGGTAAAGCGGCGTCTTGGTATAGTCGGTCATATTGATTGAGACCTGGGCGCACTTTTTCTCCTTCAGTTCAAAACCGAGCGCCTTCACATAGCGGAACCCGCCGCTGCGGAACCTGATCGCCCTTGCAATCCGCTCGGCAATTTTAACATCCGGGGTGGAGAGGTTGATGTTATAGGCAATCAGGGGTGCCCGGACACCAACGACGGTGGCACCGGCGGTCGGATGCAGTTCGGGTCGGCCAAAGTCCGGTGCCCGGTCCGGGTCGGTTCTGATTGCCGCGCGCAGACCTTCAAACTCACCCTTGCGGATGTTTGCCAGGTCCTGACGGTCGGGTCTGGTCGCAGCAAGTTCATAAAGATAGACTGGGATGGAAAGTTCATCGGCAATCCGCTTGCCCAGACGCTTTGCCAGTTCAATACACTCAGCCTGAGTAACGCCGGAAATGGGTACGAACGGCACAACGTCGGTGGCGCCGATGCGGGGATGCTCACCTTGATGTTTGGTCAGGTCAATCAGTTCGGCTGCGGTTCTGGTTGCCCGGAAAGCTGCCTCAAGAACCGCCTCGGGTTCACCGACAAAACTGATGACCGCGCGATTGTGGTCCGGGTTCATCTCCTGGTCCAAGAGGGTTATGCCGGTGACCGACCTGATGGCATCCACGATCCGCTCAATCACCTCGGTTCTTCTGCCTTCACTGAAATTGGGAACACACTCAACGATTTTTTTCATTTTGGCTCCTTATCTTCATAATTTTTTTATCTTAACCGCCTGAGTGCAACTGTCAACTCAGGCCCGGTGGAGTGTTAAAAGTTCTGGAGGTTATATTAAGGTGGTATTGGGTAGTGTTAGCGCAGGTTTCAGGGAGGAACTACAGTATCGGTGTGTTATTGCGAATAGAATTTCAACCGGCTGATTACCTTCTCGATCTACAACACCGAAAAACCCGCTCATTGGTTTTTGCACCAAGCACTTAGCACTATCTTTTAGAAACCTTTGACTAAAAAGCCCGATGGACTACCTTTTTGAAAACGACATAGTGGCGCGAAACCATTTGACTCATACAATCGCTTGACTTATTTTTTATTTTCTATATCATACTGTTGCAGGAGATAATAACCTATGTGTTTTTAAGACCGTTTGCCGAGGTGGCGGAAATGGCAGACGCGCTAGCCTCAGGAGTTAGTGGGGAAACCCATGGGGGTTCAAATCCCCCCCTCGGCATATTTTATAGGTAATTATACCTGACCGAAGAGCCGCTGCAGTCTCAGGCGCAGCACGAGGAGAAAGGCGCGCCAGATGATGCGGCGGGACATTTTGGATACACCCGCCCGGCGTTCAGTAAAGATGATGGGAATCTCCTTTATCCTGCCCCCCTTGCGCCAGATTAAGAAGTCAATCTCAATCTGAAAGCCGTAGCCGTCCTCCTTAAGGCGAGTCAGGTCCAGTTTCCTGAGCATGTCGCAGCGGTAGGCTTTGAAACCGGCGGTCAAATCCCGCACCGGGCAACCGGTAACCTTGCGGGCATAAAGGCAGGCAAAATAGGATAGCAAAAGGCGCTTCATCGGCCAGTTGACAATAGAAATCCCATCCGAGTAACGGGAGCCAATTACCAGGTCGTAGTGTTCAAGCAGGGCAATCATTTCGGGGATCTTCTCCGGCGGATGGGAGAAGTCGGCATCCATCTCAAAGCAGTAGTCGTAGTTGTGGTCAAGTGCGAATCTGAACCCCAGGACATAGGCGGTGCCCAGACCAAGTTTTTTCTCCCGGCGAATCAGTTTCACCCGGGGGTTCTCCCTTTTGATACGCTCAACGATTTCACCGGTCAGGTCCGGCGAATTGTCGTCAATCACCAGGACATCAAGTTCGGGCGACTGCTCAAGCACAACCGGAATTATCCGCTCAATATTGCCCGCCTCATTATAGGTGGGCATTATCACAAGTCCACGCGCCACAAACTTATATTAAAGATAACCTGCCGGTTGTCAATGAATAACCCCTCTTGTTTAAGTTCTTGTTAATTAAGAACTTGTCTTAACGAGCCCGTGCTTTGCTTGACATTACTTTTTTCCTGGCTATCATTTTTATAATGTGGGTCCGGATTAGTTTTTGGCTTTTGCTGTTTGCCGGCCTGTTGCCGGCGCAGCCCGTGGCGGTTTACATACCGCAGCATCTGTTCCGGGATGATGAGTTAGAAACAGTTGTCCGGCTGATGGAACGGGCAAAAATCCCGGTGCTGATCGTTGCTACTGATACGAGTGCTGCCCGGGGAATTGACGGTCTTTTTGTCAAACCCCGGTGCCGGCTGCGGGATATTACGCCCGAGGAGTTCTCAGCCCTGGTGCTGATTGGCGGCTCGGGCTCAGCGGTCTCTTGGCAGGATACTGTTCTGCATAACCGCTGCCGCCAGTTTATCAGTGCCGATCGGCTGGTGGCGGCGATTGAACTGGCACCGCTAACCTTGGCTTATGCCGGGCTTCTCGCAGGAAAATCTGCCACAGTTTTTCCTGATAAATATTGCATCCGAATTCTTAAGGAGCAGGGTTGCCGGCACCGGTTTGACGGCGTGGTCAGGGATGGTAATATCATCACCGCCGCAAAGGCAGAACACGCAGCCGCTTTTGCCCGGGCAATCGTCAAGGCGCTGAAACAGAGGCAGGAACGATGCGGGCCCTGATCCAGCGTGTTGCCCAGGCAAGGGTGTCTGTTGACGGCACGGTGGTGGGCGAAATTGGCCCGGGATTGCTGGTGTTTCTCGCCATCGGCAAGAATGACACTGAGAGCACCTGCCGGCAGCTGGCATCCAAGGTCTGCCGGATGCGCATCTTTGATGACGAGAAGGGGAAAATGAACCGCTCGCTGCTGGATACAGGCGGCGCCGCCCTAATTGTTTCCCAGTTTACGCTTTATGCCGATACCGAGCAGGGTTTGCGGCCGTCCTTTACTAACGCCTGCGAACCGGTGCGCGCCGAACGGTTATACGAGCAGTTCATCGCAGAACTGCGCTATCTGGGTGTGCCGGTGCAGTCAGGCAGGTTCGGTGCCCGGATGGAGGTGGAACTGGTGAATAGCGGTCCGGTTACGATTATGCTGGAGGAATAGTGTGATCAGAAGTATGACCGGTGTGGGCAGAGCCGAAGCGGTTCTGAAGCCTTCGGGCAGCCGTCTGACTGTTGACATCCGTTCGGTAAATCATAAATATTTTGAACTGATTCCGAAACTGCCGGTCCAGCTTGCCGGCTACGAGCGGGAGATTTATGAAATGGTGCGCCGGCGGGTGCGCCGGGGTTATATCCAGTTGCAGGTGACAATGGACGAAACCGACGCCACCCAGTTGGTGTCTGTTGACCGGAACCTGGTCCGGGATTATCTCCGTCTGAGCCGGGAACTCAAGAAAAGGCATTCTCTGGCTGGTGAACTTGACATCAATACCCTGCTCACCCTGCCCGGTGTGATCACGACCAAAAGGGCTAACTCCAACCACACCCGGCTCTGGCGTGCCAGCCGGGCGGTGATCATTCAGGCCCTGCGACAACTGGTGCGGATGAAACAGTCCGAAGGTGCGGCGCTGGTGCGGGATTTGCGGCGCCGGGTCAGTAAAATCCGCCGTGCCCTGCGTGCAATTGAAGAGCGGGTGCCAAGACGTCTGGCTGAACGTCGGGAAAACCTGTTGGAGCAACTGGGCAGTTTGAACATCCAGGCCAATCCGAAGCGGGTGCTTGAGGAGGTGGCTTTTATCACCGAACGGGTGGATATCCATGAGGAGTGCGTGCGTTTAAGGAGTCACTGCAGTATGTTTCTCCGGGCGCTGCGCAGTTCTGCCACTTCGGGCAAGAAACTGGATTTTATCGCCCAGGAGATGCTGCGTGAGACCGATACCCTGGCGGCGAAGGCCCGCGATGTGGTCATCTCCCGGCGGGCAATTGAAATCAAAGGCGAGATTGAGAAACTGAAGGAGCAAGTGCGGAATGTTGAGTAAAGGGCATCGGCCGTTTCTGATTGTTGTTTCATCGCCCTCAGGTGCCGGTAAAACCACCATCTGCCGGGCGGTTGTACGGCATGACCGTAACATCCATTATTCCGTTTCCGTGGCGACCCGGGCACCCAGACCCGGGGAACGCAATGGCAAAAGTTATCACTTTCTGTCCGAGGAAAGGTTCTGGCGCTTGGTTAAAAGCGGGCAGTTGCTTGAGTATGCCGAGGTTTATGGCAGTTATTACGGAACACCGAAAGCGCCCGTGCTCAAAGCACTGAGCCTGGGCCGGGATGTGATTGCCGACCTGGATATTCAGGGTATGCGCGCCTGCAAGAAGGCGCTGACCGGAACCGTCAGTATTTTTCTGTTGCCCCCGAGCAGAAAGGAACTTGAGCGCCGTCTCGGGCGCCGCCGGACCGAAAGTGAGCAGGAACGGGAACGACGGCACGCCTGCCTTGAAAAGGAGCTGGCGAGCATCCCCGAGTTTGACTATTTAGTAATTAATGATAAAATTGACCGGGCGGTCCGGGATGTCCTGACGATAATTCGTGCGGAGCGGCTCCGGACCAGCCGCCGGATTATATAAAAGGAGGTTTAAATGAAGAATGTGTCGGTTGAACAGTTGTGGCGGGTGTTTCCCAATAAATACCTGGCTTTGAACATCGCTGCGCTGGAGGTGCGCCGGCTGATCGATGCCCTCAGCCGCGATGAAATTCAAATTCCTGGCAACCCCTATACCTTTGCCCTGAACCGGCTCCTGCGCGGGGAACTGAAGTACACACCCCTGACTGAGCAGGAACTGCAGGCATTGAGTCAGAAGGGGCTGGAGCCCTTCACCCCGACCCGACGCTCATAAAAGCGGCCGCGGTTGGTACCGGTTCCGGGTAAACGATGAAGAAACTGGAGATTCTGCTCGGTGTTACCGGGAGTATCGCTGCCTATAAGGCGCTTGAACTGGTGCGCCTTTTTAAGGAACAGGGCTGGAATGTAACAGTGGTGATGACCCGTGCGGCCAAGCATCTTGCCCCGGTGGAAACATTTCGTACGCTGAGCGGCAGAACGGTGGCGCTTGACCTCTTTCCGAAGGAACGGGTGGTTTCAGGTTCAGTTGAACATATCGACCTTGCCACCCGGCCGGACCTAGTGGTAGTGGCGCCGGCAACCGCCAATATCATTGGCAAACTTGCGGCCGGGATTGCTGATGACCTGCTTTCAACTGTGCTTTTGGCGCTGCCGCAGGAAAGGGTCAGCGCGGGAAGGGTGCTTTTGGCACCAGCGATGAACAGGAATATGTGGCAGAATCCGATTGTTCAAGAAAATGTCCGCCGGCTCGCTGCCTTAGGTTACCGCTTTATCGGTCCGGATACCGGCGAACTTGCCTGCGGTGAATTCGGCACCGGCAGGATGAGTTCACCAGAGACAATCCTTTACCACTGCCGTGCCGCACTTGCCCGCCTGCCCGACCTGAAGGGTATTCCGGTGTTGGTCACTACCGGCCGAACCGAAGAGCCAATTGACCCTGTGCGGGTGATTACCAACCGGTCCAGCGGAATTATGGGAATTGAGATTGCCCGCGCCTTTGCTGCTGCCGGGGCAATCCCGAAACTGATTGCCGGTGCAGTTTCAGTGCCTTTGCCGGGAAATGCCCTCAGGGTTCAGACCACCGAGGAGATGGCGAAAGCAGTGCTGAAGGCGCTGCCAGAGGTGAAAATCTTAGTAATGTGCGCTGCCGTAGCCGACTACCAACCCTCCACCACCGCCAAGAAAAAGTACCATCAGGACCAAATCACCCTGAGGCTAAAGTCCACGACCGATATCCTCGCCCAGGCAGCAGCGCAGCCTAACCGGCCGCTTCTGGTCGGGTTTTCGCAGGATGATTCGCTGGCACGGGCAAAGGCAAAATTGCGCAGTAAACACCTTGACCTGATTGTTGCCAATCCGGTCAAGACTGCGAGCGCCCATAAGGTGAGGGCAACGCTGGTGTTTGCATCGGGCCGCATCCGGCGGCTGCCAGAAATTTCCAAGCGGGATTTTGCTCTGGAACTGGTAAAGACGGTGGCGGGAATTTATCAGCAGAAAGGGGACAAATGACGATGAGGGAAGATGGCGGTAAATAAAGAGTCGGGTAGAGCGGAACGAACGCCGCCGCAGGTGGTTGAGGCGGAGGCGGCGGTACTGGGCGCGATTCTTCTTGATCCGGAGGCGCTTGCCCGGGTGATGCCAATTCTGAAGCCGGAGCATTTTTATTTTCCAGCCCACCGCCGGGTTTATGAGGCGATGCTGGCGCTTTTTGATAAGAAGATGCCTTATGACATCGTCACGGTGAGCGCGGAGTTGCGCCGGATGAAGGAACTGGAGGCGGTGGGTGGGCAGCCGTTTTTGTCCAGTCTCCAGGATACGGTGCTGACGGCGGCGAATTGCGAGGAGCACGCTCGGCTGGTGCTGGAGAAGGCAATCCAGCGGCAGTTGATTCAGACGGCCACTGAAATCGTTCAAGCCGCTTACGACGAGGGGAAATCACCGGCTGAGTTACTGGAGGAAGCGGAAAGCAAAATCTTTCAGTTGCGCCAAGCGGGCGAAACAAGGGGTTTTACACTGGTGCGGGACCGGCTGCTTGAGGAAATGGACCGGGTGGAGCGGGCACGGACCGAGAAGGTGTTCATTACCGGGGTGGAAACCGGTTACCGGGACTTGGATGGGCTCACCTCCGGGTTTCAGTCCGGTGATTTCATCATCATTGCGGGTCGGCCCGGGATGGGTAAGACCGCATTCGCCCTGAATATTGCGGTAAACGCTTCCTCGAAAGTCAAAAGGCCGGTGCCGGTCGCCATCTTCAGTCTGGAGATGTCCACCGAGAGTTTGATTCAGCGTCTGATTTGCGCTGAGGCAAGGGTGCCGTTACCCAGACTGCGCAGAGGAACCCTTACCAATCAGGAGTACACCCGGATTGTCACGGCAGTGGGGCGGCTGTCCGAGGCAAAGTTGTTTATTGATGACTCAGCCGGCCTGAATGCGCTGGAGGTGCGGGCGCGGGCGCGCCGACTCAAGGCAGAACACCCGGACTTGGGGATGGTGATTGTGGATTATCTGCAGTTAATGGAGACGCCGACCGACCGGCGCCGGGAACGGAACCGACAGCAGGAGATCGCCGAAATCTCCAGGGCGCTCAAGGCGATGGCAAAGGAGTTGAATGTGCCGGTAGTTGCCATATCCCAGTTGTCAAGGGCACCAGACCACCGCGAGGATAAAAGACCGCAACTGGCTGACCTGCGCGAGTCTGGGGCACTGGAGCAAGATGCCGATGTCGTTCTGTTTCTGTTCCGCGAAGCCGCCTATCGGACCAAGGAGTGGGCGAAACTGGATGAGAACAAGCGCCGTGCGGCCGAACTGAATATCGCCAAGCAGCGGAACGGTCCAACCGACACGATTCCTCTCATCTTTCTCTATGACTGTATGCGCTTTGAAAACGCGGAAATTCACCATATTCAGGAACCCGAACCCGCAGCAGAGACTGACGTGGAGTTTTGAGCCGAGTAAATGAAAAAGACCCATTTCGTGTGTCAGAACTGCGGTTATGACACCCCGCGCTGGCTGGGAAGGTGTACCAATTGCGGGGAGTGGAACAGTCTGGTTGAGGAGCAGTTGCCGGGAAAGGAACGCCTGCCGGGTCGGGTTCGGGGCAGGGAACGAATTTGGGGGAGTTCAGTCAGTGCCGCACCCCAGGCTCTTTCCGAACTGTCACTTAAGCCGGTGGCAAGGGAGACGACCGGGATTACTGAACTTGACCGGGTACTGGGCGGCGGAATTGTCCCCGGCTCACTTTTGCTCCTCGGCGGTGAACCAGGTATCGGCAAATCAACCCTTTTGTTGCAGGTGTGTGAGCAGTTTGCCCGCAAGGGTACGCCGGTCCTCTATGTAACCGGTGAAGAGTCAGCCGAACAGGTCCGTTTGCGTGCCGAAAGGCTGGGGTCAAAAACAGCCGGACTGTTCATTTTGTGCACGGTGGAACTTGAGGAAATCGTCGCCGCGGTGGAAAAGACTAAGCCTAACTTTCTTGTTATTGACTCCATCCAGACCATCGCCAGTTCCGCTTTGAGCAGCGCACCGGGTAGCGTTGGACAGGTACGGGAGTGCACGGCGGAACTGCTCCGTTTGGCAAAAAGCAGCCGACTGACCATTTTTATCATCGGTCATATAACAAAGTTCGGGGCGATTGCCGGTCCGAAGACCCTGGAGCATATGGTTGATACCGTCCTTTATTTTGAAGGTGAAACAGCCCTGAACTACCGGATCATCCGCACGGTGAAAAATCGCTACGGGCCAACCAATGAAATCGGGGTGTTTGAAATGACTGAGACCGGTCTGGTTGCGGTCCCCAACCCTTCAGAGTTCTTCCTTTCTGGACGCCGGTCCGACGTCTCCGGTTCAGCAGTGGTGGTAACGCTGGAAGGAACAAGACCGATGCTGGTTGAAATTCAGGCGCTTGCCGCCCCCACCCCGTTTCCGCTACCTCAGCGGGTGGCAAACGGTTTTGATCTCAGACGCCTGGCGTTGCTGTTATGTGTCCTTGACCGCCGCGCTGGCATCAGCCCGGCTAACAAGGACATTTTCCTGAATGTTGCCGGGGGCCTGAAACTGACCGAACCAGCGGTGGACCTTGGCGTCATTGCCGCCCTTGCCTCGGCAATACGGAACAAACCGGTCCCGGCTGACACCATTCTGATTGGCGAGGTCGGGCTGGCAGGTGAAGTCCGGTCAATCTCAAGAACCGAATCCCGGCTCAAAGAGGCGGCACGGCTCGGGTTTAAACAGGCGCTGGTTCCTGGTTCCAGCCCGAAAATTGCCCGAGTTAGACTGGTAGTTGTGCCGGTGGATACAATCGGGACGGCGCTGAAGTTACTGGGAATGAAAAGATGACTACAAATATTAGCGAAATTGGAGGCGTTTATGCTTTTTATCGGCCAGAAAACATTTGTTCTCGATCTGGACACCGTTTCAGACCCGAGGGTGGTCCAGTTTCTCTCACTTGGTCTTGTCAGTGGTAAACTGCTGTTGCCCCAGTTGCCAGAAACTGAATCGGGTTATGTCGCCCAGCGGGCAAAGGAGAACATCGCCCGAATTAAACAGATTCGCGGTCTCAAGGTCAAACTCTGTCCAGGGTGCAGAACCACTGAAGACCTGATTCAAACCGCAAAGAAAAACCGGGCAACCATCATAACCATTCACCCGGAAATCAAAGCCATTGCCAACGGGCTGCCGGTCATTACTACCGGCGAAATATTTGAAATGTTTCGGCCCGGTTACTTGCCCGGGACAGTGATTCGGGTAAAGGTCAGTAAGCGGGGAAAGGAAAAAAATGAAGGTATTGGCTATCTGGATGGGGGCATCAAGGTGGTAGTGGAAAATGCCGGCAATGCGGTCGGCGAGGAACTGGAGGTGGTTATTCAGGGTGGGATTGATACCGATGTTGGTCAGGTTCTCTTTGCCAAACCGAAGTTTGTTAAGGTGGACTGACCTTCATCATTAGGATAGTTCTTAGTTACGGGTTTCAGGTTCTTAGTTCCAAAAACTACGAACCAAGAACTACGAACCGACAACTCATCCAGAGAATTTTTAATTATGAATTTTGAAGCAATTTTAAATGACTGAATTTTTAATGAGCAGAAATGCGAATGCGAAATAGGTTACCAATAAATTCAAAATTAGAAATTCTAATAAGAAGATGGTGGGGTGGCAGTTGATTTTTATTGTCGGTCAGATAAAATAATTTTAATTATGCCCCATAGGATTGCTTTGTTAAGGAACCTGCTCGTCCGGGAAAGACTGGACGGAATGATTGTTACTAATTTGACCAACATACGCTATCTCTGTGGTTTTACCGGTTCTAATGGGATGATGCTTGTTACCCGGACCGGCGCCGCCTTTTATACCGATTTCCGTTATCAGGAACAGATTAAAACCGAGGTTCACGGCTGCGAGAAACGGGTTCTGGAACGGGACCTCTACGCAAAATTTCCGATTGAAGACCTGAACCGGTTGGTTGGTAAAAGGAAGTGGCGCCGGGTGGGCATTGAGGAAGACCATCTCACCCTTAGCCGCTTTCGTCTCCTTCGTTCACAGTTGAAAAATGTTCAACTGGTGCCGGTGCTCGACCTGGTCTTGGAACTGCGCCGGCGAAAGAGTCCGCAGGAAATTGCCCGGATGCGGAAGGCCCAGGTAATCACCGAAAAGGTGCTGACCGAGGTCCTGAAGATGCTCAAACCCGGTGTTCGAGAAAAGGACCTGGCACTTGAGATTGAATTCCGTTTCCGTCGGTTTGGTGAAAGCGCTTTTCCACCGATCGTTGCCTCAGGAGAGAATGGCGCCAAACCCCATGCCCGGGCCTCGGACCGCAGAATCCGTAACGGTGATTGCATCACGTTTGATATTGGTTGCCGTTATCAGGGCTACTGTTCAGATATGACCCGCACTGTCTTTCTGGGTAGACCGGACCAAGAACTGAAACGGGCATACGAGTCGGTTCTTGCGGCACAGGAGGAGGCGCTGGCGGTTCTAAGACCGGGCGTGCCTTGCAAACTGATTGACCTGGCTGCTCGCGACTACCTGAATCGAGCCGGTCTGGGAAAATTCTTTGGTCACAGCCTGGGTCATGGTGTTGGTCTTGATGTTCACGAGCAACCCGCGCTGGCCCGGACGAGTAAACAGACCCTGGAACCAGGGGATGTGGTAACGGTTGAACCCGGGGTCTACCTTCCGGGTAAAGGTGGTGTCAGAATTGAAGATATGGTTCTAATTACCCGCATTGGGTTCTCCAACCTCACCAAGGCGAAAAAAGAAATCACTATATTATGAACAGGAGTGGCGATGGTAACACCAAATGACTTTTTTACCGGACTCTTAATAAAATACAACAACGAAATTTACGAGGTCCTTTCCTATTCCCGCACCCGCACCGCCCAGCGCCGGGCACGGGTTCTTGCCCGCATCCGTAACATCAGAACCGGCGCAACAATCGAAGAGTCCTTTGAATCAGAAATCAAGTTAGAAACAGTAGAAATGGAACGGCGCCGGGGGCAGTTCCTTTACGCCGATGACCTCGGCTATCACTTTATGGACCTTGAATCCTATGACCAGTTTGCGATAAACAGGGAACTTTTGGGTGATAAGGTCTATTACCTCACCGAGGGCTTGGAGGTGGAGGTGGGCTACATTGAGGGAATTCCGATGATTATTCAGCCGCCAATGTTCATTACCCTTGAGGTCATTGACACCGAGCCCAACTATCGGGGCGACACCGCCACCGGCGGGGGCAAGCCGGCACGACTTTCCACCGGTCTGGTGGTTGATGTCCCCTTTTTCATCAAACCGGGCGACCGAATCCGTATTGATACCCGCACCAACACCTATGTGGAGCGAGCATAGGCGAATGACCAATGCCCAATGACTAATTCCCCAATGCCCAATGACGAATGCCCAATTCGTCATTACCCAATCGCCCAATTCGTCATTTGGCATTGGCCACCTCTCCATAAAAACTGGGAACTAAAATTTCGTGTTTAAAAAGGTCTTGATCGCCAACCGGGCAATACCGGCACTGCGTTCTATCCAGACCTTTCGGGAATTGAAAATCAAATCCGTTGTTCCTTATTCGGAAGCGGACCGTGACAGCCTTCCGGTGCTTTTTGCCGATGAGGCGGTCTGTATCGGTCCGCCAGCCCCGGCTGACAGTTATGCCAATATCTCCCGGCTGCTCTCGGCGGCTGAAATATCCGGCTGTGATGCAGTTTATCCCGGTTGGGGTTTCCTCGCCTGCGATGCGGAATTTGCCGATGCAACCTTAACTCTGGGCAAGACCTTCATCGGACCCAGTCCGGAACCGCTAAGATTGCTCCGCGACCGGCTTACCCTGCGGCAGGTGCTGAACAAGGTTGACGTCCCAATCCTGCCTGGTTCTGATGCTTCACTTACCAATCCGGCAGCGGCAGTTGAAATCTGTCAGAAACTTGGCCTGCCCTGCGCGGTCAAGCCGGTGTCAAACCGCATTTCCACCCTCCGCATCATCCGCAAGGAAAAGGACATTGAGTATCAGGTCAGGATGTGTCAGGCAGAAGTCCGTGCCCGAACCGGCACGGACCAGGTTTACCTCGAAAGATTTGTGCCGGCGGCACGCAAAGTGGAGGTTCATCTGCTTGCCACCGGAGAGAGAACTTTTGTCCTCAACGACTGGGAGGTTATGCTCCAGACTGGTGGTGAAAAAATCCTTGCCATCGCCCCCGCACAGGGCATTACCCCAGCCCAGCGTCAGCAGATATACTCTTGGGCAACTGCCGCAACTACTGCCCTGCAAATCACCGGCTCGGTAACCATTCAGTTTCTCATTGAAAAAGATGGCAAAACCTGGTTTTCCCAGGTCAACCCCGGGGTTTGCAGTCTCCATCCTCTTACTGAGGTCCGCACCGGCATTGACATTGTTGAAGAGCAGGTGAAGATTGCCGCCCATCTGGCTGGTAGTTCCCGGTTCCAAGTCCTCGGTTCTCCGAACCAAGAACTAATAACCAAAAACCAGGAACTATTTGCGGTTGCCACTCAGGGGTTTGCGGAAAATCCGGATGCCGAATTTGAACCATCGCCCGGTATAGTCGTTGATCTGCACTTGCCGGGCGGACCCGGGATAAGGGTTGACTCCCATCTCTATACTGGCTGGACCATCCCCGGTGATTACGACCTTCATATCGCCACCATTACCGCCTGGGGATCGACACTGAGAGGCGCGGTCAACCGCTTGGTACGCGGGCTCACAGAGACTACGATCAGCGGTGTTGCCACGAATCTTAATTTTATTCTGGCGCTGATTAAAACCCCGGGGTTCGGTTCTGAAGACTGGTGCATTAGGGAATTGGGCAATGGGAAAATGGGCGAATGACGAATTAGTCAATTGGGCATTGGAGAATTGGGCAATGACGAATTTTAGCATCTCCGTCCGGAATTAAATTTTTAATGAGCGTCTCCGTCTTATTCAAAATTAGAAATTCAGAATTCAACCATCGGAGCACGGCATTTCTTGACTGTAAAAATGCTCTAACTATGATTCATAGGAGTTAATGAAAAAGTTAGTTCTTAATTTTATACTTATTGCTGCGGGTATGGCGCTATTCTCCTGTTCTGATGCGCCCCAGATTGTCCGGTCGGCAAACAGGGTGGTGCTGGTTGAATTATTTTCCACCCCTCTGGATGAATGAGAGTACTGTGCGTCCGCGGCGCGGGCGCTGGACAGCCTCCGCCCTGGTTACGGAGACTCAATGGCTTATGTGATTTATTACACGGGAGAGAGCCATCCCGAACTTTCCTCTCTGGCGGGGCGGGCGAGGGGTGAATGGTATGGAGTTGGTCTTGAGGCGCCGCTGGCATTTTTTGATGGGACCAGTCGGGCACCTCAGATAACCGTCCCGGATTCGTTCTATCCGGTTTACCGGGATATGATTGATGCCACCCGTTCCCAGCCGACCTGTTTGGAGATCGAGGTGGACAGCATTGCGACAGTTATTGACCCAACGGTGCTGCAACTGAGACTCAGAATTACACCGACCGACTCGGTGGTTGATACAATGACCAGCCTGCGGCTGGTGGCGATAGTCTATGAGGACAGTTTGCCCTATTACTCATTTTTAATTGGAGATACTGTCTATGCACCAATGGTGGTGCGCCAAGTGGTCGGAGACAGTTTCGGAATTCCGCTCCATCTAAAATTCGGGAGGGATTTTGACACGACCGTTGTTACCGGGGTGAGGGGTTATAACATCAATCGGGTCGGGGTGGTGGTTTCGGTGCAAGATTTTATTTCTAAGTCAGTCCTGCAATCGCTGGTGAAGTGGAGGATTAAAAAAGCGGAGGAAAGATGAAAATAACCCTTTTGTTAGTTATTAGTTTTTGGTTTTTGGTTCTTGGTTCTGGGAACTCAGTATTGGCGACAGGGAACCAACAGGAGTATGAGCCGGCACCGGACTTTACTCTGTCTGATATTGAAGGAAACGAGGTGACCCTTTCTGAACTTTTGGAGACCGGGCCGGTCTATATGGAATGCTGGGATTTAGCCTGTGTAAACTGTATCGATGAACTGGATGCACTGCTCCCGGTCTATGATTCGCTGAAAGAACGTGGGTTACAGATAGTCGCCCTCTCAGTTGATAAGCCTTCAGACGAGGCACGGGTGCGGGCGTTTGTCAAATCCAAGAAATGGCCCTATATCGTCCTGCTTGACCAGCAGCAGAAGGTCAAGAAGGCGTATAATATCATCATTAAACCAACCGCCTTTCTGATCAATATGCAGGGTGAGATTGTTTACACCCATATCGGGTATAAAAAGGGGGATGAGAAGCGAATCGCGGATGAGATGGGCAAATGGCTGCCTGAGAAGCAAAAGGAGCCAGAGCCCAAAGGGACAGAACCGGGGCAGAATTGAGCAGGTGAGCGGTGCCGGTTAGTTTTCTCCTGTTTATTACCACGCTCTTTTCTGCCGGACTGACGATTCAGGGCTCAAATCGGGCTGAGTTCTGGGTATATCAAAAGGACTGGGCCGCCCATTACGAGGACAAACTAAATTTAATCGCACGCTATGGTGACTTTGATGGTGAACTTGGGATTCTGATTTTTGAGCCGTCCAAGCACAGTCCGGCAGTGCGCAAGCCTCTGCGCCTGTTTGATTACTCAATCGGTTATAATATGAAGGAACTGGAGGTTCGACTGGGCAGGTTCTGGACGACATTTGGCCAGGGACTCGTGCTTGCCAGTTACTCGGACGATGACTTCCGGCACTACAAAAGTCTGCACGGGCTTTCAGGCAGGTTGAAACTGCCGCTGAAAAGTGAAGTAACACTTCTTGGCGCCAGACTCCGGGATGTTTTCTTTCAGGAAAATACCTATAAGATAATGAACGAACTTGATACCGCTGACCAGGTGCTGGGGGCTGATTTGACTTCCAAACCCGCGGATTTTTTCGGGTTTGGCTCAAGATATGTGCGCATTAACCGGGAGGTTGACCCGACCGCCAAGGCGTTTACAGAACTTTTTGGCGGTGATGTCCGGATTAATGTCGGGCCGGTTTCTGCGGGCGGGGAGTTCTGCTGGCGTCTGGGAACAAAGCCTGGTATCGGCGGCAGGGAAAAGGGATTCGGATATGTGCTAAACCTCACCACCGTTTTCCCGGGTTTTTCAATTCTCGGGCAGTTCGTGGATTATAACCGATTGGGCTTTCCACCCGGAGTTTATCATTATAATGACCCGCCCACACCAATAAAATCCGGCGTGGCAATCAACCGGGGTGTTGATGAGCGGGGATTCGGGGTCAATGTTTCCGGAATGCCTTTAAGCGCACTTTATCTTGAATTGGACCTGGGCAGACTATTTGTCCACGACGATACCAGTGCGGGGGTCGGTGAAGGTGAGTTGAAAGGGCGGTTCGCGGCAGGTGCTAACTGGACATTTGAGGCAAAATTTAATCACAGTTTTCAGAAAAACATTGAATTAGAAACCTATCAGCGGATAAATGAACGTCCTGGCCTGCTAATAAACTATTGCCGTGGCAACCATACCGTTGCCCTTGAAGCAGAACTCGGCTTTATTACTGAGATGCCGACCGATACTGGCCATTGTACCCGATGGCGCTACCATGAACCGCTGATTTCATTCAGTTATGGATACGGAGCAAACTGGCTGTGGACCATTGGTTGGCAGGGTGTGGATATGGAGTCACTCAAGCGTTATGACAATCAGACCTCCTGGCCCGTGTTTGAGACGGTCTATCACATCAACGAGAAAAATATCTTGAGGATGAGAATAGGTGCAGAAAAGGGTGGCTATACCTGTTCTGGCGGAGTATGCCGGTATGAGGCGCCATTTCGGGGGGTTAAACTGCAGTTAATCAGCAGGATATAGGGTTATGCGCCGGTTGATTTTTATTATTCTAACTGCGGCGGGAACCCTGCTTTTGATTCTTGGAATCAAGTTCGGGATGCTAACGGTTATTCACGGGTTTGCCAGCCAGATATGACTTTCCTGTATGGGTCTCGTGTAGACCATCGATAGTTCTTAGTTATATGTTTCAAGTTTTTAGTTTCGAAGGCCAGGGGAATGGGCGAGGTCATTGGTCAATTGGTCATTGGTCATTGGTTATTGGTCATTCGCCAAGCTCCCTATGAGGATTGCACCCCATCGTATCGGGCAGATAATCGGGACAGCGCTTTTAAATGCCTATATTCTGGCTTATATTCAAAACAAAGTTCTCTATGCCGGTTTTCTCAAGTCGGTTCCGGAACCGGTCCTCAACTGTTATGGTGGCCCGCTTTCGGTCTTTGCCTGTCCGCTGGGCTCGTTTCAGCAGATAATCGGGATGAAGGGTGTGGTTTTATGGCAGAATATCCCCTGGGTTGTTTTAGGAGTTTTTATCATCGTCGGAGCCTTTGTCGGCAGGGCAGGGTGTGGTTTTTTGTGTCCATTCGGGTTGTGGCAGGATTTGTTATATAAGATTAGAATCGGGCCAAAGGCAAGGGCAAAAGGGTGGCTGTCGCTGGCGGTTCTCAGTGGAATTGGCTTTTTGGGGATTGTTCTGCTGGCAGTTTTTGTTAAGGTTTCATTATGGAAATCAATTCTGTTCGGCTGGCTCCCGTTGAGCGGACTTTTGCTTTTCAGTGCCATCAGGGGCAAGACCGAACTACCCAAAAGATGGTCAGTTGCCGGGATGCTCATCGGCATCGGGTTTGGTCTTCTGGTCGTCTGGAAATATGATGTCAATATCGGTATCGCGCTCGGCGTCTGCGCGCTGGTTTTCTTCAGTTTAATTAACAGTTCCAATGCGGTCAAACTTGCCGCACCAGCCGGCTTTATCCTGACACTTTTTGGCAAACCGGTTCAAGTCGGTCCTTTCGCCGGTGTCGAGCTCGGGATTTTATTTGTTCTCCTGACATTGACTCTTCATCTTTTGCTTGACCGGTTATTGAAACTGTCGCTGCCTTCGGTCGGAATCAAGTTTGCTATTCTAATCATCGTTGCCGGAATTACCGCTTATTTGACCGCCGAGCCCTGGTTCTGCAAACTCTGTCCCCAAGGAACCTTAGAGGCAGGAATCCCGCTGGTGCTCTGGGACCCGGTTCAGGGACTGCGGGCGCTGGTGGGCTGGCTTTTTTATCTTAAGGTGGCGATTCTTATGTTTGTCCTCTGGGCTTCAATTATGGTTAAGCGTCCCTTCTGCCGGGTGGTTTGTCCGATTGGTGCTGTCTATGCGTTATTTAACAAGTTAAGTTTTTTGAAAATGAAAATTGATTCATCTGCGTGTAACCAATGCGGGCGCTGCCGCAGGGTATGTCCGACCGATATTGAGCCGTTTCTAGACCCGAATCAGGCTGAGTGTATCCGCTGTTTTGAGTGTGTCTGGAACTGTCCGCATAGAGCCCTGAAAATCACAACCTGATGTGCGCAAGCCCGAATGGATAAAAGCCCGGTTACCACAAGGTGAAGAGTTCAGCCGGGTAAACCGGATTCTTTCCTCCTACAACCTGAAAACTGTCTGCAGTTCAGCAAGATGTCCCAATCTAACCGAATGCTGGAGCAAAGGGACCGCAACGATTATGATATTAGGCGACACCTGCACGAGAAGTTGCCGGTTCTGTGCGGTCAAAACTGGCAATCCAGCCGGGAAATTGGACACTGGGGAGCCGGTGCGGGTTGCCGCGGCGGTTAAGGAACTGGGGCTGAAATATGTGGTTCTAACCTCGGTTGACCGGGATGACCTGAAAGATTTCGGGGCAGGAATTTTTGCCCGGACCGTGCGATTGATAAAGAGGTTGAACCCGGAGGTTAAGGTGGAGGTGCTGGTTCCGGATTTTAATGCTCGGGATGAACTTATTAAGACGGTCCTTTTGTCAGAACCGGATGTTTTCGGACATAATCTCGAAACGGTCAAACGGCTGACACCGACGGTGCGAGACCGAAGGGCTGATTACCGAAAATCGCTGACGGTACTGAAAAAGGGCAAACAACTGGCACCCGGTATTTTAACTAAAAGCGGACTGATGCTCGGACTCGGGGAAACCGCAGAGGAAATTATCCAGGTGCTTAATGACTTGCGCAGGGCAAACTGCGATATTGTTACTATCGGGCAGTACCTGCAGCCGAGCCGCAGATGTCTGCCAGTGGTCCGTTATTACGATTGGACTGAATTCAGACAGATTGAGCAAAGGGCAACCCTGATGGGGTTCAAACAGGTTTTTGCCGGGCCATTAGTAAGAAGTTCGTTCCAGGCCGAAATGCTTTTCCAGGCATCGGTCATTGGGCAATGGGAAATGGGCGAATGACCAATGACAAATTGGGAAATTTGGCCGGTTTGACACCTGAACAAATCGGTAAGGGTTTGAAGATCTCAATAATTGAAGGTGCCTTTGCCACACTTTATACCACGCTGGCGGGCGGGATGTTTCTTGCCGGACTGGCGCTTTATTTGGGTGCCAACTCATTCCAGATTGCTTTACTCAGTGCCATTCCGGCGCTCTTCAGCGGTTTCAGTTTTCTTGCCGGCTATCTGATCAGACGGACAGGAGAACGCAAGACGTTAGTCCTATGGACTGCGGGGCTCGGTAGAACGGTCTATATTATTATTGTTTTATTTCTCCTGCTGAATATAAAACTGCAGGTCGTGGTATTTCTGATAATCGTTGCCGGGTCAGCAGTTATGATGGCAATAGCCGGAACCATCTGGACATCATGGATCAGCGATTTGGTGCCGGAAGAACGACGGGGCAGGTTTTTCGGTCTGCGTAATGCAATTCTGAATGTAACAGGGGTTCTTGTTGCCTATGGTGCCGGGAGAGGAATGGATTTTCTCAAACTTAATGGGCTGGAGCGGTTCGGTTACGCCCTAGCATTTTTTCTGGCGGTCGCGTTTGGGCTGATTTCAACCCTGCTTTTGACCAGACAGCCAGATGTGGCGATTCCATCCCGGCCCGAGCCAGGCATAAAGGAGATTTTTCTTGGGCCACTACAGGAAACTCAGTTCCGCCGCCTGACAATCTTTCTGGCGGTCTGGTTTCTTACCGGCACCCTAGCATCACCCTTCTATCTGGTTCATCTGATTAAAAACCTCCATTTCAGTTTTGCCGCAATCGGGATTTATTCAATGATCGGCGGGGTTCTCGGTGTCCTGTTTCAACTTCTCTGGGGCAGGACGATTGACAGGTTCGGTTCAAGGCCGGTTACGGTGCTCAACTTCGCCCTAGTCGGATTTATGCCCTTACTCTGGCTTTTTGCCACGCCGAGTTTCCGGATCCCAATCTGGATTGATGCGGTGCTCAACGGCGTCATCTGGACCGGCGCCAGTCTGGGACTGTGGAATTTGCTACTTGACCTGGCAGACAACCCGGCGCGCAAGGAAAGTTATTTTGCCATTTACAGTGTTGTCCCCGGGCTGGGGGCGTTTATTGCCTCGCTTGCTGCCGGTGCCGTTGCTCAGATGCTCGCCGGTTTTCATACGATAATCCTCGGCGCCGATTTTTACAATTACGATGTGATGTTTCTTCTTGCCGGCGTCGCGCGTTTCGCCTGCCTGCCTTTACTTTTAAAGGTTAAGGAGCCAAAAAGCAAGCCGGTCCGTCATACCATCAGGGTAATAGCCACTTTGACTTTGTGGCGGTTGAATGCGGGCAAGGATGTCATCCTGCAGGCATTAGGAATAAAATCGCAGGATTGACCGAAGCGCTGCCGGCGTTAAAATTAGCAAACATAACAAAAAGGAGGCACAGATGAAGAAGATGGTCTTGATTACCATCCTTCTTGCCACCGGACTGGCAATTGGTTACCAGCGAATGGTGGTTCTGGAAGAGGCATATCAGGAAGGCTGAGGGTCCTGCAACCCAGCCAGCAGTGTGCTGGACCAGATCTGCAATGATTACGCCGGCTATGTGGTGGCGGTGGAATGGCATGTCAGTTCATCCTATCCCCTCTACTCTGCAGAAGGTAGAGCGAAGTGGTTGATGTATCCGCCGCCCTATCAGGGTGCTTATGCCACACCCTGGCTCTGGGTGGACGGCAGGCAGCGCGGTTACAACTATAACCTCTGGCGAAATTATGTTGCGGGCCAAATCTCCGTACCGACGCCGGTCCAGATTACCCTATCAGGTTCATACGAGCAGACAACTCGCGCAGCTTGTAGGGCAAGGCTTTAGCCTTGCAACCAGGGAAGCAAACCTGAAGGTTTGCCCTACTGCGGGTCTCGGTGGTAATAACCGAGGACTCCTGCTACTATGTTGGACCCAATGGCGACCCCTGGCATAATCATGTCTGCCGGGATTACATTCCGAATCAGAGCGGGACGGTCCTAACCGTTCCTGCAGGCGGACTTGATTCGGTGGTTCAGTCCTTCACGATAAACTCCAACTGGGATGAGGAAAGGTGCAAGATTGTGGTCTATGCCCAGGGGACAACGATGATGCCGGCTGATTCCTCCTATCCTGCATATCAAGAGGCAGAGGTGTCAGTGCTGGACCTGGTGGGAGTAGAGGAACAGAAACCGGTTCCCGCTCTTTACCCAAAGGTTAATGTTGTTCCCAACCCCTCGCTCGGAAAACTACAGTTCCGATTGACCACTCAGGCAGAAACACCGTATCGCCTGGAAATCTACAACGCCGGCGGCAGACTGATTAAGGAGTTAGCCGGGGTGGCAAACGGCGAAATTAGACTGGCGATCAACGAAAAAATCGGGTGTGGAATATACCTCTATCGTTTCATAACCGGCAGTATGGTGCAGACCGGAAAACTAACAGTGAGCAAATAAGATGGTTCAGATGCAGTTTAAACGGGGGCAGAATCGCAACCCGGCTTTGTTTTTAATGGTAAAATAGGCGGAGGTTGGTAAAGACCATTACCATTCCATACTCATCCGCGGCGCGGATAATTCCCTGATCCCGGGTTGAGCCGCCGGGCTGAATGATATAGCGGACATTACTTCTAAAGGCGCGGTCAATGTTATCCCGGAAGGGAATAAACCCGTCTGATGCCAGACAGACGCCGTCAAACCTGGAAATCCATTCCCACCGCTCTTCTTTAGTCAATGGCACTGGTGCATTGACAAATAAACGCTCCCAGGTGTGAAACTCCTCAGGGCTGGCGTTTTCCTCAAGATAGATGTCAATAGCGGTTGCCTTTTCGCCCCGGCTGGTTCCCTTTTTGAACTGCAGGTTTAAAACTTGCGGATGGAGCCGCAGAAACCACTTGTCCGCCTTATTACAGGCAAGGCGGGTGCAGTGGATTCTTGACTGCTGTCCGGCACCGACACCGATCACCTGCCCATCATAAGCAAGGCAGACCGAATTTGACTGGGTATATTTCAGGGTCAAGTATGCGATGAGCAGATTTAGCCGGATATGGGCTGGGATCTGCCTTTTTGTTGTCACAACATTATTCAACAGGGATTCATCAATCTGGGCGTTATTTCGCTCCTGCTCAAGATAGATCCCGTAGAGTTGCCGGGTTTCCAGAACCGGTGGCTGCCAGTCTGGGTCAATTTGAAGAACCGGGTACTTCCCACCTTTTTTCGATTTCAATAGTTCCAGTGCCTTTGGTTCATAGCCCGGGGCAATACAGCCGTCCGAAATTTCCTTGGTCAGGAGCAGGGCGGTTGATTCGTCAACTACCTCAGAAAACGCTGCCCAGTCGCCAAATGTTGACATCCGGTCCGCGCCCCGCGCCCGGGCGTAGGCACAGGCGAGCGGCGAAAGTTCCAGCTCGGGCAAAAACAGGGAGCGGGCAAGGTGAGCGTCGATTGCCTTGCCAACTGCCACACCGGCTGGGCTGGTGTGCTTGAAACTGGCCGCAGCAGCGATTCCGGAGAGTTCCTTTAACTCTCTGACCAGTTGCCAGGAATTCAGGGCATCGATGATATTGATATAACTCGGTTCACCGTTCAGAACTGTGATCGGCAGTTTGCCCTCGGGCACATAGATGCGGGCAGATTTCTGGTGGGGATTGGTTCCGTAACGCAGTTTCAACTCATCCATCACATTCTCATCCTGAACCTTTGCTTCAAAAACAGCCTAATCATTAAAAACCTTCTGTCAAGCAAAGGACAGCAGTGCGCAGCCAGCCAGGCAAACCGAATCCGGCAGCCTCCATCACGCTCTGCCATGCCAACCCCTGAATTCCAGACACCAACTACCAATTGGTCACTCCTCATTCATCATCTCACCAGAGAGATTAAAAGTCAAATGCAAAACAATCGCTCACAGAACCCGGTTCAAACTTCATCTCGGCATTAGGGAATTATGCCGAGGCAAAGTTTGCCCTTTGCATTCTACACTGACCTGTTGAATATCACCAAACACTCAAAGTTCTAAGGCGGAGAACATAATTTTACCGGTCTTTATTGATAACATACTGTTTTTCAATGTCATAAATAAATGTCGCAGGGCAGAAACTGTCTGTCGCACCGGGCTTGACTTTCAGATTGTTCTGTTTATAATTAATCAATGTCGCAGCAACCCGGTGCAAGTTTTAACAACTCATATATTTTTTGTGACCGGTATCAGGTTTTGGAACGATTGGGTGGAGGCGAGGTAAGCGATGTTTATAAGGTTAAGGATATTATCACCGGTCGACTTTTGGCTTTAAAGGTTTTGCAGGAAGGAGCAGGGGCGGATGAAGGGCTGCGACTGAGTCGGGAGTTTTATTACCTCTCCAAGATTTCCCATCCTGGGATTGTGGCGGTCAGCGACTTCGGGTTTACACCTGACCGCAGACCTTATTTTACCTCTGAATTCATTGCTGGGGTGCCGATTAACCGGTACTTCACTGGTTACCAACCTGAGTTTATTCAGGTCCTCGTTCAGGTGCTTTGGGCGCTGGATGCGATTCATTCTCAAGGGCTGATACACTGTGACATTAAACCGCAGCATATATTGATTTTTGAAGACAATGGCAAACCCCAAGCAAAACTTTTGGACTTTGGCTATGCTGAAGGGCTGAGTCTGTCCGATAAGGAGATAGGAAAGGGGACCTTGGGTTATATTGCCCCGGAGATTTTTAAAGGTGTGGATTTTGATGCGCGGGCAGACCTTTATGCACTCGGTCTGGTGATTTACGAGACCCTGACCGGTATCGGACCCGGGGAGGGTGGGCAACTTAGCGATTGGTTAAGAAGGCAGTATTATTCTGAGTTTGAGTCGCCGAAAAGATTCAATCCGGGGATCCCGGACGGTTTGGAAAGGCTGATTATGCAGTTGATCAGCAGGGAGCCGGAACGGAGGCCTGGTTCGGCACGGGCGGTGATTGAAATGCTCAAAGCCGAAAGCGGTGCTGAGATTGCGGCTGGGACAATCTCTTCACCGGCGGTAAGAATGGATTTAATGGCACCGGGTTTTGTCGGACGGGAGGCTTGCCTTCAGGAATTAATGGCCCAACTCAGGGCTGCCTCTGAGAGTAGACCCGGAGTGGTCTGTATTTCTGGTGAGCGCGGGGTGGGCAAGAGCCGGTTGCTGGCAGAGTTCAAGTTTATGGCGCAGTTGGAGGGGGCAACAATCTTTTCCTTTGAGCCGGTTTCTTTAGGGGCGCGTTCGCAGTCACTGCTTGAGGCGCTGGTAAATCTCTTGCGGGTTTACGGGCAGACTTCGGAAATCGAACTGGCGCTGAGTGAGGTTGAGGCGGCGAAGTTCCGGCTGTTTGAAATAATTGTCCAGCGATTGAAGGGACTCGCCAGTTCCCATCGGGTGCGTCACAGCCTAGTTGTGCTGGTGGATGACTTCGAGCTTTTTGACCCAACCAGTCTGGAGTTTCTGCGCTATCTCGCCTTCAGCCTTGAAGGCGAACGGGTCCTGGTCGTGGTTGCGGGTCTCAAGGAAAAGCGGTTTCTGGATATCATCAAGGAATTGGAGGAGAAACCTCATTGCCGGCACATTGTCATTCCCTTACTTGAACCCACCGATGTTAAGGAACTGGCCTGCTCATTTTTAGGCGAGGTTGACAACCTTGATACGCTGGCGCAATGGCTCTTTGATCTTGCCGGTGGTAATCCGCTCTGGACAATTGAGACAATTTATGCCCTGATTGAGGCAAAGACTCTGTTTCGGGAGGGAACAGGCTGGCATCTAACAATTGATGGTCTCAGGGCTTTTCGTCCCCCCCAAGAATTTAGTGATATCGTCCGGCGCCGGTTGGAAGGGCTTTCGGTTGAGGAAATGGAGGTGCTGGCCGTGGGTGCAACTGCGGCCGGTCCTTTCACGATCGAATTTTTGCGTGCGGTTCTCAACTATGATGACAAAATTCTGTTTCAGACGGTCAGCCGGCTCAAGGCGCTGGGATTTCTGCGTTCCTTTCGGGTTCTCAGTGATGAGGGCACGTCGGCAGGGCATCTGGCATTAATACTGGCCAGCAAGATTTTGGAGACCGCGGTTACTGAAAGGTTGACCATTGCCCAACGGCGCCGACTCCATCAGCGCGTGGCGCTGGCGCTCGAACTTCTTTATCCTGAGCGCAGCTCGGAACTGGTGTTTGACCTTGCCCATCACTGGACCCAAGCCGGGGTCGAGGAGCGTGCTTATAGTTATTCGATCCGTGCCGGCACCAAGGCACGGGAGTGGCTACTTTTTGAGCAGGCGCTGGGATTCTACGAAAATGCGTTAGCCGTATCCTCAGAAATTATCCCGGTGCGCGAGCGGCTCAGGCTAATCGAAACTGTCGGTGAACTCCGGGAGGCAACCGGTAAATACTCAGAGGCGATCGACATTTATCGTCAGGGCATGAGTGTGATTGTTGCCGACCCGGAACTGGCATACAACAAGGAATCCTTAGTCCGTTTTTTACGCCGGCTGGGTATCGTATACCAGAAAATGGGTGTCACCCGTGAGGCGCTTGATTTCTTTAATGAGGCGCTGATGCTTGAGCCCGGGAAAGAGACACCGGAGGCAGCACGGTTGCTTGCGGACCTGGGCTGGTCCTATTGTGCGGCTGGTGAGTATGTCCGGGCTGAGCAATTTCTGAGCCAGGCCCTGCGCCTGGCGGAGAAACTGAAGTCAGTCCATCCTCGTGAAGCAAATCGGCTGGAGGGTTTGATACTTTACTATTTCGGGGTTCTTGCCTGGTCAAGATTTGACTTTGTTCTGGCGCTGCAACTGGCTGAGCACAGTCTGGATGTTTACCAAAGTCTGCAGGATGGTATTATGACCGCCAAATTGAATCAATTTCTTGCCAGTCTCTGGATACGGCGGGGAGAAAGAGAAAAGGCAAAGGAGTGTTATCAGCAGGCACTGCCGGTGCAACGTAAATCCGGTGATGTCCATTCGCTGGTTCGCTCCTTGCACGGGCTTGGGCTGCTCAGTCAGGATGAAGGGGATTTGGAGCGGGCGCACAACTACTTTGTCGAGGCGCTCGGTTATGCGGAAAGAATCGGGGATAAAACAGAACAGGTTAACCTCGAAACACTGTTAGGAACGGTGTTATGCGATAAAGGCGACTGGGATAGCGCCCGCAGATATTTTAACGAGGCGCTCAAGCGATATAACCAGGCAGGCGAGCAGGTAGGCAGGAGTGCGGGTGTGAATCTGCTGGTGAATCTTGGACGGTTGTGCTCCAGGCAGGGGGAGATGAGCGAGGCTGAGGGGTTTATCACCCAGGCCCGGGAACTGGCGGGCAATGACCCTGACCCGGATCTCCGGTATTCTCTACTGGCTGTCCAGGCAGAACTGGAAATCAGATGTGAGCGGTTTGAACGGGCAAGACAGGTGCTGGCGCAGGCATTCACCATTGCCCACTTTGAAGCAGACCGGCGCAAGTATGGAGAATTATTCCTGCTTGGGGCCGACCTTCGGCTACAAACCGGCGACTTTCAACGGGCCGAGTATGATGCGGTCAGGGCTCTGGACATTTTTAAGTCATACTCGGCAGCCCGAGAATACGGGATTGCACTCCGATTTGCCGGACAGGCAAGATGTTATTCCGGGCGCAGAGAAAAGGGCAAAACAGAAATCAAAAATAGTATTGAGGTTCTCCGGCGTATAGGGGCAAAATATCAACTGGCGCTTTCTCTTTTGGCATCGGCCGAGGTGCTGCTCGGTCATAGACGCGAGTCGGTCTGTCCTTCGGGTGAATTGCGAGCAAAGCCGGCTGGAACTGTCGTGGCATCAATTCCGAGTGAGCGGTTATCCGAAGAGTTCGGAGAGGCACGGGCCAATCTTAAAGAGGCGCTAACCATATTTCAGATGTTAAAGGCAAAGCCCGATACCCAACGGGCGAGTGAATTGCTTGAGGGGATGGAACAGATTTATGGGGTAATCCAACTCAAGGCCCGGGAGCGCAGCGAATATCTCCGGGTATTTTATCAATTAAGCGAACTGATTAACCTGGCGATAGAGAAAGAAGATTTTCTTGACCGGGTTCTTGACCTGCTTCTGTCCGTAACTAGGGCGGAACGCGGGCTGATCTTTCTGTTCCATCGTGACCGGCTTATTCCGGCAGCAGCACGGGACATCGAAAGAACTACCCTGATTGATGCCGAAATGGTTTCCAGGACGGTGTTGCGCCAGGTGCGGCGCCGGTGCGAACCGTTGATGAGTGTCGATGCCCTGACTGACCCAAGATTCAACTCCTATAACAGCGTGCTTTTGAACAAAATCCGTTCTCTGCTCTGTGTTCCGCTCCTCGCCGAAGGCAGGGTTATCGGCACGATTTATCTGGACAGTCGCATTACTACCCATCTTTTTATGGAGGAGGACCGTAACCTCCTTCTGGCGGTTGCCAACCTGCTGGCGGCAACAATTGAGCGTTCTGGTGTCTTCCGACGTTACCAGGAGGAGACGGCGGGCGCGGGCGAGGAGATGCTCGTTGATACTGCGACCGGACTCTTTCTGGGCCGGTCGCGGGCAATCAGGCAGGTTTATCAGGTCATCGACCGAATTGCACCGACCGATTGCACAGTGCTTTTAACTGGTGAAACCGGCACGGGCAAAGGTGTTTTAGCCCGGCTCATCCACCAGCGCAGCGGCAGAAAGGCAAACAAATTTGTCGCGGTTAACTGTGGCACTTTGCCCGAAACCCTGTTTGAATCTGAACTCTTCGGCCATGCCCGAGGCTCTTTTACCGGTGCGGTAAAAGACAAGGTTGGTATCTTTGAAACCGCCCACGGCGGCACCATCTTCTTAGACGAAATTACCAACACAACCCCTGCAATCCAGGCAAAACTGCTTCAGGTTCTTGAGGAGAAGGTGATCAGGCGGGTCGGGGAAACTGAGCCGAGAATCGTTGATGTCCGTTTAATCTGTGCCACAAATAAGAACATTACCGAAGAGGTGGCGGCGGGCAGACTGCGCCAGGACCTGTATTACCGGATGAATGTTGTTACGATAAACGTTCCGCCACTCCGGGACCGGGTTAGCGACATACCCCTGCTGGCCGATTACTTCCTGCGCGCGTATGCGGCTCAACTCAATAAGCCGGTTTTTGGTTTTGAAGGGGCGGTCATCACCGCCTTCACCACCTACCATTGGCCCGGTAATGTCCGTGAACTCCAAAACACTGTGGAAAGGGCAGTAATAATGACCAGAAACCGAAAGATTACTATTGAAGATATCGGTTCCCCCATCGCCAACCTCGTCAGTTTGGGCAGCGAAGCGAAATCCCCGAGCGGAACAGGCAAACGGCGCATACTCGGAAGAGAGGAGGTCATAAACGCCCTGAGAGAGACAAAGGGTAATATCAGCCATGCAGCAAAACTGCTTTCCACCCATCGTCGTCAACTTCAAAGGCTTATAAAGCGCTATCAAATTGACCGGGATAGCATTAAGCGGTCATAGTCGCGCGAAAGGCGCAGTAAACTAAGTTACAATTTATAAAATAGTTATAAAAAATGTCCCGATAGTGCGACATTTAATGCAAATAAAAAATGTTTGACAAAGGGGCAAATCTTCGATAAGATTTGTTATTTCAAAATGTTATATGAAAATTAAAAATTGGCATTATATTTGCTAATAATTTTATATATAATTTGTATGAGCTTGATATTAAAATAAAAGGAGGAAAAATGGACGGATGGGCAAGACCTTTACCGCCGCCTTCACCGGCTCCGCCGGTTAAATAGGTGGAAGATTAAAAATTATAGCCAGCCTCATATGAGGCTGGCTATTTTTATACCGGCTCGTAGAAAATCTTTCCCCAGTAAATAATTTTTTTAAGGCGCTTATTGCGGACAAGCAAAGAAAGGAGGGGTTTAAGTTGTTTCTCAGAGATGCCGAGGGAATGAATCAGGTCCTGGGCGGTTACCGGTCGGTTCTCAACAACACCAAGGACAGCCCGAACCGGGTCACCCCGGAACCGGCTCTGGGTTTTGGGAATTGGCGATTGGGCAATTTCGCTCTCGGGTCCAAATAGCATCTGGACTTGGATGAGGTCATCCTGGGTCAGGGGCAGGGCAAAGGGTTCTGCTGGGGGTCGGACAACGGTGTTAAGCTGAATTCGGTCCGGATTTATTTCATAGGCGAGTCGTCTGAGCTTCATCAGGTGTTCGGGTGAGTCGTTGATGTTTTTAACCAGCATAATCTCGAGCCAGATTTTTCCTGAAAAGTAACGCCGGAATCTTTTTAAGCCGGTGGCGATTTTGTCAATGCTGAGGCGGGGATGGGGCCGGTTGAGATGGGCAAAGGTTTCCTGGTCAGCGGCAGCAAGGGTAGGAACAACCAGATCGGCAGGATACAGGTTCTGACGGACCTGCGGGTCAGAGAGGAGCGTGGAGTTGGTTATGACCGCTATCGGGATGGGGAATTCCTTTTTGAGCAGGCGGATTATTTTACCGATGTCCTGGTTAAGGGTGGGTTCCCCTTCACCAGAAAAGGTGAGATAGTCAATGCGCCGTCCTTTGACTGCGGCACGCACCTGGGCAATAATTTCCTTGACCGGAAAGAATGGCCTCCGGGCAACGGTGAGCCTTGTGGTTCTCCCGCACTGACAGTAGATGCAGTTAAGGGTGCAGGTTTTTTTCGGGATGATATTCAAACCGAGTGACAGGCCCAGACGCCGGGAAGGCACTGGACCATATACATAAGTGCTATTAATCATCTCTTAGGAATTGAGGACCTGGTGCTTGGGAAATGGGAATAATCATTTATCTTAACAGCAGTATTTTACGCTCTTTCCTTGCTGGTGGCAAGTTGTTTATCATCAAATGCAGGAAATAGATGCCGGCAGGAAGACGAGTACCGGTATCATCGCTGCCGTCCCAAGGGACAGAAAAGTAACCGGCGCATCTTGGTTCCCTGAGCAAGGTTCGGACCTTTCTGCCCAGCGGGTCAAAGAGGGCAAGTTGGATATAGCCGGGCTGGGCAAGGGCGCAGAAGATGGTTGTCCGTTTCCTGACCGGATTGGGGAAAACTGTGATAATCCGGGTGGTTTCTGGCTGGTAATTGGGGGTTGAGTCAAAAGATGTAACTCTGACGTCATCAAGATAAAAGCCTTCCGCAGTTTTTCCGTCATTATCCGAGATAAATATAAACTTGAGCCGGCAGGATTCACCGGCTGGATACCGGAAAAGGTTATAGGTCTGCTCGAGCCATTCCGAGGTTAAGCCGGCAGTTCTGGGCCCGAGCGCACCACCAGAACCGATGAAATCAAGGGTCTCCTCCGATTCGCCACAGCATAGAACCACATAAAGTCCATCAACTCCATAGGTGGGAACTGAGAACCAGCGCGAGAAGGTTAAGCGGCCGCGGTGGGGCATAATGAACCAGGGGGAGAGGAGCCAGCAATGGCAGTTGTCCGGATATTTTCCAGATGTGTCACCGGCATATAATGAAAAGGACGGCGAATTGAAACGCCGGGATGAGACAAGCCAGGAGCCGTTAGTTCCGCCGGTTGTCCAACCGGTGGCACCCGAGTCAAAACTGGCAAAGAGCCCGACATCACCGGTAATAATGTTAATGGTGTCGGTGAACAGATAACCACTGGCAGCGATATTTACTCCCAGGCGAAGGGAAGGTGCTGATGTAATGAGTTGGGCCGGTACTAATGACCAGGCGGTTTCACCGGGATTGAGTGATGGAAAGACAAGCCCGGGGGAAATCAGTTGGACCGGTTGGGCTAAATCAGGATTAAACAGGGTGCCAGTCGGGTTCAGGGCGGGTGCAAGCCCGGTATTAGTTATCTGGACAAAGAGTTTAATTGTGTCCGCGTTTAGCCGGTAATGGCTGGAAATCCGCAGTTCGGGTTCACAAACCTGAAGAACGAGCGGAACCTGCCAGAAGGCACCGGTTGAGTCGGTGAAGGTGATGGTGCACAGTGCGGCATCACGGTTTTGGCTTTCCGGGGCAACCCGTATCAGAAACAGGCGGCAGGTGACCTCGGAGTCGGGCAGAAGCCGCGGGAGATAGCCGAAGTTGTTTTCAATGGTGAGCAAAGGCGAGTCCGAGGTGAGCCGGCAGCGAAGTCCGGTTGTGCTGGCATTGCCGGTATTTTTCAGAAACAGGCGGAGGGAGAAAGTTTCATCGGGTGAGAGCAGGCCATTGGCATCGCCGTTTGAGTCAACAATTTCATATCTGAGAATAGTGATGTTTGGTCCGGTTAAGACCGGTATGGAGTCCTGAAACGGACGGTGATTTTTTTTGGTTACGGTCAGTTTTGCCCAGCCCGGACTGAGACAGTGGGGTTCGAGCAGACAGGTTCCATCCGGACCGGTTTCACCCCGGACCTGAGTCTCGTTTTCCTTTTTGAGGGTGACGACGGCACCGGCAACCGGGCTGGTGTTATTGAACACGGCAATGCGGGTGCGGTCTTTGCCCACGGCCAGGCGCAGGGGTTTCTGAACAGAAAGCGGGCGGAGCGTGTCGGTGTGAACCGGCATCGCCGGGTCACCCAGGAGGTTGATACAGAACTGGTGCCAGCGATAGACATTTGCCTCATAACTGAGCGGGATAAAGTGAATTTTGGTGCGGCTGAGGAGTTCACCGAGCCGCGCCTGGGAACTGAAAAGTTCCTGAAAGAAGCGGGCATCAAACCGGTCAGAATAACCAAAGCCCGGGTTACCAGGTGCGCCCCAGCCATAAGAGGAGTTGCCAATAAATGCTACGCCACCACCATTGGCCGAGCGGACGAAATGCTCGGCGATGGCGTCAAAGTCAAATGCGGTTGTCCAGCAGCCGATTGAATAACCGATACCCAGCCGGTCAAAATTGGCAAGGCGGTCAATATCGGTTAAACGGAGGATGGCGTTATGGCCGAGAGCCAGGGCATCAATCCAGCCGTGTCCGCAATGATTGAATATTCCGCAGCCCGAGTTCAAGAGCATCAGGGCGGTATCAACGGTAACCGGCGCAGAAGACTCATAGAGTTTCAGAACCTGAAAATTATCAGGCAGAATCTGCTTCCGGATTTTCTCCTTGGCGATGGCTTCATCCGTGTAAGGCTCATTCCAAAGAACCGCGGCAGAAAAAAGGGCCCGGTGCTGATAGTCATTGAAGGATTTTTTTTCGTACTCAAGAATCTTATCCACAAATGCACGCGCCTCGTCGACCGTGTTGACCGGTGCCCGGCCGACATCAATGTCAGGATACAGGTCAATTGCGTCCGACACTTCGCCAAACACCAGGTTCTGATTGGCATCCCAGGTGCCGTCAAGGTCGGCAAAGTAGAGGTCGCAGGGCAGGTAGTCCTCGCGGGGATGGATACCGGCTGAGCAGGCAAAGGCAAATGCCTGGCGAAAGGGCACCACCCCAACATCCCCGCCGAGAAGCAGGAATCTGAGTCCGGAATCGCGGGCACAGACCTTGAGGTAATTGCGCAGTTTTTCCGCTTCATCCCGGCCCGGATAGGTGCTGGTTACCCATTCAATCCGCCGGATGGCGGATGAAAGTCCGGTGCTGGAGCGCCAGCGGGCAAGATGGGCAAAAACCGTGTCCATCTCCTGACTTGTCACAATCAGATATTCCAGCGGACCCGAGTCAGCAAATACCGGTGCCTGCTCCTGCTCGTAATTTATCGCTATTTCCAGCCGCTTGATCAGGCGCAGTTGACCCGGAACCGGCAGGAACTGGACCGGTGTGATGAGCAGCGAGACGAGCGGCTGGCCCCGGCGCAGCCCCTGGCCGGTAATGGAGCAGAATTGTGCAGGATAGAACTCAGCCCGGGTGTAGATTGCCGGGTTCTTGTCAATCAGTGCCGGAGTTGAGGCTGAAAGGATTGCCGGTGGCTGGCACCAGGCGACAGAAAAACTGCCGGGCAGGGTTTCAAATTCAACCTTCACAACCTCAAGTCCGGTGGCTCTGGTGCCAACCGGCAAACTGAGATGGGCAGAAATCTCAGGCAGAGCCGGAGCGCCCGGTGTAGCAGAAGGTTCGGCGTCAGGCAACTGGATGAGGACCCCCTGGTCGGTGTTGGTGAATTTTAAATCCCGGGCAGAAAAGGTGAAAACGGTGCGGATTTGCCCTGCCAACGCAATATCGGTTGAGCAGGCAAGCAATATCAGGATAGAACACCATCCCTTCATCTCTGCCTCCCTTTATCTCGGCCATTCTCCCTGCTGTCGGGAATGGTCAGATGGGTTTTGAGATATTTTAGACCCTCTTCCTTGGAGGTGATTTTGCCTTCCAATTGCAAATCCTCAAGTTCCTGAAGGAGCACCCGAAAGACCGGTCCGGGCTTCATCCCTAAGGCAATCAGGTCGTCGCCGGTTACCAGCCGCTTGATTTTAGCCTTTGCTGCCTCTTGGCGCTGCTGGTTGAGCATCCGGTTGATTGCCTCTTCCAGGTGGGCGGTTCTGCCCGCTGTTGCCCAGCCGTCAGCGTAACAGAGAATCATCAGTCCAAAAGCCTCCGCGCCCAGGTCCCGAAAGTAGCGCCTGATTGCCCGGTCGGTCAGTTCGGGTGCGGTGGCAAGCAGGTGCAGACGCATATGCTCCTTGACCAGGGTCCTCACCATCTTTACCTGGGTTCGGGAAAGGCGCAACCGGGTATAGCCGATGGTATTAGCCAGCCGGGCACCAAGGTTGTCATGGCCATAAAAATGGACCTGGCCGGTTTCGCTCTTGAAACGGGTGTGGGGTTTGGCAATGTCATGCAACAGCCCGGCCAGTTTCAAGAGCGCCCGGCGATAGGGAAAGTGGTCAAAATATCCCTGCCACTCAGGTGCAAATCGGGAAAAGAAGCCGGGGCTTTTAACCAATTCATCAATCTTGGCGCAGGTGCGGATGGTGTGCTGCCACAGTTCTTCGTCGGCTAAGAGCGGGGCGAGTTCAGGAATAATTTCTGACAGCCGGTTGAGTTGGCGCAGTTTTTCCAGATAATAGGGAGAGCCCGGCGCTTCAAGAATCCTGAGCAACTCCGCTCCAATCCGTTCGGCTGCGGTTTCCTTCAGACTGACGGTGCCTGCCTGTTCATAAACAGAAGGATGAACGGTAAATTTCAGTTCCAGTGCGAGGCGGATGGCGCGCAGGAGCCGGAGCGGGTCAAGGTGCAATGACTGTTCTGATACCGGCCGGATAATTTTTGACCGGATATCCTCAAGCCCGCCGAACCGGTCAATGACCCGGTTGACTGCCGGCAGTTCAATGGCAAGGGCGTTTATTGTGAAATCTCGGCGGGCAAGGTCAGTCTCAACCGTTGAGTTGCCGAAGCCGTTGAAGTCAAAGATTATCTTTTTACGATAGACAACCCGTGCTTCGTCATCTGCCTCAGACAGGAGGACCAGTTTTGCCCTGATGCGCCGGGCAAACTCCCGGGCAAACTCAATTCCGGAGCCGGAAACAGCAAAGTCAAAATCAGCGGGTGTTCGGCCCATCACAATGTCCCGGATTGCGCCTCCGACCAGATAAATCTGACAGTTTGCCTTTAACTCCAGCAGCCGTTGGTAAATCCTGCCCAGCGCCTCAAGATTGTGCGCAATCTCTGCCCGCATACCTCAATAGAATACCGGCAACGCAGGGCTGGTCAAGCCGAGATATTGAACAGGTGATAATCCATATACGATCCAAAACAATTTGACAATTGCTAAAATTTTGCTAAGGTTGTGTATATAAGAAAGGGGAAAAGATGACCGAACTTATTTCAATAGGTCTGATAATTCTTGGGCAGTTTAACCCGGTTAAGAATATCAGATGTTCAAAGGATATGGTCCAGTCTCAAGTGTCTGCCGTTAAACATCACCCAACTCGTGATAAAAAGAGGTTCAATTTCAGAAACCCTGAATCCATTTTTGATATCGGAAGAAAGGGCAAAAGCAACCGCCACCTTAACAGATTTCAATTAGAGGAGTTTCCTTTTGACACCTCCTCCTTCCTCGGAACCGCACCCGGTCATCAGGAATTTCCGGATATCGGCTTTGATGGCACAAATTTCTTCGTGGTCTGGCATGACAACCGCAAAGGAGAAGTATACCAGGTTTATGGGGCAAGAATAACCCCGGATGGGGTTCTGCTTGACTCCTTCTCCATCCCGATATCTGCCGGTGAGGGCGACCGGGTGTGTCCAGCAGTTGGCTTTGATGGCACAAACTATTTTGTGGTCTGGATGGATGACCGGGACAGCGACTGGCAGTTTGAGATTTACGGCGCCCGGGTCACCACCACCGGCATGGTTTTAGACCCTCAGGGCATTCCAATCTCCACCGGCACCGGTGACCGCTGGTTCCCTGCCATTGCCTTTGACGGGATGAACTATTTTGTCGCCTGGGTTGATGGCCGGAATGGTAACTATGATATTTATGGGACAAGGGTAACACCCCAGGGCCAGGTTCTGGAACCGCAGGGCATTCCCATCTGCACCGACCCTTATCAGCAGATTATTTTCCAAAGCATTATTTTCGGAGACAGCAACTATTACCTGATCTGGATGGATGGCAGGGATGAGAACGATGAGTATCCCAATTTATATGGCGCCCGGGTAAGAACTGACGGCGTGGTGCTTGACACCAACGGCAGACCGATAATTCAGCAACCAAACAATCAGGAGTTCCCCGGACTGGGCTTTGACGGCACAAACTATTTTGTTGTCTGGGATGATGACCGGGAAATTGAAATGGATTTCCGGGTCTATGGCTGCCGAATCAGACCGGACGGCGTGGTGCTTGACACCAGTGGCATCCTGCTCTGCGATTATTACTCTCAATACCCGGCAATAGATTTTGACGGCACAAATTATCTGCTTAGTTATCTTTCCTATGAAGGAATATACGGGATGAGGGTCAGACCGGACGGTGTTGTGATTGACACCGGTGGTTTTATTGTTAACTATAACTACAGTTATTATCCACCCTCGGTCATTTTTGGTCAGAACATTTCCTTTCTCTCCTTCAGCATCCCCGGCATAACGGACTCTGATTTATATGGCGCCCGGGTTACCACCGATGCCAGGGTCCTGGACCCGAAGGGCATCATTCTTGCATTCGGTAGGCGCAGCATTGTGCAACAATACCCTGTGTCCGCCTTTGACGGAAGCAATTATCTAATCGTCTGGGAGGACTATAGAAATTCTATCTTCAATACCAATATTTACGGCACAAGAATGACCCCTGGGGGCCAGATTCTTGACCCGGAGGGCATAAGGATAAGCCCGATTGAAAGCTGGCAATCCTCACCGGCGATAGGTTGTGATAGTTCCAACTATTTCGTTGTCTGGTCTGATGACCGCAATGCCGAAGGGGATATTTTTGGCTGCCGGTTAACCCCAGAGGGTGTTGTCTTAGACTCAACCGGGATTCAACTCTCGGCAACCGGTCCTGATGACTACACCCCCTCAATTGCCTTTGACGGCACAAACTATCTTGTCGTCTGGCAATCCAACGACCGGGCAGGTGGAAAATATAAAATCTGCGGGGCAAGAATCACCCCTGATGGACAAATCCTGGGTGGGCTTGAAATCACCTCAAACGAAATGGGAGTTTATCCCCCTGATGTCACCTTTGGCGGACAGAATTATCTTGTTGTCTGGACTGACTATCGGAATGAACGGGCTGATATTTATGCGGCGAGGGTCTCAAGAGACGGTGAGGTCCTTGACCCGGCTGGGATTCCAATTGACACCAGCATTGATTATGACAAACAGGGCCCGGCGGTCAGTTTTGACGGCACAAACTACTTTGTGGTTTACTCCCGCACCACCCCAGATTGGTCTTACGATATTTATGGCAAAAGGGTCAATCAGGCAGGCAATGTCCTTGAGCCGCCCATCCCAATCTCAACCGCGGAAGATGACCAGTATTCACCATCATTAGACTTTGACGGCACAAAATATCTTATTGTCTGGCAAGATTTCCGGACAATGGAATTGGACATATATGGGGCAAGGATTCTGCCCAGCGGCATTCTCCTTGACACCAATGGCATCCCATTTATTACCCAGCCTGAAGGAAGGTTTTGCCCGATGGTTTGTTGTGGTCCAAGAACGCCGCAAATCCAGCATCTCTTAACCTTCTCCGGCTATTATTCGCCATTATCAACCAATAAAGCGCTGGGTGCATTCTATCTTGAGCCGGTCGGCATTGAGGAGAAAAATCCTAAGGCAACAGCATCCCTTTTCCAAATTTACCCCAATCCGATAAGGGAAAAAGGTTATCTGCAATTTTTCATCCCGGCAGATGACGAGGTTAAGATTGCCCTTTACTCTGCTGATGGCAGGGTGGTGAAAACTATTTTTACCGGCAAAATCAAAGCCGGTAACCACTTATCCCCGATTGAAACCCGGCATCTGCCTTCTGGCATCTACTTTATCAAACTTAAGGCTAAAGGCAAAGACAGTCAGGTGAAAATCCTTATCCTCAAAGATTAAGACCGCTCTCATTTGCCTCTTTCTGTTATTGCGAGCCCATCCCCCTTCTTCCCCATCCTCTTTTGTCATTCCGAGCCGAACTTGTTCGGCGTTGCATCTGCGTCAGGAAAGCAGGATGTAGGGCAAGGCTTTAGCCTTGCATCTAAAAGATTACAAGGTGCTGGGATGTAGGGCAAGGCTTTAGCCTTGCATCTAAAAGATTACAAGGTGCTGGGATGTAGGGCAAGGCTTTAGCCTTGCATCTGTGTCAGGAAAGCAGACCTGAAGGTCTGCCCTACAAAGTGCGGGGATGTAGGGCAAGGCTTTAGCCTTGCATCTGCCCAAGGAAAGCAAACCTGAAGGTTTGCCCTACATCTCAACCTGTCCTTTTCCGGCTCGGGGCGGGCTCCACAACCGCCTGTTTTATTTAACGATGAGGAATTTTTTCACCTCGGTTCCGAATTTGATGAAGTAGGTGCCCGGGTTTATTCCTTTGAGCGATATTTTTATCCCGGCTTCATTGCAAGAAGGCACCGCGGGTAAGGCAACCTCTTTTAGCAACTTTCCCGAGATATCAAAGATTTTTATTGTTTGACGGTCAGCCTTGAGCGGTAAGCAGACCCCAAGATAACCCCTTGCCGGATTGGAATAAATCCTGAGCGCCTGGCGGTTAGCAGATAGCGGTAAGCGGCTTTCTTCAATCCCGGTAACATCCCGAATCACCGAGATACTGGAAGACCAATGATTTGCCACATAGGTTCGGTTCTGGATTGAATTCCAGGCAAAGGCACAAGGAGCATTTCCCACTGGAATTGTTGTAATCACCTGGTTTGTTGCCCCATCAATCACCGTAACATTGCCACTTCCATTATTGGCGCAATAGACCTTATTGTTGGTTGAGTTCCAAACCAAAGCCCAAGGCATATCTCCCACTGGAATTGTTGCAATCACCTGGTTTGTTGCCCCATCAATCACCGTAACATTGCCACTCCAATGATTGGCGCAATAGACCTTATTGTTGGTTGAGTTCCAAACCAAAGCCCAAGGCATATCTCCCACTGGAATTGTTGCAATCACCTGGTTTATTGCTCCCTCAATCACTGAAACATTGTCACTCCACTCGTTGGCGCAATAGACCTTGACCTTATTGTTGGTTGAGTTCCAAACCAAAGCACTAGGCAAATCTCCCACCGGAATTGTTGCAATCACCTGGTTTGTTGCCCCATCAATCACCGTAACATTGCCACTTCCATTATTGGCGCAATAGACCCTATTGTTGGTTGAGTTCCAAACCAAAGCCCAAGGATATTCCCCCACCGGGATTGTTGCAATCACCTGGTTAGTTTCCCCATCAATCACCGTAACATTGTCACTATACTCATTGGCGCAATAGACCTTATTGTTGGTTGAGTTCCAAACCAAAGCACCAGGACCATCTCCCACCGGGATTGTTGCGATTACCTGGTTTGTTTCCCCATCAATCACCGTAACACTGTCACTTCCTGAATTGGCGCAATAGACCTTATTATTGGTTGAGTTCCAAACCAAAGCACGAGGAGCGTCTCCCACTGGAATTGTTGCAATCACCTGGTTTGTTGCCCCATCAATCACTGAAACATTGTCACTCCAATAATTGGCGCAATAGACCTTATTATTGGTTGAGTTCCAAACCAAAGCACAAGGAGATCTTCCCACTGGAATTGTTGTAATCACCTGGTTTGTTGCCCCATCAATCACTGAAACATTGTCACTCCAATAATTGGCGCAATAGACCTTATTATTGGTTGAGTTCCAAACCAAAGCCCAAGACAAATCTCCCACCGGGATTTTCGCAATCTTTTGATTTGTTTCCCCATCAATCACAATCACACAATTGCCATCTTCACCACCAACATAGATTTTATTATTCGTCGCATTATAAGTAAAGGCGCAAGGATATACCATTCCTGAAAACGAGTCCGGAACATAGATTGTTGTCTCAAGCCACTGACTCTGGCTGAGACCAAAAATCAGGCAGACGATACCTAAAATCAGGCTCATCCTTTTTTGCATAAAACCTCCGCTCTTCCAGTAATTAAATTATATTTACTCTCCAATGTCAAGAAAAAACCCTGTCAATTTTGCAGACCTGAAGGTAGTGCCTTCCCACCTGCCAGGACAGAGTAGCCTTGCATCTGCCCAAGGAAAGCAAACCTGAAGGTTTGCCCTACAAGGTGCGGGGATGTAGGGCAAGGCTTTAGCCTTGCATCTGCCCAATGAAAGCAGACCTGAAGGTCTGCCCTACATCTTTACCTTTACCTGTTGAAGGTCTGCCCGACAATAAATTTGCCCTATTTACATTTAAACCCCGAAAACGGCAAAAACAAACGCAGAATTTTAAGAGTTTTTCGCGAGCGAGGGGTTAAGGGGTAGGCTGGCAGATGTCACGACCACACCAATGCCAATTCCAATCCAAAGACTCTTTTAAATTCTTAACTTCACTCCTTGGGGTAGTTATTAATTTTATTAGATTTAATCATCTTCCATGCTTTTTTGAAAAAAGGAATGCAATTTTCCCAGGATTTCATTTAGTTTCATTGGGTTAACCTTTGCGACGTTTTTCGCCACTATTTCTTGATGGCAGGTAAAAATTTTAGCAATCTTAACAAGAGAAGTTCTCGGAATCGTGCCGGAGATAATATCCCCTTGAGATAAAACAATCTCTAATTCCTCATCCCTCGGCTCAGTTATGACTGAAGTCAATGCTATTAACACTACATCATCGTGAGAGTTATTAAACCAATCGGGTGAAATAACGAGGGCAGGGCGCTTTTTTATAGCAGAGAGATCTGTAAACGGAAACGGCACAAGAACAATACTGCCTTGCTCATACATTATTCCAGACTTCATCTACCTCATTATCCCAAAATTTAAATGACCGCTCAGCGACCTTTAGCCAGTTGAAGGATTCACTATCAACGGCTAACATCCGAGGCATCTCGGAAACCTCTTCTGTCGTTATAACTTTCACCTCTATCACTTGAGTATCTTCCCTATTCCAAGGCAGATAATATTGAATTCCTGGCGCGAGTAGCAGTTCTTCCTTTGACTTGATATTTATTACTTTACAGTAACTGGTAGGACTTAGTATAAATCCGTACGCTATGGACTTTTGGGTTTCAAAGGTTGAGGTTCCCATTTTATCCTCCTTTTCGATAAATTTCTCTCCATCCAGATGATGTTATACTTACTGCGGGCTGCGGATGTCCGGAAGGGGTAGTAATTTTTCGGATATCCACTTCAAAAAGAAATGCATCGGATATAAAAATGCTTTCTATATACGCACCATAGTAAGAGAATGATTTGGAGGGATTATCTTTTAGCATGCCCAAAGGGTCAAAAGGAACCCCTAATTCCAACTCCCTCTCGTATTCTTCGTAGAGGGTCCACATTAAATTTTCTAATTTCTCGTTTGGTCGTTCCACATCAAGACCTAATTCTCTTTCGGCTTCATCGCGGGTGATGCGATAATCATGGATGCACAATTCTTCAGTTAATTTTTTAACAATTTCGTTTATTTTATGCTCGTCCTTGTGTTTGTCCAAGTGAAGCAATAAAAGTTTCTTCGCGAGTTCACGAATCATTCGGTAACCTCTATAAACATTACCCAATGCTAATGGGTGGATTTTATTGGCTAACTCATTAAACACGTTAACCATTTGCTCATCTCTCACGTTTGCTTTCTCTCGCGCAAGTAGAAAATAGGAAGTTAGGTCCTCCACACTTATTGGAAATCGCCGCTGTTTTTCGGGGTCACTGGGGTCAACGGGGTTAAAAGGATGCCCAGTTGAAGGGTCAATCGGGGTTAACTCTGATAAAGAGCCCATTACAACCTTATCAGCCCCTAGGCAAATCAGAGTACCTGCACTATGAGCCCGGTATGGTATAAGCACCTCAAAATTATTAGAATACTCCCTAACGAGTCGGCATAGCCTTAAAGGGGTTATAATATCACCGCCCCTACTATAGAGAAATAGGCTAATTGTTTCCTGTTTTCCTAGACTATCAAGATGTTTGCGGATTAACCTCACCGCATCATCTGCTATTTGGGTGATAAATGGTTTCCGGTCGCCTGTAATATAAGCAACGACCTTTGAAGAACGTTGATTCTCTATCTGGCTAATTAAGTTAAGTCTCGCCTCTCTTGCCATAGAATAATGATATATATAAACTGGATACTGTCAACATAATGTAGTGCTCTACTTCAGGCAGTTCTATGTTCTTGGTTGCAAGTTACCAGTTCCTTTGAACCATTCCGGTTAAAAATCTCTAATCCCAATATCTAAATCCCAAACAATCCCCAATACTACCGAGTTAAGTATACATAAAAGTCTACTTAATCCAACCGGGAAATAATGCCCTATTTTATTGATATTCAATGAATTATATGAAATTTTGCCAATTTTAGACCCCAACCCCCATACCATCCCCCAATTTATTTTCAAGGTTCTTTTTCAGGTTATTTGTCTTTCTATATTAAAGGTTACAATTTCAGTAACTTGAGTTGTGGTGAGAGTCGCAACTTCTTCTCTTGCCGGTTAAAGCCCTTTATCAATTCCTGGTCAGTTTCTGTCTTATATCCCGGTTCAGGCTCTTTTTGCCCTTCTTTAATCGTTGGTTATCCTTTGCCTTTGTTCGGTTCTTTTTTAGTTTCTTTTCCCTTGAGTTTTCATCACCCTTTTATCTGGCATTTTGTTAATCCGGTTTGAGTTTCTATTCAGGCAGGATTGGGTCCTGTCTTTATTATTTGCACTCCTTGCCGGATTATATTTTCTGCTAATACTTAAGCAGTTTCACCGTTGCCGTTTCTCGGTTTATCACCACCCGCACCAGATAAACCCCGGGATTAAGTTCTGAGTTTGGCCGCAGCCGGTATCTGCCCGCAGTCAGTTCCCCTAAAATGAACCTTTGCACGAGCCTGCCATCAGCCGAATAAATGGTGAGATTGACCCCTGCCGCACGATTGAGATTAAGTTCCAGTTCACCGCTGAGCAGGCGCAGGACCGGAAACCGCTCCTTTTGGGGCAGGTTGCCCTCATTGATTCCGCCGCCGCTGGTGTCATAGCAGACCGAGTCATATTTGACATCAATCTGGGTAAATGGCATCGTGTCCATCTCCAATTGATAGGCCGAGTCGGCAATTTCCCATTCCTGCCAGACCATCGGCATAATCTCCGGCATCTGCGAATCAGCGCAGACCGGACGATTGCCACGGGCATCAAAGGTTGAAAGTATAAAGTTGTCATTATTCAGGCGCTGAGGATAACTGTTGCTGTATCCGGCAGCCGCATAACCGCCCCGGTTCAACCGGATAAGCGGCAGGGGCACATCGTTCAGATAACCCGGGTCATAAGCGCTCGGATGTGACCTTGCCCAGAGAATGCCACCACCCAGGTTTATCTTCATAATCAGAAAGTTCGGGCTGGGTGTACCCGGACCAACACTGGTGGTTGGGCCACAGACCACCATTGCCGTGTCCGGAGTTGAGATTAAGGAACGGTCATCAAGGACCATTTCCGAGCCGTTCTGCCAGCCGTAATTCCAGGAGCCAAGCACTGTTCCCGCATAGTTGAACAGGCCGACAAACAGGTTTGCCGGGTCACCGCTTGTGCAGTAACTTGCGGTCCAGCCCGCCACCAGGATATCATACACATTATCAATCGCCACTGATGATGCCTGGTCATTGGAATCGCCCGGAACAATCCGCACCCAGGAGGGGATACCGGCAGCGTTTAACTTCAACAGGAAGGCATCAAACTGTGCCGGACTGGTCGCCTTTGCCCGGCCGCAGACCACTAACCCGTTATCAAGGGTCTGGGCAATTGAGCGCCCCTCATCCTCAATATGATTGGTGGACATCCAGTAACTCCTTAACCACTGCCAATTACCGGCTGAGTCCAGTTTCAGAACAAAGATGTTGGGCATCGGTAAAGGCCCGAAACTGTGGGTAAGCCCGGTCAGGGCAAACCCCCGGTCAACAGTCTGAATAATTGAGAACGGGATGTCATCCTCACTGCCTCCATAGACATAACTCCAGATTTTGTTTCCGTTCTGACCCAGTTTGGTCACAAAGATGTTTGCCTTGGGTGCCCCGATGCCGTAACTTCTGGTCATCCCGCAGAGGACATAACAGTTGTCATTGGTTTTTACCATTGAGTAAGCCTCATCATCCTGCAATCCGACCGATATCCGTGCCCAGACCGGATTTCCCTGCGGGTCGGTCTTGATAATGAGCACATTGGAGGCATTGGGTATGCCCGGACCATAACTATTTGTCCAGCCTGCCAGGCAGAAGCCGCTGTCAATTGCCTCAACCAGCGCCAGTGCCTGCTCATTGAGACTGTCGCCATACAGGCGCACCGGCAGTGGCTGGGCTGTTGCCGTTGCCAGCAGGATGGGAGTTACCGCCATTGCCAAAACCAGCCATTTCATCCTAACCTCCTCCCTTACTTACGAACCCTTTTCTTACCCTGTTCCGGCTTTGAGCCGGTCCTGACCCTTAAAACTACTTCCTGGTATAGGTCAGGTTGATGGTGCTCTTGCCCTGTTCAGTCCTGATTGCAACAATGACCATCTCCTTTTCATCCGGACCCGTGAAAGCCATTGTTGTCACCTCCGGGGTTTCACTGCTCATTGACTTCTTCCAGGAACTGAGTGCGTTCTTGTAGAACTCAACCACCTTTGCCTTCGGGTCCGGGGTCTCAAAGGTATAGTTTGTGCCGGTGCCCTCATCAGTGGAAATTTCCCATTTCGCCTTTGCCACCGCACCGGGATAGCGCAGGTTTGCCGGCAGACCGGAAATGTCAACACTGCCGACATCAACCTTTGCCTTGCCCCTGCTTGCCGCCTGCACCGCCTTTTCGGCGATTTTCTCCCCCGCCTTTTCGCCGCACTTCATACAGCCGGCATCAAAACCGCTCATGGCCATAACCAACACTACTGCAACCAGACTGACATAACGCATATAAAGCCTCCTTTTGACTAAACCAGCCTACATTGGCTGAAAACAAAGTCAAGGGGAAATTAAACCGGGTTAAACGGCAAAACTATCCCGGGACTTCTGACAGGAACACTGAGCCTGATTGAGATTTATCCCGCAGACCGGACAGATGCCTTTGCAGTCGGGCCGGCATTTCGGTGCAATCGGGATTGCCAGATGAATTGCATCCCTGACCATTTGGGTCAGGTCAATAAAGTCAGCATCAATCGGCAGCCGGTCCAGTTCCTCCGGCTCAAGTTCCCGGTCAAAAACCGGCCGCTGTGGTTCCAGCGTTGTGAACTCAGCCGTCAGTTCCTCATCAAACCCCTGCTCATAATCTTCACCGCAGATGGCACAATTTAGCCTTGCCCGAAACTGCAACCGGCCCCGGACCAGAAACCGGCGCCCGCTTCTGGTAATATTTACCGCCACCTTGATTCTGCCGGTCAGTGCCTGAAACGAGGGGTTTTCCCGGACCTCGCGCACCTCACAGCCAAAATCCCGTGCCTGGCCTTCCAGTTCAAACCTGTTGTCCCCGGGTTTGAGGCTGGCAAGGGGCACCAGCCCGATCCTTCTCATCTCTGCTCCTCAGGGCATTCCTGCAGCAGGCGCCGGATAATATCCTCAACCCGGACATTTTCCGCCTCGGCGGTGAAATTGGCGATTATCCGGTGACGCAGGACCGGCAGCGCCACCGCCCTGACATCATCAATGGTCGGTGTGTAGCGCCCGGCCAGAATTGCCCGGGTCTTGGCACCCAAGACCAGATACTGGGATGCGCGCGGTCCTGCACCCCAGCTCACCCAGTCATTGATAAACTTCGGAGCGGTCCGGCTGTTGGGCCGGCTCATCGCCACCAGCCGCACCGTATAGTCAATCACCTCGTCGGCTACCGGCACCCGGCGCACCAGTTCCTGCAGACCCTTGATCTCCGCCGCGGTCAAAACCTTGGCCAGTGCCGGTGCATAAGCCGAGGTTGTGCTCCTGACAATCTCCTTTTCCTCTTCCGCTGCCGGGTAATCAACCACCACCGAAAACATAAACCGGTCCAGTTGCGCCTCAGGCAGGGGATAGGTCCCCTCCAGTTCAATCGGGTTCTGGGTTGCCAAAACAAAGAATGGTGCCGGCAGTTCATAGGTCTGGCCCGCAACCGTCACCCGGTATTCCTGCATCGCCTGGAGTAGCGCCGCCTGGGTTTTCGGCGGTGTCCGGTTGATTTCATCCGCCAGCACGACATTGGCAAAGACCGGACCGGGCACAAACCGGAACCGGCGACTTTTTGTCTGGGGGTCATCTTCAATTATCTCGGTGCCGGTGATGTCTGAAGGCATCAAATCCGGGGTGAACTGAATCCGGTTAAAGGAGAGGTCCAGGACCCTTGCCAGCGTGTTCACCAAAAGGGTCTTGGCAAGACCGGGCACGCCGATCAGAAGCGTATGACCGTGCGCCAGAAGGCAGATCAGCACCTGCTCAATCACCGCCTTCTGTCCGATAATGACCTTACCCACCTCGGTTTCAATCCGCTGCCGCGCCTCAGATAGACGCGCCACCGCCGCCACATCACTATTAACCCCTCTGCCTTCGGCAGGTGGCAAAATCACTTTCTCCATCGCCTTGATCAACCCTTCTGCCCGGATGGGCGTTTTTCCTGCGGGCTTATTTACGCTCTTCCCGCTTAAGCAGTTTTTCCTGAACCTGGGGCAGGGTCGTGTATTCCATCTCCTTTAAACCCAACCGGTGCGGTTCAAACGGTCCGTGCCGGCGCATAAAATCAGCCAGTTCATTCGCCTCGGCACGCGCCCGGTCAAACCCCGGGTCATCAAACATATCCCTTGGCCCGATCAGCCGGCCGTTGCTTAACTGGAACCCGAGCGCAATCACCCGGGGCGGGCCATCAAACCTTGACGGCGTTGCCGCATGCTGTGCCACCGGCATCAGCGGACCATAATGGGAACCCCGCATCCAGCCCGAAACCAGATGGGGAAAGACAAACGCCTCCAGCACCTCGCCCACCGCCGGAAAACCGGACTGGCACCGCACCATCATCACCGGGTCATCCTTGCCTACATACCGGCCGGCAATCAGCGCCAGTTTCTGAGTGGAACTGGTGGCACCAATCTCGCCATCCTTTCTGAACACATTCTTGATCACATAATTCTCCGGCGAACCGATCAGCACCAGCAGGTCATACATCTCCTCGGGACAGGAAAGGATGATGTCCTTGCCCTCAAACACATCATGCACCTCAAACCTGAACCCGTCATGCATCGCCGGGTCAATCACCAGTCCGATTGTATTGAATGGGTCGGCAAAAATCCGGAACAGCGGCAGATTCCAGGCGCCGGGTGCGCACTTGTCACCGCAGAACACGACCACCGGCTCTGACTTCCGCTCAACAAAACTCATCTCGGCAACGCCCGGACCCATTCCCTTGACATTACCGGAAAAGGCATCCGCCAGCATATCCTGTCCGGCGCCATAAAGTTTCAGGTCCCGGGCCAAACTGGTGCAGGCCATAAAGGTATCCCAGGCAAGTTTGTGGATCTCCTCATTGTCCTTGCCCCGGGTGTGGGTCATTATCAACTCCAGGTCATCGCCGCAACTGGTAACATAAAAGTCAATCAGTAAGCCATCCTTCTGGGCCTGGGACAGGCGCTCCTTTGCCCGATTGAGAATATCCGGATGGCTGGCCGAATGCCCGACATAGCCGCCGATGTCAGCCTTGATAACCGAAAGTGTTATCATTGACTGGGAATCTCTTTTATTCATTTTTCCTCCTTTGCTTAAGTTATCATTATACCTGCTAAAAAGACCGGGTCAAGAAAAAATACTTGCATCGCCTCAAATCCCGGCTAAAATTTAGTAAAATGATTCTGCTTGATGAAATCCTCGCAAATGATTCCCGTTATTCCCTTGATGCCTATCTTCTGGTCAATGACGGTCTGGGTTATGCCCATAAGGTCACGGGCAGAAAATCGCCGACCAGCGCTTGGGAACTGCTGGAGGCAATCCGGGTGTTGATGATCAAACGTTACGGTCTGATGGCAAAGGCGGTTCTTGCCTCCTGGGGGATCAAATCTACTGATGATATCGGTCAGGTTGTTTTGAATCTGGTCAATGCCGGTCTGATACCCCGGGAGGAAACCGAGGGCTTGGATAAGTTTCATGCCGTTTACGACTTTGAGGAAACCTTTGTTACCAACTACCAGTTTCCCACTGTAATTTCGGCACCAGATAGGGCAGAGCCGCAATCGCATTAAATCGGTGATGGACTCAGTTCCCCACCCGTCTCGTTAATAAAAATCCGCATCCTCAATAGGGCAAGGCTTTTAGTCTTGCTTATCCGGTTAAAAATCCCAATCCCAAACAATTTCTAATACCCCATTTAAAAAGGCAAATTGGCCGCATTGGTTAACTTGACAGCAGGAGAGATAATATTAAAATTTCTGTCTTCAATGTTTAAGTTTCACGGCGGAATCCATCCCCGGGAGGATAAGGAGCCAACCCGACTCAAGCCAATTGAGGTTGCGCCCCTGCCCCAGCGGGTTTATATTCTCCTTTCCCAGCACACCGGTGCGCCCTCAAAACCGGTGGTGAAGAAAGGGGACCAGGTTCGTACCGGAACCGTCATTGGTGAACCGGGCGGGACAATCTCAGTTCCAACCCATTCCTCAATCTCAGGGGTCGTTGCCGATTGTGTTGAATTGCCTCATCCCCTGACCGGCAGACCAACCCTAACCGTCCTCATTGACGGTGATGGCAATGATACACTTGATGATACCATCAAGGAACAAAACCACTCCCAGATTACTCCGCAGGAGATAATTGCGGCGGTGCGTCAGGCAGGGATTGTCGGGCTCGGCGGGGCGGCATTTCCCACCTTCTTTAAACTCTCGCCCCCCAGGGAAAAGCCGGTGGACACGCTGATTATTAATGGTTGTGAGTGTGAACCATTTTTAACCGCTGACCATCGCCTGATGCTGGAAAAACCGGGCGAAATCATTGCCGGGACAAAATTCATCGCCCAGGCGCTCGGGGTAGAGCGGGTCTATATTGCGATTGAGGATAATAAACCGGATGCGATTCAGGCGCTGAGAGAGGCCGCTGAAGGAACTGGTTTCAGGATAGTTCAACTGAAGACCCGTTATCCCCAGGGTGCGGAAAAGCAGTTGATCAAAGCCTGCCTCAACCGTGAGGTGCCATCGGGTGGTCTGCCCGCTGATGTCGGCTGTATTGTCCAGAATGTGGGCACCGCCTTTGCGGTGCGCAATGCGGTCAGTTTTCATCGGCCCTTATATGAACGGGTGGTAACAGTAACTGGACCGGGCGTCAGGGAACCGAAGAACCTCTGGGTCAGAATCGGCACGCCGGTAAAAAACCTGATTGAGTTCTGCGGTGGTTACCAGGGTGAACCGAAAAAGATAATTATGGGCGGGCCGATGATGGGGATTGCCCTGGGCTCGGATACGGTGCCGGTTCTTAAAGGGACATCCGGCATCTTAGTCCTTAACGAGGTCCAGGAACTACCCGAGCAGGACTGCATCCGCTGCGGCAGGTGTATTGAAGCCTGCCCGATGGGTCTTGCCCCTACCCGGCTCAACTATTCAATCCGGGCAAAACGCTGGCAGCAGGCAAAGGCAGAACATCTCCTTGACTGCATTGAGTGCGGGTGCTGCGCCTATGTCTGTCCGGCAAAAATCAGGCTGGTTCACAGCTTCAAGTTTGGCAAAGCAGAAATCGCCCGGCTCAAGGTGTAGATTTATGAACGAAACTAACCCGACTCTTTTGGTCACCTCCTCTCCTCACATCACCTCACCGATTACCGTGAGTAAACTGATGTGGGCGGTTGTGATTGCCCTTTTACCCGCCTTTGCCGGCTCAATCTACTTCTATGGAGTTAAAGCCCTGTTCATCACCGCACTGAGCATCGCCTCTGCCCTGCTGTTTGATGCCCTGGGGCAACGTCTCTTCGGCAGGAAAATAACCATTTTTGACGGCAGTGCAACTCTGACCGGGCTTTTGCTTGGATTTAACCTGCCGCCCAATGTTCCCTGGTGGCTACCGGTGGTCGGCAGCGCATTTGCCACGATTGTTGCCAAGCAGTTCTTTGGCGGACTTGGACATAACTTTATCAACCCGGCATTGGCGGGCAGGGCATTTTTAGTCGCCTCTTGGCCCACGCAGATGACCACCTCCTGGCTGGCACCACGGGGCGGAATCATTCCCGCCCTGCCTTCATCGGCACTGAAAATCTGCACTGATGCGGTGACCACCGCTACGCCGCTCAATGTGCTGAAACAGGGGAGCAAATTGGTGCTGCCTGACTGTAACCCCCAACTTCTCTATGAGCAACTTCAGTCCTGGCCCGTGCTCAAAAATCTTTTCTTTGGTTCTACCGGCGGCTGTATCGGCGAAACATCTGCGCTTTTACTGTTAATCGGTGGCGGACTGTTAATTGCCACTAAAGTGATTGACTGGCGCATTCCCTTGTCCTATCTCTTAACAGTTGCTGCACTGGCACTGGTTTTGCCCGGGCATAAAGCCGGACTGCTAAACTACACCCTGTTTCAACTTTTATCCGGGGGGCTGATGCTCGGCGCATTCTATATGGCAACCGATTATGTAACATCGCCTCTGACCCACCGGGGGAGAGTAATCTTCGGTATCGGCTGTGGTGTGTTGACGATGCTCATCCGGCTCTGGGGCGGTTATCCAGAAGGGGTGTGCTACTCAATTCTTTTGATGAATGTTGCCACTCCCTTGATTGACCGTCTTACTCCACCCCGGTTGTTTGGACAAAGGAAGGCTAAATGAAGGAAAGCAAACTCTGGCTGGTTCTCTCGCTATTTATCACCTGTCTATTATCTGCCTTTGCCCTTTCCCAGATTTATAATATGACTTTACCCCAGATTGAGTACCAGCGCAATGTCGCCGGCCTCAAGGCGGCGTTTGGTGCGGTAATGCCTGATGCTGACCGGTTTGAACCGGCAACTCCTGACTCCAGCGTCTGGTTTGCTTATTCCGGTGAAAAACGGGTCGGCTCAATCATAAAAACTGCCCAGCAGGGTTATGGTGGATTGGTGCCGGTAACTGCGGGCATTGACTTGGAAGGCAAAATAATTGCCATCAAGGTTGCCAGTGCCTCCGAAGGGTTGAAGGAAACTCCTGGACTTGGACTCAAGGCAACCGAACCCGATTTTCGTAACCAGTTCGCAGGCAAAAACGTTTTTCAGTTGAGACTGAAAAAAGACGGCGGCACAATTGATGCAATCACCGGTGCCACCATCACCTCCCGTGCGGTTACAGATGGTCTGCGCGAGGCAGTGGAAAAATACTATGACCTGTTGGTTCCAACCCCGGGAGTGGAAAATGAATAACGGTCCGAAACCATCCCGTCTCTCCTATTTGACCTCGGGGATAGTCAAGGAAAATCCGACCCTGATTCTGATGATCGGCTTGTGTCCGACACTGGCGACCACGGTAACCGCCCGCGACGGGCTGGGTATGGCGCTTGCCGCCTCCTTTGTCCTTGTCTGCTCCAATGTGGTTGTCTCTGCTATCCGCAAGATTGTTCCGGACTCGGTCCGAATCCCGATTTTCATTATCATCATCTCCACATTTGTCACCATCATTGACTATGTGATGCAGGCATACCAGCCCGACCTTTACCGAGTACTGGGTGTCTTCGTCCCGTTAATTGTCGTCAACTGCATCATCCTCGGCAGAGCCGAAGCCTTTGCCTATCACCACGGCATCATTGACTCGTTTCTTGACGGACTGGGCAAGTCAATCGGCTTTGCACTGGTTCTCTTTATTATGGGCACCCTGCGCGAGTTCTTTGGCAGCGGCACCTTTTTTGGTAAAGCAGTTCTGCCAGCTGCCTATCGCGCCCAACCGATGCTCTTTGCCATCTTTCCACCGGGCGCCTTCTTTCTGATCGGCTTGCTCAAGGCATTGGTTAACAAAACCGCATTGGGTAAGAGGTCGCAATGAACAGCGCCAAGATATTTTTAGCTGCCTTTTTGGTCAACAACATTATCCTGATGCGCTTTATCGGGCTCTGCCCTTTCTTTGGCGTTTCCACCGCGGTTTCCACCTCAATCGGTATGAGTGCCGCGGTTCTCTTTGTGATGCTCTTAGCCTCCTGGGTCTCCTATGTTTTATACCATGCCCTGCTTTTACCGCTCGGACTCGTATTCTTGCGCACCGCGGTCTTTATCCTGGTCATCGCCGCACTCGTCCAGTTTGTGGAGATGTTTTTAAAGAAATATGTCAAAAACCTCTACTCGGCAATGGGCATCTACCTGCCCCTGATTACCACCAACTGCGCCATCCTCGCGGTAACCTTCTTTAACATCAACTACAAATTCAATCTTCTGCAGGCAACCCTTTTTGCCCTCGGTACCGCGGCGGGCTTTGCCCTTGCCATCATTCTCTTTGCGGCGATTCGCGAACGGCTTGAGGATGCGCCCATCAGCCCGGCATTCAAAGGCTATCCGATTGCCTTTATCGGTGCGGCACTCGTGTCGCTCGCATTTATGGGCTTCACCGCTCTGTTCGGCATCTCATAAAATGGACTGGGCATTAATCATCAAATCCCTTGTTACCCTGGGCGGACTTGGACTGATTCTCGGTGTTATTCTGCTTTTCTCCTCGATCAAACTCGCGGTCAAAATTGACGAACGCGAGGCTAAAATTCGCGCTGCCCTCCCTGGTGCGAACTGCGGCGCCTGTGGCTATCCGGGCTGCGACGGCTTAGCCGCTGCGATTGTTGCGGGCAAGGCGTCCTTAAACGCCTGCCCGGTTGGCGGACCTGCGGTTGCCAAAAGGATTGGCGAGATAATGGGGCAGGATGTTACCGCTCTTGAACCCAAGGTGGCGGTTTTAATCTGCCGCGGCGGCAAAGATGAGGCACCTTCCCGGTTCCAGTACCGCGGTGCAGAAAACTGCCGTCAGGCTACGCTCCTTTTGGGCGGACCCAAAGCCTGCATCTACGGCTGCGTTGGCTTCGGACACTGCGTCACCGTCTGTCCGGTTGGTGCAATTAAAATGGGTGAAAACCGCCTGCCCGAGATTGACGAAAAGAAGTGCATCGGGTGCGGCAAGTGTGTTGCTGAATGTCCGAAAGGAACGCTCACCCTCATTCCCCGGTCCAAACTGGTCTATCTCGCCTGTGTCTCCCGTGACCGGGGCAAGGCGGTCAAGGATGTCTGCGCGGTCGGCTGTATCGCCTGCGGGCTCTGCGTCAAGGTCTGTCCGGTTGGAGCATTGAGGATGGAACGCAACCTGCCGGTGATGGACTTTGAAAAATGCACTGACTGCGGCATCTGTGTGCATAAATGCCCGACCAGATCATTCATTGACCGCGCGCCGGGCAGGCCAAAGGCATCAATCAACCCCCGCTGCAACGGCTGTGCCGAATGTGTCAAAGTCTGCCAGTTCAAGGCGATTGAAGGCGAGCCGGGTAAACAGCACCGGCTAAACCCGGAAAAATGCATCGGCTGCGGTCAATGTGTCTTGGTTTGTCCGGTCAAGGCAATTGACCTGATTGGCGCACTGGGACATTCGCTCAAAACTGTTTAATTTAGATGCTGGGATTCAGGGTTTTTAATCGGATAAGCAAGGCTGAAGCCTTGCCCTACACAAGAACAGGTTAAGGTTAAGGATTAGTAGCCCCACTCTTCGGTCATATAGACCTTGCGCCGGCAATCAGGACACAAAATCCGCATTGTGCCGGAACGGTAGGGCAGAGAAGTTGAGGTGAGAGGTGCAGCAATCCCGAGGTTTTGATAATGCGCCAGAAGCAGGGTCGGATTGGAGTTGACTAAGTCGCCAACCTTATGGGCGATATGCAGTAGTTGTGCCTTGGTGGCAAACGGCTCTCCGCACATCTCGCAATAGGCAAGTTCCTTTTCAACCATTGTTTCCCAGCCGCCCCTTTCGGTCCGGGAAAGGTCAAACTCCGGTGTGTGATAGATTGCCTGGGTCGGACAAGCCTTGACGCACTGGGCGCAATAGATACAGCGGTCAGCATAATGGAGGTTGCGCATTACACCCTTTTCTTTATCTAAGAGCAGTTGCCGGGCATCGGTTGGACACACCTGGGAGCAGGCACCGCAGCAGATGCATTTGTCCTCGTGGAACTTTAAGACGCCGCGAAAGTTGGGATGAACTGAGTCAACCTGTTTCGGGAATCTGGTGGTAAACGGTCCTTTGACAATAGCACGGACCGCCTCAGTTAGTTCACGCAGTTTTGGTAATGGGACTCTCATTTTTCTTCCTCTGCAAGGCTAAAGCCTGGCCCTACATTAGGACTCATTTTTCTTCCTCAATGATTGACTCTCCACCCCGGTCAAGGGTGAACTCGTCCTTGACCGTTCCTTTCCAGAGTTTGACACCGGCAATCAAAGAGCCGCGTGCCAGTGCGTGGCTGGAAACCGGCACGGTCAGGAGAATAAAAATCGCACAGAGCAGCGCCTTGACCCCGAGGGCATTGAACCCGGAACGGAGAAAAATCCCGAGCATAATTCCGCAGACCCCGAGGGTAACGCACTTGGTTGCCGCCTGCATACGGTTGTAAAGGTCGGGAAAACGTGCGAGTCCGAGCGCTCCCAGGAGCACAAAGCCGACACCCATCCAGAGGAAAATCAGGGCAAGGGCGCTAATCATCCAGACTCCTTTTTTCTAAAAACTTTGCCAGCGCCAGCGCACCGACAAATGAGATAACCGCCAAAGCGATTGACAGGTCAAGGAGGTAACTGAGCCGTAAACGGAGCGCCAACAGGGCGGTTATTGCCGAGAACACCACCCCCATCATATCCACCGCAATCGCTCGGTCGGCAATTGAAGGACCGACCAGCGCCCGGTAAAGGCAGAAGAGTGCGGCTGGAATTAATACTATAATTGGCACCATCTCATCACCCTAATCAAAAATCCGGGCGAGGAAGAACTCAAATGGTCCTTTAATCATCTTTGCCATCTCCTCCGGGTCCTCGCTTCTAATCTCAATCCAGTGGATATAAAGGGTATCATCCTTAATCTCAACCGTTAAGGTTCCCGGTGTCATGGTGATGGAGTTGGCGAGGAAGACCTTGGCGATTTCGCTTTTCAGACCTGTCCTGATTTTCACAATTCCCGGCTTTAAGTTCAAGCCCGGAGAAAGGACGCGCAGCGCAACATCAATATTTGCCTTCAGACATTGCCAGCCGAACACCGGGATGTAAACGAGCAGCCAGAACCAGCGCACCGGATTCAAAAGTTTCTTTGGCTCAACCGGCAGATAACCACCAAACATTCCCGCGGCAACAAGTGCCACCGCAGCACCGGCAATTATCTCCTGGTAGTTTAAAGTCCAGCCCAGGAGCAGCCAGATTAGGAGTCCAAGGAGGAAATAGACCAGCCGTCGCGCCATACTAATCCTCCGCCCCAGGAGAAAAGGTTGAGGTGTAGGGCAGACCTTTAGGTCTGCTTTCCGGGTGCAGTGCAAGGCTTAAGCCTTGCACTGCATTAATCGTCATTCGCCAATTCCCCATTTAATAACCCCCTAATACCAGTCGGGCGTACTCCAGCCCGTTCAAAAGGACCTTTGCTGCCGGACCAACAAGATAGTCAAGAATCCCTTTGAAACCCAACCCGGCCAGAATGATCAAAACAACCAGCACGAGCATCGCCACGCCCATAAGTGCCGGTGACTCCTTTGCCTTAGTCGGTTCCACATCCTTTCGGGCAAAGAACGCCTGTTTCACCACCTTGGTCAGATAACCAAATGTTACTGCCGAGAAAAGGGCGGCAAGAAACGCCAGCCAGTACATCCTCGCCGAGATTGCACCGATAATTATCAACAGCTTTGAGAAGAAGCCGGCAAAGGGTGGCACACCCGCCATTGAAAAGGATGCGAGGATATGGGACCAGGATGTCAAAGGCATTGTTCGCTCCAGGGATTTTAGTTTGTCCAGATTTCTGGTGCCAGTTGCACGCTCAACTGAACCGGATGTTAGAAACAGGGTCCCCTTACTCAATGCATGGGCCAGGATATGGAACATTGCACCGGCAATACCCCAGAAGTTGCCAATGCCCAGTGCCACGAGGATATAGCCAATCTGACTGATGCTGGAGTATGCCAGAAGCCGTTTGTAATCAGATTGGGAATAAGCCAGTAGTCCGCCCAAAACCATTGAGACCGCACCGAAGGCGATTAAAAGGTTGAAGAATGCCGGGGTCTCTGCCCGCGCGACACCAAAGACGCAAAACATTATCCGGCACATCGCGTAAACACCGGTAACCTTGATGAACACCCCAGAGAGCATTGCTGAGATTGGCGCCGGTGCTGAGAAATGGGCATCGGCAAGCCAGGCATGGAATGGCTCCATACCCATCTTGATGGCAAAACCGATCAAAAGGGTGGCGATCACAAACCAGTAAAACGGCGTCCTGCCCATTCCAATAAGCACCTGGGAGAGATGGGCAAGGTTTAAAGTTGAAGCCCGGGCGTAAAGCAGGGCAATTCCAAATAAAAGCACCGCCCCTCCCACCTCACCAAGCACCATATATTTAAACGCCGCCTCCACCTCCTCTTCCTCAGTACCGAATGCCACCAGGGCATAACTGGCAATTGCTGAAATCTCAATGAACACAAACATATTGAACAGGTCGCCGGAAATTGCCAGACCGTTCAACCCGGCGCAAAGCAAAAGCAAGAGGGTATAGAACTTCCACCGGCCCGAGCTATAACGGTCAAGATAGCGCACCGAGTAAAGGGCGGCACAGAAGCCGACGATGTTTGTAATCAGAAGGATTAAGGCGGTCAGGGCGTCAAACCACATTGCAATGCCAATCAGGCGCCAGCCACCCACCCAGTAATGCATCGGCATCCCCGTAGAAGAAAGCATCAGCCAGTGATGAACCGTGATGCCCAAAAGCAGGGCAAGCACAACATTGGCAATTAAGTCAGAGAACCTTGTCCAGAGTTTGGCAAGTAGCGGGACTAAAAAGGCACCAGCCAGCGGCACCGCAACAAATAAGGGTAACAGTCTGCCTTCCATCACTATCCCTTCAACCTTCTGATTTCTGAAATATCGAATGTCTTGTATTTCTCATAGAGCCGCAGCGCCAGGGAAAGCATCAGTGCGGTCGTGGAAAGGCCGATGACAATTGCGGTCAAAACCAGCGCCTGAGGAATCGGGTCAACAAAGTTGCGCGCCACACCCATCCGCACCTGTTCCCCGGAGGTGATAATGGGCGCCAGCGCCCCTTTTTTGAAACCGACCAGGGCGAAGAATAGGTTCACCGCATACTCAATCAAAGAAAAGCCGATCACAATCTTGATCAGGTTGCGCTTGGAGATGACCACATAGAGACCAATCAGAAACAAAAGCACACAGGCAATATAGGGTATCATATGTTAAATCCTAAGTTTCCCAATGCCCATTCCCCTTATTCTCTCATTACAAACCTTGATGCCCCGAGTGCCAGAAAGATGGCAAAGAGTCCGGCACCAACCTTGAGCATAATCGCAATGTTTGCCAGAGGGATTATTCCTCCACTCACCAGTTGCAGGGGCTGACCAAGATAATAGAGGCCGGCATTGCGGAAAAATGAATCGACCACCACATAACCGGCAAGTGCCAGCCCGATAAACAGGACCCCCCCCGAACTTTCAAATATTGATGAAAGGATATACTCCCTTCGCTCCACCTGCTCCACTGACCCGAATGCCAGAGAAACCAGTATCAGTGCCGCCGCAATCAAAACGCCGCCGGCAAAACCGCCCCCAGGCGTCAGATGGCCATGGAGCGTGATATAGCCACCATAAAGCAACAGGATGCCCGCCATCAGCCGGGTAATTACCTGAACAATTAATGACATTCCCTTCATAGCCTAAAACTCCCCGGGTTTCTTCCTTGCTGCCAGACGCAGAACCGTCAGGACTCCGACCACCGCGGTAAAAAGCACCGTCGCCTCGCCTAATGTATCATAGCCACGAAAGTCCAAAATTATTGCTGCCACGATGTTTGCCGCACCGGTCCGTTCCAACCCCAACTGCACATATTCCTGGGCAACCCGCATAACCGGCTCACCAAACCTGGGCAACTCCCGCAAAACGCCGACAATCAACGCCAGGAAAAGTCCGCCAAACGCCAGAAATGCGGCAACAAACATTGCCGTCTCCATCTTTAATCCGCTGCCAAGTACCGTAGTATCAACCTCGGTAGTGCGCAGAATGACCGCAGTAAAGATTACAACCGTTAAGGTTTCAACCACAATCTGGACAATCGCCAGGTCCGGTGCCTGAACCAGAATGAACATTATCGCCACACTGAAGCCAACAAGCCCGAGTGCAACCGCGGCTGCCAAAAGGTTTTTGGTCTCGCTGGCCACCAGGGCGCTGGCGAGCATCACCGCAAGTAATAGATAAAGTTCAAGCATCTTCTACCTCAAAAACAGTAGCAGGTAAAATATCACCGCACCTAAAAACACCCAGGAGAGATACAGGGGTAGATTACCAGTATGGATTCTTGACAGCCCGAGTCCGAAGTAATAAATCAGTTTGCCAATGAACTCAGTTAATGCCTGTAAAACCCGGTCAAAACCGTCCCGGAAAAGAACACCCGCCACCTTGAATATCCCTATGAGCCAGTTGTAAAGGTCAAACGCACCCCGCTCGCCAAAGGTTAGAAGTTCGCCGATGATCGGCATCTGCTTGACCGACGAGTAAAATGCGGTTCCCGGCACCCGGCTCTCTTCATCGTATCCAATGCGCTCACCACCGACAAATGTCTTGCCAGGAACCGCTCTGGCGACCGTGCCCAGAAGATAAATGATCGCCCCCAGACCCAGTGCCGCCATAAGCAGCAATGTCGTTAGAATCGGACTCCACACGCCGACCAGTTCCAGGCCAGAGAAACCGAGTCCGGGAATGACCAGTTTCGGGACCGGGACCTGATAGGCAAACACCCCAAAAACCACACAGGTAAGTGCCAAAAGAAAGCTTGGCAGCCACATCGTCATACTTACCTCGCGCACCCGCTCAAGGTTTGCCGGTCGCTGACCCAAAAAAAGTGCATGCAGCAACTTGAGAAAGGATGCCAGCGTCAGCACGCTGCCAAACATTGCTGCCACTAAAAAGACCGGGAACAGCCGGTTTCCCTCGGCACCAACACTCAAGACACCCTGATAAACCATCCACTTAGAGAAAAAGCCGTTTAACGGCGGCACCCCGGCAATCGCCAGTGCGCACAAAAGGAAGGAAACAAATGTCAGTGGCATCTGCTTTGCAACACCCCCCAATTTCTCCAGTTCATCGGTTTTTGCCCAGTGTTCAACCGAGCCGGCACTTAAGAACAATCCGGTTTTGTAAATCGCATGATTCAGCATATGGAAAAGACCGCCCGCAATCCCAACCGGAATCCCGGTACCTATTCCTAATACCATATAGCCAACCTGCGAAACCGCGTGGAAGGATAGGAGTTTCATTGCCCGTTTCTGAACCAGCGCCATCATCACCGCAAAAATAATCGTGCCTGCCCCAATCGCCATCAAAACATTCCGCAATACCATATTGCTGGAAATGTCAAACATATAAACGGTCAGACGGATTAACAGGTAAATGCCCAATAACTTATCAAGAGATGCCGGAATCAGCGCCATTACCGGTGCCGGTGCGGTCTCCGCCGCAGTTGGAATCCAGGTATGCAGGGGCATTGCCCCGGCTTTCGCAAGCGCACCGGCAGTTATCAATACAAAGGCGGCAATCATTGCCGGGTCATAAAGCGGCAGTGCCACCCTGGGTGCCAGGTCAATCCAGCCACCAGGAATAAATGTGCGGACCAGGAGAAGGACTAAACCCAGGAGCATGGCAAAGTCCGAAAGCCCGACAATCAGAAGCGCCTTGCGGGCAGTTCGGTATGTCTCACCCCTGCCGATTAAGAGAATTCCGTACAGGACCAGCAGCAGTGCGCCCCAGAAGAAAAACAGCACCGCCAGGTTGGCACTGAGCACCACACCATTGGCAAAGGCAAGGATTAAAAGGCAATAGAGATAATAACCGCGCGTCCCTTCCCTGCCGCGCATATACCGGAATGAATAGAAGGTGATTAGCGTTGCAAATATGCTGACAAACAGCAGAATAAATCCGGACAACTGGTCAAGCTGGAAACTTATCGGGATGTTAGCAATCCGGGCGATTTGCAGTTCCACCGGCACCCCGCTCCGGGAAAGGAGGAAAAGCCGGATGGCGTAATAGAGCGAGGCAACCGTGCCGATGAAACTGAACTCGTTCCTGAGCCGGCCGATAATATAACCGAAAATGCCGGCTGCGGCAGGGATGACCATCAAGAGTAAAAATGGATGAGCAATCATCACATTCCTTGCGCGATAAATCGGACCGGGATGAACCACAGGACCCCGGTGAGGACACTTATCACCGCCATCACTACCACCAGGATTACCGTTAGATTGGGAACAGAGCGTTCTCGGTTTGATGCAAGGCTAAAGCCTTGCCCTACATCCTGGTTTTCGGAACCTGAAACCGGGAATGATTCTGATTGGGGTGTGCCAAGAAATATCCGTGCGAACAGCCGGCTCAGATAGAGGATGGTAAAAAGTGCCGCGGTCAAGGCACCGATACCGTAAAGGATATTTTTCTGCACCGCACTGATAAGAACCCCAATCTTGGCAAAGAAGCCGACCGTTGGTGGCAGCCCCATTATTGAGAGCATCAGGACCCCGCAGGCTCCAGCCAGTGCCGGCGAGTTCTTTGCCCAGCCACCCAAACTTTTCAGTTCCCCGGTTGAACTTGCCTCCTCAACCGCACCGAGACCAAAAAATAAGCCCGCCTTGCCGACTGCGTGCGTTAGAATATATAATAGTCCTCCGGTTATCCCATAATAACCACCCGCAACAATGCCTAACAGTATGAATCCAAGCTGGCTGACGGTTGAATAGGCAAGGGTTTCTCTGATTGTCTTGGCTGTCAATGCCACACCGCCCGCAACCAGGCTGGAGGTAACTGCGATAACCGCACTGAGCGCGAAAAAGATCGGGGAGACCCGAACGGTAAGCACAAACAGTTTGTAAAAGAGCACCAGCCCGAGGTTCTCTGCCACGCCGGAAAGCAGGGCGCAGACCCCGGCCGGTGCCTGGCGATAGGCTCTGGGCAGCCAGATATACAAGGGGACTGCCGCAGATTTCGCCGTAATGCCAACCAGCACGAGAATTGCCGGCAGGAGGGGCAACTCCCTGCCGGAAAGGCGGTCTAAACTCCAGCTTCCCTCTTGCACCTGAATCATCGCTAATGCCACAAGCAAGAGCGTTGCTGCCGCAAAGTTAATGTATAATGCCCACAATCCGGCATCAATCGCCTCATCACTGCGGAAGTAACTTACCAGGCGCCAGAGTGAAACCGTTGCCAGTTCCCAAAAGACAAAGAGGAGCAGCAGGTCCCGGGCGTAAACGACACCTATTCCGCAACCCAGGAGAATCATTAGGAAAAGGTAGAACTCAAAGGGAAATTGGCGAATGCGTGTTAGGGAATATAATAGCACCATTAAGCCAATAAATCCAAAAACAACAGCAATGAAAAACTCCCAGTTGCCACCCGCAAAGACAAAACTGGTATTCAAATTCATCGGTAACTCTGCCCGGTTTGGTGCTTAGGGCGCAATCGCTCCCTCAGTTTCTCGGTCTTTTCCCAGGAAAGACGCAGCAGTTCCTTGCTTGAATACTTCATCCTCCCATCCTCAAATGCTGCCATCCTTTCAGTGCAGCAATAGCACGGGTCAACCGCAGCCAGAGTCAGCGCCGCATCAGCAATTGAGCCACCTTTAACCGCTACCACATTTGAGGCGATATTCATATAACTGGGTGCGCGGATTTTGTGCCGGAGCGGACGGTTGGAGCCATCCGAACGGATATAATGAAACACCTCGCCCCTTGGTGCTTCGGTTCTGCCAATACCCTCGCCCGGCGGGACCTCATCAATCCGCGTGTCAATCGGACCGTCAGGCAGGTTGTTGAGACATCCCCGGATGATTTTGATTGACTCAAATATCTCTAAGAGCCTCACCTTTGCCTTGGCAAAAACATCGCCCTCGGGCAAAACAATTACATTCCAGGGCACCAAATCATAAGCGGCGTGCGGGTCATCCCTTCGGACATCAATGTCAACCCCGGACGCCCTGGCAGTCGGACCGACCACCGACCAGGCAATTGCCTGCTCTTTAGTGAGAATGCCCACCCCTTCCAGTCTTGCTCTAATTACCGGGTCATCCAGGACCGCCTTGGTCAGCATCATCGTCTTCTTCTCCACCAGATCCAGTGCCGCCTCAATTTCCGGGATTTGTTCCGGCTTGATGTCCCAGCGCACCCCGCCCGGTTTGTTTGCGGCGTAGTGATTCCTGTTGCCGGTAATCATCTCAAAAACCTGCAGAATATGCTCGCGATACCGCCATGCCCACATCCAGACCGTGTTGTAGCCAATGAAGTGTCCAGCCAGACCGACCCAGAGCAGATGGGAGTGAATCCGTTCCAGTTCATGAATGATTGACCGGATATAGTTTGCCCGGGGCGGCGGCTTGATTCCGGCACAGTCCTCAATCGCCAAAACACAGGCAAGGGGATGAGAGTTGGAACAGATGCCGCAGATGCGCTCAACTAAAAACGGCACCTGCTCATAGGTCAATTCCGGCGATATGAACTCATGACCCCGGTGGTTATACCCGATATGAATTTCCAGGTCAACAACCTTTTCACCTTCAACAATCAGTTTGAAGAACTCCGGCTCCTCCTGGAGCGGGTGATACGGACCAATCGGAACTATGCGCCTAATTTTATGCTCATCGCTCATGGGCTTCATTCCTCTGTTCGTAATCACGGCGCAATGGATATCGGTCTGGCTCCCAGTCGGTATCCGAGGTCAGAAGCGGGATTAGGTTCGGATGGCCAATGAAATCTATCCCTAACAGTTCGTGCATCTCCCTTTCAATCCAGAGTGCGGCCGGAAACCAGGTTCCCAGCGATTCAACCTTGGGTTCGTCCTTGGGCGCCAGGACCTTGATGGTATAAATGACCCCGGACTTATCCTCAGAGAAGTGGTAAAGGATTTCAAACCCCTCCCGGGTATCAATACCGGTGCAAATGGAAAGCCTCATCCCCTGCTCAATGTGCAAAAACTTTGCAACCGCGGTCAAATCCGCACGCGGAATTTTGATATACAGCCGGCGCGGGTTCTTCTCAAACACCTCGGACTGCGGGAACCGTTCCAACAGCAGTTTCAATGAGACATTCATAGTTTACTCAACGCCTTGACCAGACCCAGTATCATCGCCTCAGGTTTGGGCGGACAACCCGGAATATAGGCGTGGACCGGTATATATTTGTCATAAGGGCCAACCGCATTATAAGAGTTGCGAAATATGTGGTTGTTGCAAGCACAACTGCCAACTGCAACCACCAGACAGGGTTTAGGTGTCTGCTCATAAACCTCTAAGACCCTGGGCAGGGACTTGCGGTTAATCACCCCGGTTACCAGCAAGGCATCCGCATGCCTGGGGGAGCCAACCAGCACAACTCCGAACCGCTCAACATCATAACGGGGGGGTAAAAGTTCCAGTATCTCAATATCGCAGTTATTGCAGGATGCGGCTGCCACATGGTAAACCCAGGGTGATTTCTTCAGACCCCAGAGCCTTAAATCCCTCATAGTCCGATAAACGAGAGCACCACCGCCACAATCGCCAGCGGCGTCAGGATAAACCAGAAAAATGCCAGCGCCTGATGAACGGTCAACCGCGGATTGGTATTTTTCATTAAGACCACCAACACGACTATTAGGAGGGACTTTAAGAGTGCCCACCAGTCGCGAATTCCACCCCATAACACAGTAACCAGAAACAAGGGCATCAGGACGAACATCATCGCCCTGGTAATTCGGAACGCTGCGAGGGGCGCACCCGAATATTCAACTATCACACCGGACATAATTTCCTGCTCGGCTTCCGGTATGTCAAACGGAACATAGCCTAATTTTGCCTGAATGGTAAAGAGAATTATTATTGCCGCAATAACACCAGAAATTGAATAAAGGAAAGGGCCGAACTGCTCCTGATAAGCAATCAGCCCGCCCAGTCTCAACGCCGAAGCCACGCCCCATCTCTGTGCCACCTTCACGACCGGCACTAATAGCGCCAGCACAAACGGCAACTCATATCCTAAATAAATGGTCATCTCTCTTGAGGCACCGACCGCAGCCACCGGATTTCTGGATGCCGAGGCACCAACAATGAATGAAAGCGGCACCAAGGCAAACAGGTAAAGCAGGACAATTATATCGCCCACAAATGATGTCCGCTGGCTCACCACCGCACCGAAATTGCTGCTCAAAAGGATAAGCGCCACCAGACTCATTCCGGCAAATGCTAAAAGCGGTGCAAATAGAAACAGGGTGCGGGCACTGCCCTCGGGCACAATCGTCTGCTTGAGCAAAAGTTTCAGCACATCGGCAAACGGCTGATAAAAAGGTGGTCCCTTGCGCCACTGCACCCGCGCCGAAACAAACCGGTCAACCCAGGTGAGGACAAGACCGGCTATTGGCACAACCACCACCGTTGCCACAAACCATAAGACTAGCCGCCAACCGGAAAGCCAGACGCTCATACCCGCCTCCAGAACGGCATTCTGGCGCCGACCCGCTTGCCCACCATCTGTTCCGGCAACTCCTCCTCTTCAATGAACTGCAATGCCCCGGTCGGGCAGGTGGCAGCACATCTCGGCCCTTCATCCCGGTCATAACACAGATTGCACTTTTGCGCCATCCTTCTTAACAGTTCCTGGTCCAGCACGCCGAATGGACAGGCAAGGATGCAGGACTTGCAGCCAACACAGTGAATACTGGACTGGTAAACTATCCCCCGCTCCTCATCCTTTTTAATTACTCCGAACGGACAGGCGGCAGCACACAGAGGCTCCTCGCAATGCCGGCAGGTCAGGGGCAACAGCGCAGTTTCGGAAATCTCTGCATACCGCACCCGTGCCTCGCCCTTGAACCGGCTTCGGCAGGCTGCCTCACACGCCCGGCAACCAATACAATAGTCCAGCCGGACAAAGAGCCTTTTCTTTTTCCTTTTTATCTCTGTGCTCGCCATACCTCGGCCTTGGTCGGTGGAATTCTACTGCTTCCGGTCTGCTCGTCAAATTCTACCGAAAACAGGCGCCGGTTCTTATGGGCATCAACCCCGACCAACATCACCCCAGCCGGCACCGCTTGCGATACCTTCACCAGAAACCCTTCCTCCGCGGTCCTGGTTTTGACCATTACCCAATCACCATTTTGCACCCCTAATTTCCCCGCATCAATCGGGTTAATCGCAATCTCCTCTTGTGGATCAAAGAACCCACCCAGGCCAATTGCCCGGCGTTCACCGAGCAACAGATAGTTGATAGTTCCTGATTCCTGGTTCACAGTTCTTGGTTCTGGGACCAGGGAACTATAAACCATACCTACCATTTCCTCCACCCTGACGACCTTTGCTGGGTTTACCTTCATTCCGGTCAGAACTTTATTAGTAACCCCCTGAACAATCTCAACTATCAACCTGCTACCGCTCACCGGATTTGCCACCGGCTCCCGCTCCACCTTTTCCCATAATGTCTCACCCCTGCTTTTCTTCTCAAACTCGCTGGGCACCGGCAGAAGTAAACCCGGGATGGTCTGGTTTGTTCGGAAAATGCTGGTTGCCACCCGGAAACTGACATTACTCAAATCCGGCATCACCTCTGAATAACTATAGGGATGTAGCCCGCCAAACCAGAAAAGCATCCTGATTTTATTTTCGGCAATCTTGTGCCGGAAATCCCGGAAACTGAGCCTGCCCTCAGGAACAACCGCCTCGGCAAAACCAACAAATGGTTTATCCGCCTTTAACGCCACCAGTTGCGCGCAAAGACTAAAAAGCAGCGGATTGTCCACCCGGCCATAACTCATTGCCGCTCCAACCAACCCCTGCTGCGCGCCCGAAAGAATCCTTGCGGCTTGCTGGAGTTTTTCCTGGCTAACCCCGCACTGAACCGCACATGCGGAAACATCAATCTTCAGTTTTGGGTCAATGATGCCCGCAATTCCTGATAGCGCCAGAAATTCGGTCCCGGGCTTGACCTGGATAAACAGATGGGCAAAGCCTGCCTGCCTGGTCAAAATGGAATCAACCACCACCAGCCGGCTGTTCTTATCCGCGTATCTTGCCTCCAGCAGCAACCGGGCAGCAACCGGTGATTTACTGAAAACATCGCCGGCTAAAAGGACTGCCCGCGCCGAACTCAGCTCGGCTAACTGTGCCCGTTTTACCCCGGCCAGTTGATAGGCAAAACCGTTATCCGGCTCAAGATAACCGCAGACAAGGTTTTCGGTTCCCAATTCCTTTGCAAAAGCCCAGACTATGCCTATCTCCTCTTCAGTGAGCCCCCGGCTGTAAACAACCGCTATCTCCTCCGGCCGACACCGGGCACGCCATTCCTGAATCAATTCCAGCGCCCTTGCCCAGGTTATCTCCTTACCATCAAGGAGTGGATAACTGAGCCTTTTCGGATGGTCAATTACAATATTGGCGCTGTTGCCCCGCGGGCAGAGCCGGCCATAATTGGGTGCCTCATCGGTTAAATACTCAATTTGGTACTGGTAACCATCAAAACTCACCCCGAGATGGCAGCCGTTCTGACAGAAATCACAGACCGTTTTTTTAACCTGCCTCACAAAAACGGCTCCTCAATATCCTTTATCTGCTCCCAGGTCAATACCGGCCCATCCTTACAAGTGAAGTAAGGACCAAGCCGGCAATGGCCACACTGACCCAGGCCGCAGGACATATTCATCTCCATTGAGAGATAAATTGAACTGCCCGGGAATCCCGCCTCGAGCAGTTTCCTGGTGACAAACTTCATCATAATCGGCGGTCCGCACACCACCGCCACACTTTTCTTCACATCGCAGGGAATCTCATCCATCAGACAGGTTACCACCCCGACCTTGCGCTCCCAGGGTTCGTCCGCACTGTCAACCGAAAGGTCAATATCAACTCCCTTTATCTTTTCCCACTCATTTAACTGCTTTTTGTAAACAATATCCCTTGGTGTCCGGGCACCGTAGCGCAGAAAGATCCTGCCATATTTTTTAATCTCGTGGGTCAGGGCGAGAAACAGAGCACGCAATGGTGCCAGACCAACCCCACCGCCGACAATATAAATATCCCTGCCCTCAAACTGCTTTAATGGATAGGGCTTGCCATAAGGACCCCTGATGCCGAGCAAATCACCCGGCTTTTTCGTAAAAAGGGCGCCGGTTGCCCGGCCCACCCGCATAATCGTCATCTCCAGGGTTTCCCGCTGAAACTGAGATGAGGAAGGGGTAAATGGCGCCTCGCCAAAACCGGGAATGGTCAGTTCCACAAACTGACCGGCAAGAAATGGAATCTCCCTTTCCGGTTGCAGGACAAATGTCTTAATATTCGGTGTTTCATCAATTACATTTAGAATCCTTGCCGGAATCGGCTGATAGGGGTTGCTCATAACTGCCCTAATATGTTACGGATATCTATTTTACCCATACAGGTTGTGAAACACCTGCCGCAACCTGAACAGGCATAAAACCCGTTCTGATTCTTGGAATGCATAAACTTGCACTGAAACCGGTTGATAAACCTCTGGATAAACCTTGGCCTGGGATTTGCCCCACCGCCAACCCTTGCATACATTGGCAGATAACAGAAATCCCAGACCCTGGTCCGCTCAAATCTCTCCGCGTTACCCTGGTCATAAAGTAGATAACAAAAACAGGTCGGGCAGGTCAGAAGGCAGCCAAAACACTCAACACAATCCCCTGCTGCCTTCTGCCAGAAATCCAGGTCCCGGCTCTTTATGGCAATTGCCTGCGCCAGTTCTGGATTCCACTCCCTGGGATTCTGCTCCTTCAGCAACTGCATTGCCCTTTGCCGCTGTCCCTCCCGTTTGGCAATTAACTCCTCACCCGCCTTCTGAAAACCGTCCCGCGCCTCTTCAATCAACCCTTTTCCTCTTTCGGTCAGCACCTCAACCAGCCAGCCCTCATCTAAAACAGAAACACTCAGGTCCACACCTTCAGTTACATAAGGCTTCAAACCCAGAAGATTACAGAAGCAGGTTTGCTCAGGAATTGGACAGTCAGATGCCACCAAAACCGTATTCTTCAACCGCTGGGCATAAAACGGGTCCTTGAACTCACCAGAAAGAAACATCCGCTCGTGCACCGCCAGACCCGGCAAATCACAACCCTTAACCCCGAATAGCAGTGTCCGAACTCCCGGGCCCGGCGCCACGTTTACCGACTCGGGCGCCAGAGGCTGGGGAAATGAGGCGACCCGCTCGCGCGGTGCAAACAGAAACCCCTTAATCGGCTCTGCCGCCCGGATCCGCTTTAATGCCACACCCTCTAACTGAAACTCCCCGGAATTATATCTCTGCCAGTGAATCCGCTTCTCTATTTCTGCCGGATAGAAAAGATTAAACTGGCCGGCAAGCCGGGCAAGCCAGGCACCACGCCTGGGATTAGGAAGAAAATATGTCTCCAAGAGTTTTAAAAATAAACTTTTTCTGCCCTTTGTCAAGAAAAAACTTTCATCAATCTGACTGATGACGGCACATGGTAACCACAATTTAAAAGTTCGTCGATATAATTGTCTAATAATATTGGCGGCAGATTTAACACCCCGGAAGGTATTTTACTCTCCGCCTCTTTTAATATCTCAAC
>Ga0272448_1000278_pt1 | contig 80897 bp, 63 predicted proteins | sample YNPCB0191_FD_202220 | JGI IMG/M metagenome (GOLD analysis project Ga0272448, IMG submission 202220) | Hot spring sediment microbial communities from Yellowstone National Park, WY, United States - YNP-CB-019-1 | ecosystem: Environmental > Aquatic > Thermal springs > Hot (42-90C) > Sediment...
CAGGACTGATCGTGCCCGTCGTCATGACATCTGAGTATAGATGGCGCTGGCATCAGTGAGAGGGTCAATCGCTGATCAGCGATCAGCGAAAAATTATACAGGGGGCTATACCCCCTGAACGATTACAAAGCTTTTTGCAAGGCTGGATGCGTCACATAATCATTATCGCGATTACCACGCCAATGAACGAGATCTGTGATAGAGATCCGGAGATAGACATCAGTAGCAACAATATCTTTTCCTGGCACGCTCATTCCGTAGTTGATATACCACGCGCACGGTGAGCAAGTCAACCTTGAGGATACAACTAGCGGCAGGCTCGTAATAGAGCCTGCCGCTAGTTTGCTGGTAGAACATATGATGTCAGCATTACCGGCCGGAGATCACGACAGGCTTGCTCCCGCCCACTGTGTCCGGCAGCGCATGTAAAATATTGCTCACCGCATGCGCATCCACCAGGTCGTGGAGCGTGTACGGAGCCCGAGGCTGGTTGCCCGGGAACACGGCCAGGAAGGGGATCGAGCGCGCGCCGAGTTGCTTCATCAGGCGGCGAATGATCTCGGCCGACGGGCCTTCGCGGGTCAGGTCCGCCTTCATGACGACGACATTCTTCTGGCGCAACTGCTGGCGGATGGCGGCTGAACTATACACGCGCATCTCGTTGAACTTGCAGTTGGCACACCAATCCGCGGTAAAGTCGAGGAATACGCTTCGCCCTTCATTATGGTATTGCTGCAGCCGGCCCGGGTCGAATTCCTCCCAGGTTAATGCTGCGCTCTTTTCCGTGCCGGGAGCGGGAAGCATACCCGGCAGCGTGCGGAACGACAGGTACGCGCCGGCGATGACGACCACGATTGCGATGGTCAGCACCACACTGCGGCCAAATGCCGTCACCGAGCGCATAGAGAACCGGCCCCAGATCCATCCCCCCACCGCCACGCAGAAAAGGAACATGATGGTGAACAGCAGGTGTTGCTGGTTGAGGCTCACCATGAGATAGACGACCGTCGCCAGCAGCAGGAACCCCATGGAATGTTTGAATGTCTCCATCCACGGCCCTGGTTTGGGCAGGTGCTTCAGGAAGGCGGGGTGGGCCGACAGGATCACATATGGCAAAGCCATCCCGAGCCCCAGCATCCCGAAGATGAGCAACACGGTGACGGGCGGCTGTGTCAAGGTCCAGGCCAGGGTGCTGCCCAAAAACGGCCCGCTGCACGGGGTGGCCAGCAGCGTCGCCAGCATCCCCTTCAGGAAGGCGCTGCCATAGCCTTCCCGGTGGTGGGCGTGGACGGCCAGCGCGCCGACCGGATGCGGCACACTGAACTCATAGACGCCGAACAGCGAGAGGGCAAAGGCGAACACGACGGCGATCATCGCGACGAGAAACGCCTGGCTCTGGAATTGCTCGCCCCAGCCGAGTCCAAAGAGGATCGCCGTGACCGCCAAAGCCAGGAAGACGACCATCATGCCCGCGGCAAAGGCCACGCCCATCCCGAGTGCACGCCGCCGGCTCTCCCCGGCCTGCTGCACCAGGCTCAACACTTTGATCGATATCACCGGCAACACACACGGCATGATATTCATCAGCAGGCCGGCGACGAACGCCAGCAGCAGCCAGATGAGCAGGCTATGGGAAGGCAGCTTGGTGCGCGGTGTATATTGGGCGAAGTTGATGGCGGCATCGCTTGCCCGGGCAGTGTTGCCCGGAGCCTGTGATGGGGCCATTGGCTTCGGCGTTGCGCGCAAGGCGCTGCCGGCGCCATTCTGCTGGGCAGGCTGCTTGCTTGATGAGTCGCCTTGCTCCTTGCTCGCGGCCACGGCCGAGGCCGGTGACTTCACCGCAGGCGCTGCGGTTTCCTGTGCAGCGCTGCTGTTCTCAACCGGCTTGGCATGTGCCGTAGCTGATGGATCCTGCGGTGTATTGCCGGCAGCCGGAGGGGAGGCTGTCGGGTGGTGAGCAGGCACCGGCACTTTCGTTGCCGTTTTATTATGATCAACGTGTCCGGCAGGCGACCTGGTGATGTTGATCTTCACATGCAATGTATCACTGCGCGGGAAAAAGCATGAGCCGGAGGTATCACTACAGATCTGGCTTCCCACCGTGATTGTGTAATCCTCGGACCCCGCCTTGGCCCCGGACGGTGCCGTGAGTGCGTACTTGAACACGCCTTCACCGCGCAGGACAGCGGCATGGTATTGTTCATCCTTCTCACCCCGGGGGGCGCTGACTCGCTGCACCTTGATGCCGGCCTTCTCGATGGCCGAGAGGCTGATAGCAATGGGCAGGTAGCCGCCGTCCGTACCGGCATCCAGGTAGGCATGATGGCCTGACGGTACGACGAGCCGTACATTCAGCGTGGCTGATTTCCCGGCCACGAGTTGTAGTTGCTCCGGCTGTACCGTGATTTTCACCGCAGGTGTCGCATCCGGCTGAAGCTGCCCTTGGGCGAATACGCCCAGGGACAGCAACAGCAGACTCGCAAATATTAACGTTTTTATATTATGCAAGCTCAAAGTACAATTCCTTAACTGGCTTGGTGATGCATAAGTTTACGCGCCATTCAGCGGCTCTTCGCTTGCGCCAGCAGTTTCAGATATCCGTCGGCCGGCAGATACCCATCCTGCCGAGCGATCATGGTACCCTTGGCATCCAACACCATCGTGGTCGGCAGGCCGGTGACGCCGTAGCGCTGTGCCAGGCCGGGTTGCTTGTCCGTGTCGACCCGCAACAGGGAGAAGTTTTGCAACTGCGCCTGCACCTGCGGATCAGTAAACGTGGTGACATCCAACTGCTTGCACCAGTGACACCACTCAGCATAGAAATCCACCACGACCAGCGTATTTCGCTCTTTCGCCTCCGCCAGTGCCTCGGGGAGGGACTGATGCCAGGTGATCCCCTTCGTCGTCACTGCCGGTGCAGTGGCTGGAGCTTTCGGCGCTGTAGCGGGAGCTTTCGGCGCACCCGCCACCGTAAAGGAACTCACTTCGATGACACGCTCGTCGCGATAGAGCTTACCGGTGACGGTCACGGTTTCATCGTCATGACTCCTGATAAGATCCAGGCTGTTTTTCGTCGGCATGTAGCGCAGGACCCAGCCCTGCATGTCTGCCTGCTCTTTGCCATCAACGATGGCTTTCGTCACGCGGAACGCGCGCATGTGCCCGTACGTGCTGCACTGCGCTCCGGCACCTTTTTCCTTTAGTTCACATGCCAGGCAGAAATTCTGTCCGGTGATGGTCGCCTCGACGACATTTTTCGCCGGAGCCGCGGGCGCATCTGTTTTCGCCGCCGCAACGGCGGGAGAATCTGCTTTCGGCGTCTGCCCTTGCTTGTTGCCGGCATCCTGGGCAAACACCAGGCTGGTGCCCCCCAGAGTGACCGTGGCGATCACGAGTAAAGATAATATACACTTTTTGAACGGACTCATCATAGTGCTCCTTTGACTTGAGTGGGTATTGTACGCAGGAACGCGAGGATTACCCCTACGAATAAACTAGCGTCTGGTCGTTTCACGCATGTTTTTGCCGTATCCTTTATATAGTGCCCTGAATGACTGAAGATATTCCTGTTACTTCACGAAACTTGCAAAACAAAAGAGTGTGAGCTGGGGAGCAGGAAGAGAGAGCGATGTCGAGTTTAGCCTGGGGGAGGCCGATTTGATGCCGGGAGTAAATATTGATGCCAACTTGCGCGATAGCCCGGCATTTTTCACGCGTTTCGCGAAATAATGCCGGGCTCACCTGGGTGATGAAGATGATATACGGATTGCGTCATCTCACGCAACCCGCACTGTTCTGCGACCATGCCGTGAACGGCATGGCTACCCGATCAAGCCAGGTGAGCCCGGCTGTGAAGCACGCTCAGCGCGCTTCAGCGTCGTTCGACCCGGAGGCATCGGCATGAGCTCTGCCGAACGGCGCTCGACGGGTGCTTGATCAGGTAGCCACCTCCCTTAGGGGGTGGGTCGAACTACAGAGCAGGTTGCATGAGATCACACTAACGATAGAGACGATCCAGGATAGGCAGTTCATGCTCATGCGCAACACCGATTTACAATGCGGTGTTGCGCATGAGCATGAATATGAGCAAACGCATGAGGCGAACGCGCTCACGCGTAGCGTCCATACGTGTCAACCAGTTCGCTCACCATGCGTACCAGTGCGATATCGGCATTCGGCGGCACCTGATCGGCCACACCGAGCATGAAGCGTCCACTGTCTTTATGCAGGCGAATGATATCACGCACATGCTGTTCCAGATCGGCGGCGGTGAACGGCGGAGCGAACATGGCGCCGGGCAATCCCCCGAGGATGAGGATGTCATCGCCGGTCAGTGCGCGAATCTCGTCAGTACCCACATCGCCAACGGGTTTGGGGGTCATGGCGTCGATGCAATCGATGCCGGTGCCGGCGATTTTTTCCACCACGCCACGCAGCGTGCCATCGATGTGGATGATCACTTTCTTGCCATGCGCATGCAAGTAGGCGACTTGTTTGGTAAGATAGTCACGGATGTAGTGGTCGAAATAACCGCCCATCGTCTCGGCGGACAGGTTCTCGCAGATCATGACATACGGGCAAGGCGACTCGGCAGTCAGTCGATAGGCCTGCTGCTGACTGGCTGCGATCGCCTCCAGTGTCGCCTCGACTTCCTCCGGCGCGTCGGCCAGCAGATAGGACAATGTCATCACCCCGCTCCAGGTTTTATTCAGTTCGGAGATGGGGGAAGCGGGCACGGCGAGAATGGGCAATCCATACTCGGCATACTCAGCCTCGATCTGCGCAAGGGCCTCCGGAAATGCGGTATACCGGCGTTGTTCCATCAGATATCGCACCACACGCAGGTCTTCCGCCTCTTTCACCGCATGTTCGAGAATTCCGGCGGAAAACGAGAGGGGGCTGTATTCCGACACCGCGGTGAGCGTGCCGACCGGCGTCGTCCAGGTGGTGGTCGATCGCCCATGGTTATTTTCTGCGGTGATGGCCACGCCGTCTCCGTGGGTCATCCGGTAGGCATTGCACCCCCCCACGTATTCGCCGACGTTATAATCGCGATGGATCTGCCCGATCCCGCGCGGACCACACCAGCGCGCCGGCAAATCACCGATGCGCGCATGCGCGCCATACCAATAGGTCAGGTCGGCATACCACACCATGGCATCGGGGGTGCCCCCATGAAAGACGGTTTCGATGCGTTCACGCAACGTCATGTGCTACCTCCAGTTCAAGTGGAAAAGCCTCCTGCGCCAGGGGGAGCGGGAGCAGACATCCACGGCGTCCCGACTCGTAAATCGCCAGTATGATTTCCAGGCCGCGATAGGCTTCACTGACATCAATGCGCGTGGGACCACCGTCATGGAGCGCACGCACCATGTCGCGCAAGGCGCGTTTTACATACAGCGCGGGGTCGGCACTGTGGTGAAAATGCTCGTCGGTGGCTGGATTAATGACGGCGGCCTCCCCGGCATACCGCGCTCTGAAGATACTCTGACCGCCCGGCGGCACATCCAGATGCAGTTCGGCGAATCCGTCGCTGCCATCGACACGGATGGCGGGTGCAATATTCGGCGCCAAACTTGTCCCGGCTTCCAGCAGCAGGCGCACGCCATCGTCGAAGTGGATGCTCGCCACTGCATGCCGTTCGACGGGAACACCGTGCCGTGTGCCCATCACCGAACGGTCGACAACGGCGCATACCTGTACCGCTTGCCGGGCGCCCAGGCAGAACAAGGCAGTATCCACCAGGTGCGGGCCGAAGTCGAGCAGATTCGGACCCGGCTGCGCGATCCGGATAGACTGTAGTTGCCCGATATGCATCTCCGCCGCCTCTTTCAGCCACGCGAACGGTGTCCCGTACCGGCGTTGATGGTTGACAAAGAGGCGCGCGCCACGTGCCTCCGCCTCCGCCATCATCCGGCGTGCCGAGCCCAGCGAGAGGGCAAACGGCTTCTCGATCCACACCCCGCTCGCCCCGGCGTCCAGCGCTGCCAGCACCATCGCTTCCCGGTCAGGCGGATAGGCGCAGATGCTCACCAGATCCGGGCGTTCCTGCAGCAGCATCACCTGATAATCCTGGTAGCCATGCACACCGGCGAACTCCGCCTGGAAGTCCGCCAGGTTCTGCGGGGTGCGCGTGGCGGCGGCGACCAGTTCCACACCCGGCACAGCGGCATACGCCCAGGCATGGGCATACCCGAAGGCGCGCGCTCCCCCGCGCTTGGGCGTCGACGGCCCGCATCCAATGATCGCCGCGCGTAACGGTGCGGTCATGCCAGGCCTCCGTCTTCCCAGCAAAAGGCCACGGAAAAGTGCTGATCCGGGGCATCGCGTAATGCCTGATACGCCTGCTCGCATTCACGGAACGGCACCACCTTATCAACAAAGGTACTGGCGCCGATTTTTCCCTGGGCAATAAAATTTAGCATGTCCTGGCGGTCCTCCGGCTCGCGGTCGGCCGGGGAGAAGATCGCCAGTGCCTGCGTGGGCGCCAGCGATGTCAGGTTCACTTGCACCGGCTCCAAATAGTTGGCCTGCAAAATCACCCGCGGGATGGGCCCAGGTCCGCCGGTGCCGCGTGTGCGGAGGAATTGCAGTGCCTGGCGGGCAGGCTCCGGTTGGCCGGACGCTTCGACCAGGATATCTGCCCCGCCGTTGAGCGCGGCGGTTACGCGCGCCACCGCATCCGCATCGCGCATATTGATCGCCGCCGCTACGCCGTACGCTGCGGCCCGCTGCAGGCGATTGGGATGCACATCCGTGACAACGGTGTTGACCCCATGCACGGAGAGCAGTGTTGCTGCGAGTGCGCCGATAAGTCCCTGGCCGACAACGAGGGCCGTCTCTCCCGCGCTTAGACCGGCATGCTTGATCCCCCGCCAGGGGATCGCACCGATCTCTGCGATCAACGCCTCGAAGGGATCGACACCGGACGGCACTTTCAACAGGCAGTCATACCCGGTCGTTTGGTAGCGGTGCAGTGATGCCTGCGCTCCCCAGCGCTGGGTGATGCCGGGAACTGGCAGAGGATTGCGTCCGCTCACCAGGTCACCGGGAGAAAAGCCTGTGACATCGGTGCCTACCTCAACGACTTCACCGATGATCGAATACCCAGGAATGAGGGGGAACCGTCCTGCCGCCCCGTAATGGCCGGCCCAGATGCGCGTCTCGGTGCCCGTGGAGACCAGGGAATACCGCGTGCGCACCAGCACCTCATCCGCTCCGCACGGGGGTAAGGAAAAAGTACGAATTTCGACGCTTCCCGGCTCGGGAAAGACGATGGCTTCACAGGTGTATGACATAGAGTATTCCTTTGAAAAAGCACTGTGCATGAGTGTCTGCACTTTTCCAGTGTAGCGTGCAACACCTGTTGTGCCTATTGAGAAAATGGTTATTTCTTCTATATTTCGGCTATTCCTCTGGACGCGGCCTGGCAGGTATGTTAAGGTTCACAGCGGCAAACAGCAGAGAGGGGGAGCACTTGTCCGGCATCGGGGAGAGCGAAACAGGCACGACGTATCTGGCGGAGCATCGCGCTGAATTTGTAGCGGGACTCAAGCTGCAATTGCAGGCAGGCTATTATTGCCGGCCCCATGCGCATGCGGTGCTGGAGATTGTCTACCACTCCCGCGGGAAGGGGACGACGACCATGGGTACGTACGGCGCCTACACCTTTGTGGAAGGCAGCGTGGTCATCTACCCGCCGCAGATGCCGCATGATCAATACCTGGAGACGGCCGGAGAAGACTGCTGCGTGATGGTGGCCTTCCCGGATGGCATACCCGCACCGCTGACCACCTGCGGGTATATTCCCTCCACACCTGATCCGATGGTGCGTTCCGACCTTTATCACCTGTCACAGGCACGCTTGCCGGCTACACCGTTGCTGCGTCTATCCTTGCATGCGCGGGTAACGGCGGTGATCGCCTGGATCATCCACACCATGACCACCACCCTGACGATCCCGGCCAAAACCTGTGATGCGGTTGAGCAGGCGTACCAATTCCTGCAACGGGAACATTCCCATGCCCTCTGCATGGACGAGGTGGCGCGCCATGTCGGCCTGAGTGAGTCGTATTTGCGTCATCAGTTCAAACGGCAATACGGCAAAAGCCTGGTCCAATGTCTGACGGAAATCCGCGTAGCGCGCGCCTGCGACCTGCTCCGCCATACCCGGCTTCCGCTCGAGGAGATCGCTCGCCTGTGCGGCTTCGACAACGAACGCTATTTTTCGACGGTCTTTCGCCGGGTTTGCCAGTGCCCGCCGGGTCGTTATCGCCGGCAGAGGAGTATGATCGGTGATGGCAATGCGTCAGACGCATTGCCCGAGTAGGAACATTACATACGAGTTGGAGGTGCAGAGTCGAGGCATATGCCACCGGTCGCAAATGCGAACGGTGTTGAGGCATTGTACGTCGTCTGCCGCATGATCAGTCACATCGGCAGTTCAATACGCTCCTCCGAAAATACCCTCCTCAGCTTCCCGTACAGGTACATCGTTTGTTGCCATCGTGCCACGTAGCCGCATCCCTTTATGGGTGCGCGTCTTTAGTGCCCGTTCCCGATATGCTATTTCTCCACACCTCACCGACATTCGGCGCATCCCTGATAATTGTGCGCGATCTTAGTGCCCGTGCTCAATGGGCTATTTCTCCGCACCTTCCCTAGATTCGCGCACCCGTAAAGGGATGCGGCTACGCGGGTGCAAGACCGGCAGGTGCGGGGCCGGGTTGCGGCAACTATGTTCATCCGTTCCGGGTGCCCGCAACGGGCATCGATGATTCCTTTGCAGACTCTCCCGCTTCGACCTGGCTCACCACGTAGCACACACTCGATGCGCCGTCTCATACATCCTGACCACCGCGGCAGGGGACACATCGTGTTGCAGATTATGGGCGGGCGCGAAGATGTACCCGCCGTCTGCTTGCGGGTGCATGGCGGTGATAAGGTGTTCGACGGCAGCGTCGATTTGTGCCGGGTCATCGGAGGGTAAGACCGCCTGGGTATCCAGGCCGCCATGGAAGGTGATGCGTTCGCCATACCCATCTTTCAGGCGCGTTGGTTCCATGCCGGCAGCCTTGGGCTGGATGGGATTCAGGATACCCACACCGATGTCGATAAGGTCGGAGATAATGTCGAAGATGGCGCCGCAGGAATGGTGGAGATAGACGGCATCGGTGAAGAGATGGGTGTAGGCAATGCGCTCCCGCATGTATGGCTTCACATATTCGCGCCACATGGCCGGGGAGAGAAATAACCCTTTCTGGGTGCCGAAGTCATCGCCGCTGGTGGTAACGTGCAGGTATGAGCCCAGCTTGCCGTAATAGGCGGCAATCACCGCTTTCTGGAAGTCGAGGATTTTTTGGAAGAGCAGGTGAGCGAACTCCGGCTCCGCGGCCAGGCGCATCATGAAATCGTCATACCCGCAGAGCCAGCAAGCCAGCTCCAACACGCCGAACACCGGGTGTTCCCCCACCACCACGTAGGGCGTCTCCTCGTAGAGAAAGCGCGCCTCTTCCGCCAGGGCATCAAGGTCTTCCCACATCGCCGCCGGGTCGGGGAAGGTATAGGCGTGCAGCGCATCCAGGTCGGCGTCCTGCAGCGGCCCGCGCATGATGTTCCAATACTGGCCATCGAAGAGATGGTGAATCCCGTACGAGTCATAGTGCTCATCGGGAGAGATCACCTTCTCGTACGCGGTTTGGTAGCCCAGCAGCGCTCCGGCACGGCGAAAATCGACGTCAAACTGCCGCAGGATGCGCGCGTCGACGCGGGAATAGACCGGGGGCTCCGTCGGTATGCCCAGGTAGACGGCCAGCGCTTCCACCAGTGGCAGGTGGTCCACCGAGGATTGCGGGGTTGCCCCCAGATCGATGGGGCAGCGGTCGACCGGCTGGTGGGCGATGGTGGCGGCGAACCGTTCGCGATAGGTCATCGATATTGTCATACATGGCTCCCATTGGATACGGCGAGAAAGGCCTCACGAATCCACTGATAATGCTGCTCATCCATCCCCAGGCAGGCGTAATCCTCCACGTAGCCGATGAACCCGCCGTTGAAGGCGCCCAACCGCCGATGCAGTTGCGCGACATAGGCATGAATCTCGTCACGAGTGCCGGTGATGGCGCGGCGCTGGTGGTCGACCGCACAGCAGAAACAGGCATGACCGCCATATTCGCGTGCCAGCCGCTCGACGCCAAATACATCCGGCTGCAGCAGCTCCAACACATCCGCGCCGATATCGATAAGATCCCCGAGGATATCCCACACATTGCCGCAGGTGTGGAACCAGACCTTCTTGCCTTGCCGGTGGATGAGATCGAACTGTTCTGCGTAACGCGGGCGGAAGACTTCGCGCCACTGCGCCGGCGCAATCATCAAGCCTTGCTGGGTACCCCAATCATCCGCAAAGGCGACGGCATCGATGGCATAGCCCTCCAGTTGCTCGATGAGCGCATTCTCGTAGGAAAACACCAGATCCAGGATGCGCTGGGCGCGAGCCGGTTCCATGCAGAGATCCATGAGGAACGGCTCGAACCCGCGCAGGAAGGTGGCTTGATTGAACCCGGTGATTCCCAGGCCGAACTTGATGAAACGGTCTTCGACGGACGCCACCTGCTCCGCCAGCCGATCGAACCGTCCTGGGGCGCGGGGGTCAGGCGGGCGGTAGGTGTCGATGTGTGCCCACTCGGCAAGCGGTGGCTTATCCGGCTGCCCCATGGTGCGGTCCAGGCTCTCCCACACATAGCCCCATTCGGTCTCGCCGGGCTGCGTGGGGGCAAAGCTCGTTGCCGCGCCACTCCCGACGCAGGCGGTATCCGACTCGTTGAAGTCGTCGCGCATGCAGTACGACAACGGCACCCGCGGCGGACCGGTGAATTCAATCGCCCGCCTGATGATTTCTTTACGCTGCATGGTATCCCTCTCCCAATGCGACCATCAGGCAGGCGTAATCCCCGATGGCCTCGCCAAGTGCCGCCGGCAGTACCCGGCAGCGTTGTGCGCTTGCCGGCAACGCCTCCGCGCGAATGATCTCCTCGGCTATCGGCCACAGCAGCGCCTGTTGGCGCGTAAAGATACTGCCAATGACGATGCACTCCGGGTTCAAAATATCGATCAGCATGGCCAGCCCGGTCCCAAGCTGCCGTGCCGTTTGGCGCACGATCTCCAGTGCCAGTGGGTCTCCCGCATGCGCTGCCAGAAAGACCGCCTGTGTGCTGATCGTCTCGGCCGACAGCAGAGCGGAGTCCTTCCCTTGCGCATGCCAGGCTGTTGCCGCACGCTGCGCGGCATCGGCTATGCCGCCGCCGCTGCACCAGCCTTCGAATGACCCATCCTTGCCATACCCGTGTGGCCCGTTGTCGGTGAGCCGCACATGCCCTACTTCACCCGCCAGCCCGCAGGCGCCGGAATACAATCGCCCATTCAGGATGAGTCCGGCCCCCATGCCGGTGCCGAACGTCAGAAACACCATGTTCCGACATCCGCGCCCCGCCCCCCATCGCCATTCCGCCAGCGCACAGGCATCGGCATCGTTCTGCAGGGAGCAGGGGATGCCCAGGCAATCCACAAAGTGCGCCGTGATCGGGACATCATCCCAGCCCGGCAAATTCGGCGGGCCAAGAATCCGACCGCACTGACTGTCCAATGGTCCACCACAACTGATGCCCAGCCCCTGGATATCGGCGCTCCCAAGCCCATGCCGCTGCAGGAGACCGCGCGTCTCCGCTTCAATACGCGCCAACACGGCCTCCGGGCCCTCTGTTGTGTCCGTGGGAAAGGCAATCCGTTCGCGGATCTCCGGACGGTCGCCGTTAAGCGCTCCCAGCACCACGGCACATTTCGTTCCGCCGATATCAACGCCAAGTAATGTCGTATTCATACAGTCCTTTAACGAGGGCAGGGGACAGTCCCTGCAACGGGCTCAAGCAATTTGGTTACGAGCGCCAGGTTCGGGGACAGTTCCCGACTACAGGCGAACACCGCTCTCTCACATTCAACTAACACCGCCGCGGCATGCCGCGCGTCAGGTCGGCGACCAACAGTGGGCGCTGCAGCAGCAAACTTGCCTGGATAAGCGTCTCTGGTGACACCTCCGCACCCCGATAAAACCGGAAGCGGAAGTGATGCACACCCTGGTCGGCATAGACGGCGCGCGGGTCCATGCCCAGATTCGGCTCGTGGTGTGTCATGATGGGGCTGCGCAGCAGCGTGAACCGCGTTCGCCATGGCGTGGCATCGGCAGCAAAGACATCCGGGCAGACAATGCCGGACCGGATGCCGCCATCTTCGTACAGCGTCCAGTCCTGCACCGGGCATTCGCGTCCGGTATTCGCCCGCCGCAGGCTGCCACCCATGATGCCGTCCAGCCTGTCCGCGACAGCGGCCTGATGTGCGTACACCAGTTTTAATACCTTGCGGCGCTCCAGCCAGTGCACCTGCAGTCGTAGTTCGACGAACGGCATATCGCGATAGAGGCGCCATTCCGCCTGTAACCGGCTGTGGCCGATCTGTCCTTCCTGCAGTAAGGCGGACATGAGCGGCCCGTGGGTGACGACGACCGGGGCATGCCAGAGGGCTGATTCACACGGCCCTTCCGGGTAGCGATCGATGCTGTGCGACCAGTTGTCGCTCTGATCCTGTACGAGGGTCAGGTGGGGAAGCGGCAGCACATCACACTGGGGGAAATACAGCCCCGGTCGGCTGAGCAGATCAATGCTGACGCCCAGGTTGTTGGTGAGCCGTCCTTCGCCAATCGGCAGAGGCGCAAGTGCGGGCGCTCCCTCGCGTTGATGGATCCTCCACACGCCCATCGCCCGGGGCGCGAGGTGCACCCGGAAGAGCAGGCGAGCGATGGCCGCGTGTTGTGCTTCCGAGGTCACCGGCTGTATCGCGATGGGCTGCCCGTCCGCATCTACCAGCCGCCAATCCGGCTGCCATTGCCGCCACTGTGTCCACGGCTCGACTTCGACATAGTCGTCATACTCCGCATCCGACGCATTGTAGAGCACGATGCGCTGCAGCGGGTCATCCGGCAACGCGTGCATCAGTTGGCGCAGGCCGTATTGCAGCGTCTCCTCAGCCGTCGTCACCGCGCTGCCCAGCATGGCGTAGACAGGTGGATAAGCAGAGGGTACGCATGTCCCCCCCAATATGTCATGGAACTGGGCAAAGCAGACGTGCTGCCAGGCGTGTTCCAACGTGTCCCCGGTCGCCGGAGTGGGCTCCGGCAGCGCCTCCATCAATACCTCCGCCTGGCGCAGACGCTGTTCCGCCTGGCGGACGCCCGTTTTAACGGCACGCTGCACGGAATAGCAGCCGATGGCATGGTATTGCAGCTCGCCGGTGACCAGTGGGAGCATCGCTGCCTTGCCGGCAATCATGGCAAAGAACCGACTGGGCGACGAAAATGCCAGGCGGCACCCGTCGAAAGCGTCCCGATGGGTGGTAATCCACTCAATCAGGTTGGCCGTGGCGCCCCCGCCATGGTCGCCGACGCCGTAGAAGCACATGGTGTCGGTGATGCCGTCGGGCAAGTCGCGCAGTGACCGGCGAATGTGCTGTTCATCCAGCGCATCCGGACCGGTACAGTAGCACCCGGCGATGCGGAAGGTGGTTACCTCGGGGCCATTGTCGTAGCCGCGCCAGCGGAAGACGCGCGCGGGCAGCGTCATCTCGTGCTCCTGTGGGCGCATCATCACATAATACCGCTGCCCGGCGGTTTGCATGAAGCCCGGCAGCGTGGCTGCATGTCCGAATGAGTCGACGTTATAGCCGACCTCGGGAAAGATGCCGAAGCGGTCGAGGAGATAGCGTTTGCCCATCTCGATCTGACGGGCGAAGCCGATGCCGCTCGGGAAGTTGCAGTCGGGCTGCAGCCACCAGCCCCCGGCAATCTCCCAGCGTCCGGCGTGCACGTGGGCGCGGATGCGGTCGAAGAGGGCCGGATCGACGCGTTCCACCTGCCGGTAACTCCAGGCTTCACCACGGGTGAAGATGAATTCCGGGTAGGCGTCCAGCAGATCGCATGCGGTGCGGCAGGTCGCCAGGACTTCATCGAGCCCCGCCGGCCAGCCCCAGAGCCAGACCGGGTCCAGATGTGCTTGACCGATCATGTGTATGGTGACAATGGACATGCGTTTACCTCACTATGGGATCGGCGGCGGGAGGGGCACACGACGCCCCAACCCGTAACGTCGACCGTAGCACGATACGATACAGTTCGTCCGTCGGGTGCTCGATTTGATCGCAGAGCAGCGTCGCGGCACGGTACGCCATTTGTTCAAACGGCTGCATAATGCTGGTCATCGGGAAGGGCGCGATGATTTCATCAAAGGAGGCAATGGAGAGATCATCGGGGATGTGCAACCCTTCGGCCTGCGCGGCGGCCAGCAGTGCGTTGCCGAGTGGATAACCGGCGATAGCCCAGGCGGCCGTGGGGCGGATGGCGCGCAGCCAGGCGCGCAACCGCGTGATCACCTCCTGCGTATTCACCTCGTGACCGATGGTAAAGACCAGGTTATCATTGGCGTCGATGCCGGCGGCGCGCAAGGCACGCGTATAGCCGCGATGGCGATCATCCGGGGTGCTGCCATGAATATGCCGCACCAGACCGATGCGGCGGTGCCCGAGATCCAGCAGATATTTGGTCAGCGTATACCCCGCCTGGGCATTGTCGGAGACGACGTATTGTACTTCCACGTCCTCCGGATACCGGTCAATGGCCACAGAGGGCAGGCGCGAGGCGAGGATCGCGTCCGCGAGCAGCGCATTATCCGCCCGATGGTTCGATGTGGATAGCGGTGACCAGAGAATGCCGCTCACGCCAAGTTGGCTGAACTCGTGGATGGCCTGCAGTGCGGTGTCGATATGATCATGCGTATGGCGCACCACCATCGCGTAGTTGCGCTCGCGCAGCGTGGCATCAATTTGCTGTAAATCGATATACGGGAACTCGGTCATCACTCCGATCAATCGCCTTTGCGGCGACGCCGCCTGCTGCCGGTGCCACTGTTCCCGCGGAGCCACGTATGTGCCTTTGCGCGATTCCCGCCGGAGCATGCCGTCATCCATGAGCGTGCGCACCACCCGCTCTATCGTCACCGCACAGCAACCAAAATCCTGTGCCAGCGCCCTCCCGCTGGGGATTTTCGCCCCTACCGGCCATTCTCCGGAGTGCAATCGCTTCATGACCTCGGCTAACACATGCTGGTATTTCGTGAGAGACAATAGGTAACCTCTGTACTAATACAATGCCGTATTCACTAGTACAACAGAGTATACAGCCAAGCCTGTTGCTTGTCGAGTAGGCTGTTGAAATTCGGGGTGGGGGAAGTGTCTTTTGTTCGACGCTTTGTCGCTGCTACTGATCCGCCCATTGATAACTTAAAAGTAAGCTATCGCCAATTTGTCTTGGTCTGGAGCGCGAACCTCCTGGTGAGCGGATTATAGACTCGGTTCCGGTACTCTCATTAGCTCACCAGGAGGTTCGCGCTCCAGGGCGAATATCAGATCGATGTGATTGATATCTAATATAAGCTATTGGTGAGTATCTCTAGTAGGTATGTACTAGTACAGTAAGCTGGCCAGCTCTCGCGCATTCGCATGATCATTTGATCCGGCATACCTCATATACCGCCGCTCCATGCCCGCTGCCGTGCATGATCCCGTCGAGCGGCAAGCCTTGGGTCATCAGGAGTTGCCCGGCTATGGTTTGTCCCATCTCCTGCCCGGCGAAACCGCGCGTGATACGATAATGTGCCTCCGGTTGCAACCCATGCAGGCGCATTGGCGGCGGCGCGCCGCATGCGCCCAGGCGATAGACCAAGACTAGACTGGTGTCGTCGTCGGGCGCCTGCAACTGTACGCCAATCCACCCTTCGCGCACGGTCAGCAGTTCCGGTGCGGTTAACAAGTACGCTACGGCCTTTGTGAGGAGGCGGCGCCAGGCCTTGTAATAGGCGATGCCCTGACGCATAATCGCGCGGTCGGCTGCCGAGAGGCTGGCCAGGTCGCCGCTGACGCCGAACAATCCCGGCAAGGCGGTCAGCAACGCGAAGGAGAGATCGACGGACTCCGCCGGCTCCCAGAGCGCGCCGCACGGGGTGAGCACCGTCGCCGGGGAGTCGGCTACACTGCTGCCATACCGCGGCACCGCCTGCCCCGCCGAACGCACCACCGCCCAGCGCGTGATGCGTCCGGGTGGCAGGCGCAGCCAGGCGCCCTGAGAGATACGCAGCATGTCGATCGGATTGACACTATCGCTGAGGAAGTGGCCATCCACGTGAGAGAGGATGGCAAGATCACCGCGCATTGCGCCGCTGGAGCACCCCTCAAAGAACGTGGCTGGATAGGCGGCGCGGATTTCGTCGAGCAGGCGGTACCAGGCCGCGGTGTAGCCGCCGAGTTCCTCACCGGCATCATCGGCATCCAGGGCAAAGTTGAAATCCAGCTTCATCCAGGCAAGGCCATAGGTTTCCACCAACCGTCCGATCTCGCCACGCAGGTAGGCGCAGGCCGCCGGCTGGGTGAGGTTGAGCCGCGCGGCCTCGCCCACGGGAACGAACCACTCGGGGTGCGCGGTTCGAATCGGCGCCTCCGCGCCGAAGCGTTCCGGCTCCATCCAGAGGCCAAAGCCCAGCCCGGCTGCACGCACCTCATCGGCGAAGGCGCGCATCTGCCCGCGGAAGGCCGCTTCCGTCTTCTCGCGCCAATCGCCCGTCTGTGCCCACCAGTTCGGCCCGCCCGCGCCGTACCAACCGGCATCGATAACGAACACCTCACATCCGACCGATTGCGCCGCTTCCAGTTGCCTGCGCAGGCGCGGCACATCAAGCAGCTCGAACTCGTCAAACCAGGTATTGTAGACTACCGGTGCTTCCGGCTTGGCGTTGGCGAAGTGGTGAGCGAGGAGGTAGCGATGCAGCGCCGGCGCCGCCAGGTGTGGGTCGCCCAGCGGCAGCGGTTGCAGCAGGATCTCCGGCAATGTCAGCGTTTCGCCGGGGCGCAGCACATGATGCAGGTTCTCGTCCGCCAGGCCGAGTTCCACCACCGCGAAGGGCAAATCTCCTCCTGCTGTGACCGGCGTGACCTTGATCGTCCAATTGCCACTGGGCAGCACATGGAAGGCTACACCGGCCTCTGTGCCGATGGCACGCACGGCCAAATAGGGGGTGCTGCCCTCGGTCGTACGCCCCCAGGCATGGCGCAGGAGGATGCCCGTATGCAGCGGTTGCCAGGTCCCCTGGTTCTCATGGCACCACCGACTCGCCTGGGTGTAGCACGCATACCGTCCCGGCGGGAAGGCGACGCGCGCCAGGCAGCGCGCAACGGTGACCGCGGCATCGCCGGCATTCGTGAGCGTATCGCGCCGGCTGACAATGCCGGTCTCCCGACACACCTGCCAGCGTGTCGTCAACCGCAGCGCGGTGGCTCCCACGCGCCAACGGCAGCAAACGCCATCCCCCGTTTCCTCGGTGGATTCCAACTGTAAGTCGCCGCCTTCATAACGGTGGCCGTCAATGCTAAGGATTGCCACGCCTTGCGCACGCGACGGGCCGGCATCCTCGCCTTCCTGTCCTACCGGTATGCCGCAGAGACGGGTGAGCCGGCAGTGCTGCTCCCCATATCGCCAGCTAGTGGCATATGCCGTTGTTTCGCCCACGAGGACAGATTGTGTTGTCATTGAATCGATATCATGGCAGAGGGTCGCCCATCAAAGACTCCGCCAGAAAACTCCACTATAAAAGCATTCGCAGCATATGCTACACTTATAATTATTAGCTTGGCAATCTCTACCCGAGCTCTGTCCGCCCCTGCCAGTCGACCATCACATACGTGTAATCCATGCTTCAGCATATAGAGATAGCGGTTTTATTATGCCGTTTCCGGCGGCCACCATTCCGGCGTGGTGGGCTGGAACAGGCCGCGATGAATGGCGATGGCGTAGAGTGCGGCCCAATTACCCACGAAGGTGCCTTCATAGCCGGTGGGCACGCCATCCCAACGGTAAAACTCGACCCCGCCGCCCGCACCGCTATTGAAGTGACCGCGCGCATAGCCGATCTCCAGATCTGCCACGATCTTCGCAGCGAGATCATGGAGCCCGTAGCTGTCCAGCGCCCGCACGTAGTACATCGCCCAGTGGGTCCCCATGGAGCCATCGGTGTAATTCTCGAAGCTTGGCGTAAACCGGCCGGCGAGGATTGGCAGCATGTGATCTTCCGCCGGGATCGGGCGCAGATTGAACGGGAGCCCAAAGTGCGCATGTCCGGCACCCACCTCGCGACGCAGGCGCTCCAGACGACTTAACGCCTCGACGGCCACCTCGTCCGGCAGCAGGCCGAAGGCACAGGCGACACCGTTGACCCACAGGTAGGCGGCGTCATGGAGTTGTCCGTCACGGCTACGCCAGCCGGCGACCCAGCCGGTGGCAGGATTCAGCAGGTAGTGGGGATACGCCGTGCGTAATGCCGTCGCCGCGGTGTCGCAGGAGGCCGCGAGTTCCTGCTGACCGAGCAGGGCCAGCATGACCGAGGCGTTGCGCAGGCCGCGATACGTCCAGGCATTGACATAGCCATCGATATGCCCGAAGCCGACCACATCGAAGGCATTGGAACTCCAGCGATACGAGCCACTGTTGCCGGAGAGGTCACGGCAGATGGCCAGCCCTTCCGGGCCGATGGTGCCTAACATGCGCTGCACAGCCTGCACCAATCCCGGCTCAATACGCCGCAACCAGTTCAGGTTTGGTCGGGCCTGGTGAATGCGTCCTGCCCCCGCCACCATGATCGGATCGGAATCGAGGTAGAGGTTGCGCCAGAACCCATAACCGCCGCCGCCGAGTAACGCGCGCTCAATGGTGAAACGATAACATTCCAGCGGGTCGGGTCCGCACTCCGGCATCTGTGTAAACGCCGCGATTTCCATCGGGGCATGCTGGTTCTGGTGACAATTCGTCGACACGGCATGGTTCGAGAACCCGCCATACTCTGGCCGGAAACAGGAATAGAGCGAACCCCAATGCTGGCGTACAGCCGCCGGTACTCGCTTGTCATGATCGTTGTCCATTGCCGGCGCCAGGGCGGTGACGGAGAATTCCCATGTCGTAGTCTGCGTGCCGGCGGGAATCAGTTGGCAGGCATCTGTGGCTGGGCGTGCACCATGCACCAGTCCGCCGACCACGGCGTTCTGGCACCGATAGCTTTCCATTTGCAGGTAGGCGTCACCGCTGAGCTTCTCACAGCGGAGGCAGCCATTGCCATCGCCCGCCCAGAACATGGGCAGGTGCACCTCGCCGTTCCGTCCGGGGCGTAGCGTGGGCACGGCCGCCGCCGCTGTCATGGCGGCAGCGCAATTCCAATTCAGGCGCCAGGTCTCCGCTTCGAGCGCGAGAATAGCATGGTCTGCGTGTTGAGTGAGTTCCATACGGAACCCGTCCGCCGTGACCGTGAAAATCGCGTCAATGATGACGCCTTGCCCACAGTGCAGGCCAGAATAATGCACCTGGTTGCCGTCTACCTCGACGGCCCCGGTCCACACGTTGGCACCGAAATCAGCATGCGCCAGGCGCAACACCGGACCGCTATGCCCGGTATCGGTGCCCAAAGCGCGAAGCTGTTTACTCACACGGTTCTCGCCAGCGCGCCCGCTTTCAGTGCCGTCCCAACCGAGGTGCAGGATCTCCGGGCGGATCAGGGAGAAACCGATGGAAAAGCGCGTGCCGCGGAAGAGCACCAGCCACGGTTGTACATCGACCTCCATACCTGCCGGAGCCTGGGCATTGATCGTGCCCACCCGCAAGGGCGGCAGATACTCCGGCAGCGGCATGTCGCCCGCCGGCGCCTCACCGAACGCGGCCAGGGTGTCAAGGGTGGCGAACGGCACACTGAACGGTATGCCATCCGTTTCGCCATGACTCGGCCATATCGGGTGTTCGCGATCGCACTCGACGCGTAACATATCCGTGGTCACCCCACCGAGATCGATGGTATGCGTGGTTTGCAACGCGGCGCCCAGCACCTGGTTCATTTCCTCAATGGTCATATCCTGGTGCAAGCCTTCACCGCTGATGCGCGGGTCTCGCGGCAGTTCCACCTCCGTGAGTAGGTTCCAGCGTCCTGTCGCTGTATCCAGGGTTGAAACCGTGACATGTGCGGGGTGTGTTGGCACGCCAGGCACCCAGCGACTAGCAATCAGTGGTTTTAGCTCAAGCCGGTCCACGCGCACGTTGCGCCCAAAGCGCAAGTAGCGCACGACGCTCTGGCCATGGATCTCGATACCGAGGTCAGGATGATGCACCGGCCGGATCCAGCCGTGAGTAATGGGGGTATAGGGAATTTGCATGGTGTTTTCCTCTGCGGCGACTTGCTCACTCGATAGGTCAGGACACCGCTGGCATACGATACAACAATGAGACAGAAGATGGCAATCGAATGATAGGGTACGGCGCCATGTGCTGGTCGGAGCGCTAACCCGGATCATGTAGCGGATGAATGATTTTGGTTAGCGCCTGCCGTTTTTCCTTACCGGTTGACCATCCGGATCGAAACCCGGATCTTTGCGGACAACTTGCCGTTTTGACAGGTGATCAACGTGATTATCCGTTATACTGGCGACGGCGGAGCCGGTCCAATTTCTCGCCGGTGATGTGCCGGGCCAGCGCCGCCGCGTGATGCCGGATGCGTTCGATCACCGTGGGCTTGAACAGGCGCACCCACTCCTCCGGCACGTTGCCGGCTCCACGTAGCGCGCCCGCCAGCATCGCCGCGCGTCCGGCATTGGTATCCGCGTCTCGTCCAATATTGGTGCCGCCGATGGCGGAGAGCCGCACATCACCGTTGGCGATCTTCAGGATCGCCAACGGCAAGCCGACGAGTTCGAAGTGGGCGGCTTGCCACCAGTTGTACACCAGGCATTTCTCGTACAGCTCGCGACGCGCGGCGAAGACGTCGTCGTACTTGCACGCCACCGCGTAACATGCTGCCAGGTATTCTTCGGCAGAGGCGTAGACGTGCCCGTTCGGCGTGCGCAATTGGTCGGGGCGAGAGAGCTTCCAGCCCTGTGCGGCCGCATGCAGTGCGGTATCCCAGACACTGTCCACCGTCGCATCAGGCCGCATAGCCTCCGCTACCGCGGCGGCAAGGATCGAGGTGGCGGCGATCTCCACCCCGCGCACATGCATGTAGGCGATGGCCGGCGCATCGATGATCGCGTAATCCGGGTCGGCGAGGTGATAGAGGCCCACCGGCTCGATGCACATCACCGAGGTGCCCATCGGATTCCAATGGCCGGTGATGCGCGGATCCCAACCGTCGTGCATCAGGTGATACGCGTGGCGGTCGCTGAACGGCCACAGGTTGGCACGCATCCACTGGTCGCGCCAGGTGCGGGCGAGGTGGCGCGCCATCACCGGCCGGCCTTCCCGCGCCAGGTAGGTTTCCAGCAACAGCAGCATTTGCTGGTTGTCATCCTCGCTTTCCAGCCGTTCAGCCTGCAGCACGGTGGTGATGCCATCAGGGTAGCACGCATCAATCTTTTCATAATGCCAGCTTTCAACGGGCGATCCCATGACGTTGCCGATCGAACTGGCCAGCAGACAACCGTAGATCTTTTCTTCCAATAATGTCAAACCGTCCGGCTGTTTTTCCAGCAGTTGCTCATGTACGGTGATGATCTCCTGCTCCCGCTGCCGGCGCTGCTCGACCACCGGGATGATGGCATACCAGGGCCGAGCAATCGGCTCCGCCCATTGCCGCCACGCCTCCGGGAAAATTTCCGGTCCGTGCAGCGCGCCGAGGATCGCCCCGCCGAGGATGGGCGCGCCTAGCGGTTGTTGCACCGGCAGTGTGCAGAGCAACAACGACAGCAGCAACCGGGGATGGCGATGGAGCCCGGCGAGCAACGGCAGCACGAAACGGAGCGGGTTGGGCGCCAGCGGGCTGGTCTCCGGCTGCGTGCAGGGGAAGCCGTGCAGCCAGTGCTCGATCTGACCTTTTTGCGCCGACTCGTCAGTAAACCAATCGGAGGTGAAGCACAAACACTGACTGAATTCGTGGAAGAGCGCCTCATTGTGCTGCTTGGCAAGGTCGAGTACCGCGTGTACTACCGCGGCCGGATCCCCCTCCGCGGTGAGCGCGGCGGCGATGGCCGCGGCGGCCAACCCTGCCCAGTCCGCGCCGAGTTGCGGCTGGCACACGGAGGCCAGCTCGACGCCGTCCAGGTAGGCATAGTCGGGATCGCCGTGATGAAAGATGCCGACGGCAGGCATGGCATCCGCCACCAGGCCGGACGGCACGGTGCCCATCCCGCTGATGCGCGGATTGCAGCCCTCGTTCAGCAGTTCCTGGGTGGTGTAGAAGAGCATCCACATGAAGTGGTCCGAATCGGCAATCGCCCGATTCCGCTGCAAGGCGCGCGCGAAATCCTCGGGTGTCGCCCGTCCGCTCTTCTCCACATAGGCGGTGATGCCGATATCGATGAGCGGCGTCAAACGTGGGGCCAGAAAGGTGGCATTGTAGGGGGAGTGCCGATAGGCGGCTTCCTCATCCGGCGTCACCGGCGTCAGTGGCAGCGCGAGCAGTGCTCCCGCGCTGCCGACATGCTGGAATTGCGCCGCGCGCACATGCGACATCCACCCCAACTCTGCGCCAATGGCGGCGCCGAGCAGGCAGCCCCGGATGCGTTCTGCCAGGGTCGATGTTGTCATCATGGAATCCTTGGTTTCGCTCATATCGCCTACCTCAGAATTACCGCACGATGGCCAGTGCCAGCACCAGGCCTCCGCAGCACAGGCCGATGATTTTCCAAATATTCAACTGCTCACGAAAGCGCACCGCCATCAGCAACGTGCCGCCGATCAGCGCGGTGCCCTGGACCAGTGGAAATGCCACTACTGCAGGCAGCGTCACCGCACCCAGCAGTGCGGCATTGGCCACCGTCGCGGCCACGCCCATCAGCAGGCTTAACCGCCACTCCACGCCGGTTGCGCGGGGATGCACACGAAAGAGGGTGAGCGCGCCGAGTAGTGCGCCGCAGCCGAAGACCAGCACGAGAAAGGGCACGGTGCCCACCGCCGGCCAGCTCTGCGCCTTCAGCTTGTAGCCGAGCATCAGCAACCCATTGCACAACCAGACGCCGGTCAACAGCCACCAGCTTCGTGCTCCAGGTGCCTGTTCGCCGGCCTGCCGCATACCCTGCCGGAAAGACCCCAGCATGGCTACGAAGGCCAGTACCAGGATGATGTCGGTCACGTGCCATGATTCGTGCAGCACGACCGGCGCCAGCATGATGGGGATCAATAACCCAAGGTTGGCCAACGACCAGACCAGCGAAGGCGGGCAGTGCTTGTTGGCAGCGATCATCGACTGGAGCGCCGCCACATAGAGCAGGCCCATGGTCGCCGCCAGCACCCACACCCCGCCGTCCCCCCAACCTCCGCGGGTGAACGGCAGCAGTGTGGAGGCCAACACCGCGACGGTTCCCAGCATCAGCACCGGAACCACCGCCGGGCGGCAGTCTGCGCGCTCTGCCTGCTTTCCCGCCGCTCCGAGCAGCATATTGCTCACACCCGCCGTGAGCGCCAGCAGGACCGGCAGCGGCGTCACTGGCCGAGTACCTGGCGCTTGACCGATAAATAATACTCAAAATTCGCCAGCGAGACATCTGGGGGAATGGCGTGGTCGATGGTGGGGATAAAGCCGCCTTCCTCGATAAGCGGCGCCAGCCGGGTGACCTCGGCGTCGATCTCCGCCTTGCCTTTGGCAATTTCACGCTTGTCGACCCCGCCCACCATGCACACCGCTTTGCCGAATTTTCGCCGGATATCCAGCGGGTCCATCTCCGCCGCGCGCTCCACTGGGCCAAAGCCGTCCACGCCCGCCTCGATGAACAGCGGGAGCAGCAACTCGCAATCGCCGTCGGTATCGACCAGCACAATTTTTACCCCGTGGCGGCGCAGGAAATCGATAAACCGCCGATAGTGCGGTAGGAAGAGGCGGCGGAACATCTCCGGCGACACCAGCGGGCCGTTCTTATACGACATATCCTCGTGAATGTAGTAGAAATCGAAGGTGACCGCTTCCATCGCCGGCGTCAGCACGCGGATAGCGTGTTCCGTTAGGAAGTCCAGGCAAGCCTCGATGAGCGGGGTGTTGTCGTAAAACAGGTAGGAAAGGTTTTCCGTGCCCATCCAGTTGCGCAGCATGCTGTAATAACCGAAGGTGCCGGCCAGCGGGTTGAGTAATGTCAGTGGCAGGTCGGTGTGTCGCGCCATCTCCGCCACCGCCGGCCAGTCCGCCGGGTAGCGCGCTGCCACCGGGCCTTCGTACCGTGGGCGGAAGGCCTCCCAGGTGGGGAAATCCTTCACCGGGAAATCGAGATAGGTATCCATGCTCATGCACATACCGCCCACTGCGCCCGGCTTGTAGGCGCGCCGCGTGCGACCGAAATAATCCAGAAAGAGGATGGTCTCTGCCTCTTCCTCGATCACCTTGCCTTCCATGGACGGCAACGGCGCGAGCACGTCGAGATGCACCGTTTCATAACCCTCGAGGCCGAAATATGGTCCGCCGCGATGCATGAACGCGGGATTGACGGTCGCCGGCATGCCTTCGGCCAGCCAGCGCTCGTGTGTCTGCGACCATGGGCAGATTTCCATGTTGGGCACATAATCGACGGATTTGAACTGCAATGCGTTCAGAAAGCGTTCTTTCGGGGTCATGCCATCTCTCCTCTTGCAGGCATTGGGATGCGCGCCAGCGCGGTGGCGGATTGCAGGCGAGCCAACGCAGCATCTGTGATGGCCGGTGCTGGTGCCGTGGGATGGCTCGCATACGCACAGAGCTGTGCGAGCAGGTAGCGGGCTTCCGGCCAGGTCGGGGACAGTTGCAATCCGCACAGGATCAGCCGTCCCGCGCCGACCGCCACTTCGTAGAGATAGCCCAGGGGGCGGCAGACGGGATACCGGTGGATGACACGGATGACCGGCTCACCGTCAGTCAGCCCCAGGGGGCCCAGATCGAGCGGCGGTGCCGGATCGATCATGCGGAACCAGTGCAAGTCGGCAAAACCTGCATGTGGAAAGTCTCCGAGCAGCGGGTGGTCGGCCACCAGCGTGCCGTTCTGCCCGTCCTCGTAAGGGGAGTAGTTCGCCGGCGGGGTGAAGTAGTAGTTCACGAAGCCAAAATTGGGCGGGTGCGGACGCACCAGCCCCTCTGTCGCGGCCAGGATGACGCTCCCGCCAGAGCGCGTGAACGAGATCAGGGTGTCATCCAACACCTCGGCAAGCACCACGCCCTCCGGTCTCCCCATTTCCGGTACCTCCGTCCACTCGTGCAACCAGGAGGCGCCGGTGCCGCCGTAACGCACGACGTCGGCCGGCAGCGGCGTGTTGGCGGGGAAGAGCCAGAGCGGCCAGGTGTTATTCACCGCACGCTCGCCCTCCCGCAATGTCGCCCGCAGCGTCAGCGCCATCGGCGCCGTGACGGCCGGGAGCTCCGTCACGATCTCGCCCGCCGGGCAGGTGCGGAACGGCTCGTGCGCATATGCGAAAGCGCCTTCGGCGACCGTCCGGCTCTCCTCGCCGCACAGCGTCCAGCTCACCTGCGGGGTGGCGAACGGCGGGTGCGCGAAATCGGAAACGGATAGCGGGCAGCGGAAGAGCGCTCCCCCGGCCAGCGCCCGATCATCCGCGTTCAGCCCAGCCAGCAGTACGGTATCGCCGTTCGTCTGCTGCCAGTCGGCAGCGTCGATCAGCTTCCGCTCATAAAACTCGGTGATCACCCCCTGCGGCGACGGGTTCGCATCCATGGCGTCAAAGTGACAGATGCCCGCCAGCGTCAGGTTGTCACGCCGGCAAGTTTCCATCTTCAATTTCGCTTCCAGCCCCTGCAGGCGCTGGCTGGCGTCAGCAAAGCGCGGCAGCAGGTGGGCCAGGCCCTGGCGTGCGGCGGCGGCCGCTGCGATCTCGATGGCATACGGGCGTACCGCGCCGGAGTAGCGCTCTTGCAGGCGCACATCAGGGAATGAGCTCCACCAGCGGAATTCGTGTTGGATGACCGGCAACGCGCACTCGGCGTCCTTGGCGGCTTCATCATTAACGAAATCGCCGGGCAGGTCCGCGCGGTAGCCGCCGTCCGTCCAGATAACGAAGGCGGACGGCTTGATCGCTTTGGTGGCATGGTCGCATTCCCAGGCGACCCGCGGGAAGTGGAACTGCGCCCCGTCGCCGTATTCGTTGCTCATGCAGTAGAGATTGGCCGATGGATGGTGCACGTCTCGCCGGACTACCAGGTCCCACTGGCGCTTGAGCACCGGATAGTTGTCCGGCGTCGGCTTGGGCCATTGGTAGACGTGCAGCGGCGATGCGCCGCCCCAGGCACCCAGCATCCCCATCTCGCTCTGGATCAGCAATCCCACCTCGTCGGCGGTGTCATAATACTCCGGTCCGTAAACATAGGACTGGCAGCGCACGTAGTTATAGCCGTAATCGCGCAGCGCCTGCAGCTTGCGCCGCCAGCGCGTACGATCGGTATCCGGGCACCCGGTCTCCGGACAGGAGAGGAAATCGCCGGTGCCACGCAGGTAGTACGGCTCATCGTTGATGCGGAACTGTTTGCCCACCGTCTGCAGCGAGACGAAGCCGGTCTGTTCACTGAACGCGTCGAGGATCTCCTCGCCCTGTACAAGCGAGACGTCCACCCGATACAGGGCCGGCGTGTCCGGGCTCCACAGGCGAAGGTCAGGCATGGGGATTGCGAGTCGTCCGTCGGCCGGCAGCGGGATTTCGTGGAGGGCAGCGGGCGTCCCGCCATCCACCGATTGCACGGCCACCCGTAACAGCAGCGCCTCCGGCAATGCTGCGCCACCCGGCGCGACGGCCATCCGCAGGCAGGCGGCGCGGGCATCGGCATAAAGCAAGCACTGCTGCAGATACGTCTCACCCGTCGCCGTTAGTTCGACGCCGCGGTACAATCCTGACCAGTTCCCCTGCCAGTTGAAGGCCATGCCGAATTCGCGGTGGCGCTCGTGTACCCGCACCACCAGCGTGTTCTCGCCAGATCGGTTGAGGAGCGGAGTGATATCAAAGGCAAAGGGGACGAATGGCAGATCATGCCCGCCCACTCGCTCGCCGTTCAGCCAAATATCCGCGCTGGGATGCACACCGCCGAAATTGAGCCAGATGCGCGCGCCTTCCCATGTGGTGGGCACGCGGAACGTCTGCGCGTACCACCCCGTTCCGGTGTAGGTGGCGCGGAAGGTGCGGGCGCGAATTTGAAAATCCCAGAGCAGATCGGTGCTGTCGTCCCCGAATCCCTGTCCCTGCCAGCATCCGGGCACCTGAATGGTCTCCCGCAGGCAATCAGGGCGAGCGAACCAGCGCTCCGCACATCCACGGTCTTCCGGATCGAGCGCGAATTGCCAGGCGCCATCCAGACTCACCCGGCGTTCGGCGTGATGGTGCCAGAGCGGATTGACGCGTGCGGGCAGTATCGATTTCATCAGCAGCGTCGCCTCCTCGATTGCATACGCCCATTGTGATTGCCGGCACACCTTGCGTCAAGTCGTAAAGCCTGCTATGGTAACGATACATGTAACGTAGGAGTGTACTATGGTTTCGGTACGAAAATTAGCCGCGTTGGCCGGTGTGTCGCCCATGACGGTTTCACGCGCACTACGGGATGAGCCGGGTGTGGGGCAGGCGCTGCGTGCGCGCATTCTGGCATTGGCCGAGGAGTATCACTATCACCAGAATCGCCTGACGCATGGCATGATGTCGGGAGCGACGCGTACGCTGGGCTGCATTCTGCCATCGATGCAACTCTCTTTTTACAGCCGCCTGCTGAGCGGAATTCTGCACGCGGCGTATCGGGCGGAGTATCACGTCATTGTGCTGGTTACCTCCTCAGACCCCGAGCGCACCAGGCTGGCATTGCACAGCCTGATCGAACACCGGGTGGAGGGCGTGCTTATTCACAGCGAACACCCCTCGCTGCTCTCCGCGGAGCTGCTCCTGGCTTTGCAGAGCAATGGCGTCATCCCGCTCTGCCTGGATTCCACCCCCAGCGCGCGTCCGGTGCACGCCGTGCTGTCCGACGAGACACAACTGGCAGAGCTGGCGGTGGGCTATCTTCACCGTCTCGGACACCGCTCCATCGCCTATCTCGGGTCGCTGCCACAGGGAGAAGGCGTGGGACGGCGGGAGCGCCCGGCGGCCATGCGGTGCGCGCTGCGCCGCTACGGCTTACCGGAGAATTACCTGTTCGATCCGATTCCGACCCGCTATTTCGGGCGAGAGGACGCACAGCAACTGGCGATCATCGCTCCGCGAGTTGACGAACTGGTGACGCGCCTGCGGGCACTTTCCCCCAGGCCAACCGCCATCCTCACGCCGTCAGAGATTATCGCGGCATACCTGCTGCAGTCGTTGCCGGTCCGTGGCCTGCGTATTCCCGCCGATATGAGCGTGCTGTGCATGAGCAATACGGAGCTCGCCGATTGCCTGGTTCCACCGCTGACCACCCTCGATCCGCACCCCGAAGAGATTGGCCAGCAAGCCATTGCCGTGCTGGTGGAGGCTATTAACCGGTGTGACACGGCAACTCCCGTCCAGCCGGCACTCCACCGCGTCATGGCCCGCCTCTGTGAGCGCGCCTCCTGTGCACCACCACCGCGTTGATGACATAGGAGTATGGCGGGAGTATTTCCGTGGCATCCTGCGCGCTGCCAACCGGGAGTTTGAAAATCGCGTTGGGATGGTTTACACTGGTTGTGGTGCGACATTGGCGCTGGTACGATAGATGGTTGAATGGTTTGTTGGTGACTTTAATAAAGGTGACTTTGATGACAAAGCAGGCTGGCAAACGAAAAGCGCAGGTGAATCCCCACATTCAAGACGAGTTGACGGCACACACGACTGAATCACAACAAGCGGCGATATTTGCGTTTGGTTTTGCGTGTTTCATCATTACCATGCTCGGTTTTTTCACCGGTTTCTGGGGGTTGCTGCTACATGGATGGTTTGCGGAAGATAACACACCCATGCCTGGGGCTATCGGCATCATGGTGTTTTTCAGTCTGCTGATAGGAGTCTGGCTCTACTGGCTCTTGCATGAATTGAAAGTAATCCGTCGAGGGAGTGCCGTTGTACAAAACAGCATTCCCCATGATGTCCTCCTCATTATCGAATCATCCTCCAACGAAAGAGGGTCGTACTGGTTCATACGGATTGTCGACGAACAGCACGGCGAATCATTTATGGTCCGAACGATGTCGACGGTAGAAAATCGAACCGCGAGAAGAATCGATGAGACATATGGCCTTATGTACCGCACGCCAAATCGACACGATCCGATTGTCATTCAAACGATTGGCGGCGCGATCGTCTGTGTTTATAAAGGCCCAGTTGACGAACATAGTTTGAGGGAAGATGAAGAGTAAGAGATTAGCTCAAGATCAGGCACGATTGCGTTCACTTTTTCCCTCCCTCGCATTTCTGCTATACTGCTGATATTGGTGGATTGGCGACGCAACCTGCCAGCCAGTGCAGTCACTCGATCAGGAGGAAGTTGCTATGGCGAAAACATCAGGATTTCCGAAGTTCTGGCCGGCGGTGTTATTGCTGCTCATCGCAAGCATCGCACAGTTTATCCTATCTGTAGTGGTCATGATCGGAGCGGCGACTATGACCTCTTTGCTCCAGGCCGAAAAGATGATGCAGCATCCGGCGGTGCTGGGGGTGATCAATCTCCTCGTGTTCGGCGCAGCGTCCTGGGTGGGATTTGCTCTGGCGCGCCGTCCGGTGGCAGACGTGTTTCCGCTACGTCGGGTCAGCGTTACTGTACTGCTCCTGGGCATGCTGGCCACATGCGGCCTGCAAATCCTCCTGTCCGATTTCGATAACCTCGTGCGCATCTTCTGTCCACCACCGGAGTGGCTCGACAGATTATTCGACTCGTTATCTTCTGGCAACACCAACCTCTGGGCGTCGATATTTACGCTCTCCATCGTGGCTCCCCTGACCGAGGAGTGTTTATTCCGCGGGGTGATTCTCCAGGGATTCCGGCGGCATTACCGCATACTGCCGGCCGTCCTCTTGTCGTCCTTGCTTTTCGCGATCATCCATCTCAACCCCTGGCAAATGAGTGGGGCTTTTCTGTTGGGCCTGCTGTTCGGCTGGCTCACGGTGGCTACCGGCTCACTGCTCCCCGGCATCTGCGGTCATGCCACAGCAAATTCGCTGCCCTGGCTACTCGGGCTTCTCAAACTCAACGCGCTGTTGCCCGGACTGGTCAATCAAAATGTCGGCAAAGTCATCTTCCAACCCTGGTGGCTGGACCTTGGCGCCGCGGTGACCTGCGCCATCAGCCTCCTGCTGTTGAGGCGACTATTGCGGCGACCGAGTGAAGTTGTGGCTGATACAGGCGAGGCGCAAACTTTGGAGAATGCATGCGGGGGATGACCGGTGTCCCGAAGAATCGGGACGCCGGTAGTCGGTAGAGCATGATTACTACTGAGTGCGGAGGAGAGCCATACTGACTTACCATGTGTGGAGTTGCGCGACCGTGCGGCACAAAGAATGGGTGGTCCGATGGGCAACCGGCCATTGCCGGTCTCGCACCCAGGGACCACCCACACGTAATATTCCTCGTTGCGATGGTGTGGTTACCAGTTGCTGTTCTCGGTGACGCTCACCGCAAAGATGGGATCAGTCTCAATAATCAGCACGTTCTTGCCCGCCTTGAACTCACCGACCAGGCGGAACTTGCCCATATGCCATCCGGGCCAGACAATGCTCGTGTCGACGGTATAGAGCTTTTCGCCATTCAGCCAGACGCTGCGCACATAGCCGCCGAGGTTGATATAGGCCATGTGGGCGGTCTTCTCGTCCAGTTCCGTATACCCGAGATAGTAGCGTCCCTTTTCCAGGTTGGCGGGTTGGCCCATGGAGAAACCGCATAAGCGCTCTGTCTCCTCCCATTGCCCTTTGAGCGGCTCTTTAGCTGGGAAGGTCACGGTTTTCCAGGCGGCATCCGGTTTGATGGTTTTCACGTTCTCCCGGTCCAGCGGTTGCTCCTTCGGATCCGTCACTGCGCGCATCTGCCATGTCTTGATCAGGCCAGGGATCAGCTCCGATTTGAAGGTTTGCGGCACCACCACATCCGTATATCCCATCGCCGTCAACACGGCCTGCGCGATCAAACGTTGCCCGGCGAGGTTCGGATGGACATGGTCAACTTCCAGCACCTGAATTCCCTGCGCCCAGGCCTCCAGTTGGAGCGCATTGACCTCGGCCACCGGCAGCTTGTACTTCTCACCCATCTCATGGACCAGCTTATTGTAGGGCACGGTGGTGTCGGTCTTATCCTTGCGCATCTCACCCAGCACACAGAGGGTCATCAGCACCATCGGGATCTTTTCCTTCGCCAACCGCTCGATAATCGCCGGATAGGACGTTGTGAAGGCACCGCCGCCATGCAGGACATCATTTGCCCCACAGCTAATGCAGACCAGCGTCGGGTGCAGGGCAATCACATTGCGCTCGAGGTTGTTCAGCATATCCGTCGAGGTATGCCCGCCGTAGCCCGCGTTGATGCAGATCGGCGCTTCATAGCCAGCCGCCACCAGTGCCTGCTTAATCCAGGCCGGATAGGTATTGCCATCCGTGATCGAATCGCCGAGAAAGACGATGCGCTGATGCGTGGGTGACAGCAGCGGCTTGGGCTTACTCGCCGCCCCAACCTGCAGACACAGCGCCAGGAGTACCAGACCCCCAAAGAGCAAAGTTTTCATAGCGTATCCCCTTGATGCGTTATACGCAGACACCCCCTTCACCGGTGCAACCGATGTCGGGAGATGCCGGCGATAGGCAAAGTAGTATAGGAGCAAATCGGACATTCCGGCAATAGAGCGGGATCGGCCAGAGGGGATGTTCATTTGCGATGAACGAAGCGCCAAAAATAATGCGAGGCAAGCGGCCTGCGCTTGCTCGCGAGTTGTCATCGGTGCTTTTGTCATTGATGTCACCTCAAATATACCTTCGGAATCTCGGGTTCGGTGTGGATCGCGTTGCAACTCAGGACGGTTGGGGTGCGTTGACACGCGCGCCTGCGCCTGTTACGCTTCCGTGCGATGGTAACGACGACAGTACGGCCCTCGCCGCTGCCCATGGCGCTGGGGGTGAATTATGCGGCGATGATGGCGCTGGCGATTGCGGTGAATCTGCTCCCGGTGTTTTATACCACCCTGGCCGGCGAATGGCGGCTGAGCCACGAACAACTGGGGCGCATTGGGGCGGTGACCTTTATAGGACTGGTGGCAGGCATTCTACTCACCGGACCGCTGGCCGACCGTTTTGGCGCGCGGCGCTTCGCCATTCTGGGCAATGCGCTCATCGCCGGCGGGCTGGCGGTGCTGGCCAAGGCGCCCAACTACTCTGCGCTGCTAGTTGCGGTGGCGGTGATGGGCTTTGGCGCCGGCGTCCTGGACATGGTGCTCAGCCCCATCGTGTGCGCCTTCCAGCCCGACCGCCGCACCACGGCCATGAACTGGCTGCACTCCTTCTACTGCGTGGGCGCGGTGGTCACCGTGCTCGTGGCCGTGCAGGCATTGCGCGGGGGCGTGGCATGGCGCACCATCGCGCTGTGGCTCATTCTGCTGCCGGCGGCGGTCACCACCGGCTTTCTGGTGCTACACATCCCGCCGCTCATCCCGGAAGGTGCCCGCCTGCGCACCCGCGAGTTGTTTGCGCGCCCCATCTTCCTGCTGGCGCTGGTCGCCATCTTCTTCGCCGGTGCCACCGAACTGGGCATGGCGCAGTGGTTGCCCACCTACACCGAGCAGAACCTTGGCTTTGCCAAATGGGTGGGCGGCATGAGTCTGCTGGCCTTCTCGGTGGCCATGACGCTCGGGCGCATGATCGCCGGTGCGCTGGGCGACCGGCTGAAGCCTGTTCCACTCATGCTTGGCTGCTGCGCGGCCTCCGCGGCGCTCTTCCTTGCCGCGTGTTTCGTACCACACCCGCCGCTGGCGCTGGCGGCATCCATCGCCGTGGGTTTCACCGGCAGTTGCCTGTGGCCCAGCCTGCTGGGGGTCACCGCCGACCGCTACCCCCAGGGCGGCGCCACCATGTTCGGCTTGCTGGGCGCCTCCGGCAATGCCGGGGGCATTGTGATACCCTGGCTGGTGGGCGTCATCGCCGACGCCGCCTCACTTCCCCTCGGCCTTGCGACCACTACTCTCTGCCCCATCTTGATGGCGGTCGCATTGTTTTGGATGACCCGACCGCGGACGGGTAGCAGTGATGCCTACCGCATGGCAGAGTAGGCACGATCCTGTTCGGGGGTGATATATCGCGGAAATATGTCAATGCTATGCCAGACAAAATAGTCAGTCCGGGCATGATCATCAATCCATTGCCGCCTCCCTTTCCCCCCAACTATCCGCTATAATAACGCAAACGCTCATGAGAAAATGCAGACTATATTTTCTGCTGCTGTTGACATTGCACGTGCTCGCCATTGCCGGGCGGGCGCAGGAGCAGGTGCGGGCATTCCACAGTGATCTCACCCTTGCTGCGGATGGCTCGCTGCTGGTGCAAGAGACGATCACCGTGTCTTGCGCGCAGCAAGAGATTCGTCACGGCATCTCGCGGGAGATTGTCACCCAATATCGCAACCGCCTGGGGCACTGGGTGTCTCTCGACGTGCTGTTGCTGCAGGCGCAGCGTGATGGCAGCGTTGAAGAGGTGCGCACGGCGAAGGTGGCGCATGGGGTTCGCTTTTACCTCGGCCATCCCGGCAGTCTGTTGCCGCTGGGCCCGCATACCTACCATCTGACCTATCGTGTGATCGGCGCCGTGGACTCCGCCGGCGCTCGACAGGAAATTTACTGGAATGCCACCGGATATTCCTGGGATTTCCCCATCGATCAGGCGTCGGTCACGCTCGCGCTGCCGGCCATGATTGCGCCGAATACCGTGCATTGCTCCACATACACCGGACCGCGCGGCAGTGATACCGGCATGGCGAACGCACAGGTTGATGCCACCGGTGAGTGCCGCTACGCAACATGCGGCCCATTGGACCCTGGAAGCGGATTCATTATCATGGCGGACTTTCCTCGCGCCCTGCATGGTGTGGCGCCGGCTGCCACGCAGGATCCCGCACAGAAATATGGGCTATTCGGTTTGCTCCTGATCTCCGCCTATTACCTGTGCGTCTGGCTGCTCGTCAGGCGCGCTCCGATGCCTGCCACGCATATTCCCCCCTGCTACTCCTCCCCTGATGGCATGTCGCCGGCAGCGCTGCGGTATGTGTGGAAGATGGGGTATGACACCAAAGTACTCGCCGTGGCGCTGGTTGATCTGGCCATCCACGGCGTGATCACGATCGTCAATCACGGCAAGGATTTCCGTTTGGAGAGCGAGCAGAGCTTTCATTGGAATCCGGAGCGCTGCCTGCTGCAGGAACTGGCCTCGGGGATTCCGGTGGACGAGCGTATACTGGCGAAACGGCTGGCTGAACCGGTGGCAGACATCCGCAAGATGATCACAGCGCTCATCCGCAAAGGCGTCTCCCTGGAAGTCGATGGCCGGGTTGTCCGCTTGCGGCTTAATGAACCCACGACAATGCCCGTGCCGGCGGGAAAACTCTCACCGGATGCCTGGCGGCTGGCATGCGATCTGCTCGGTCCCGCGCAAGGGCTGCGCCTGGATGAACATGCTTATGACGTCGTGCAGGAGGCGATCAAACACCAGCGGCAATATCTGCACGCGAAATATGCACGGCGCTACTTCAACAGTCACAACTGGTACTTGCTCCCGGGCGTGCTGCTCTCGGTGGCGGTGGCCGTGCTGGTGATGTACTACGATTTCAGCTACATCATACCGACGACCGCCGTCCAACCCGCACACGAGAGTAACCTCGCAGCCCCGGCTCTCGCGCCGGTATTGCAGTTGTTCCTCCGTCCGCTCCTTACCGCCATCATCTCAGCCGGCGTCGCGTTTATCATTGAAGCCCTGGTGTGCAAGCGCGGCGCGCGGCATTTCATTGTCCTGGGCGCGGTGGTGACTGCCCCCGTGGCGTTGTTGATCTTTTTACAGATCAAATATGCGATCTTCAATCACTTTCCGATCGCGTTCCTGCTCATCGTCTTCCTGCTGTGGGTCGTGAATCTCCTCTTCTACCATCTGCTGAAAACGCCCACCGCATTCGGCCAACGCATCCTCGCGCATCTCCAGGGGTTTCGCACGTATTTTCAACACCCGGCACACGCCTGGCGCGCCCACCCCGCGCAGGCCCCGAAGGAGTCTGCCGAGACGTTTGAACGCTACCTGCCCTACGCGATGGCCCTCGATGCCGAGCGCCCGTGGATCGAGCATTACGGACAGATCTTTAACGACAGCCAGGCGAACGCTTCACCCTATTTTATGCATTGGCTCACCGGCGATCGCCCAGGACATTTCGACGCCGAGCACCTGATAAATGCCATAAACGACGATCTGGCGAATGCCATCTCGCGCTCCGCGATTTCAGACCACGAAGCGCAAGATTCCTCGACGTCACATCATGGTTCCTCGTCTGGCGGAGGCGGTGGATCGGGCCATGGCGGCGGAGGTGGCGGTGGAGGATGGTAGCTGGGCAAGCTGCAAGGAGGGTTTTCCTCAAGCGTGCGCATTACGTGTGAATCGGGGGAGTTCATGGACTACGCGGGTTTCAGCAGGCCGCTAAGGAAGCTGACATGCCTTCTTCCCTGGCTATCCTGGTATCCGTGGGGCAAGCCCGGAGACGTTTCCCATGGATACCATCGTCAATCATGGTTGCCATGTGACGCCGGATTTGCAATTTTGCAATACTGTACACGATTGCTGCCAACATGCACATGGGGGCCGAAAAGTCATCGCCGGCGAGTCGAATGTCCGGTGAGAGAAGCGATCGCTGTCGGCATAAACAGAAAAGGCCCATGATGCTCTGCCTGGGGATGATGTCCTTGATTAACGCTCTGCAGTGATACATTCGCTGTAGGATCGGTCGGTATCATGGTAAGCATTCGTTACCTGGCACAACTTGCCGGGGTCTCCCATACGACAGTCTCACGCGCGTTGCATGGCGATTCTCGTGTGGATCCTGCCATCCGAGAACGTATTCTTGCCCTCGCGCGTAAATCCCGCCAGGGGGGAACTCTCTGCATCGGCATCCTTCTGCCCGCATTGGCTGATCCGCTGAGCGCCCCGTTCCTCGCAGGCGTCTATGCGGGGATGCAATGCGAATCGCCCTCCGTCCTTATCCGGGAGACAGGCACAACGCAGGCTGGTACAACGATTGCGATCACCCAACTGCTCGCCCAGGATATTGCGGGCCTCCTTGCCTATGCTCCCGGCCCCGAACCCCTCCCACGGAAACTCACATTAGCGTTGCAAAGCCAGGGCCTGCCAATCATCGCTATCCGCAGCTCCGCCTTTCCGTTTTCGGTTGCGCACCTGCATCCCGACGAGCATGAACTGGCACGCATGGTTGCCGAGTACCTGTGGCATCTGGGGCACCGGCGGATCGGTTATTTGGGAATCGATGCGCCGCCAGACCTGCTTCATCGTCGCGACACCATCTGTGCCGTGCTCCAGGGATTACACTGTTTCCATTCGCAATGGGTATACACGCCAATAAGTGGCCCTCGACCGATGAAAACGCTGGTGGAGACCTGGATGAACACCAGCCCGCTGAAGCGTGCCACCGCCATTATCTGTGGCGACGACATCCATGCCTTACAGTTAATGCGCGAATGCACCCGCCAGGGGATTCGCTTGCCGCGCGAGCTGAGCATCCTGGGCATCGGGAATTATCCCCAGACACAGTTCGCCACCCCGGCCCTCACCACGGTCGACCTGTCGATGGAGCAGTTGGGACACACCGCATATACCCTCCTGCTCGAACACCTGCAACAGGTAATTGACCGGACAGAGGAATCACGGGAGATCAAATTGCCGGGCAAATTGATCATTCGTGACTCCTGTGCGCATCCGATCCTCAAAGCCGAGTCAAATCGTATCCCCTATAGCCCAGTGCAGCCACCGGAGAACGCGGTAAGTTTCCAGGAGCTGATGAACTGTACGCTCTCCGCGCACGAGTTCTCCGCCGGCACCGGACAGGAGATCGCCGATACACGCGCGCAGGACACGGATCACTCGTTGGATGGTGCAAGGCGCACTACGGTTGAGTTTCGTCGCCAATGGACGCAGCCGGGTGTCTCCAAGGCATCGGCCATGCGCTATCAACTCCAGCACCAACTCGGCGCCGGGACGGATGGGCAAGTGTTCAGCGCGCTGGACACCGTCCTCCAGCGAGAAGTCGCCATCAAGTTCCTGACCCCACCTCACCACGATAACCCGCATACGCTGCAGCGTTGCCTTGAGGAAGCACGGCGCCTCGCCTCGCTGGAGCATCCCAATATCCTGCCGATCCATGACATGGGGCTAACCGACGAGGGTGAAATCTATCTGGCTATGCGGAAAATGACCGGCATGTCACTGGGCGCTGCCATCCGTGAGGCCGCGACCGGCACCCCGCCCTCCGTGATCGCCACGACAAACGACCTGCTGAACATTCTGCTGCGTGTCTGCGATGCTGTCGCGTACGCCCATGACCGCGGCATCATTCACCAGGATATCAAGCCCGAGAACATCGTCCTGGGCAAACATGGGGAAGTCATGCTGATCGATTGGGGCACCGTCGGCGAATCCCGCCTGCACGAACCACGGCATGACGACCTGCTCGGTACCCCCATCTACATGTCGCCCGAGCAGGCTCGGTGCGAATGGGCCGATGCGCGGAGCGATATCTACTGCCTGGGCGCCACGCTCTTTTATGCACTCACCCACCGTTATCCCACCTGGTCACCGATGCCCGAGATCTTCTGGGAGAAGAAGCGGCAAGGAAGCATCGATCCGCTTACCCTCGTCGAGGAGATGCGGGTATCGAAACGCCTGCTGGCCATTGTCTTCAGGGCTCTGGCGCCGGACCCGGCTTACCGGTATCCCAGTGTGCAGGAGTTCGCCGAGGATATCAAACGCTATCAGGCCGGCCATATCCATGATGGGTGGAACCTGGTGTTCGAGCATGATTTTTCCCGTATTACCACACTGGATCCCCGGTTCATCGCCTCCTGGTGGGATGATGACTGGCAGGGGGAAAAGGCCCCGGCTTTGGATCGCGTGTGCATCGAGCAAGGGATGTTACGCATCATGTCGGCGTCGCACTTTACCGAACTCGCCTGGCAGGAGGAGATTGTCGAGGAGATGAAGCTGGAGGTCACGGTCGCGAATACCAGCCCGGAAGGGCTCAATCTCATCCTGGCGATCAATGGGGATATGCGCACCGGGTACCGCTTGCGGGTGGTGAACTACAACCATATCGAGTTGGAAACGATCTGTCACGGCTACTGGGAACCGCTGCAAAAATGCCGGATTGAACTGAATCCGCAAGCCACCGAGTATCATTTCGCCTTTTGGCAAAATGGAAACACGTTTTACGTCGATCTGGATGGACGTGGACTTTCGCGTTTTGCCCGCCTTGTTCCTCTCTCGCTCTGGAGTAACGATGTGAGCCTCATTGCCGCGGGAGATGTGAGCCGTCCCGCCTTGGTCTGTCAGGCTGTTACACTCATCGGCACGGATTTTTGGTGCCGGCCTACCCGCAAGCGTGCGATTTGCCCGGCTTGGTCCGCCAGGCGGCGCGGGCCAGGTAGGCGATAAGCCGCGCGCAAATTGCGACAGGTTGCCCCGCGACGGCTGACGTGTCGATTATTCGCGGCCAGAGTGCCGTGCGCACGGTGGCCAGGGCATCGGCAAAACTGGGCGTGCGCTTCTGGGGATAGCACGGGGACGGGGTCACCGGCAAGGGAGCCGGGGTGGTCAGATACAGCAGCCACACCAAGCTGAAGAGCCACAGTCCGAGGCCCGCCGCCCGCGCGGGCCCCTGGTCTTTCCAGCATTGCGGTTCTTCCAGGCCCAGCAGTTGCTTGCTGTCCCGGATGGTGACTTCGACCGGCCAGCGATCGCCGTACTCGGTCACCACCGTAGTGGCTGCGCGGGTGACCGCCGTCGTAAAGAAACAGTCGTCCGCTTCGTTGTGCCGCGGATCCCGGACGATCACCAATAACACCGGCGTATTCGGGTGGACATGCTGCCCGATGACCCGCGCGCACGTCCTGCACCATCGCGGCCAGCAAAGTGACGGGGGTTTAGTCGCCGTCCTTTTCATGCACGCGCATATGAATCGGTAAGGCGAGTGGCGCCTCGCCCCACGGCGGCACCACCCGGACGGCCAGGATGACCAGATTCAAGCCATGCGCATAGACCGTCTTGGTCTGGGTGGAGCGCACGGCATCCCGGAACCACCCCGCACCGGCGACCCGCGGGCCGACATGATGCGCGAGCGTATCATCGGCGACCAGGGGAATCACCGCGTCGTCGGGGAGCAAGGCGACGATGCGCTTGGCGAGGATCTCGAAGAGCTTGGTCAAGCACCAGGCGGTGGTCTGCAGGAGGCGATGAAAGGCGTCATGGGCGAGGCCGTGGTCTGGTCCGACCAGTTGGTAGATCCCGCTAATGGTGCGCTGGAGCGTCGTCAACAGCCAGCCGAGTACCAGCAGGCTCCAGACCCGATGCGAGCGCTGTTACGCGAACGCCGGGGCGCAATCCTGCAGCAAGGCATCATATTGGGCAAGAAGAGACAAGGAATTCATTAATGATTATAGTAACAGTATACTACGTGTGCGCGCAACAAACGGGAGAGCGAGAGAGGAACAAGGCGGGCAAAACGCGAAAATCCACGTCGTAGGATGATCGCACCAATTTTTCGAGAGGCATCAGGTATACTCTTGTCACGATGGTTGATCTGACTCCCTGGGAACGATGGCTTTTCGACAATCTGCCGGTGGGCATGGCGATGCTGGATCAGCAGCGCGCATATCGGTATGTCAATGCCACCTATGCCGCCACACAGGGATTTTATGCGCCGGATCTGCAGGGCTTATTCCTCTCGCAAGGGCCAACGCATTGGGTTACCCTGATTACCCCACTGATTGACCAGGCTGAAGCGAGTCGAGATCTCGTTAATGTCTACGATGTGACGCTGTATTATCCTGGCCAGCCCAGCCTGCATCGCATCTGGGACGTCACGGTGTTGCCCAGCATCGCGCAGGATCGGGTCGACGGTTTTATCCTCTATCTGACGGATGTCACCTGCCGGGAACAGTTGAAGCAGCTTGCGACGGAAACCTTGCGTCTTCGCAGCATCTTCAATGGAGCGGTGGATGCCATTTTTGTCATCGACCAGGAGGGGACGATTGTTGAAGCGAACCCCGCGGCGAGCCGGATGTTCGGCTACACCTCCGATGAATTAGTCGGCCTGTATCTCCCCACGCTCATGCCGGAGGACCGTCGGAAAGAACACCTGAATGGGATGCAGCGCTACCTGCATACCGGCATCCCGCATGTCATCAGTACGGTCTACGATGTGGAAGGGCGTCGGAAAGACGGGAGCGTGTTTGCGTGCGAGCTGTCCGTCGCCGAATCACCGGAGGCCGGCGAGCAGCGCCATTTCATTGGGATCATGCGCGATGTGACCGAGCGGAGGCAGGCGGAAGAGTCGTTGCGCCTGGCGCTGGAGCGCTACCAGCATTTATTCGATCATGCCCTGGACGCCATCCTGATTGCCAACGCCAATGGGCTGTTGCTCGATGCGAATAGTGAGGCGGAGCGGTTGACCGGCTATACCCGCCAGGAGCTCAGTACCCTGTCGGTGATGGACCTGGCGCCCCCCGAGGATCGCCAGAGAGCGCAACAGCAGTTTGCCGATTTCCTCCGCCAGGGGTACCAGCGGGGTGAATTCCGTCTACTCCGGAAAGACGGAGGCATCGTCTACACGGAATATTCAGCGACCTTCAGCGCGCAGGGAGAATACCAGTCAATCCTGCATGATATCACTGTGCGGAAACAAGCCGAGATAGAGCGAGATCGGCTCCTCGCACAGCGGGATGCGCAACGCCGTCTCTTCCAGGCGGTCATTGCCTACTCCCCGGCAGGGATCGCCATCTTGCACGGCGACACGCTGCAAGCCAAATGGGTCAATGACGCATACCGGGTCTTTCTCGAGCCGCCCTATGACCGCATGGACTTGACCGGGGTGCCGGTGAGTGCGTTCATCCCGAATTTCACCCAGAGTGGACTGGAAGCCATCTTCCAACAGGTGGCGGCCACCGGCACCCCCTATGTGAACCCCGAATACGAATTTGTTGGGTATGCGCGTGGCATTACCTACTGGCATTGGACGCTCATCCCGTTGCCGACGGAAGAGGGCGGACTTCCCGACCTGATGATCGTCGCCTTTGAAATCACGGAACAGGTGCGCGCGCGCCAACAGGTCGAGGTGCTCGCGGCCGAGTTGAATGTGACCCTCAATGCGGTCGCCGATGGCCTGATTATTTACAATCCGCAGGGCGAGATCGTTCGCATGAATGCGGTGGCGGAACGGATGCTGCGTTTCACCGCTGAAGAGCGCCAGGAAGCCACACAGGAACGCTGGGCCGCCCATCAGATGCAGTTGCCGGATGGCACGCCGTTTCCGCCGGCGGAGATCCCTTCCGTGCTGGCCTTGCACGGGCAGACGGTACTCGGGACAGAAGTCGTCATTCCGCAGCCGGAGGGCACGACGCTCTGGGTCTCCGTGAGTGCCGGCCCCATCTACGCCCCGGATGGCCGCCTGCTGGGCGCCGTGGCCATCTTTACCGATATCACCCCCTTGCACCAATTACAGGAGCAGCGCGAGCTCTTTATCCACATGGTATCCCATGACCTCCGCCTGCCGCTCTCCGTGATACAGGGACATGCACAACTCTTACAGGACGACATCGGCGCGTTGCACTTGGAGCCGACCTTACTGTCCAGCGTCGCCGCCATCCTCCGTGGCGCTCAGCGGATGAATGGCATGATCCAGGACCTGGTTGATTCCGCCCGGGCTACCGCCGGTGAACTGCGACTGCAATTGGAAACGGTGGATTTGCACGCCTATCTGACCAATTACCTGGAACGCATGCGAACGGTCATGGATATCGAACGCATCAGCCTGCAGGTGCCGGACGACATACCGCCGGTGATGGCTGACTATGCGCGGTTGGAACGGATTATCACCAACCTGCTTACCAATGCGCTGAAATATTCATCTCCCGAGACTCCGGTGACTCTGTGTGCGCGACGACAAGGGGACATGGTGGTCATCGCTATCACAGACCGCGGACGCGGCATCCCCGCCGCAGACCAGCCGCACCTCTTCGAACGCTTCTATCGATCGCAACGGGAGCACGATACGGAAGGCATCGGCCTGGGCTTATACATTACCAAACGTCTGGTGGAAGCCCATGGTGGGCAGATTTGGGTCGAGAGTGAGGCGGGGAAAGGGAGCACGTTCTATTTCACATTGCCGGTGGCATGAGTAATAGTCACTCCCACCGGCAACGGCATAGTACCCTGGCAACTAAATCTTCCCGGAAGTTTCATACGCCTTCGAAAATACCCTCTTCGGCTTCTCGTACAGGTGCATCGTTTGTTGCCATAGTGCCGCGTAGCCGCATCCCTTTATGGGTGCGCGACGCTAGTGCCCGTTATCGATCTGTTATTTTTCCACACCTTCCCTAGATTCGCGCACCCGTAAAGAGATGCGGCTACGCGGGTGCCATACCGGCAGGTGCGTGGCCGGATCGCGGCACCCATGTTCATCCTTTCCAGGTGCCCGCAACGGGCATCGATGACTCCTCCGAAAATACCCTCTTCGGCTTCTCGTACGGATGCATCGTTTGTTGCCATAGTGCCGCGTAGCCGCATCCCTTTCAGGGTGCGCGATTTTAGTGCCCGTTCTCGATCTGCTATTTTTCCACACCTTCCCTAGATTCGCGCACCCGTAAAGGGATGCGGCTACGCGGGTGCCATACCGGCAGGTTCGGGGCCGGAGCGCGGCAAAAATTTCCGACCAAGGTCGTGTGCCTCGGACCATGGGATGATTCTTACTCTTACTCATGCTCATGCTCAAAACGACATTTCGCACCGTTGCTGAGTATGAGCATGAGTAAGTGCATGAGCATGAATTGCCTAAAACGCTAACTCGATGATGAGGGGATACGAACAATCCGGCTTAGTGGACGTCAGATGTCCCGTGTCGATGCTCTTGCCGGCCCTCTTTGGCGATAGCATCCGCAATGGCCTGGCGAATGCCCACGGGGCGAATGGGAAAGCGACGGAGCGCCCGGTCATCGTGTACCAGCGTGGGGCTCCGTAACCCTTCGATTTATGGTCGCCCAATCTGCGCGTAGGCCGGCGCCACGAGTGCAAGCCAGAGGCTGGACAACCAGGGGGTGAGCACGGGTACCGGGATGATGTACCGGTGTAAACCGCGTTGCCGGGCATATTCCAGCATGAGATCGCCGTAGGAAACCCGGTCTGCCCCGCCGATTTCAAAGATCTCACTCTCGGTAACGTCGAGTCGCGCGGCGGCGAGAAGGTATGCCACCACGTCATCGATACTGATGGGCTGCGTGAGCACACGCACCCATTTCGGCGTCACCATCACCGGGAGACGCTCGGTCAGCACCCGCAGCAGTTCGAAGGAGAGACTGCCCGCCCCAATGATCACCGCAGCCCGAAATTCAATGACCGGAACACCCGAGGCACGCAACAGCGCGCCGACTTCCTGCCGACTGCGCAGGTACGCGGACATGGCCTGTTGCGATTCTCCCAAGCCTCCCAGGAAAATGATGCGTCGCAGATTCGCGCGTCGTGCCGCGGCGGCAAAATTGGTCGCCGCCTCGCGGTCTCGTTCGGCAAAGCGTTGGCCTTCCCCGAGCGAATGGATGAGGTAGTACGCGATATCTATACCGGCCATCGCGCGAGCAAGGCTTGGCGGGTCCAATACATCGCCTTGCACAACTTCGCTATTACTCCCGGCGGCCGTTAATTTTGCCGGCGTGCGCACCAAACAGCGAACCGTGTACCCAGCGGCGACCAACTTGGGCAGCAGCGCCCCCCCGACATAACCGGTGGCCCCTGTCAACAATATCAGTGGCAGTGGTGCAGCCATAATATCCTTCAAATGTCCTGTCTATGCTGTTCATCTCAACGGGCACGCACTCCCAAGGTCTCACGCATCATCCGGAGGAGAGCATTGCGCGGGTGCGACGCCGGCGCCTGATGCTTCGTGCCAGGAGCATGATCACGAAGATGATCGCCAGCAACGGCACCAGCACCGTTAACCCGATGAGATTCAAATACGCGGTGAATGGCGATTTTCCCATAAATGCCTTCATTTTGGGCAGTACGGCCAGCGTGTGGAGCCAGTCAGCCAGCGTAAACGATTCGATCTTGCCGATGGCGAGCACATACTTTCCCTGGTTATCTGGCGAGGAGACCACGATCTGGTACTGGCCGGGCGGTGCGTCGGAATCCTCGTATTCTGGTCCGGTCAGATACCGATCACCCGCAAACGGTTCAGTAAACGTCTTCCATGTTGTGGCACCCCCGTCGAACCGCTGGAGACGATGGGCATCTCGGGATATCGTCAGGAAAAAATCTGTCCGTGCATGCGGTATCTTTGGGACAGTCAGTTGCAGGTAGAGATCAAAGGGACGATCAGCCACGATGAGGTAGGTCTGCGGGTGTCCGTGCAATTCAGCATAGAATGCCTGGGATATTTCCGGCTTGTGCACGGTGATACTCTCGCTGGTCACGATGCGCGGTTGGTGAGCCAGTACGGTGATCGGAATGCACATCATCATCTGGATCAGCAATACCAGATACGGGCGCAGCATTGCCCCTCCACGTCTGTGAAGCTTCATTCCTCCTATTGTAGCATTGTTGAGATCGCGCAATTGGAGAAAGATTGCGACGCTTATCAATGGCACGCACCCTCACCGGTCGCATCAACTCGGGAAGCAACCCTACGGCTGGCTGCGCGAATATGAACGGCGACGGCCAGGATGAAGCAACGGTGTATAGCCGGTCCTTCATTGTGTGAGCGAGTAGAACCAACACGACTCCCGTTCGGATATGCATCCGAACGGGAGTCGTGTCGGCTGCCGGACCGATATTTCAGCGGCTATGAGGGTGATACGCGAATGAGCGTAGCGGTGATGTCACGCTGCACTGCGGCCAGGCATGCCGTAATATCGGCAATCCGTTGTGGTTTTCGGCAATCCTGGGTGCGCACCGCCGACGAGATGGTCTGGCTCGACCGCCCGCAGGTGGGTGAAAGCATCGATCCGCGCGATCTCTCCCTGCATACCATGCCTGCCCCCAGTGCTTATAATGCCGGCGATATCCTCACCCCCACACGCATCACTGCCGGTGGTACGCCGGTGTATGCCGATGAAGTTCGACAGGGATTGAAAACCGCTGTGGTCGGTGGGACGACACAGCACCGACCACAAAACCGGCGAGGTGTATTACTACGCCATCAGCTCTGCCGGAGGTTCACCGACCTACTATATTACCGGCTGGGATGGTTGACAGCGACAGACCGGTGCATTGACCGTGACGCAACCGGCCGCAAACGCCACGAAACAAGGCACCGGGCTGAAAGCGGAATATTACAACAACCTCGACTGTGCCGGCGAACCGGTCCTTACCCGCACCGACCCCGACGTATACGTGAGCTGGACTAAGGGATCGCCAACTCATCGACTGGAAGAAAGGGCAATCCGGCCTGGAAGACTGCTGGATCACCCTGCGCGCCGGCGACAAGTATGACTTGAAACTGGAATGTGGCTTCACCACCGGTGGCGCGGCCATCCACCTGAACTGGGAAACCGCCACCCGCGACCGCCGGCGCGCAAGGCCACACCGGCCAACTCGCGGCGTGGACCTTCGACAATGCGGCCGCGTGCTGACGTCGTTGAGCCAGCCTGGCGGATCTTTATGGTGAAACATCGCAGTGACCTTGGGCAACCCAACTGTGCGCGGGCAAAAAGCCATACCCCGGAACTTCGCGGGATTCATCGGCGAGATTGGCTATAATGCACGTGCCATCGGAAAACATACTCGTTTGCACCTGGCCGTCATCACTGAGCAAGGCGAAATTCGTCATGGCGCATTTACCGATGCGCGCGTGCAATTGTGCGACCGGCACCGCGGCTTGAATCGCCTCCTGCACCGGCGCATCGTCGATACGGTTGAGATAGGAGAAGGATTCGCGCGTGTCGATATTCACCCAGCCGTACTGCTTGCCAAACGGGAAGAGATTCGGTGGGCAGCCGTAGAGCGCGTCTATGGCCGCCTTCAATCGCGGCAGTCCGCACCCCACACGCCCGAGGTCGCCGGGCAGGTTGGTAATGGAGAAGCCGGCGTGCACATTGTAGTTATGCACTTCCCACCAGTCGTGAATGCACGAGTCATGGAAGACCAGCATGGTCATCGGCACCGGGATGGCATGGCCGGGGATATTCCAGCACGGCATCATCTTCGTTGACCCGAGATCGTAGTGAGCCGCGTAGTAATCGCTAAAGCCTTCACTGGAGACTACGCGGTTGCCTACCGTGTCCGGGCTGAACAGGCGCTCTGTCCAGCTGTGGTCCACCCGCGCGCTCATCGGGGCGTTACCGTGCAAGGCGTGGCTGTGGTTCAGACAGGCGCGGCCGGGATTCATGGCATTTACATCGAAATGGATCCAGTCCATAGCGTGCAGATCGGTGGCGAATCGCCCCTTGATATACTCGAGCTGATACGGCGTGCAAACCCAGTACCACTGAAAGTCGTCGATCTTCCAACCGGGAATCTGGCCCTGTTCGTTATGCACGTACCGGTGGCGCATGGTTTCCGAGCCGTCATCCAGTCCCTCGATGATCCATCCCCAGGGCGCCAGGAAGACGCCGCCCAGCGCGTGCAGGTCGGCCAATTCCTGGTCTGACAACCAGATCGGCGTATCGCCGCCCATCAGGAAGTTCAGCGAATACTGGCACATGCGTGTGGAGTAGAAGAAGACGCGTGGGAAGCCATAGGCCTTGAGCTGCCGCGCTGATGCCACATAGTCGATCTCAGAGGTCTTGTTGTAGCCTACGAAAGCGATGAGCGCGCCGAACAGGTGCTCCAGGATCGGCTTGCGGGCGATCTTTTCGTCCCAGGTAGTGAAGAGCCCGCGCTGCTGCATCATCGACCGGTATTGCTTACACGCGGCGGTCAAGTCCGGCGGGGTGACATACAGGCGCACGGTGGCGTCTACCCAACCGTCTACCGGGCAACGATGGTGATTGAAACGGAAATACAGGTCCTCGCGTTCCCCGAAGGTCGCATTCCAGTTGCACGGGCTTTCATGCGCCACCAGCAAGCCGCCATCAGCGCCCAGGTAGGTCCCCATAGCCATGGAAAAGGCGAAATGGCCGTGGTGCCCGACAGTATGTTCCCACTGTGCGCCGCGTGGACGGATGAGCGCCCCCTGGTACAACGGCACAGCCATCTGTTGGTCCCGTTGTGCGGTGTGGAAGGCGCCGGGCAGTGCAATCCAGGTGACGTCCTCAGCGTCGGACACCATTGTCACCGTCAGATGGTCTTCTTGCAAGCGCCAGGTGTAGGTGATGATGCCTTCCGGTACGGTGTATTGCACCGTTAACGTTTCACCAGTTTGTCCTACGATGCCGTTCTCCAGCGGTCGCGGGGCTTCTGCGCCATGGGGCAAGTACAACAAATCGTCCGCGCGCATCTCCCAGGCGCAGTGACGCACAAGATCCTGCACCTGTGCGAAATCGGCGGTGAGGGTGAGGGTGATTTGGTCATTGGATATTTGATACATCAAGCAACCTCCGTGAGTGTAAACAGCGTGACGCTTTCCGCCTGCGCAAAAACCTGGCATTCGAAATGGTTGGACGTATTCACCTCGTACTGCTCCATCGGGCTAAGTTCCAGCATGTCATGCCCGATGGTAGGCCGCCAGCATTCAAACGGCCTGCACGGGAATTGGCGTCGATGTTTTCTGTAACGTATACCGATCCATCAGCGCAAGCAACTCATCCGCCATCGGTATGCACGTCTCCCCGGCGAAGCGTCCCAGGGTATTCCTTCAGCCTTTAGCGTTGACGTACTCGCACGACGCAACGGAAACCCAACACCACATGATGTATGGCAGGATTGGTGTACCCGCGTTCGGCGCAACGATACTCGCCGGGATCATAGGCGTCCCAGGAACCGCCACGTAAGACTCGCAGTTCGCGTGCTCCGCTTTTCTTGGGTCCGGTCGGGTTGTTCGCCGGCGCGGATGCATAATAATGCGGGTCATACCAATCCGCGCACCATTCCCACGCATTCCCGGCCATATCATACAGGCCATAGGGATTGGCGGTGAAGGATGCGACCGGGGAGGTGTAGGGATACTCATCCGTATAGCCGGCGAGTGGCTCGAAGTTGCCCGCCTTGGCCGGCGGCGGCCAGGCATTGCCCCATGGATACAGGCGGTCGTCGCCGCCGCGCGCGGCTTTCTCCCACTGGGCTTCCGTCGGGAGTTCCGCGCCGGCCCAATCGGCATAGGCGTTGGCGTCGTCCCAGGATACGTTGACAATCGGTTGATTCTCTTGCCATTTCCAACTGGGTTCGTACGGCATATCGCGTTTTGTCGCCAGGCAGAATTTGCGGTATTGCGCCACCGTCACCAGGGTCTTATACATGTAATACGCATCCAGGGTGACCGTATGCTGGGGTAATTCACCGGCATACCATTCACGTTGCACTGCCGGATGCGTTGCCAGCCAGGCCGCAAGTTCCTGCTCGCTGGTGCCCATTTTGAAGGGACCCGCGGGAATAAGCGCCATCTCCGCGCCATCCTTCGCATTCACTTTCACCAGCGGTAAGGCATCTGTGCGACTCGCCGGCTGTGCGGCGGGTTGCTTCACGCGTCGTTGCTGCCGTGCTGCCGGCTGCGTCACGCGCGGTTCCGGTGGCAGTTTTCCGTAATCAAATCCTATCCCCTCGACGGGCCAGACCACGAATCTGTTATAACCTTGCTTCATCTGCTGGAACGGCCCGGGAAGCACGTGCTCCGCGTGATAGGGATTGCCGAAATAGTCACGCTCAATGCCGGTCATTAACGGGCAATGCATATCGAACGGCACGTTATCGACCGTCAATTCCACGACCAATGTGTTGTGATTGAATGTTTTCAGCGAAACATGCGCTATGGTACTGTGCCCGCCAATGATATCGGCACTGGTGACCGTCTGCCGGGAGCCGTCACGCACGTTATAATCTTCCTTGTTATCGACAACCCGCTTCTCCGCGGTTTTCATGTCCGTGCCGGCGCCATCAAAGATCATATTGTTGAGGACATTATTGCTCGATGCTGAGCCATCATGTCCTCTCGCTCTGCGGTTCCCCCCGTCCGCGCCGAATCGCACATTCACCCGGTCACCGAACACCAGGTTATGCGCGAAATTGACTTGTGCTGCGCCATCACCACCAATAGGGGCATCGTGGTAGGCAAAGAAGATGTTGTTATCGATCGGATATGGACCAGGACCGAATTCCAGCACTAATGATTCGCCGCCATAATTCTGATCAAACACATTCCGTGTCACGCGCACATTCGTCACGAACCAATCCAGCCACATACCACGGCGGTTGTCGCGGATGAGATTCCCTTCGATCAGACCATTCTCAGTTTGATGCAGTTTGATGCCGCCGCCTTCATTCCCACTTTTATCAAATAGCTCACCGTTGTGCTCGATGATGTTGCCGATGATCTGTAGCCCTTGTGTCCTTCTCGAGCCGCCGTTGCCATTGATGCCACCGGAGCCGTTATATTGAATGAGATTGTTGCGCACCAGGTGATAGCCCGCTTCCCCGACTGCTCCCCGGTTGTACTCGACGCCGATATCCAGCCCGATGCTGTTGGCATACCGAATGATGTTATTTTCGATCACCCAGTGGTGACCGGCCGTGGTGCCAATCAAGCCTTTTTGCGGAGATTCAGGGTCATTCATCATCGGATATTGATTTGCCGCATGCTCCAGGATAAAACCACGCACGGTGATGTAGCCCAGGCCGCGTACAGTATCCGCCGGGGCAAATACCCGCTCACGGACACTTAACTCCACGAGCGCCTTCTTGAGGTCTACGCCCTTGGGTGGATATACCAGCAAGCCATCTTTCTCGCTGTTGACCATCCATGTTCCCGGTTTCAACGCATCAATGGAGGCATACTGTGTTTGCAATTGTCCATTGATAAAGAGCTGCCCGACACAAGTACCCGGCACCATCGGTGCTTTGGCCAACCGCGTATAGGGATTGTAATCCGCAAACATGCCCGGTGAGAATTTACCCGAGAAGATCCCTTCTTTCGCGACAATGACCCATGTCGGTTTCCACTCATCCGACCCTTTGATATAGACGACGTCTCGCGGGCTGGCGGAGGTGTAGACAATAGGTTTCTCGGCTGTGCCGCCGCGAGGTGGTTTTACCCATTCTCGGTAGATACCCGCAGAGACTTTGACCGTATCGCCAGGTTGCGCCTGTGCGGCTGCCGCGGAAATCGTTTTCAGTGGCGCCGCAGCCGTGCCGGGATTCGTATCGGCTGCCTGGATATGCCGTTGATTGACAACCCAATCACGGGCAAACAACGGGCGTGAAGAATACATCAGCATGAGGCAGGAAGCTGCAATAGCGATCATAAAGAACAGTTTGGTCATCATCGTCTCCTCGAGTTTTCGAATGTGTTGATTATCGTTCGCCTTGATCTAATCCCTGGTCAATCCCTATAGCAACACCTCCATGCTGCGACAGCAGGTTGCCATAGAAATCGATGGTGCCCAAATCCCACCCGAATAGTTTCTGCAGATCTAGGCCGGCGCCACGCAGCGGGGAATCACCGGTCAAACGATAGGCATGGAGCTGATGCAGTTGCCTGGGGTCCGTCAGTTGTTCACCGACACCAGCACGCTCGAGTGCTGGATTGACGTGCATGCCAACGGCACGACCAGCAAGGATTTCTTTTTCGCGCGCATCACGCCAGTCCGCCAGCGACGCGTGCTCTTCCCAATACCCGATGCCACGCTCTTCGCTGGTCAATAAGTCGTATTGTAATTTTACGATCCCTCTGCTACAGTGTATATGGTGATTTTCTGGGATTATATGGACAAAATAGGTATTTCACATGACGGCACCTCACTCGTCTCTCCAGTTGGTTGACGTAGTCACTTACCGAAATCCGCAATACAACCATCCGCCTCAGTGTTATATACATGATCTGCATGTGCTCAGCTTATGTGTCGAGGGAAGCGGTTTTTATCGTTCTGGACCGATGCAGTTGCCAATACGTTCACCATGGTTTGCTCTTTTCCCGGCGGGTGACGAAGATTATTTTGGTTTGGCAGGCCCGGTCTATACGCACTTCGTCAACTTTGCCTGGCCGGGCACCACTTTTACCGCTGAAGGCGCCACACTCATTCGCATCAATCAGGACGGTCTCTCACAATTGGTACCACGCTGCATTCAGCCCGACGGTACCCTGATCGCCACGAGCGTGCGGCTGTTTGAACAGATGCAACACGGCGTACAGCGCCAGGATCTCTTCGGTCGCTGGCAGGCGCAAGCAGCATTTCTCGAACTCTTCATGCACTATATGACCTTACCGCCAGTCGGCGTGAATCCGTCGACCCACCGGACCCTGATCGAATTTCGCCAGCAACTGGAACTGCGCGCGTGCGACACGATTGCCATTAATGCAATCGCGGAGACGGTGCAATTATCCCCCGATCATCTGCGCGGGTTGTTCAAACAGCATTTCGGCATTTCTCCGCAAGCATACCGGACTTCCATACGCATGAATCACGCTCTCTCCCTGCTCCGTGCCACAACACTCAACGTCTCTGAGGTCGCTGTGCGGGTGGGGTATGATGATCCTCTCTATTTCTCGCGAGCCTTTCGGCGCCATTTCGGCATTCCACCCAGTCGAGTGATCCGTGTGTATCAGACATAAGCCTTTGGCGCATTTACCATCAGTCGGGCGGCAATGGCTGCGCTTCCACCGGGGTTTCGCCGGGGTAGGCCCGGTAGACCACCGGCGCCTGCGCCGTACCGGAATCTTCCGGGGTGAAGGTGAGCGGTTCCGGCAGGCAGTAGGTGCCGGCACGCCTCTGCCCCGCTGTAACGGTGTGATCGGCAGCCCGTTGCGCGCGCATCACGTGCTGAGCGCGGGCGATGCCGGCGAACGGGCCATCCGTCCGTTCCGCATTCGGGACAGCCAAACGGCCACGCCGGCTTCCAGCATCTCGCTGACCACCTGTTCCGCCGCCGCCTGTCCTGGTTTCAGCGGCGGCTCGATCACCCACACCGGGTGCAGGCGCGGCTGCTGACCGATCATCGCCAGCAACTGCTGGTTGACATGGGAGAGCGGATAGGTCTGCCGGGCATGATACTCATGCACCAGCGCCTTCGCAATCATGTACCGATCCATTAATGCGAGCAACTCATCGGCCGTAGCGATGTATATCCCGACGAAGTGTCCCAGGGTGACACAACTGTCGAAGAGTTGCAGTTCCTGCAAGCCAGGCATTGCCGGTGCCGCGTTCATCGTGTGTCCTCCCTGCCGATCAGATGTTCCAGGTACCTGCGGTGAGATAGCAAAAATGCACGCCGTACGGCTGGCAGGTCATGGTCATCGTATGGGTGCCGGCGTGAATATCGTATTCGTCCAGTGGGCGGATGCGCCGGTTCTCGTCGTTGCTGGGGCCTTCCGGGTCGAGCACAAAAGGCACCACATGCAGGTCCAGCGGGAGGTGATCCAGCGTCAGCGTGAGCTCCACCGGCTCCGGTGCATAGTTCCAGTACATCAGGCTGTAGAGCCGGTAGTTGTCATCGTAGGTGAGCAACCCGTGGACCGCGCCATCATCCGAGGTGAGCATCAACCGGTCGCCGACCAGGCGTTTCACCAGTTTGAAGCTGAAATAGACCGGGCGCACGGTGTTCTGGTAGTCGAACAGCCCGCCGTATTGTGGCATGCGGTTCCACCAGCGGGCCATGAAGGCGGCGCCGCGATGGGTAAAGAACGCTTCGAAGTGCCGTTGCTCAACGTGGTAATCGCGGATGTGGTAGTAACAGGAATGATCGAGCCCGGCCTCGTTCATGTGCCAGACGGTCTCCGGCACCAGGCACGGCAGCACGCGTGGGTCGCGCGCTTCCGGATTCGCCCAACAGATGCTCCACTCATCGAGGATCGTCTCCACCGCGAGAGAGGGGTAGTTCGACAGGATGGCGTTGGCCTTTTCGGTGAGCGCGCGGAAATCCAGCGGATTGCACGAGTAATAATGATAGGAGAAGAAATGCAGCGGCACCTGGTGCTCGGTGCAGTACTCGCAGAGTTTATTCAGATGTTCATCCACCCCAGCGAGCCCCGGCCCGCCCACATGCGCCGTCGGGTCCGCCGCCAGGATGGCCCGCGCGGTGTGGGCATAGAACGGCGGGTAGTTCTCCGGCGTCACCAGGAAGGGGCAGCCGCCGCCTTCGCCGCAATTCGCCTCGCCGATCACTTCCCAGTACCAGCCGGTCAGCCCGCGTTCGACATACCGCTGCACGAAGGCGCGAATGAAGTCGTCCCATGCGGCGACGTCATTCGGCTCAATGATCTTCTCGTTGATTTCGGGATAGAGGAACTGGGGCTTGATGTTCAGGCTGATCAGCGGCGTGCCGCCCGTGCGAAGGATCATATCGAGGCTGCGGTCGATGGCCGCGAAATCGTAGACCCCGCGGTCGCGGTCCAGGCAGAAATACTCCTGGATCCAGAAGCGTATCAATCCCGGGTTGAGCGCGCGGATTTCCGGCACCCGGTCTTCCCACATCGGGTCGGGAGAGAGGCCACCCTGGCCAAATGAGACGTTTTCGATATGCATGGGGCCGAGATTCTGCGAAAAATCGGCGTGTAAATGAGCATGTCGCATGGACAGATCCTCTTTCCAATTATGAGAGATACTTCGACCACTCGTTGATGTTGTACCGCCGCCGGAAACCGCAGGCTTCATAGGCGCGCAAGGCGGGGTAATTCTCCAGGCCGGTGGCGATCAGCGTCTCTGCGGCCCCCATATCAGTGAGACGCTGCAGGGAGTGATTGACCAGCACTTTGGCCAATCCCTTGCCGCGGTGGGCTTCGTTAGTTCCGACAAACCCCAACTGGCCGACGGCGCCACCGTGTGGTGATAGCAACTGCGGGTAAAGACGCGCGGTACACGTCGCGGCTTCCACTCCGTCATGCATGGCGACATAACGAAAGGCCGCCGCTTCATACTCCTCGCCGGTTTCCGCTTCCGACAGCAGATACCCCTCGGGCAGCGCGCCGATGGCTACCGGCTGTGCCATGTCGCGGATGAGGATGACCGCCGGGTGGCTGATGTGGAAACCGGCGCGCACATAGGCCTCAGTGCCATCGATGGCCCAGTGCGGATGATACGGCTCGCACCCGCAGAGATAGCCGCCGTAAAAGGCATTCGCCCGCCAGCAGGGACTGACCAGGCGTTGCATGCCTTCCGCACGCGCCTGCATCTCCATATGCTGCAAGAGCACCGTTGCGGCATCGACGGCGCCGGGGCACATTGCCAGCACATTAATAAAGTGCACCTTGCCGGCCCGTTCCCCGTGCAGGAAGGCTTGCGGTTGCCCATCAGCATATGCGATGAGCATATGCCGGGGCTGATACCGCTCTCCCTGTGAACGCCAATGCGCCAGCAAGCCATTGTTAATCGCACGCGTGTACGGCCAGTTGGCGGTGTAAGCGTTGATGACGGCCACCGCATCGTTCGCCGTCATCTCATCAAACGTGCGTATATCGAGTGCTTGTGTAACCATGCGTCTACCCTCAGATGTTGTTTCGCGTTATGGGAGAACAGGAAACGGCTTCACCAATCCACGGGACAGCATCGGGAGGAATCCCTCCGCGTGCGCTACGCCGACCTGGGCGCCGCGTTGTGCCGATACTTCGCAGATCCAATCATCCAGCCCCTTGCCCAATCCGGCGTGAAAGGCTTCGTCCTGGCTGCAGTGACAGCGGGCCAGCGCGCGTTTGTCGTCGATCTGTGCGGTGATATCCACGTAATGCGTCGGCTGGAACTCGAAGCTCCCGGCGGGTTCGACGAGAAAGACTGCCGGCGTCGTCTCCAGTGGCAGGGCACTCGTCTGGATCATGGGGAACGGCGCTTGCATCGCGCATTGCCGCACCAACAGGTTGGTGGTCATATGGTCGACGTTGTAATCCGGGGTGAAGTGCGTGAAGACGACATCCGCCCGGCAGACGCGCAAGGCGTGGATGAGGCGGATGCGGATCTCCGCGGTATCGTACAGGAACTCATCCGGCTCGCCCAGGCACTGGTAAGTACCGTTCAGCTCTTGTACCAGCGCACGCATTTCGCGCTCGCGGATCGCCGCCGCCTCCGCGCGCGGCATCTCCGGCGCCTGCACCATGCCGCAACTGCCATCGGTCAGGCAGATAAAATGCAAGGCATCCCCGCGCGCCTGCATCTTCAGCATTGTCCCCAGGCACATGAGTTCGTCGTCCTGGTGAGCCATGATGGATACCACGTTCATCTACAGCACCCCGTATTTAGCGAACACTTCACGCAAACTCTTTCCCGCCAGCAGCTCCTGCCGTGAGGCATTTTCTTTGCTGACCTTCTCGGCAGCCAGGCGCAACGCCTCTTCTTCCACGGCGCGTGGGATGACGACGACGCCATCGAAGTCGGCGAAGACTAACTCGCCGGGATGCACCAGCACCTCCCCGCAGCGGACCGGCACGTCGTAGGCCATCACCCGCCCACGCCCCATGCTGTCCAGCGGGCGGATGCCCTGGTAGAAGACCGGGAAGTGCAGCGCCATGATCTTCCGGCAATCGCGAATCTGGCTGTCGCAGATGCAGCCGGCAGCGCCACGGTATTGCGCCAGGGTGCTCATCAACTCCCCCCATGGGGCGTTCGTGCCGGCATAGTCGGTGGAGTGCACCACTACATCGCCGGGTTGCAGCGCATCCATCGCCTCGATCTCCAGGCCGTAGGGATCGTCCTCGACGACGTAATCCGTCTCCATCCAGCGGTAGGTGCGTGCGCGGCCCGCGAAGGTGCAGCAGGCAGGATCGAGCGGGCGCAGGCGCTGGTGCATCGCCTGCCGGCGATAGCCCAGGGTATCCAGCACATCGCACACCACCGGGACATACAGATTCGCACAGATCCAGGTCACACACTCGTTATCGTTCTGAAATTGCTTCATTGCTTGCTCCCCAAATGAACGGCTGCAGTACAGTCGGGATCACACAGGTCGCTGCCAGCCGCTTTTCAGCGCAAAAGTAGCGGAAAGCCTCCGGATGCTCCGCGTTCAGCGCCATCACATCGAAGTGGCACGGCACTACGTAACGCGGTCGGCAAGCCGCCGCTAGCGCGATGGCCTGGTCGATATCCAGATTACCCCACTTGCCATTGATTGGTGCCAGCAGTACATCCACACTATGCGGTACTGCCTCCAGCAGCAGCGGGCAAAAAGCGGTATCCGCGGCGTGATACACGCTGCGCCCGTTGGCGAACGTCACCAGGTACCCGGTGGTGTCCAACACATCGGCGCTGGTCGGCAGGGCGAAGATGCCGGTGATCGTCGTGCCGTCCACGGTAATGCTTTCGCCGATATCGACTTTTGCGATCCGGTCCTCCGCAATGCCCAGCGTGTGCAACTTGGCAGCAGCAAAGCGCGGGGCAATGAACAGGGTCGTCGTTTTATGCCGGTATGGACCGATGGTGTCCGGGTCCAGGTGGTCCAGGTGATCATGCGTCACCAGCAAGAGGTCTGCCTTCAACTCCGAAGGCGCCAGCGGCGATGGCACACAGCGGCGAAACAGCGGCGACACCGCCCCGACGGAGTCCGACAGGTACGGGTCAATCACCACCGTCGTGTGCCCGTCACTCGCGATAACCCCCGCCTGCCCAAGGAACCAGAAAGCTGCCTGGTCAGGCGCCAATTGTACCTGTTGGAGAAGATCCATTGTATACTCCAATATTGAATTTCAGTTGATACGAAACTTATGCACGGCAATTTCATCGATCTCGATGCCCAATCCAGGCCCCGGCGGCACAGCAATAGTGCCATCGGAGGCCAGCTCGACGGGGTTGCGGATGATCTCGCGCAGCATCGGGCTGGTGCAGACGTTATACTCGAGAAAGAGGCTGCGCGGCAGGCAGGCGTTAACATGCAGGCTGGCAGCGGTGAGCAGGTCGGTGAGCCAGGCATGCGGGCACACATCGATGCCGGCACGCTCCGCTTCCCAGAGAATCTTGCGCGCCTGCGACAGCCCGCCACAGCGGCTCAGGTCGGGCTGCGCCACATCGATGCGGCCACGGCTGATGAGCTCGTGAAAGCCCCAGGCGGTGGCCTCCTGCTCGCCCGCCGCCAGTCGCGTCGTCACCCCGGCCGCCTTCACCGCCGCGTAGCCATCATAGCACTCGGGGTGCAGGAAATCCTCCAGCCAGAAGACATTATATGGCTCCAACTGGCGCGCCAGTTCGATGGCATCATAGGCGCTGCGGTTCTGCTGCCAGCCGGGATCAACCATCAGCGCGATATCCGGACCCACCGCTGTGCGTGCCGCCTGGACCAGCGCCAGATCGCGCTTGCGGTCCTCACCGAAAACACCCCAGCCGAACTTAATGGCTGTGAAGCCGCGCTGCAGGTAAAACTCGCAGGCACGCGCCATGGCTTCCGGCGTGGGGCGAAAGAGCGTGGAGGCGTAGGCGCGCACCCGGTCGCGATAGGCGCCGCCCAGCAGTTTGTAGACAGGTCGGCCTATCGCTTTGCCGATGATGTCGTGGCAGGCGATATCGAAGCCGGAGAGCACCTGGATGGCCACGCCGCGCCGGCCGAAATAGATCGTGCCACGGTAGACCTTGTCCCACAGTCGCTCAACATCGAAGGGGTCTTCGCCCACCACCAGTTCGCGCAGCCCATCGAACATCACCACCCCACTGGCCGGGGCGCACACGGCTGCCGCCCCGACGTGCGGCGCCGTTTCCACATCCGACCAGCCGGTGATGCCTTCGTCGGTGGTGACTTTCAGCAGCAAGCAATGCTTCACCCCCGCCGCTTCTCCGCTACCTTCGGGAGCGGCGTTTTCGTATGGCGATTCGAGGATGATCGGTTCGACATCGGTGATCGTCATGCAGGTTCCTCGAAGGTGATGGCGACTTTCAGCGCTTCATCCTTGCCCCGGATCGCCAGCGCCATCGCCTCTTCCCAGCGGTCGAAAGGCAGCCGGTGGGTGATGATGCCGTCCAGGTGCAGGTGCGGATCAGCGAGACAGGCCAGTGCTTCATCCAGTGCTTCCTCATCATTGCAGGCCCCGAGTAGCTCCAGCTCCTTCACATGCACGAGGAAGAGATCGACCGGTGCCGGCTGGGAGATGGCGGAAAAAATCGCCAACCGCCCACGCGGGTGCAGGCTCTGCAGGCACAGGTCCACCGCCTCTGCCGTGCCCACCGCCAGGATGGCGGCATCGACGCCTTGTCCGCCGCTGGCCCGGTGGATGGCTTCATGCATGTTATCCGTGTGCCGCTCGTGCAGGCAGATGGCGCCGGGCACCTGCGCCAGCCGGAAGTCATGCCGGCCAACAAGGATCACGGTGCGCGGCTGAAAATGGAAAGCCAGCCGCGCGATGATGACGCCGAATGGCCCATCCCCCACCACCAGCACCGTCTCCCCCGCCGCTACCCGCGCACGGGCGAGCGCCTCCAGGCAGACAGCCACCGGCTCCATCAGCGCCGCCACCGCCAGGTCCATGCCCACCGGCACGCGGCGCACGCGCCGGGCCGGGTGGCAGAAGTATTCGGCAAAGGTGCCGTCGCGATCGAGCGCCAGGTGGCCCATCCGCTCGCACAGGTGCGCCAGCCCACGCCGGCAGGATGGGCACTGTTGGCAGGGAATCACCGGGTGGGCGGTGACGCGATCGCCGATGCGGAAATCGGTCACACCGTCTCCCACCGCGGCCACGAGCCCCGCCCCTTCGTGCCCCAGCACCCGCGGCAGCGGCATGCCGAACGGGTTCTCGCGCATGTCATTCAGGTCGGAGGTGCAGATGGTGGTGGCAACAGTGCGGATGAGCAGTTCACCCGGCACCGGCGCCGGCACCGGCAGCGTGACTGCATCCAGCCGGCCGATCGCGCGAAGCTGCAGCGCGCGCATTTGCGCTGGGATCGTCATGAGCATACTCCTATCTCGTACTGCGGGCGGATAGCGAGCAACGCCAGCGTATCGCGATGGATGATTTCGTCGATGACCGTCTCGGGTACGGGCGGCAAGCCGCTGTTGGCCAGCACCGTGTTCACGCCCTGCACGCCGGCGAGCGAGCCGGCGGTGGTCGTCGCGGGAAAATCGGAGCCGAAGAGCACCTTGCCTTCCGCCATATATTCCACCACCAGCCGCATCGTATTGTAGAACTGCCAGGGGCGGTAGAAGAGCGCGGAGAGATCGGCGAACAGATTTGGTTGCTTGCGGATGACGGCGATCGTTTCTGCTTCCCAGGGATGGCCCAGATGAGCCAGCACGATGGGAAGTGCGGGAAAGTCACACGCCACCTGATCCATGTGGATCGGGCGCGCGTAATCGAGCGGCACCCCGCTGCTGAAGGTGGTAGCCATGTGGGTGATGATGGGCAGGCCATGGTGCGCGCAATAGCGATATACCTCATAGGCGCGCGGGTCGAGCGGATGCACTCCCTGATAGATAGGCCCCAACTTCACCCCCTGGCAGTGCAGCTCCTGGTGGCAATATTCCAGCTCGGTCATGAAGTCGGGCAGGCCGAGATCGATAGCCGCGAAGAAGATCAATCGCTCCGGCGCACGCTGCACGTGGCGGGCCACCGTTTCGTTGGGCACATGCCAGCCGGTACAGCGTGCACGCAGCCCGAACACCACCGTCACATCCGCGGCCGCGGTCGCAGTCAGGTGTTCCTCCGGAGTGAAGCGCCAGCCGGTCGGATCGATGCCGCAGCGGCGCATATCGGCGCTGACCTGCGGCGCGCAGTCGGCATCGAAGTCGAAAAAATGTGTATGCACGTCAACGATCATGCGGGCATCCCCCCGAGCAGGTCTATCTGCAACTGCCAGGCGATCGAATGCCGCCCGTTGCCAACGAGAGGTGTGGGCACCTCCGAGACGCTATCGGTGGGTGCGGTGGTCGGCTCGATGCCCAGGCACGCCGTCTGATGGGCGCCCAGGTTAAGCCAGATGCCCCACCAGGGAGCGGTAGTGGACAGCGTAAGCGTGGCATCGTCATAGTGCAGGACTACGGCACGCGCCGCGGGCAGGAAGAACTTCCAGCTCCGCCCGCAGCGCCGGGGGGCGGGAATGCGCCAGCCGTTATCGACATCCTCGAGGTGGGAGGCTAGCGCCTGCAGATCGCACTGCGGACCGGGGAGCAGTCTGCCCGCCCGCAACTCCGCATGGGCGAGCCCGGCCAGCGGAAAGAGGACGTGCGCCGCCCAGAGCATCGCCGCCGGGTCTGGGTTGAGATTGGCGACGGTATACTCAGCAGTGACCGTACGCGATGTGGCCCTGATTGTCCGCACCAGCCGCCAGCCCGGGATGTGCCAGTGGGACAGCAGCCGTTGCCCGCGCAGCACGCACGCTGCCGGCGTGCGCCAGGCATGACCCAGGGTGGGAATCTCCCCGCAGGGTTCGAGCGAGGGGAAAGCTTCAATCCAGCCGGCGATGGCAAAGGATTGACCACCCTCCAGTGTCAGGCAGGCTTCCGGCTCGCCGGCTGCCAGCAGATTGCGCCCGAGCGGGTGGTGGAAGAGCTCGGTAATCCGGCCACCGGCCTCCGCATCGGCGCTGATGCGAAAGCCGGGCAAATCGAGAACTGTCGGAGTGCACTGGATCATTGGCATCCTCTTATACCATCTCCACGTGTTGCCTGCCACGCCTGCGTTTAGAAATCGTAGAACATTTTTTAAGCACCGGCTTAAATCATGTTATAATCTAGCGTATGGAGCTATACAAGGCGCTTGATTATCACGACTTGGCGGACTCGCGCGAGTTCCGCGAATTCTTCGAGCTGACCCTCGCCTTCACCGGCCTGCGTGTGGCGCTGGTGGATCCCAGCGGCACGCAATCGGTAAAGCTCTATCCGGATGCCGCGGAAAACCCGCTCTGCCGTTTGATTCAGTCCCATCCCCTCGGTGCAGGCGCATGCCGCGAAACCGACCGGCAGAACTGTCTGCGCGCTGCCCAGGAGCGGGAGAACCGGTCATACCTGTGCCATGCCGGTCTGGTGGATATCGCCGTGCCGCTCTTTGTTGATGGGCAGCATATCGCTACCATCAATTGCGGGCAGGTGCTGCCGGAAGCCCCGACGGAAGAGGGATTCCACCGCCTGCTCGTTCGCATCGCATATTGTGCCGGACAGCAGGCGGCCGTGCATGATGCCTACCTACAGACGCCTTGTATCTCGGGGGCGCAGTTGGACAATATCATGCGCCTCTTTGCCTTTTTCGCCGAATATTTCTGCGAAGTCGGCCGCCGCCTGAAGGCGTATCAGCGGCAGAGCAAGAACGACGGCATCGAGCTTGCCCTTCGCTATCTGCGCCAGCACTTCCGGGAACCGGTGACCCTCGAAGAGACCGCGAGACGGGTACATTATGCGCCGGCCTATCTCAGTGCGCTCTTTCATCAAGCAACTGGGATAACCTACACCGAATATGTGCAGCATCTGCGCATTGACGAGGCTAAACGCCTGCTGGCTAGCACCGAACGAGGCATAACCGACATCGCAAGTGAAGTTGGCTTCAATAGCCTGACACACTTCAATCGCATCTTTAAAAAATGGGAGGGCTGTGCGCCGAGTAGTTATCGCACACAGCAGCGACGGTGACCGGCGCAAAATGCTGTGTGAGTGACGAGAAGGATGCCGTGACCGGCATGATCGTCATGTGATCGAATCTTGCATCGCTTTTCTGCAAGGGTCGTGTGGAACAGCAGCCCTGAGCCATCCTTAGGCGCCGTCAGCACTCGTCGAGAAGGGGGGCGATCCTCTGGTGCTATTCGAAATAAACGCCTGGCCACATCCGAGACGTCATCGCGCTTGGCGACTTCCCGGACGGGATCTGCCGCTACCTCCTCATAGAGTTTATCACGGTCATATGTCGGATCAGTGTTCATCGTTGTGCCTCTTCAATCATGTGCTACGGGTGAATTGCGATCCACCTTCGTCAACCGCTATCGGCATCGGCTGTATGGCAATCGTGCCCCTGGTCACCGCAATAGCGGCAAAACCGCAAATAACCGCATCCAAGGCATCAGCGCTCTCCAGTATGTACGACTTGTATTCATGCCGCATCTCCCCGGTATTCTCTGCAAGGTTTTGGCTTTTTCATCTCCGTCAGGAATTGCCGCTGCCAGGCAAGTTGCGCTACCGGTCTCCAGTGAGGCGTCGGACCGTCCGGTGTTGGCCGGCGTGGTCGGGTCAGCTTGTTGAGATGGGTGCGAATCGCCCGTCCCGCCCGCTGGATGGCTTTGCCGTAGTCCGCCTGGATCGCGCGAAACAGAAAGAGCCAGTAGATCACCAGCAGGTCGATACGATCCTCCTCGCCGGGATACTGCGCCCGTAAGCTCACCACGAGTTCCTGCCACTCCGCGACCATGACGCGCTCCTCGGCATTCAGGATGCGCGCCGCATAAAGACCATGCATGATCGGTCCCAGGCGATAGCCGCCGTCGTGCTGTTGCTTCCGGTAGACCGGAATTGAGATCGCCGCCAACAGTCCAGCCAGTATTGTTCTTGTCGATTGAGCATCGGTCACCTCGCTGTCGCACATCTGAACTATTAGCTGCGGGGGGAGGGAGGCGTTTCGCCGTCCTCACATCGACCCGACGGTGGTGAATCGCCCGTTGTCATTCCGAAATACGGTGTAATGCATTTTGCCGCCTGGAAACGCCGCAGCACACCACACGCATGCCGGGGGGTGATATCCAGGATGCGGGCGATCTCATAGTTGCGGAACCCCTGTTCCTTGAGCGCCCGGATGCGGATGGCTGTCCGTTGCCGGGTGAGCGCCACATCGGTAGGAATGTAGAGTTATCCGAAGGTCATGCCACGATACATTGCCATACCTTCGTAACTTCCAAACGCTCGAACGTATAAGGATGCATCTCCTTAATATCCACCACATTGACGGCAGCCGTGGCATACGCGAGGCGGATTTGAAGATCGATGTAAGATTGCACCTGCGGTCGCAAAATGGCCAGCGCCTCTTCCGAACGGTGCGTATTGACCCCAGCGGCCGAATTCTGATCTGGGTGCACCGTCAGATCTGTGTCACCTCGTACTGACAGCACACCCGCATTGTCGCATCTTCGCCATCACTTTGTCGCCAAGATCTGCGAAAATCAGCAGAAGCATTCGCGATGTGTCTCGAGGTTTACGGCTCTGTGGTATTTTGCACCAGGTATATTCGTTGGCGTGTTTCTCTCCTTCTTCGGGCTTGGCATGGCAATTATGCCACACGAGCCTGAAGATGAAGGAAGCGAACCTTCCTCGTCTGGAGAGATACACGGTCCGGATATTCTCCCACCACCGCTCCACGAATCATCCATCCTCTCGCTCCATGATCTTCTGACCTCCGACGAGAAGTTTCGCCTCATCGTCGAGAACGCACAGGAAGGCATCCTCATTCTCGATACGGATTGGCTAGTCATGTATTGCAACACGATGTTTGCCAATTGGTGCGGGCAATCTCCCACGACACTGATCGGACGCCCATTACTCGAGCTTGTCACCGTCATGACACGTGACGATCTGCAACGCTACCTTGATGCAGAAATCCAGGGAAGGCAGGAACAACAAGAAATTCGATTCCAATGTCAGGAACAGACCATCTGGGCACAACTTACCGCCACGCGCCTCCTGAATGCCGAAGGAACCCTCATTTGCTTATGCGCAGTCTTGAGTGACATCAGTATGCAGAAACGTCTGGAAAGTGATCTCCGTGCGGCAAATCGATCTCTGTCTATCTTGTGGGAATCCGACCGGGCATTACTGCACCTGACCGAAGAACGTGCGTTTCTTCAGGAAGTCTGTCGCATATTGGTTGACACCGGAGGGTATCGGTTAGCCTGGATCGGATGGCGAGTGCACGATGAAACCGAAGCAATCACACCGGTCGCTTCTGCCGGTTACTCGGAAGGTTACCTCGAGAACCTGCACCTCTCCTGGGCGGATACCCCGTGGGGACAAAGCCCTGCCGGAATTGCCGTGCGTACCGGACAACCGGCGGTCACGCAGCATATCTTAACCGATCCACGGTTTACCCTCTGGCGCTCCGAGGCCCTCCAGCATGGCTATGTCTCGGTACTCGGGCTTCCCATCGTGATCCGTGACCAAACCGTCGGCGCCCTCAGTATTTATGCCAGTGAACCGGAAACCTTCTCGGAGCCCGAAGTCCAGTTACTCACGAAACTGGCCGGAGACTTGGCATTGGGCATTACCGCGTTACGGACCCAACGCGACCGTGATCTTGCGGAACATGCCTTGCGAAAAAGTGAAGAGAAATTTCGGTTAATCGTGGAAACGGCACAGGAAGGTCTCGTACTCGTCGATGCACTCGAACGCATACAATACTTCAATCGCCAACTGGCGGACATGCTGGGGTATACGGTGGAAGAAATCTTGGGACATGCATTCCTGGACTTGATCCATCCAGACGACCGTCAACATGCCGCAGACTACTTCCAACATCGACGACAGGGGATGAAAGAAAAATATGATATCCGTCTGGTTCGGCAGGATGGTGCGATACTCTGGGTCATGATGTCCGCGACTCCAATCTTTGATGACACCGGAACCTTTATTAGTTCCATGGGTATGCTGATCGATATCACCCAGCGTAAAGCCATGGAGATTGCGGTGGAGAAAGAACGACGATTCCTGTTCTCTGCGATTGATCTCCTGCCGATTCCCATCATCTTTACCGATATTGAGCACGGAGTGTTCCGTTCAAACCGGGCGAGCGAGGCGTTTTTCGGTGAGGCCATGCAGGGGCAGCGTTGGGATGTCCAACTCTTACGTCCGGACACGAACACGCCCATCCCGCACGATGAATGGCCGATCTTCCGTGCCTTACAGGGGGAAACCCACCCCGCGAGTGAGTGGACGTTGCGGTTCCCCGATGGGCATGAGATACCGATTCTTCTCCATGACGCGCCTATTTACTTGAATGGCAAACTATCTGCCGCCGTCATCGCCTTTCAAGACATCACGGCTTTGAAGGCCCTCGACCGCGCCAAGAACCAATTTTTGATGGTTCTTTCCCATGAATTAAAAACGCCACTCACCAGCATCACCGGCTGGGCGCAAATGGGATTGAGTGAACCGGAGATGATGCACGATGCGCTGGAAAACGTCGCCCGTAATGCAGAGAAGCAAAAGCGGATATTGGATAAATTACTTTCCATGTCTCGCTTGCTGACCGGCAGGGTCAGTGGCAAACTTGTCGCCACCGATTTATGGATGTTGGCAGTGCAATGTTACGCGGAACTACAACGTACACCCGAGGCGGAACAATGCACCTGGTCATTGCAACCACCACCGCAGGAACACCTCCCCGTCGCCGGTGATCCCTCCTGCTTGAAAGAGGTCATCCGGCAACTACTCGACAATGCGATCAAATACAATATCCCCCATGGCAATATTATCCTGGCGGGGCGCGTTGAGGAGGACCAAGCTGTGCTGTCCATCACGGATAGCGGACGCGGCCTTACCGCCGATCAAATCACGCAACTGTTCCATCCCTTTCAACAATTGCACCGGAATGAAGCCAAAGGCGGACTCGGCTTGGGACTCGCCATCGCTAAAGGACTTATCGATCTACACCATGGGTGCCTGTGGGCATGGAGCGCAGGATTGGACCAGGGTAGCACCTTCACGGTTGCTTTGCCATTACAGCCATCCGCAGCACCGCCAACCTGATAGGCTCCTGACAGGAAGCATGTCTGCATGTGGTGATGAGAGGAAACAAAAATGCGCAAGCGTCAACACCAGTCTGCTGCGACAGCGCGAGACGGGAAGACCGACGGAATCCAGCCGTGTCAACGTCAAGAAGATGTAGTCACACTGCAGCGTGCTCATGCGGAAGCATTAACCAACGAGTTAGTGACGATCATGCAGCAACTTGATATGGCTATTCTCATTACTGATCGTGAGCATCGTATTCTCCGCGCCAATCCCATGCTGGCGCGTCTGCTTTGCCAACCTTTACGCTCACTGCATGGAAAGCGCATCACGGATATCACCGGCAATGATACCACCGATCAGATGCGGGAAACGGTATGGCGCACGGGAACCACGTTACGGAACCGTACATTGCCGTACCCCTTTAGCCAGCCAGAGAAAGCCACGCCGTCTTTCTGGGATATCACCATTAAGCCGATTAAAAATGCGCAAGGCGAGATCGTAGAGATGCTGACCACGGCAACGGATGTCACCGAGCATATCCAGACAGAGCAGCAACTTCGATATGAACGCGCACGGTGGCAAGCGATTCTCACCGCGTTACCAGTGCCCATACTGTTTGTGGACGCTCAGGGGATCGTGCAATGGGTCAATAATACGGCGAAAGCGATCTGGCAACGCGATTTTACCGGGCTCACGTGGAACGATGCCACGCTGACGCACAGCGAACTCGATCCGAACACTCAGCAGCCCTTTCCACCAGAGAAACGTCCATTAGCTCGCGCCTGGCGCGGGCAAAATGTTCGTGATGTTGAGGTGTTGATCGCGCGCGCCGATGGCAGCACGGTGCCGTTGCGCATACAAGCCGTGCCGATTCGCCTCGGAAAAGAGGTTGGCGGGGCGGTGTCCGTCGGCGAGGATTTAACCCACATCAAGCAGACGGATCGTATGAAAGATGCGTTTCTGGCTGCTGTCTCGCATGATCTACGTTCTCCGCTGGCCGCCATTATCGGGTGGGCGCAGCTCGTGGCCTCCTCAACACCTGATGATCCGATCATCCAGGAAGCGATGGGAGCGATCCTGCGCAGCACAGCCACCCAACAAGTATTAATTAATGATCTGCTCGACGTCTCCGCACTCGCCGCGGGAGCATTACGCATCCAGCGAAAGCGGCAGGATCTCCGTCCGATTATTACGGCCTTCGTCGAAGACATGATTCCCACTGCCCAGGCACAGCAGAAAATATTGCGCATGCGTGTGCCAACTGCCGCGGTCGAGGCGACTGTTGATGCGATGCGCCTGCGGCAAATCCTGGGCAACCTGCTTAGCAATGCGTTGAAATTCACCCCAGAGGGCGGGGAGATTACGGTAACGCTGGCGCAAACGGGCACACAGGCTATTTTACGCGTCCATGATACGGGACGCGGAATAAGCACGGGGGTGCTCCCGCATATCTTCGAACCCTTTTATCAAGTAACCTCCGGGAAACCACGGACGGGGATTGGCATTGGTCTCTCGATTGTGAAAGCGCTGGTGGAGCTACATCACGGGACGATTCGCGTCGAGAGTCCAGGCGAAGGACAGGGCAGCACATTCATCGTGACCCTTCCATGCACAGCAGGTGCAAAACAATAACGATGCCTACCATGCAAAATGTAGGACTGTGGACGACTGAGATAAGTTGAATCGGCTGGCGCATACTGGGCATCGTCTATCCTGGACGCTGCCAGATGCCCCCGGCATCATTGTCCATGACCATACCCCTTCAGGAAGAAGGTGACATAGCGCTCGCTGTCCAGATACGTGCGCTGGTCGGTATTCTCCTGTGCCGCATAGTAGTAGATCGGCCCAATAAACGCAGTCACGAGATGATCACCTGCCTCGTACGTCAATTCTCCCGTGGCCTGATAGTAGCGGAAGAGCACCTCAAGACGCTCGTGCAAGGCCACCTCCAGTAACTGGCCTTCAGGTTTCGCCGCCTCACAATGCCGATTCAACTCGGGGATCACCTGCATGCTTTTCACCGGATTCGTCGCGATGTGCGTATAGAACCGCTCGACAAGGGTCTGCAGATCGTGCCGGAGATTCCCGCTTGGTGCGGGTATCAGGTCGATGAGCGTCTCACGGTATTGCCGGATGGCCTCAGTAAAGAGCGCATCTTTTGAACGAAAATGCCGATACATCGTCACTTCGGTGACCCCGGCGCTGCGGCTGATCTCACGGGTGGTCGCGGCCCGATACCCTTTGGCCGCCAGCAATTCCAAACCTGCTCGCATCAGCCGTTCGCGTGTTTGGTCTTTCTGGTCCATCGCCTCATGTGTTACCGTCATTTCCGTCTCCCTATTGAGGTAATTGCAAAACTATGGCTGAGTGGATTGCGCAGAGATTTTTTCCCCTGATCGCCGACGCGATAGAGATACTCTACTAGAAGTAGACGCTCTATCGCGTCGGCGATCAGGCGGAAAAAGATCAAGCAAGCCGCCAGCCAGGGTTTTGCAATTGCCTCGATTGTCTGCTGTTCGTGATACGGCACAGGTTGCCGGGCATGACCTGTTGCATGCGGCTTCCACGCTGCAGCACAGGTTTCGCGATTGACGGGAAGCCCGAATCGCGGTATAGTAAGTATACACTTACTCACATCAGATTGCAATGTCACGTACGCATCGCGTCCTCACACATTCTGCGAGGCGCGGGGACGGTACGGCAAAGCCGATGGAGAAAGGTTTGTGGTATGACAACCGGGAAGCCATCAAAGAGTTCGCCAACAACTTACATCGCATCCGACGACCGGACAGCGCACAAGACTGTCGCTTCCTGCCCGTCTGATCAACCCGGTATCACGCACTACTTCGTAACCATGAATGAGCGTGGTCAGGTCGTGCTTCCTGCCGAAGTGCGAAACGCATGCCACATCCGCCCGCATGAGAAGCTCCTCGTGTTTCGTGATCCGTCTGCAGCATCGGCACTCGTCCTGGTGAAGATCGATCAGTTGCCGGAATTAGTCCGGTGGTCCAGCAAGGGAGATTACCGATGACATTTACCGATGGCGCCACCAATCGTCGACTGCGGCAACATGCCGGACGCCTCCTCCTTGTCGACCCGCATCGTGCCTACTCGAGTGTCCTGGCGCATGTCTTTACCCACGCCACTTTCGAGGTGACGACGGTGCCGACGGGCCACGCCGCGGCCCGGTATCTGCAGACCGCCGACTTTGACGTCGTCATCAGTGAGTATCATCTCGGCGATGGTACGGGTGACCAACTCCTGCGCGAAGCCCGGCAGCAACCGTCACATCCCCTGACGGTGCTGATGAGTGCGGATCAGCAAGCGAGGCAACACGCCCATGCCTGCCAGGCGGACGCCTGGTATTATAAAGGACAACCACGCCGTACGCTCATGACCTTCTTGAGCCATGCGCTGCAGGAACGCAACCCGCTACTTGAGTCTGAAGATGATACCAACACCAATGAACAGCAGGAGCATTGCCATGCATGAACACACGAATACGATGTGCCAAGAGGATCAGACACCATCGCCATCGATGCCGGTGGTAATCACTATCAGTCGACAACTGGGGAGTGGCGCGGCGTTTATCGGTCGTCACCTGGCCCAACGACTGGGGATCGCGTATCTCGACCGTGAGATTCTCCAACGCGCCGCCGAACAACTCCAGCTCTCGGAAGACGTGGCGCAAGCCCACGATGAGACGATCACCCCGTTCTGGTTATCCCTGCTGCAACCACTGGCGTATGGCAACCCGGAAGCGCCGTATATCCCGCCTCCTCTCCACATAGCAACAGATCACGAGCTGTTTCAGGTGGAGTCGGGAATCATCTCACAGATTGCTCGCACGCACAGCGCGGTCATCGTCGGACGTGGCGGCGTTCATGTATTGCATGAGCATCCACGGCATCTCAGTGTTTTCTTACATGCGCAGCAAGCCTTTCGTCAACACCGCGTGGAAGAACTCTATCATCTCTCGGCTAAGGAAGTGCGAGGGGCGATTGAGGCATCCGATCAAATGCATGCGCGGTATCACCGACAATTGGCCGGAAAAGACGGCAACGATGCCAGACACTATCATTTGTGCCTGGACACCAGTGCACTGGGGATGACGGCAGCGGTTGAGGTGATCCTATTATCCGTGCATGCATGCTTCGGGGGTATCTAATGAATAGTCATTTTGCCAGCCGTATGGCAACGACACCCAAATCGTTTGTCCGTGAGATTTTAAAAGTGACCGAGAAACCGGATGTAATTTCGTTTGCCGGTGGCTTGCCGAATCCCCAGACCTTCCCGCTGGCCGCATTGGCGGATGCCGCACAACGTGTGATGGCGGAGGAAGGCGCCAGTGCGCTGCAGTATCGCACCACGGAAGGGCATGCGCCGTTACGCGCCTATATCGCGGAGCGTTATCAACAGCGCTATGGGCTGTCGGTGTCGCCGGAGCAGATTCTTATCACCTGCGGCTCCCAACAGGCACAAGATCTCATCGGCAAAGTCTTCCTGAATACGGGGGATCGAGTGGTGCTGGAGCGTCCGTCCTATCTGGGCGCTATTCAGGCGTTCTCGCTCTACGAGCCATCATTCGTCGATGTCTCGATGGGGTCGGACGGTATCGATTGTGCGGAACTGTCGGAGGTGCTCAGTCAGCAACCCGCAAAGCTGTTGTACGTCGTGCCCAATTTCCAGAATCCCACCGGCATCAGTTATACCCAGGCAACACGGCAGGCGGTCGCCGCACTCATGCGCGCGCACGATACCGTGCTGGTGGAGGATGATCCCTATGGTGAGTTGCGCTTCGAGGGCGAAAGCCTCCCGCCGATTGCCACCCTTGCACCAGAGCGCACGATTCTCCTGGGCTCCTTTTCAAAAATCATTGCGCCGGGCTTGCGGTTGGGATGGCTCTGTGCACCGTGCGAATTCGTCGAACAGCTCACGATAGCCAAGCAGGCATCCGATCTGCACTCAAACGCCTTGGGACAGTATCTCATCGCCCGCTACCTTTACCATCACGACGTGAACGTGCACATCAGGAGCATCAGCGACCTGTACCGGGCGCAGCGTGATTGCATGCTGACCTTGCTGGCGCGGTATTGTCCACCAGAAGTCAGCTACACGCCTCCGCAAGGCGGCATGTTTTTGTGGGTGACGCTGCCGGAAGGGCGGCGAGCACTCGATCTCTTCCACCTGGCGATGGAGGAAAATGTGGCATTCGTACCGGGAGATCCCTTTTATCTCAACGGTCGCGACGCGCGGACGTTACGTCTCAACTTCACCAATGCTGATCCGGCAGCGATGGAAGAAGGGATTATCCGCCTGACGCACGCAATGCGTCGGCTGATGCAACGGGCAGGAGATGGACGTGCGCTACACATCTAGCGCTCCTGCCGATGTTACGGAGAACGGTCTTTACCACTGACACGGTTGGCGATATCAGGAAGACATTGCATGTGATCTGGGAAGATCGGCTTCCTGGATTGCTGTACCACGATGCGTCGCTCGCCAACTCGGCGATGTCGCACGAGAAGATCATCAACATCGATGCATTGAGGATCAATACCATGATTCAGCACTTCACGGTTGTCGACGAACATACCCATACCTATCCGACCGAGGTTGCCGCAAAAGTCTTAGCCCCCTTTGCGGCGTACCACGAGTTGGACCCTATCCAACTCGGGAACGGGACTATCGAGGAGGTGGTGTCCGCGATGCACCGGGATGGCATTGACTATACGGTGCTGGCGAATTTTGCTCCGGCGCATATCGTCCACCGGAATAATTGCTGGACACTCGCGATGGCACAGCAGCATCCGCAGCTCATCCCCCTTGTCAGCCTGCACCCGGATATGGAGGGTGATCTGCTGGGACATTTCCTGCACTATCTCGCACTCGGGGCAAAAGGGCTCAAAATTCACCCATCCATCCAGGAGTTCCATCCCAACGACCCCAAAATGCAGGAGGTATATGCCTACTGTGACGCCCACGCCATCCCCGTCGTCTTTCATTGTGGGTTTGTGTCTCGGGTCTACCTCAACGATTACGCCGACCTCGCGATGATGCTCCCGGTCATCGACGCCTACCGTCACCTCCCCATCGTATTGACGCATATGGCCGAAGGGAATGCCGATGACGTGTTCAGGATCGCAGAGCAGTATCCACATGTGCGTTTCGACACCTCGATTGCCATCTCGGGGAAGCTCTGCTTCAAGCGGCTGCACGATCTCTGCTGGCAGGATGATGCCTTCGTCGTTGCAGTGATCCGGCGTGTCGGAGCCGAGCGCTTTGTTTTTGGGTCGGATTACCCCTTTGGGAGTCCCATCCATGATGTCACCCGCTTCTTGCGGATGCCGCTCACTGATGACGAAAAACGGTTGATCGTCGGTGGGAATGCCCTGGAACTGTTCGGGATGAGCGAAACAGGGATAGATGAAGCATGCGGAGCAGGATGACATCGCGATCCTGCACGTTGTCTCAAAAATTTTCCAGTCTGTATATTGGGAACTATGTAGCGTTCAGCTTACGAGAACGCAAACTCGCCGCAACGCCCAGGCCCGAGGAACATGATGTCGTGTTCGAGGAAGAGTCGATCGTAATAACGTCCGTTCTCTCCAGCGGCGATCTGCGATACCTGTGGTGGCATATTACTGATCCTCTACCGATACTGGATTGGCATCTGGATTGTCTTCGGCTCAATCATAGGATGATCTTCCATTCCCTGATGTAATGCCGTATTCCGCCATAATCTACACCAGCAACACCATAATCGGTTCGTCAGTCGACCTTACTCATGCTGTTTGCGTAGGTAATACTATGCGCAACCCCTCTTTCGTTGAACAGTCTTTCCGCCGCGAGGCCTTTCGGGGGTGGAATAGACTGATACCGATACCCGGAGTATTTCGTCCTTCCATAGTTTGGGAAAGAGATTCGATGAGAAGTCTTTATTATCCAGTGAAGGCAATATTGTGAGTAACCGCGTGCTATTCCACCGTCGCCATCCCCCAGTGATTCGGCTCAATCCGCACTTCCGACGGCACATCGTTGATGACGCCGGAGGAAAAGCTGTGGTTGTGCCAATAGCGCCGGGTACTCACGACATTGCCGGTGGCATTGCCGAACAGGTAGCCCAGGTCGAGTTGTACAGACGCACCGGGGATCGGTTTCCACCCCAAGCGCGCGAGCGGCAACGCCACTGTCGCGATACATCCCGTCGCGGTGGGCTCATATGTCAGCGCCACGTCATCCCAGACTTCGATGGCATCGACCGTTTCTTCCCCGGTCGGTGAAGTGAAACGGAATGGCTGTCCGATAAATCCCGCTGCCCGATACCGATAGACAACCGCAAGTGCTTTACCTTGCTGCTGGGTGATGAGCACACGCAAGTCGCCAGGCACCGGTTTGGCGCGCAGTGTATCCGCGACTGGCTGCGTTGCAAGCTGTAGATCGATGGCATTACCGCCTTTAAAGAGCAGTTGTTGCTCTTGCATGCTGTTCGTTAATGCAAAGGGAGCGGTAATCTCATAGCGTAGATAGATTTTCGTGGTGTCATAGGCGATCTTGGCGGTAAATTTCCGCGCATCATCGACCACGGCGGTCACACCGCGAATATCACTCCATTGCGGCGTGCCTTGCGTGCGTACCACAACCAGCGGTTCCACCGTGGCTTTCACCTGTCGCCAGGCAGCAACAGCGGCGGCGGCGGCAGTTGACTCCGCCTCACTGATCACCAGCGTGCCTTCTTGGCGCCGAATGGTATCTAGCCCGAATACCTGCTGGACGCGACCATCCTGATCACCGCCCAGCAGCAACCAGCGTCCGTCTTTCATCTTTACCAATTGCCCGGAGAACCATTCGCAGTTGATGCGCTCGGGACCGGAGATATCGCCGGCGCGTCCATCCTTCATCACCGTACCCAGTACCACACCATCGGTAGTGAGCAAATGTACCATGCCGAAATAGCTGGAGAAGGCGGTGATGCCATCGGTGATGCCCAGGTTGCGCGTACATCCCCATAGTTCGTCAGGTTTGGCGATGGGGAACTCATACATATCCCACCACTGGCAACCCTTGCGGTAGCGCCATGTCATTTTCCCATCGACGCTCCAGTAAGTCAGCGGCCAGATTTCCGTCTGGTCCATCGTTTTGATCGGCGCTCCCCCATACATCATGACGGACCCGTCAGCCGGATTAACGGCAATATCATACGCATACCCCTGGGCATAATCCGCCTGTGTCATGGTGGCATCATCATACAGGGGGACGCCATTTTTCAGGATGGATGTCGGACGAATGCGCTGCCAGTATAACGCCCCATCGGTGCCGGCGGCATAGAAATTCAATGCAGCATCGACACAACTATGCATCGTGCGCGGCCACATCTTTGTGGGTTTCGTTTCACCTTGTTGCACCTTGCCGTCGCCATTCATATCCGACCAGAGGAGAAACTCCTGGTGCCACGGTGCGCGGGTAGGATGCGGACGCCAGGAGAAGGTGGCATCTGGTGAGATGATCCCGGCGCAGGGTTCGAAATGATCGCCGCGACGGATATAGAGCATCGGCCCACGGATCTTCGATCCCCAGCCATACCCGCCCACTTGCATGTATTGCCGTCCATTGTTCGCAGTAAAGACCACGCCGGACATGGTGGCATAGGGGGTGTCCTTCCGACAATCCACCATCACCGCTGCGGGACGCCAGGTTCCCTTCTTCAGATCAACCTTCCACTCCATGCCGCCGTTATACACCCGCGTGGGGTCCATCGGATCAATGGTCGTTTGGATCGACACCACGCTGGCGCCGAACTTTTCCTCGAGCAATTTCCCCGTGCGCGTATCCCAAATACTCACCCGCTTCGGCGTCGGGTCATCCTCCGCCACCCAGAGTCGTCCGCGGGCATCGATGGCCAGCCCGCGTGGACAGAGCATCGTCTGCGGTTGCCACGCGCCACGGCGCGAACGACTGACTTGTCCATCAGTCTCACTGTTGAGTTCTTCGCTGGAGAGTGCCCGCCCGCCAGCTTTCCCGATGCTCTTCAGGTAGACACCGGCCCTGTTATAAACGGATACATTCATCAGCCGACCCTGATTGCTCACAAAGGTGGTCCCATCGGGCGCAACGGTGAGCATCTGGGGGGCGTCCAGGTGGGTGGTGATCCACGGGCGGAGTTCGCCGGTGGTCAAGTCCAACTGTTTGACTACCCCATCAGTGATGACGGCAAGTTTACCGGGGACAATGCGCGCCGGATTGCGTGCATTAGGGACGGAGTAAGTGCGGAAGATGGTTCCCTGTCGAGCCTGGTAGGCGGTTATGACATTTGCCTGGGCGTTGGCGACATACAGGATGCCATCCAGGTAGGCCATACCCGTGCAGACGGTGTTCTTGCCATCATTCGGTTCCGCCCAGAGTCCGCTGCGGAGAAAGTTGAGCTGTTTGCCATCCGCCACCGCGTAGGCGCGAAGCTGCTTCTCCGAAGTCAGATACGCATAGAGCCATTCGCCATCCGTCGCCAGATACTGTGCGCCAAAGCGTCCCCCCCATTGTTTTCGCCCGTGCGCATCCACCATGATGATACCTGATCCGCCTTCGGACTCCTTCCAGCAGATCAGCGTGTTCTCGCCGGCAGCGCAGATATCCTGCGGGTTGCCCCAATCACCGCCCCAGGCGCCTTTGCCATCTTCGGTGTGATAGGCCGGCGTACCGGAATTACCGACCGACAGCAGATATTTCATCGAAAACGGCGCATGGGTCACGGCCTTCCAGGTATACGTGCCCGGTGGAACAACGTGCCCCGCATCGTCCAAACCGTCCCATCGGATCGTCTGCCGTCCGGAGGGCAGGGGCTGCGCAACGATGAGATGGCGTAGGCGATCCCCCCGGGCATTGATGAGCACCGCCGAGACAACAGAGGCGGTCGGTACATCGAGCGTAAAGGACAATGGTAAGTTTCGTTCCGGCGTGACGCCTTCCTGTGACGATGCCGGGGGAAGATGACCTTTGCCGGTGAAGATGAGTTTCCCCCAGGCTTCCGTAGATTGATACGTGAAACCCGCATGGGCCATCAAGTCGACACTACTGCCGCCGCTGCATTTCGAGCCGTCGGCATTACTCCATTGCACCTGCAATGCCCCGGCCAGCAGCGCATCAGCCTGCACCGGTTGCGTGCGCAATGTCGTCCAGGGGATGCGGTATTCCAGCGTATACCCCTTGCCGTCGTCCCATTTTTTATACGCCCCTTGAAACATCGTCGCTGGCACGATTCCCTTGGGGTATTCAGGCGCCAGGTGAAAATCCATACCGAAGCGCATATGCAGCACCGGTTGTTTCCCCGCGGTGTAGTACCACAGCGTCATATGCACGAGTTTATCGCTCGTAATATCGCCTTGGCCGAACCCGATATTGAGCGGATATCCCATCGCCGGATCGAGTGACAGCCGTAGTTGATACGCGTCGGCATCCCAGCCGTAATCCGGATTCACCGCCGGATCCCACTGGTTCATCATCGGCGAGGGATCCGCAATGCGCGCCGCGAGATACAACGCCTGCTGATCATACATCATGCTGGTCTGTGCATTCATCGTGCTGCGTGTGGCTTCGGCGATAAATGAGAGAATCGATCCGCTGAGATCCCAATCCCGTAGATCGCCATCGATGCTCACCGGTCCCGGACATGGCACCACGAAGATGCGCTGATTCCGGTACGTCCCTTGCGCGAAGGCCGTGACGGCCATCAGTGACAGGACGATGAGACTGATGAGGCGTATCTGCATTATAGTGACCATTGGCTCTCTCCAATCCTCATGCGGTGACGTTATCCCTTTGCGGATTACGGTGCGAGTACAACACCGGATAACTCATAGACATGATTGGCGCGAAAGAGGCCGTCGGTCGGGACGATATCCGCTGTCAGATCATAGACCGACCCCGCTGGCGGGATGACATCGTCTTTGAAGCAATAGAACAGTGTCGTGTCCGTGCCGTTTTCCCAGAGGACCCCGCGCATGTCATGCAGCACGATGCGGCGCAGCATGCGCCCGCGTACGCGTTGATAGACCGCGAACAGACGCTTGATTTCCGCCACACTGGCATCGTTCCATGTCTCACGCGGTACACGGTGGAAGGCGAACGTGGGGACACGGAGATGCGCCATACATTGGAACAACATATCGATAGGCGCGCGCCCGCAGAGGATCTCGTTTTGATAGTTAGTATTCATATCCTCTTCGCCGAACCAGAGATTGATATGCGTTTTATACGAATAGCCAAGATCCTCGTTGGCGTAGATATTGCCGCCATGCAGCCCGCAGCAGGAGTGCGCCGAGAAGGTGGCGATGGCCTCGGGGAGGAGATATAACCCGGCACGCACCAGATCGCCGTAGAGCCGTCCCTGGTGGTCGAATTGCGGACGCATGCTGCCGTCGGAGTAATCCACCGGCCACCAACCAAGGTTGGAGACTGAATCCCAGAGATAACCACCCAGGCCGGTGCGTTCGCAGACGCCGATGAGCTGTTTGGTCAGGTATTCGCGCACTGGTGCGTTGAGGTTGAGCGTCCAGCAGTCCGCCGCATACCCGGTGTCGGGATGCCGGCCGGATTCCCGCGCGGCGAAGATGCTATTGATGCCGTGACCGAGTTCGGGGTTGCTGCACTGCAGATTGGTGGCGTTCGACATGTGCGTCGCCATCCAGGACAGCACCTTGATACCTTTGGCGCGCGCGCGATCACACAAGGTGGTTAATCCTGCTTCACCGCCGAGAATGTTAGCGACGTTGAAGTCCAGTGTGCCGCACATCGAGATGAGCCGGTGCTTGGTAAATATGGGGTCCGCTTGTTGGTCCGGCGGGAGCAACGCAGTAAGCGCCTCATGATAGGCCATCTCGTGTTCCCAGATGGAGTCGATGAACATATAGTCGGCGGCGAATTCGCCGGCAACCGCCAGCATCTCTTCATAGGAGGAGTCAAAGCGGATCCCCTGCCACACGTTTTCCGCAAAGATGACCGCCGGCGGTTCTTCCGGCGGGATATTGAATTGCCGGCAGGCTTTCTCCTGTTCACAGTCGGAGATACGTGTCCACAGATTAAGGGCGTCGATGTCATCCAGCACCGCCGGTGACCAGAGGATCGTTTTCGGATTGGTGCAGACGGTGCCGGATTGCGGGAAGAGATGCAGATCCATGTAGCGGAGCGCTTCCTCGTTGCAGCGCGTTTCGACCACTGTGCGGATCAGCGACACTTCATCAAACCAACCGAGAAGGACTCCTGCCTGTCCATATTGCATATCGAACGCCGGCAGCAGCGACCAGCGCGCCCAGAGATTGCCGGGCAGCATCTTTGCCCAGCGGTCGAGTCCGACGGTGGAATATTCCTCGTCCCGTGTGATGCGGACGCGCGGCGCCGTCAACCAGTTGCGCAGGCAGATGGTGATATCGTTCAGGTTACCGCCGACTTCCCAGGTTTGCCGATCAAGCAGGCGGTGGATCGGCAACTCCGCGCTCTCGTATTCGAACCAATATTTGAATCCGGTAAAGGAGAGCGCATCAATGGTGGTGGCGACCGGCGCAAAGCAGATACAAAGCTGCGCCTCACGCGGGGATGCATCCCAACTGGTCTCACGGAAGCATAAATCGCCGGAGCAATCTCGCCGTTCGCGGAAGGGGTAATCCATATTGGCCACCGTTCGGGTGACGATACGCACTCCGGCATCTGTTTCACTGATCTCCCGCAGGTAGAAATGATCGAAGATATCTCCGTTGAAGGTATCCAACCACGGGAGCATGCGCGTTGCCGGGTTGCGCAATGGTATTCCGCACACCTCAATCGCCCCCAGACTCTGCACCTGGCCATCACGCACGTCCGGGGTAATGACGACATCGCCTACTATCAACCGCAAGGGAGATGGCAATTCCTTCACGCCATCTGATATACCAGGGATCTGCATACGTTTCCACTCCTCTTCAGCATCAAACAACCAAATACAAAGCTTTCGATTGCCATTAGCTGCTAATATAATACTGTCGCAGGTATCTGTCAACAGTGATATCACGCCTTGCGGATAATCGCTCTCGTAGCCACTGCCGGGAGAATTGCCCATGCGTACGACTCTTCCGGCTATTGGCGATTGTTGTTATAATTTTGCGGAAAGCATTCTACGCTTCTCTTCCGGGAAGTGTCTTCAGCATGCCAGGGGTAACGAGGGGAATGGTGGGTGATGAGTCCGCACGCAGAGCACTGTGCAGGAAAAAAAGTGGCGTCATTGCGCGATATCGCAACGGCGTGTGGCGTGGCAATCTCGACGGTGTCACTGGCCTTACGCGACGATCCGCGTGTCACGCCAGCAACGACCGCGAAAATACGCGCCGTCGCCGCCCAACTTGGGTATGACCCCCTGCTTAATGATGCGGCCCGCCGCTTGTTGTCGCGGCAGAAAGCCGATGTTCCCGTCAACAATATCATCGGCTTGATCTTCCCGCGCGGCTATCATCAGGTCAATTATTTTAATACCTTAGCCAGCGGCATTATGGATGTACTGGATTCCGCGGGGTTCGCATTGCTGACCATTCGGATCCCTGCCTCGACAGCCGATACCTCCAGGAGGGATATTCCGTTGATTTTTCGTCGTGGCGAAGTCGATGGCTTACTACTGTTTGCAGAAGATGGGACAGAACAGTTTATCGCCGCGCTGCGCAATACACCGGGATTCGGCAATCGACCGGTGGTCAACCTCATCCATCCACATGCAGATGAATCCAGTGTCTATACTGATGATGCACTGGGCGCCTATCAATCCACCTGCCACTTGATTGCGTTAGGACATCGGCATATTGCGCATACCATGCAACAGGAGTATGCCACAACGCAGGAAATCGCTGAAAACATCAGTCGGCGGTTACGCGGGGTTCGCCGCGCCATGGAGGAGCATAACCTCAATCCGGAGATTTACCTGCATTACTTGATTATGGATTATCAGTGGATGATCCCACAGTACCTGCCGTCGCAGAACGGAACCGGTATGACGCTGCCGGTGGAAAACCGAACGAGCGAGCATCCATTTATCCAACAGTTGCACAAATATCCTGACCTTACCGCCATCCTCGCCCATAATGATGCGGTGGCAATCCAGATCTGGTATCTGTTGCATGCCGTTGGCATACGCGTGCCGCAAGAGATCAGCCTCATCGGTTTTGATGATACTGATCCGATGATGAATCTGATGGGTGCCAATGTCCTCTCCTCCGTCTCCGTGCCGTTGTATCAGGTTGGCCAGGAAGCCGCCATCCTCCTGTTGCAGCAAATCACAGAGCAACATACCACGAAAGCACAATGCTGCTTGCCTACCTCCTTTATCAACCGTTCCTCGACAGCACGCAACATGCGAGTTTTGCACAACCTTGCCAAATGAAAGACAACGTTTAGCTGTCATATTGATCTACCGTCGACGAATGCTTTACTTTAAACCGTGTGACAATCGAACGACTGAAGGTCTCTCGGGTTGTTGGCGTCTTTACTTATAGATAACTTGAACCTTACGCTCCGCCTCATCTGCTCCACCATTCACCAACCTCGAACCCTCCGACCGCTTCCTGCCATTTTGAGCGTAAAAAAACTGTGGACGACCAGAGGGGGTCGTCTTCAGTTTCCAGAGAGACAGAGAGAAATAGGCGCTTAGAGGGCAAAATCGGGGAGATACGGCCTGATCGGTCGTCCACGGTTTCCGTACAGGGAGATTTCGTTTCCTATATACAATGAAGGGGCGGTAGCACGAAATCGCGCCACCAAATGCAAAACCGCCGGAGAGAGTTATCTCCGGCGGCTAGTACATGACCAGCGTGAATTTACAGACCAGCTCTTTTTGATAAGCAGAGCGCAATTCTTTCCCATTCACGCTCAACCTGCTTACTCGCCGTGCATAGTAACCTGCACCGCGAATTCA
>Ga0272448_1000280_pt1 | contig 80711 bp, 69 predicted proteins | sample YNPCB0191_FD_202220 | JGI IMG/M metagenome (GOLD analysis project Ga0272448, IMG submission 202220) | Hot spring sediment microbial communities from Yellowstone National Park, WY, United States - YNP-CB-019-1 | ecosystem: Environmental > Aquatic > Thermal springs > Hot (42-90C) > Sediment...
TTTGAAAATAATTATCAGGAGGGGCAAAGATGAAAAGAAGGGCTTTCCTGTCTTTTCTGGGAGGGCTGGGTTTTTATCTGCCCTTGAAATTTAAGTTTAAAAACATGGTTAACGGAGGAGGGGAAAAAATGAGTTATCAGGCAAAGGATTATTCCGGGCTCATTGGACTGCCGGGTTTCAGCGAAACCCTGCTCAGGAACCATTTCACTCTTTACCAGGGTTATGTTAACAATACTAACAAGTTGCTGGACCTTCTGGCTCAGATGACTAAAGAGGGCAAAGTCAGCCAGCCGGAGTTTGCCGAACTGAAACGCCGGCTCGGCTGGGAATGGAACGGCATGCGGCTGCATGAGTATTATTTTGAGAACCTGGGCGGAAAAGAGCCTTTATCCACCAGCAGCCGTCTTTACCAGAAGATAACCGAGAGTTTTGGCAGCTACGAGCTCTGGGAAAAAGAATTCAAGGCTATGGGAACCATGAGGGGTATTGGCTGGGTAGCTCTCTACTACGACCGGCCGGCAGACCGGCTGATAAATTTCTGGATTAACGAACACGATGTGGGCCACCCGGCCGGCGCCGAACTTCTGCTCATCATGGATGTTTTTGAGCATGCTTTTATCACTGATTACGGCCTGAAGAAAGCTGACTACGTAGAAACGTTCTTCAAGAACATCAACTGGAAAGCAGTGGAGAACCGCCTGAAGTAATTTGACTGACCGGTTTCAATTAAAAACTTTTCTTTGTATAATTCGTATAATTAAAAAAACTTGAGGAGGACCAGATGGGTGTAGTGCTGGAAGTCCAGGACCTGAAAAAAAGATACGGTAGCCTTGAAGCTCTCAAAGGAGTCAGTTTCAAAGTAGAAGAGGGCGAAATCTTTGGTCTCATTGGCCCGAACGGGGCCGGTAAGACCACCACCCTGAGAATAATTGCCACTCTGCTGACTCCGACTGATGGCCGGGTAACTTTCCTGGGCTACGACCTGAAGAAACATCCGGAGAAATTCCGCGAGCACATCAGTTACCTGCCCGAGGAAGCCGGAGCTTACCGCAACATGAAGGGAATTGACTACCTGAATTTCATGGCCAGGTTTTATGCCAGGGATGAAGCTCAGGTTAAAGAATATGTTGAACGGGCGGAACGGATTTGCGGGCTGGGCGAAAGGCTCAAGGATAAAGTCGGTACCTACAGCAAGGGTATGACCAGAAAGTTACTTCTGGCCCGGGCCCTGATGACCAAGCCGGCTCTGGCTATCCTGGATGAACCGACTTCCGGGCTGGATGTCATCAACTCTCTGGAAGTCCGGGAGATGATTAAGGGCTTTACCAAGGAAGGGGTCTCCGTGCTCCTCTCTTCTCATAACATGCTGGAAGTAGAATTTCTCTCCGACCGGGTTGCTCTGATAGACCGTGGTCTGATACTTGACAGCGGAACCCCACAGGGTCTGAAGGAAAAATATCAGGCTTCTAACTTAGAAATTGTTTTCAGGAGTGCCGTAAGATGAAAAACTTCACCCATCTTCTGGTAAAAGAAATTAAAGAGCTTTTAAATAAACAGCTGATTATTTCCCTGGCTTTTATCCTGATTATTTTTAATTTTATCGGCAACGTGACCAAGTCCGAGATGAAAAAAGCTATGGCCAAGCAGAAAGTAGCTGTGCTGGACCTGGACCGCTCGCCTGTTTCCCGAAACCTTATCGGAGCCCTTAATGCCGCTAATTTCATCATAGAAGAAAAATCAGGGGACAAGAATAAAGTAGTGGATGAAATCCGCCACAGTTCGCTTGACCTGCTGGTCGTCATACCTGAGGGATTTGGAGAAAAAGCCACCAAATTTCAACCGGTGGAAGTGGAAACTTATTCCTTTCTTCGCGGCGTTTCCCTGGCCGGGCGCAGCAAAAGTGAAGTGGTCAGGATGCTTTTAAACTCCACCAACGAATACCTGTCCAATGAATTTTTGAAAGCCAAAATCCCTGAGGTGGACCCCAAACTGCTGAAGGCCCCGATTAAAAACAGGGAGTACGTGATAATTAAGGATAAACAGGCTGAAGGCTCTTCTGCCCTGGTGATCGGAGCCATGACAGCTCAGAACTTTATCCTGCCGGTCATTTTGATGATGATTATCATGTATTCAGCCCAGATGGTCATCACGGCCATTGCCATGGAAAAGCAGAACAAAACCCTGGAAACATTGTTGACCGTGCCCATTTCCCGGACTTCTATCGTCATGGCCAAAATGCTGGCCGCGGCCCTGGTGGGGTTAATCTCTGCGGCCATTTACATTCTTGGCTTCCGTAAAGCTTTTAGCTTTTCTGAAGGTGACATCGGCCAGGCGCTGAGCGGCGTGGCTCCTCTCCTGAAGCAGCTCGGCCTGACCATAAACACTCAGGGCTACGTTCTCTTCGGGATTTCTCTTTTCTTGACTATACTCTGTGCCCTGGCTTTAGCTACTATCCTGGGTGTTCTGGCTGAAGATTACCGGACGGCCCAGAGTCTTTCTTTCCCCTTGATTTTCCTGGTTATGGTTCCTTACTTCATAAGTTTGTTTGCTGATATAAACTCCATGTCTCTTCCGGCGAAATTACTGGTTTTAGCCATTCCTTTCTCGCATCCGTTCTTCGCCATGACCAACATCATGTTTGGCCATCTGAACATGGTTTATCTGGGCATTGTTTACAACTTCCTTTTTGTGGCGGTGCTCCTCTACTGGACGACCAAAATCTTCTCCACGGACCGCGTGCTGACCATGAAGCTCAAGTGGGGCAAGAAAAAAGTGGTGCTGTAAGGCAGGAGAAAATTAGTCCGGGTTGGTGGACAGATTAAGATTATCAGGGCTTTAACCAGGCCTTCAAATTGGAAAGCCAAAAGCCATAAGGTAAAGGATCCCTTGCCGTTCAGGGTTTAAATCAAGGATGGAGTTTATTTCATCGTCAAAGAAGGCGGCTACCGGGCAACTGACCAGGCCGCAGGAAACAGCGGCCAGGGCGGCGTTCTGAGCGGCATGTCCGGCATCCAGGTAGATGTAGCGGAAGGCACGGTCTCCGTACTTCCAGCTTCCTTTAGAGAACACTGCGGTAAAAAGAAGGATAAAACCAGCCTCCGACAGGAAATCCTGATTAAGGGCGGAACTGGCCAGAACCGGCCCGAAATTTCCGGCGTATTTCATCCGCAGGGAATGATTTTCAGCCTGGTAATGATAAAGACCGGCCTCCAGCCCGTCTACCAGGTGGGCCGAAAGATAGGTCTCAACCGGGTAAAGGGCTCCGGCCGAAGGGGCTGTTTTCAGGTAAAAATCACCCTTCCGGAAAGAAAGGCCAGAAGCGGCCCACAGGACCTGGGAGACAAAGGGCAGAGGGACCGGTTTCCGGGCAAACTCGCGGCGACTCCGCCGGCGGCTGATGACCTGAAAAACCGGTTTTCCGTCCGTGAGGTCAGGTTCTGGCAGGCTTACTGATTTATCAACCATCTGGGCTTTTAGTTTTTCTATTTTTTGCTGCCACTCCAGATAGCCCTGAGAATAAGCCTCCCGCTGGTACTTGGTTCTGTTCTGAAAAGCTTTGCCTACCTCTTCCATCATTTTTTACCTCCCTGACAGAAAGCTTACCGGCGCGGGCCAAGAAAAAATGGTTAGATGATGAGATTCTTCTCCCTTTATTTAGTCGCTAACTTCTGAGAAAATATGAACAGGAGAGGCAAATGAAGTCAACGGTGAATAAGATGGGCAAGAGAAAGAGGATTGCCCTGGTGGCTCATGATAACAAGAAGCCAGACCTGCTGGAATGGGTCAAGTTTAACCGGCAGCTTCTGGCCCGACACGAGCTCTGGGCCACCGGGACAACTGGCACCCTGTTAAAAAATGAACTGGGGCTTGAAGTGAACATCCTGAAAAGCGGGCCCCTGGGTGGCGACCAGCAGGTGGGAGCCAAAATCGCGGAGGGCGAGATAGATTTTCTCATCTTTTTCTGGGACCCCCTGGAACCTCTGCCTCACGACCCGGACGTCAAAGCTCTGCTGAGAATTGCCGTGGTCTGGAACATTCCGGTCGCCTGTAACCGTTCCTCGGCGGATTTTATGATATCCTCGCCATTGATGGACGAAGAATACCCCAGGCTGTTGCCAGATTATTCAGATTATCGGCAGCGTGAGATTAAACTCAGCTGAGAGTTTTCAGCATCTTTTTCAGGTACTGTCCGGTGATAGAAACCGGAGAGTGGGCCACTTCTTCTGGTTTTCCCTGAGCTACCACGTAACCACCTTTTTCGCCACCTTCCGGTCCCAGGTCAATCACGTAATCAGCGTTCTTGATAACTTCCAGGTTGTGTTCAATGACGATCAGGCTGTGACCTTTTTCCACCAGGTTGTGAAAGCAGTTTAAAAGGACCCGCACATCATCAAGATGCAGGCCGACGGTTGGTTCATCAAAAAGATAGAGTATTCTCCGGCTTTTTTCGTGGCTCAGGTAATAACCGAGCTTGATGCGCTGCAGTTCGCCGCCTGAAAGGGTGGTGGTCGGCTGGCCCAGCCGGAGGTAGCCGAGCCCCACTTCCGCCAGGGGTTTAAGCCGCCGCACTATGTCTTCGCGGTCCGAGAAAAATTCCAGAGCTTCGTTGATGCTCATCTGTAAAACTTCGTGAATGTTCTTGCCGCGGTATTTAATTTCCAGGATTTCCGGCTTGTAGCGCTTACCGCCGCAGGTCTCGCAGGTCAGGACCACGTCGCTCAGGAATTGCATTTCTACTTCTTTAAAACCGGCTCCCTGACAGTCCGGGCACTGACCGCGACTGGTGTTAAAAGAGAAATGCCCGGCTTTGTAACCGGCAGCCCGGGCTTCCCGGGTGCTGGCAAAAACTTCTCTTATACCATCAAGCGCTTTGGTGTAGGTGGCGGGTATGGAACGCGGGGAAGTGCTCAGCGGCGATTGGTCCACGAGGATGATGCGGTCAAGTTTTTCTGTGGCGGCAATGTAATTAAAGGCCTCAAAAGCCTGGCCGTTAAGTCCGCGGTAGATGACTTCTTCCAGCAGAGTGCTTTTTCCGGAGCCCGAAACCCCGGTGATGCAGACCAGGTTCCCGAGAGGAATTTTAAGGTCCAGGTTTTTCAGGTTATGCTTGCGGGCGCCTTTAATTATGATAAAGCCCCATGGCTTTCTTCGCTTTTCCGGACAGGGGACGGTTAGTTCTTGGCGCAGGTAACGGGCAGTCAGAGAAGGGCTGTTTTTCAGAAAATTGTCCATGGGGCCAGCGTAAAGCACCTGGCCACCATGCTCGCCGGCTCCTGGCCCCAGGTCCACCAGAAAGTCCGCTTCTCTTATTATCTCCGGGTCATGTTCCACGACCACCACAGTGTTGCCAATCTCCTGCAGGCTGCGCAGAATATTGGTCAGGCGACGGTTGTCCCGGGGGTGAAGTCCGATGGAAGGTTCGTCCAGGACAAACATGCTGCCCACCAGCGAGGCGCTCAGGGCCGCAGCCAGGTTGATACGCTGGGCTTCACCGCCGCTCAGGGTGAAGGTCAAACGGTCAAGCGTCAGGTAATCCAGACCGACCTCCATCAGGAAGCGCAGCCGGTTGCTGATTTCCTGCAGTAGCTTTTCGGCAATTTTTTGCTGGTAAGGAGTTAAGCTTAAGTTTTCCACAAATTCCAGAGCCTGGGAGACGGTCATGGCGTTAAAATCACCGATGGATTTGCCGGCAATTTTTACCGCCAGAGCCTGCGGGTTCAGCCTGGTATGACCGCAGGCCGGGCAGGGGACATACTTGCGGTAGCGGCTGAGCATCACCCGAACCTGGACCTTGTATTTTTTACTTTCCAGCCACTCAAAGAAGCCTTTTACTCCGTAGTAGCCATCTCCGCCGTCCAGCACAAAACGCTGTTGTTCAGAAGTAAGACGGGAGAAAGGAACGTCGGTGGGGATGTGCCTTTTCCGGGCTTCACGTAGTAACTCCCGCAGAAGACCGCGGGAAGCAGGCTTGGTCCAGGGTTCAACCGCACCTTCTTCCAGCGACTTGTTCTTATCCGGGATGATGCGGTCTTCATCCAGCACCGCCAGGTCGCCAAACCCATGGCAGACCGGACAGGCTCCCTGCGGGCTGTTGAAAGAAAGCAGGTTCGGGGTTGGCTCTTCGTAAGTGATATGGCAGGTCTTGCATTCCAGGTGTTCGGAGAAATGGAAAACTTTTCCCTCAGTGGTATGGACACTAACCCGGCCATCGCCTTTTTTCAAAGCAATTTCCAGGGAATCAACCAGCCGTTCGCGGTCTTCAGGGTCCAGCAGCAGCTGGTCAACGAGGATTTCCAGGTTTCCTGTTTTCTGAGGGCTGACTTTTATTTCATCAAGGTTTGATATTTTCCCCTCGGCAAAAACCTGGAGAAAACCTTCCTTCTTTAATTCGCTAATTTTCCTGGAATCGGGCCAGGAAAAGGTAATGAAAAGCCTGGTGCCAGAAGGCAAACGTAAAAGCGTATCAGCCATGGAATCAATGGTATCGCGGATGACCGGTTGCCCGCATTTAAGACAGTGGATGGTCCCTATTCGGGCGTAAAGCACCCGCAGGTAGTCGTAGATTTCGGTTACCGTGGCTACAGTTGAACGCGGGTTTCTGGCTGGTGCTTTCTGCTGGATGGCCACCGCCGGCGGCAGACCTTCCATCAGGTCGGCATCTGGCTTATCCATTTTCTCCAGAAACTGCCGGGCGTAGGAAGATAGTGACTCCAGGTACCGGCGCTGGCCCTCAGCATAGAGGGTATCAAAAGCCAGAGAGGATTTGCCCGAGCCGCTCAACCCGGTAATGACGATTAATTTCCCAACGGGCAGGTCCAGGTCTATGTTCTTGAGGTTGTGAGTCCGGACTCCGCGCAGGATAATCTTTTCTTCCATGGTAAAAAAATTATACTCTTAAAGGTTAATTTAGGTAAGAATTCTTCAGGCTTTAAGGCAGCAAACTCGCGGTGAAGACCTGGATGAAAGGAGAAAGATAGCTTGTGGAGCAGGAGTAAAAACCAGAGAAGATCTGGCAAGTTTTTCTGGATGTTAAATCATGCTACACAAGGGGGAAAACAGGAGGTTATTAATTAAGGAATGAAATTTTGGCCATTAGTAATTACGGTGGGAATAAAAGCAGTCAGAAACAGAAATTGTGGAGCTGAATAAAGATTAACCAGCGATTAAAAAAATTTTGGCAGAGCGGGAAGTTTATCAACCAAGTTTTCTCTTAAATTGAGCCCTAAGTAGCGCCAGGAAAAATGGCGGGGATTCTGGTATAATCAGAAAACTTAAACTGGCGTGGTCATGAAAGCTTTAATTTTGTTCGGCATAGCAGTGGCACTGGCCGTAGATGCCATGGCCGTGACCATTGGTCTGGCCTGCTATTTAAACGGGCTCAAGAGAAGCCAGACTGTCCGGCTGGCTCTGCATTTCGGGATGTTTCAGTTTGGCATGCCGGTTATTGGCTGGTTTATCGGCGAAAATCTGCTGAAACTGGTTTCTGACTATGACCACTGGGTAGCCTTTGGCTTGCTTCTCGTAATTGGGTTGCGCATGATTAGAGAATCTTTTAAGGAGGAAGAGGAGAGGTTTAAAGCCCAGGACCCAACCAGGGGGTGGCCGTTAGTGGTACTGGCTCTGGCCACCAGCCAGGATGCTCTGGCTACTGGTCTCAGCCTTTCAGTTCTGGGGATAAACATCTGGTTGGCCAGCACGGTCATTGGCCTGACCGCCTTTTCTCTCACGGTGGTGGCCAGCCGTCTGGGGCCGCTTCTGGGCAAAGTCTTTGGCCGGCGGGCAGAAATTGCCGGAGGTTTGATTTTAATTTTAATCGGCCTCAAGATTCTGGTTGACCATCTCGGTTAAAAAGTTTGGCCCAGCCTGTGTTTTGACATTTATCAGGTTTTTTCTATAATAACTTTTGCTCTGAAGCTCAGTGTGATGAGATTGAATGATTAAAGGTTATTTTGGGCAAGCACAGGAGGCTGTTTGATTTCAGGTATTGGCGTTGACATCATTGAAGTAAACAGGGTTGAAGAAAAACTGAAGAGAACGCCTGGACTGAAAGAAAAACTTTTTACCGGTGTGGAAATTTCTTATTGTGAAGGCAAGCATTCTCCGGCTCTGCACTATGCCGCCCGTTTTGCGGCCAAGGAAGCCTTCATGAAAGCCATGGGCACTGGCTGGAGCGAAGGAATTAAGTTTTCTGAGATTGAAGTTCACAACCTGGAGTCTGGCCAGCCGGTGATTGAAGTTTCTGGCCGGGCCAGAGAACTTTTTGAAGCCAGGGGCCTGAGCCGGGTGCATGTTTCTTTGTCCCATCTAAAGACTTATGCCGTGGCCATTGTAATTTTAGAAAAATAAAACGGGGAGGTGCTATGTCTAACTTCGGTTCTTATGAAGAAAGAGTGAAAAATTTTTCCTGGGCAATTTCCGAACAGGAACTTGGCTACCAGCCGGGACAGGTTATCAACATCGGCTGGTATTGTTCAGACCGTATCTGCCAGTTAGGAAAAGCAGATAAAGTGGCGCTCCTCTGGGAAGGATTTACCGGCGAAAGGAAGGTTTTCACCTACAATGATGTACGCCTTTATTCCAACACCATTGCCCGCTTTCTGACCGACCTGGGACTAAAAGCTGGCGAGAGGGTCTGTTTGTTTATGGACAGAGTCCCGGAACTTTACATCGGGTTTGTGGGCATTTTAAAAACCGGGGCTATCGTCCAGCCCCTTTTCTCCGCTTTTGGTGAGGAGTCCCTTTTCGTCCGTCTGGAAAATGCTCAGACCTCAGCCATACTTACCCAGAAGAAGCACGTGGCCAAAGTCAGGAAGATCAGGGACAGATTACCCCATCTCAAACACATCATTATCGTGGATTATGACGGCAAAACACCACTTCAGGAAAGAGAAGTGGCTTTTTCCATGGAAGGCGCGGAGAAGGTAGAAAATTACGAGGTCTATCCTACCTACGCTGAAACACCTTCCGTGCTGCATTACACTTCGGGTACCACCGGCATGCCCAAAGGTGTGCAGCATGTCCATTATTCTTTGATTTCTCAGTACCTGACGGCTAAATGGGTTCTGGACCTGCGCGACGATGACATCTACTGGTGCACGGCCGACCCCGGCTGGGTGACCGGAACTTCCTACGGCATCATCGGGCCCTTCAGCCTCGGCGTTACTCAGTGTGTGCTGGACAGCGGTTTTTCCGCCGAAACCTGGTACAAATTTATCGAGAAAAACCGGGTAACGGTCTGGTACACAGCGCCAACCGCTATTCGCTCCTTGATGAAAGCAGGCGATGAAATAATTAAGAAATTTGACCTGTCATCTTTAAGACACCTGGCCAGCGTTGGTGAGCCACTCAACCCTGAAGCCGTGAACTGGTCCATCCGGGTTTTTGGCAAACCATTCCATGACACTTACTGGCAGACGGAGACCGGGTGCATTGTCATCACCAATTTCCCGGGGATGCCGGTTAAACCGGGCTCTATGGGACGTCCCTTCCCGGGCATTACCGCCACAGTTCTTAACCCCAATAATCACGAGCCCTATCCAGAACCCGGACGGATTGGCCTCATCGGCCTCAAGCCAGGCTGGCCTTCTATGATGAGAACTTACTGGAACAATGAGGAAGCTTACAAAAATAAATTCCGAAACGGCTGGTACATGACTGGTGACCGGGCCCGCATTGATAAAGAAGGTTATTTCTGGTTTGTCGGCCGGGACGATGATGTCATCAACACCGGAGGTCACCTGGTCAGCCCGTTTGAAGTGGAATCGGCGCTGTTGGAACATCCGGCGGTGGCAGAGTCGGCCGTGGTCAGCAAGCCAGACCCGATAAACATGGAAGTGGTTAAAGCCTTCGTCACTCTGAAGCCAGGTTTTACGCCCTCTAAGGATCTGGAGCTTGATATCATGAATTTTATCCGCAAGAAGCTATCACCGCTGGCCATGCCTCAGGAAATAGAGTTTATTGATGCCCTGCCCAAGACCAGAAGCGGTAAAATTATGAGGCGGATTCTGCATGCCAAGGAGTGGGGTGAAGAAATAGGAGATACCTCCACCCTGGAAAACGAATGAAGCAGTTGAAAAAATAGTGAGCTTGAATAAAAATTAAATAAAAGAAAAAAGGAGTTTAGCGATGGACGAACTGAAAGAAGTTATCAAGAATTACATCATCAACGAGTATCTTGAACCTGATTCTGAGCCGATTACCTACGACACACCTTTGATTTCCGGCGGGATAGTAGATTCCTTTTCCATGGTTTCTCTGAAGAGGTTCTTGGAGAATAAGTACAACATCCAGATACCGGATGAAAAAGCCACTCCCGAAGCTTTTGACTCGGTGAACAAGATAGCCGAGCTGGTCCGCGAATTTACCAAAGCTTGAGCTGAAGGTTTTCCGCTTGACCGGAAAAAATCATCCGGCCCGGCGGCTGAAGGATAAAAAGAAAGGAGGAAACCATGGCTTTCCCTGATAATGTTAGGCAATTGTATCAGGACCAGCTTAAGGCCCTGAAAGAAGCCGGGCTTTTTAAAGAAGAAAGGTTTATCCATTCTCCTCAGGCAGCTGACATTGAAGTTGAATTCCCGGCCGGTTCTTCGCTGAAGAAGGTTATCAACATGTGCGCCAACAACTACCTCGGTCTGTCCAGCCATCCCGAGGTCATCAAAGCGGCCCATGAAACTCTGGAAACGCGCGGTTTTGGTATGTCCTCGGTCCGTTTTATCTGCGGCACCCAGGATATTCACAAAGAGCTGGAAAAGAAAGTAACTGAATTCCTGGGAACAGAAGACACCATTCTTTTTCCTTCCTGCATGGATGCTAACGCCGGGGTGTTTGAGGCCATTCTGACCAAGGATGATGTTATCATCTCTGACCGGTTGGTGCATGCTTCCCTGATTGACGGCATCAGACTCTGCAGTGCTATGCACGACACCTACAAGCACTCGGACATGGAGCATCTGGAGCAGAAACTGCAGATGTACCAGGACAAACGGCTGCGGCTGGTGGTCACTGACGGAGTCTTCTCCATGGACGGCGACACGGCCAAGCTGGATAAGATGGTTGAGCTGTGCGAGAAGTACAACGCCATGCTGCTGGTGGATGATTCCCACGCTACCGGCTTCATCGGCAAGACCGGACGCGGCACTCATGAGAAGTACGGAGTGATGGGTAAGGTTGACATCATTACCACCACTTTTGGTAAAGCCCTGGGTGGAGCTACTGGCGGCTGCGTTTCAGGTCGGGCGGAAATCGTGGAGATGTGCCGGCAGAAAGCCAGACCTTATCTTTTCTCCAACACCATTGCTCCGGTAATCGTTGGCGCTGTCCTGAAGGTGCTGGAAATTCTTTCGGCTACCACCGAGCGCCGCGACAAGCTGGAAAAGAACACCGAGTACTGGAGAAAAGGCCTGACGGAAGCCGGGTTCATCCTTAAAGAAGGCGACACTCCGATCGTTCCGATTATGCTCTTCAATGCCAGGCTGGCTCAGGAATTCTCCAAGGCTCTTTATGAAGAAGGAATTTACGCCATCGGCTTCTTCTTCCCGGTGGTTCCTCAGGGGCAGGCCAGAATCAGAACCCAGATTTCGGCCGCCCATGAAATCCACCACCTGGACAAAGCCCTGGATGCTTTTGTAAAAGTCGGCAAAAAGTTCAACATCCTGCACAAAACCAAGCAAGAAATTATTGAGATGTACGGGATGTAAGATTCCATAAAAAAACAGGGGACATTGGTCATGTCCCCTGTTTTTCTTTTCTTCGGCTATTTTTTTAAGCCAAGCAGAAGGAAAAAAGGAACACCCTAAGAAAGTGAAGATACCTGAAGGTGTCCCCTTTTGTTTCTTGGCAGGCCTACCCCCAACTTGTAAGAAATCATCATTGGCATAAATAAATTATATTTTGATAAAATTTTCTTGCGGGCGGTTGCTGGCTGAGTATGATGCGTATGGGGAATGTTTAAGGGAGTATATATACATCGGGGCGAAGATGGTGGCTGAGTACCAGCCTCAGACAGGCAAATATTATTACTATACCAGCGACCAGATTGGCTCGACCTGCATTGTGACGGATGATGCGGGGAACATTATCTATGCCGCGGCCCATGACCCCTATGGCGGAGTGCAGCAGACCTGGGTTAATATCTTCAGTCCCAAGCTAAAGTTTTCGGGTAAGAAGCATGGTGCAAATTGGCATGCTCAATGTCAAATTAAAGTGTTTAATATTTACTCGTTTTGACTGAAGCTTTAAGAAAAAAGTCGGCAAAAATCGGCTGACGCTTAAAGGTGTTTCTTTTTGTTTCCTTGATATTCGATTTTAACCTTCAGAAAATTTCACTTGACAATATTGATAAATTAGCATAGTATGTCGACAAATAGTCGACATACTATGTATTATTATGAGATTTTTTGACCTGAGAAGCCGCATCCAGACCGAAATATTTGATTATCAGACTTTAATCTATGCCCTTGGAGACCTTTCCTGCCCCCGGGATAAAATTACAGACTTAATGAGAAACGGTGTAATCATAAGGGTTAAGAAGGGATTATACATTTTCGGGGAAAAGTTCAGGAGATACCCTTATTCCCGGGAACTGCTGGCCAACCTTATATATGGACCTTCATACGTGTCTCTTGACTATGCCCTGTCTTATTACGGGCTCATACCCGAGAAGGTGGAAATAATCACCTCGGTTACTACCAACCGTTCACGGCGATTTTCCACGCCAGTTGGCCTATTCACCTACAGGCGGATACCGGTCAGCGCTTATGCCAAAGGCTTTATCCAGGTTGAGGCTGAAAATAAGCAGGTTTTCCTGATGGCCACCCGGGAAAAGGCCCTGGCTGATAAACTGGTTTCTTTGCGAGGCGTGACCTTCGATTCCCTATCTGAAATAGCAGAATTTCTTGAGGAAGATTTGAGAATTGATACGGAAATATTACGTTCTTTATCAGTAGAGATGATTGAACAATATGCCGCTGGATATCGTTCGCGGAAACTAAAGATTCTGGCTGCCCTGGTGAGAAGAATGGCCAGAAATCAGGGGAAAAAATATGAATGAAATTATAAAACAGATGCTTGCCACCTACGAGATTAAATCCGTTAGTGATTCATTATGGGCTTGGCGTGAAATAATTCAGCAGGTGGCTCTTCTGGGACTCTGGAGAAGCAAATTTTTCGAAAAAGCGGCCTTTTATGGAGACTCAGCCTTGAGGATAATTTATGGAATAGACCGATTTTCTGAAGACCTGGATTTTTCCCTTTTGCAAACCGAACCACGCTTTAGCCTATTGGATTATAGCCAGTCGCTGAAACGAGAACTCCTTTCCTTTGGATTTAATGTAGAAATTGAAAGCAAGGTAAAGCGAGAACTAACTACCATTCAATCAGCCTTTTTGAAAGCCGACACCTATAAGCTAATGATCTCTGCCGGGATTAGGCCTGAATTAATTAAACAGGTTCCAGGACAGCAAGTTCTCAAAATAAAACTTGAGGTTGACCTGACTCCCCCGGCGGGATTCTTAACGGAAATGCGTTATCTTCTTCAGCCCATTCCTTTTGCAGTAAGGGTCTTCTCCTTGCCGGACATGTTTGCTGGAAAGATGCATGCAGTACTATGTCGTCAGTGGAAAAGTCGTCTTAAAGGCCGGGATTGGTATGACCTGGTCTGGTTTGCCACTTATCATCCAGAGTTAAGATTAGCTCACTTAGAGCAGAGAATGCGTCAGACCGGGCACTGGACAGGTCCAGAACCTTTGACTGAGGAAGCCTGGCGCAAGCTGCTCAAAGCCAGGATTGAATCGGTTGATATCGAGAAAATAAAGAGGGAAGTGGAGCCATTTATCAAAAATACGGCTGTTCTGGATGTTTGGTCTAAGGAATTTTTCTTTGAGGTGGCTGAGAAAATCCGGGTTGTCTGATAATCTTGAAACTGCCTCTTCTGGGTAGCATCTCACCGCCAGCTATACTTTTGCTTAATTCAATTACTTTACTTTTTGTCGATAAATTAATCAGGCAGCAAAGAAGTTTTATTCTCAGAAAAAGTAGTAGGCGGCAAAGAGCAGACGCAGGTTGGTCACTGTGCGCTGGGGGGCAACCCGGGCTCTGAGGTCCCGGGGGCCATAGGCCGCGGAAGTCAGTTCAATTTCCTGTGCCAGGCGAACTTTGCCGGCGTTGAAGATAAGGCGCGGAGCGAGCCGGAATAGATGGTCAATGGAATCACCGCGGCTCCAGACCGGACCGACAATTTCTTTGCGAGCTCCATAATTTTTACTGTATCCAGCAAAAAGCCCGGCCTGCCACTGGCTGCCGTTGGTCTGTAACTCAACCCAAGCTGAGCCAGTGTTGATGGGAGCATATTGCCACCTGAGGGCTGGCAGTGCTCCGATTTCGCTAACCCCGTAGCCACCGAGCATGGTCAGATGGTGGAGATTCCCGCCGTAGACGGCCTGGGCTTTTATGGTTAAGGCGCTGGTCTTAAGACGCCCAAAAACATAACCGGCGGCCGAAGTCACAGATTCGTCGGCCTGATAGCCGGTTGAAGTGGCCAGTCGGGGAACAATTTTCAGCAGGTTTGCTCCGCCTCCGGCCAGGAAACTTTTGCCTGAATAGGTAGCCTTAAAATCCAGTTCCGGAAAGGCAGCGTTGCGAAAGTAAACTGTGCTCACCCCATCCGGCCCGGTGGAAGCAAAATCGCGCTGCGCCAGGGCGGTTAGAGAAACCGAAACTTTCTTTTCTGTCCAGGTGAAACGTATCTGCGGGGCCCGGGAAAATGGCTCAAAGGGAGCGCCGGTGTTGAATGAAACCACTTCCGGGAAACTTTCGGTGATGAACATCGGGTGCCAGAACTGGCCGACCATCAACTCGGCTTTCTGCCAGTTGAGCTTCAGGTAAGCATGCCGCAGGCGGAAGCCGTTGATGTCCGGGTCAGAATGGCCGAAAAATTCTCCTTCAATATAACCAGTTGGTCTGGCGCCCAGAGCCTTCGGTCCAGTAATTTTAAGGGCTAATCTGGTCTGGATGGAAAGGATGTGAAAAGTATCCTTGGCATTAAGGTCGCGGCCCTCGGGGTCGAGCAATTGGTCTTTGGGGTAGAGCAGGAAATGTCCCTCGCGGATGCTCAGTGTCTGCCGGGTGTCATAAAGAACGTCAGTCTTGATGAAGCCACTGAAATTCAGACTGATTTTTTCATCCTCTTTACCCTGGTTACTCTGGGCGGGCAGGCTGTGAACTGCCACCAGAAGAACGTATGCCCAGCCAACCAGAATGGCTGCCAACCTTAATGACCTTGCAATTATTTTCCTCACCATAATGTCTGTATTTATAGCAAATTGTGCCTGGCAAGTCTATTCACAACAGCCGGCAGGTAGAGAAGTAAAAAGTAAATTTGTTAAGATACTATTACCCCCGCCATTCTTCAAAAAATTTTTTCTTGGTCAAAGCCCGCTGGTCTTTAAAAATCATCGTTTCCCACAGGCACATAAGACGGAAAATATTCATAGATTCTTACGGCCTTTATAATCTTTCCTGAATCCAGGGCCTATGATTTCAAATTACTTTTCCTTATTTTTAATTAACATTCTATTTACGCACCTGCCCTTTTGGGAATTAATTGAGAATTAAAGTGAGCCATTGAGCTCTGTGGTAAGAGGTATTAATGCCTGGAGAGTTGATGTGGCTTCTGGAACAGCATGGTCTGATAGAAGGCTCTGCGTTCTTTAAAGCATCTTCTGAATTTCCACCAGCGTGGAATTCGGGTCCTGCTTAATTTCAAAATTTCTTTTCTGAAAAACAGCAATCATCCTGGGATTGTCGGTGGTGGTGTAGGCGATGATTTTTTTCACCCCCCAGGCCCGGGCAATTTCTGTGCAGTAATCGGTGAGCAGTCCGCCCAGTCCTTTGTTCTGCCAGGCATCCTGCACTAGCACCGCATATTCGGCCACGGTCCTGGTCGGGTCAGCGGTCAACCTGCCTATGCCCAGGATTTTCCTTTTCTCGCCTTCCTGAAGCTCGGCCACGATGGCCATTTCCCGGTCATAGTCTATGTAACAGTACCTAGAAGCCACTTCGTGCGACTGCCAGAAAAAGAAATAGCGGAAGCGCGAGTAGATTGTTTCTTTTGAACAGCTGCCCAGAAGCTCAAACCACAGAGGCTCATCTTCCGGTCTAATGGGCCGGAGCGTAATTTCTGTCCCATCGCGCATTCTGGCCTTTTTGATGAATTCTTCCGGGTAAGGACGCAGCACCAGATGTTCGTAAGGCTTGGCTTTTCCGGGCTCCACCGTGCGGTCAACCACGATGCGGGCATCCAGTGCCAGAACTTCGGAGGAGCCAGCCAGCAGCGGGTTGATGTCAATTTCCTTAATTTCCGGATAATCCGCCACTAAGTAAGAAAAACGGATGATGATTTCTATCAACTTGTCCAGGTTAACTCCTGGCCTTCCTCTGTAACCCTTTAGCAGCGGCCAGGTTCTCAGCTCTTCCAGCAAACGGCGGGCCAATCTTTCATTGAGCGGTGGAAAGCAGAGAGAGCGGTCTCCCAGCACTTCAGTAGCAATGCCACCGGAACCAACCATGATCACCGCGCCGAAGGTCGGGTCCTTTTTGCTGCCCAGAATCATCTCTATGGCATCTTTTACTCTGGCCATTTTCTGGACCGTTACCCCTTCTATCCTGGCGCCCGGAGCTTTTTCCTGGACCGAGTGCATGATGCGGTCAAAAGCAGCTTCCACCATGTGTTCATCTTCCAGGTCCAGGGCCACGCCGCCCACATCAGTCTTATGGGTGATGTCCGGCGAAAATATTTTCAGCACCACCGGAAAACCGATTTCCCGGCTGAGACTGACGGCTTCTTCTTTTGTGCGTGCTATCCGGGGTAAGGTTGTAGGCAGGCCATAGGCTTCCAGTATTTTTTTGGAAGTTTGCTCGTCCAGGATTTCCGGTCCGCTTTTTAAAATGGGAATTATCTGCTCACGAATCTTTTCTCTTTCTACGGGGAATTCCACAGAAATTTCCCGTGGCGTTTCATAAAGGTCTTCCAGGTTGCGGGCGTAGTTGACCAAAACCATAAAGGCCCGCACGGCTTGCTCGGGTGTGGTGTAAGTGGGGATTCCGGCCTCGTTCATTAACCTGATGGCTTCGCGCATGCTGGGCCCACCCAGGAAAGCAGCCAAAATAGGTTTCTGAGATTCGGCGGCCAGAGGAATAATTTCTTTGGCAATGCCCGGCGGGTTGGTCATAGCCTGGGGAGTTATAATAAGAAGCACGGCGTCAGTGTTGGCATCTTTCAGCACGGCGTTTACCGCTTTGGCTACAGTTTTAGATTTAGCGTCGCCCAGAACGTCAACCGGGTTTCCGTGAGACCAAGCCGGTGGCAGAGATTGATTTAAAACTTCAATGGTTTCTGGGGTCAGCTCCGCCAGCTGGCCACCAGCTTCAATCAGGGCATCAGAAGCCATAACCCCGGGACCTCCGGCATTGGTAACAATAGCCAGGCGCGGCCCTTTAGGGATTTTATGGCGGCCGATTAGCTCAGCCACGTCAAACATTTCGCCTATGTCAAACACTCTGGCCATGCCGGCTCTTTTAAAGGCGGCATCGTAAATGGCATCTTCAGACGCCAGGGCGCCAGTGTGAGAGGAGGCAGCTTCGGCTGATTCCGGGAACCGGCCGGCTTTGTAAGCGATGATAGGTTTGGTCCGGGCATAGGCTCTGGCTGCTGACATAAAGCGTTTAGGGTTGGAGATGGATTCTATGTACAGAAGGATTGATTTGGTGTTTTCGTCTTCGCCGAAGTAATCAATCAGGTCTCCGAAATCTATGTCAATGGCGTTGCCGATGGAGACAAAGTAGGAAAAACCAATCTTTTCTTCCAGCGACCAGTCAAGGATGGAAGTGCACAGGGCTCCCGATTGAGAAATGAAAGCAATATGACCATTAAGGGGCATGGAGGCAGCAAAGCTGGCATTAAGCTGAAAACCGGGTGAAATAACACCCAGACAGTTTGGCCCGAGGATGCGCATTCCAGGATATTTCTTTTTTTCCTCCAGAATCTGTTGCTCCAGAGCTCTTCCCTGGGGTCCGGTTTCTCTAAAACCAGCGGAAATTATAATGATACCCAGAATGCCAGCCTCTCCACACTCAGCCACCAGTTTTGGTACCTGGGGGGCGGGCGCAGTGATGACCGCAAGGTCGGGCGTTTTGGGTAGATTCTTGACCGAGGAGAAGCAGGGGATGCCCATCGCTGCTTCTACGGCCGGGTTAACCGGGTAGACCACACCGCGGAAGCCGCCAGTAATCAGGTTGGAAAGAATTTTTCCCGAGACACTTTTCGGGTTGGGGCTGACGCCGACCAGAGCAATACGCTGCGGCTTGAAAATTTTATCCAGAGCTTCCATGGGTTCCATCTAAAAACTCCGCACTTCCAGATTCTGTGTTCCAGGTTTTCCGGCTTGTTGGCCAGAAAAAAAAACCGAAAACAACTAAAACAATTTTAATCTAAGTCCAGTAGAAATTGTAGTGCCGGGCGTCCCGTATCCATAAATCAGCTCGTATCTCACGTTGAACAGGTTGTTGATAAGAAGGAAGGCTTCCAGCTTTTCTGAAAGGTCGTATTTAAAATTGAGGTTGGTTAAAAGATAGGCAGGAAGGGTGACTTTTTCGGCCGGGTATGATGAATAATTAAAATCAGTTCTCTCCCCGACATAGTTCAGTTCCAGGCCCAGACGCAGTTTTTTTCGGCTGTAAACCAGATGAGCAAAACCGCTGTGCGCCGGTCGTCTGATTAAGGCTTCATTGTTGTCCAGGTCCAGAGCCTGGAGCCAGGTCCAGCCGGCTTCGCCGTAAAAAGTGGTAAATGGTCGGAAGCGCAGGGAAGCTTCCAGACCGCGGGTGAGGGCCCGGCCAAGGTTAAGATAGCCAGTGCCAAAGTAAAACTGGATGAGGTTGCGGTACCTGTTTTCAAAGTAAGTAAGAGCAGTGGAAAAATGCTGGCTCCAGTCACGCTCAACTCCGGCATCCCAGCCGGTGTTTTTTTCGGGTTTGAGCAAAGAATTGCCGATGGGACCGAAGGAGCTGGCCGGGGCATAAAGCTGGTAAAGGGAAGGAGCTTTAAAGCCAGAACCCAGCGTGGCTCTTATTTTCCAGCCTGTGCCTGCTGGCGCGAAATTAGCAGCCAGACGGTAAGTCAGGGCCGTACCAAATTCCTGGTGCTGGTCAAGACGGAAGCCAGAGGTGAAAGAAAGGCCCTTGGCTGGTTTCCACTGGTCCTGAAAGTAAAAACCCAGAAGACCGGTTTGTTTCCGGGGGAAGAAACTTTCGTAAGAACCAAACGGACTGGAGTAATGGTCTTCGGAGCGAGCTGCTTCCTCTTTAAACTCCAGGCCAAAAATTACCGTCTGGGAAGCGGTGAGGAAAAGATTGTTCTGCCAGTCCAGCTTGTAAAAAGTTCCGCTATAAGATGCTCTTTCGCTCTCTCCGGGGTGCCATTCATCCGGGTCGTTGTGATTTTTTCGCTGGTTGACTTCCACACCGAAGATAAGCTTTTGCTCCCAGCGGTGCTGGAAGAGGAAGAAATTGGCTTCCAGACGCTCAAACAAAAAAGCTGACTTTTGCTTAAAATTGGGGTCATCACCATAAGGTCCACCGAAAGCATCCAGGTCAGCTTCTGAAAGCAGTCCGCGTGTCTGCCAGGTCAGGGAAAAATCAGGGCTAAGTTCATACTTGATTTTGAAAGCTAAAGCCTGCTGGGAAAACCCGTCTGCTTCTTTGTTGCCCGGGTAGTATTTACTGGCTGCAGAAACACCGGCGGTGGTCCAGGAGTTTAACCCAAGCTCGTAGGAAAAGTTTCTCCCTCTGCGGCTCAGGGAAAAAGCTCCCTGCCAGGTTTTCTGCGTGCCAGCCGACAGATAAAACTCCGAGTGATTGCGGTCCGGTTCTGAAGAAACAAAGTTAACCACGCCAGCCAGGGCGTCTGAGCCGTAAAGAGTACTCTGTGGACCGCGGAGGATTTCCAGTCGGTCCACCAGACCCAGGTTAAACAGGTTGAAATTAAAAGAACGACTTGGAGCGGCCGGGTCGTTAATCTCCACGCCGTCAATCATAAACAGCGTGTGTTCAGAATTTCCGCCGCGAAGATAAAGAGAACCAGCTCCGCCCGCCGGACCAGCCTGGGCATAAAAAACACCGGGTACCAGGGAGAAAAGGTTCTCAGGCGCAATGGATTTAAGCGGAAAAAGTGATTCCAGGTTTAACACAGAAATAGCCGAGGCTGTCTCTTTAAGAGGCGTTTCCAGACGGGTAGCGGTGACCACCACTTCATGGTGAATTTTTTCATTCTGGGGCCGGTCATCAGTTCTGGCGCCAAGAAAATGTGGAAAAAAGAGGAATAAAATCAGAGAAAGACACAGATGGGCAGAAAGGTTCTTTTTCATACATGCTCCTTTCCCCCCGCTGATGATTTTTTGTGGCCAGCTCGTTCATCTTCTCTTCCGCCCGAAAAGAAGATGGGCCAGCGGGTCTAAGGCAGGTATCCTGACTCTCGGGTCATCCTCCTCCCTGGCCTTCCCACCCTGATGGGCAGTGGCTTTTTACGGGATTCGTCGCCGATTACAGTAGCGGGGGCTGTGTCCGCTTTTCACGGACTTCCCTGCTTAAACCCTGAAATGTTAATCTACCACATTTTTTTTGTTAGTCAAATGGATTGAAAATTGGAGAAAGGTTTTTGAGGAATAAATTCTGGCTATGGCCTGGGGACAAAAATGGGCCCCTTAGACAGAAGGGTATTTTAAGTAAAATTAGGTAAAATCAGGTCAATTCAAGGTAGTTAATTTTTTTTATGTTGGTGAGAATCGGCCGCCGGCGAAATTTGGTTTCTTAAAAATATGAGCAACTATAGGGTTTGGAAAATAAGCTGGGGTTTTGACAGAAGGCTAAATGGGGGCTATTATTAATAAACTGATTTTGGAAGTTTAATCTGGAAGCTGTGATTAAATAAAAGAAAATAAATAATTTGATAGGACAGGAAATCAATCAAATAGGTACATCAACATGAACAAAAAGTTAATTATGGTCTTTTTCCTAGCGAGCTTTCTGGTTTCCGGCACTTTTGCCGGCCAGAAAAAAGATAAGATTTCGGCTACAGAAGCTTTTATCAATGGTTTTTCTCTCAAACTTTCTTCTCTGGGACAGGACAAATCTACGAGCTTAGTTAACGGGGTGTCTTTTTCCCTCTGGCCTCAGATGGCCAACGGCCCATTTATCACTGACCCAGTACAGTTCAGCAAAATTAGCTCTCCTCCCCAGCATAAATTAAGAGCTTTTCTTGAGTTCTTCAGTTTGTTTGCTTATTCAGGAATAAATTATAATTTAAAATACAGCAAATTCATTGAAGATTGGCAATACCGGTTTACCTGGGAGGACCAAAAAAGAAGATTTTTTACTTTTGAAGCTCAGCGTTTTGATTCAAATGACTTTGGGCTTAACTGGCGTCATTCTCTGGCTGGTATGATTTATTATGAATTTGCCAGAAGTAATAACCTGGAATGGTGGCAGTCAGCTCTCTATTCTATCGGGGGCTCTCTGGGCTGGGAATTCCTGGTGGAGTGGCGAGAAGTTATTTCTACTAATGACAACATTATGACCGGTCTGGGAGGGATTCCTATCGGGGAATCCTGGTTTCAACTCGGGCAGTACCTCATTAATTCTCCCAGTCCTTTTGTCCGGCTGTTGTCCTGGGTGAATCCCTTTATGAAAATAAACGGCTGGTTTGACCGTAAGCGGCTTTTGCCGCCATACTTTCATGCCTACAACCAGCAGTTTCAGGACGTATTCTTTTTTGTTGGTTATCGCCAATCTCCTGGTTCCAGTAGCGATCAAAGCCAGGCTAACCTTGATTTCAGCTTTAATTCCAGAATCATACCTAAAGAAGAATATGGCCTTCCTGGCCAAATAAAGGAAACGTTTAACCGGCCGATTTTCAGTCAACTTGACCTGGAAATGATGTATCATGGGCAGCAAAAAGAAGAGTTTAATCTTCTGGCCAAGGTGGTTCCTTTTGGCTGGTTTGTCCAGAATATTTCTGAGGACAAGAAAGGTTATAGTTATTATCTCGGTCTGGGCTCTTCCCTTGAGGTCTACATCAAGAGACCAGTCACTGATTACGATGCTGGAAAAATATCCATTGACCATCCTGAGGATTTTCATTTTGAACAGCCGCGAGATTTTCGGGATAAGCTGGGAGCCACGCATATCCTGGGACCCGTTTTTGATTACACTTATTTTGCTTCGCCCTGGAGGTTTCATTTTCGCGGAGAAGGATATCTAAGCTTCGGGATGATAAATTCCCTTCCTTTGAATAAATATTCAGTTGATCATGATATACAGGGGATGAAAACCACACTGACTTATTATGGCTATTATTATTCACTCGGGCCCGCCTTAAAAAGTTTAATTGAATTGGATTATAACTCTCTCCGCCTTCAGTCTTTTCTTAACTATTATCATTATTATTCTTTGCAGGGCCGGGATAGGTTTCAGAATGAACTGATTGATGATTCGCCCCTACAAGATTCCAGATGGCATTATGGTTTTGGTTTGGAGTATAAAATTAAGGGTACCTCGTTAGCTCTGGCTTCCAGGCTGGAATGGGTTAAAAGGTGGGGAAGAATTCACGAATTTGAAGACCATAGTCAGGAACAACGTTTTTATCTGGGACTTAAATTAAACATCTAAAGGAAAGACAGGATACTTGAATTTATCAGAAGACAGAATGACCAGAGCAAGAAATGATTTTTGTGCGGAATTAGTAGAATCTTTTAAGGCTAAATTTCAGTTAGACAGAATTTTTAAGAGCCAGGTTCAAACTTTGTTAAGGATAGTGACCAATCTATTTACTGAGAAGATGGAGCCTGAACGGCAGCTAAACCGGTGTTAATTATAGCTTATCTAACCTTAGAGTCTTGTTTTAAAATAGAGTTTCTGGATGATAGATTTACAGCCGGGGAAAGAGATAAAGAACTTTCTGCAGTTTTCTTTAGCTAACGAAGGAAAAGTTTAATGGCCAAGCAGAAGAATAAAAACAGACTGCAAATAATCTCCATCCTCTTTGGTCTGTTGCTCTTCGGCCTGTTGATTTATCGTGTTGGTCTCCGGGAAACGTTGACCGATTTAAGCCGGGTGGGCTGGTGGTTTGCAGTTTGTTGTCTGCTTGGGTTGGGCTGGATTTTCCTTCAGTCGTTAGCCTGGTCCATAATCCAGGGAGCCTTGCAAAAGGTGCCTTTCCTGGCCCTGTTTAAGGCCAAAATTCTGGCCGACGGTTTTAATACTTTATTACCGGCGGCGAACTTCGGTGGAGAGGCCGCCCGGGCGGTAATTATTAAAAGATATTCGCCGTTGAGAGAAGGCATACCGGGGGTGGTTTTTGATAAAACCATTGAATATTCTGCTTCTTTTATCTACCTGGGCAGCAGCCTTTTAATTTCTTTAATCTACCTTAAGATCCCTGAAAAAATGAAAATTTCTTCTATGGTGGTGCTTTCTGTTATTATTGTCGGTATTATTGTTTTGTTTTTCTTACAATTCAGGGGAACGCATAAATTTTTGCAAAGATTAAGCCATCTTTTTCCCAGGTTCAGAAAATGGTTTCTGGAAAAAGAAGAAATGATTAAAACCCTGGATGCTAATATGCGTCTTTTGTTTAAACACTCACCGGCCAAGCTGATAATGGCCCTGATGCTCCATGTATTATCCAGATTCCTGGGGGCGGCTGAGGTTCTGGTGATTATCAAAGCTCTTGGTCTACACGTGGACCTGATTAAGGTCCTCTTTATTTCTGCTTTTGTGGTGCTCATTAACACCGCTTTTTTTATTATCCCTGGACAGTGGGGGGCCGCTGAGGGAGCCAATGTGCTGGCCGCCATAACCGTTGGTTATCCGGCGGCGGCCGGTTTGAGCCTTGGTCTGGTACGCCGGGCCCGAAAGCTTTTGTTTGCCGCCCTGACTCTGGTGATTGTCTTCCTGGACAGGTTAAAAATAAAAAGCAAGAAAGGAAGAAAACATGATAACTGAGGCAGTCATACTTTTAAAAGAAAAAGGAAACACGGAGCTGCTGGGCTTGTCCATTATAAAGAGGCTCATCCTGAGCGCTGGTCAGGCCGGGTTGAAATATATTATCCTCCTGGCTCAGGGCCAGACCTGGGAAAAAGAGCTGGTCCAGGCCTTAGCCACTGATAGAATGATAAATTCGCTGGGAATAAAGGTAAATTATATTTCTGCGGCCGAGGTTGAAACAGAAGAAAATATTTCCCGGATGATTTCCGGACCCGCTTTCTGGTTGATTTCGGGTGAAGTAGTTCTTTCTGAACAAGTTTTTAATGGCAGCGCTGAGGCTAACAAAAAGCTGGAACAGCCTCTGATTTTTACCACAGGAAAAGAGTCGAAAACAGGAAGCGCCCGGCCAGAAGCAAACCTTGTTCTCTGCCCCTCGTCTTTTTGGCCAGCTCTGGTGAAAGCCTGGAAGGCAGGTCAATGGTCCCTAACCGACGAGGTAAAGCTTGGCACCTGGCTCATAGAGTATGGTGCAGCTCGTCTTGTTTCTCTTCCAGAAGGCTGGCTGGTTAAAGTTGATTCATCAGCTTCCAGGAAAGAAGCTGTTAAGCTGTTACTCCAGAGTGCCAGAAAACCACAGGATGGGTTTATTGCCAGGCATATTAATCGACGGATCTCTCTCTTTTTTACGCGTTTTCTGGCACCTCTTCGGGTTAAGCCGAGTATTTTATCAGTATTAAATTTCCTGATTGGCCTTTCGGCCGCAGTATTATGTGCTCTGGGAAAAAACTACTGGTACTTTCTGGTGGGTGGCTTTCTTTTTGAGTTTTCCAGCATTTTTGATGGTTGTGATGGCGAAGTAGCCAGGTTGACTTATAATTCCTCAGAGAAAGGAGGTTTGTTAGACGTCGTTTTTGATGCTCTGACCTATATTCTATTTTTCAGTGGGTTGGCTGTGGGTTTATATCGTCAGACGAAGGAAAACATTTTCCTCTGGTTGCTCGGTCTTTTTTTAACTTCAGTTGCCTGGTATTACTTTAACCTTTATCATTTATCAAAAGCCTCTGGGATCGGGAGCAAAATTTATTTAGTGGCCAAGGAAGTAGAAGCCCAGGGCCAGAAGAAAAAAGAAACCTCAGTCGCAGACCGGTTGGCTGCCAAATTAGCCTTTGCCCTTAGACGTGATTTCTTTGCCACTATGGTTTTCTTACTGCTGGCTTTGAAGCTGTCCAAAATACTTCTTGTTCTGGTGACGATGGGGGCTCTGGTAGAATCGGTTTATGTTTATTTTTTTAGAAGAAAAAAAATAAAAGACTTATATTATGAAAAGCAAAATTATCACAATTTAGCTTGAAAAAACTAACGTCTGAGGATTAAAAATAAAAATGGAGTCATGTTAAGTGAAAAGCAGAAGCCGGGGGCAGGCCTTTAGTGGCCTTATAAAAATAAAGGGGCTGATTAAGAACACTCGAATGATGAAATAATGAAAGTACTTCATGTTCTACCTTCTTATGAACCCGCTTGGGCAGCTGGCGGAATAATTACCGCTACTTCCAACATCTGCCAGGCGCTGGTGAAACAGGGGCTGCAGGTAACAGTATATACCACCGTGGCTGATGGCTTAGGAGGAAAATTATCAGTGCCGCTCGGCCAGCCGGTTGACCGAGGCGGGGTAAAGGTCTGGTATTTCCCTTATGAGATAGGCGGGCTCAGAGCTTTCTATTCCAGGGCCTTGTCAATACATCTAGCAAAAACGATTAAAGATTTTGACCTGGTCCATTTAGCAGGTTTGTGGCAATACTTGAGCTTTACCGCGGCTGTCACAGTCAGAGCGGAAAACCGCCCGTTGGTGGTGGCCCCTCATTCTAGCTTGATGAAACACTCCTTTTATGAGGTAGGTGCCCGGTTCTGGAAAAAGGTTTACTGGACACTTTTCGGGGAGAAAATTATTCGCCAAGCAACAGCTGTGCAATTCCTTTGTGAGGGGGAGAGAGAAGAATCAACTGAATTTTGCTCCGCCAGACCAAGTTTTATCGTGCCTAATGGCCTTGAACCGGATAAATACAAAAAAGATGAAGGGAAAAGAACTGATTTAAGAAAAAGATTGAGTATTCCTGGACAGGCCTTTGTCCTGCTTTATTCAGGTCGGATAAATTCTAAAAAGCAGATTGAGTTGGTCATTAAAGCCCTGCCCGTTTTGCTGGCCAGAGGAATAGAAGCCTTTTTTGTCCTGGTCGGTCCTGTAGATAATCAAAAATATTATAGAAAATTAAAAGACTTAGCCTCAAAATTAAAGGTAGAAAATTATCTGCGCTGGGCTGGTTTTGTTAGCTACGACCAAATCGTTGGGTTTTATTCTGCGGCTGATGTCATGGTCTTGCCCAGCCTGGCTGAAGGAGTGAGTATGTCCTCAACCGAGGCCATGGCCGCCTCTTTGCCCTTAGTTATTTCTGACCGGGTTGCTAATTATAAAGAAATTGAAGCTGATGGTGCCGGTTTAGTGGTAAAACCAGAAGCGGACTCTTTAGTTGAAGCCCTGCTGGAAATTGCCCTAAATCAAAAAGTTCGGGAAAAGCTATCAGAGGCAGCCAGACAATCAGTTTTAAATCGTTATGAAATAAACGCTGTAGCTTCTCTGATGGTCAAAGCTTATGAAGATATTTTGAGCGGAAGGCGCAGTCCAGAATTAAGATGGGGCTAAAAATAATTTTATTTGGTCAGGATTTTTAAAAAATCGGACTCTTTTTAATTTTAAGGGAACAGGTTTCTCTTGAGCATATTTTTGGTTAAAAAAAGAGCCCTGCCGGGGTTGGAGCAGGGCTTGAGGTGAAGGGCAAAGGAAGGAGGTTTAGGAAAGGAGGGGTTTTGTTTTAAAAATGCCAGAAGCAACAATTTCTTTGCTCATCTTGCTGGCCTCAATAATTAATAACGCCTGGCAGAAAAATTGGTTGCTTTTAAAAAATTTGAAAATAATTGTGAAGATAAAAATATTTTTTGCTGATTTTTAATTTTTCCCCTTGCCAACAACAAAATAATTTTACCATAATTTTACATTCAGGTCAAGAAAAATTTGGAATTTTTTTGCTTTCGCTGAATAATTCTTGCTTATTGAAAGAGAAAATCAAGTGAAAGAGGTTTTATCAACGTATTTCTGGCGAAAACTCTTTTAAAAAGGGGCTAATAAGTATTAAAATTCAGGTGTAAGGCTTAAAAATGGCCAGGAAATGGTTTAAATTGGAAGATAATGGCCTTAAATCTGGAGGTCTGAGCCATGAAAAAGGAAGAATTCAGAAAATACGGCTATCAACTGGTTGATTGGATAGCAGATTATCTGGAAAAGGTGGAAAATTACCCGGTAAAATCCACGGTTAAGCCAGGGGAGATAAAAGCCAAGCTTCCTTCTTCTCCCCCGCTTCATCCGGAAAGCATGGACCGGATAATGGAAGATTTTGAGAAAATCATCGTGCCCGGTCTGACCCACTGGCAACATCCAGGTTGGTTCGCCTATTTCCCTTCCAACAACAGCCCAGCTTCTATTCTGGGAGAGCTACTCTCGGCTGGCCTGGGGACTCAGGGCATGGTCTGGCAGACCTCACCGGCGGCCACGGAGCTTGAAGAAGTGGTTATGGACTGGCTGCGCCAGATGATTGGCCTGCCAGAAGGGTTTGCCGGCGTCATTCAGGACACGGCTTCCACCGCTACTCTCTGCGCTCTTCTGGCTGCCAGGGAAAAAGCTACCGGCCAGACCGTTAACGAGAGCGGATTTTCCGGCGTTTTGCGGGTTTATGCTAGCCGGGAGGCCCATTCCAGCGTGGAAAAGGGAGTAAAAATTGCTGGCTTCGGAAAGAAAAACCTGGTCTACATTCCGGTTGATGAAGAATTTGCCATGATCCCGGGTGAACTGGAAAAAGCCCTTGAAGCAGATTTAAAGGCCGGTTATAAACCGGCCTGTGTGGTGGCCACAGTCGGTACCACTTCATCTGGCGCGGTGGACCCCCTGAAGCCGATTGGCGAAATCTGCCGGAAGTATGACCTCTGGCTTCACGTGGATGCTGCCTATGCGGGTACGGCGGCCATTCTTCCTGAAAAACGCTGGGCTCTGGAGGGTGCTGAACAGGCAGATTCTCTGGTTTTTAACCCGCATAAATGGATGCTGACCAATTTTGATTGCTCGGCCTTTTTCATCCGCGAACCGCAGCTTCTGACCAGAACCTTTGAAATTCATCCCGAATACCTGAAAACCGGAGTTGACGCCGTGGTCAAAAACTTCCGCGATTGGGGCATCCAGCTTGGCCGTCGCTTCCGGGCGCTTAAGCTATGGTTCGTCATCAGGGATTATGGGGTGGAGGGTATAAAGAAAATAATCCGCAAGCACATCCACCTGGCAGAATTGTTCCGGGATGAGCTGCAGCAGGATAAAAGGTTTGAGATTATGGCTCCGGTTTATTTCAGTCTGGTCTGCTTCCGGTTAAACGATGGCCGCTCGGAGGAACAACTTAATGCTCTTAACCAGAGATTACTGGAGGCCATTAACGACACCGGCCGGGTGTTTTTAACTCACACTACGCTCAACGGGAAATATACTCTGCGTCTGGTGGTCGGGCAGCGCACCACAGAAGAAAGGCACGTGCGTCAGGCCCTGGAAATAATTAAAAACAAGGCCGATGAACTTTTAAAGTCAGTATAACTATCTGGCTGGCCGGGCACTCCAGCGGTATTCTTTTTTAGGGTCAGGAATTCTGAGGTAATAACCCCAGCCGCCAGCACCCTGCAAAACTTTAATCAGAATTTTGTTCCAGCCGGCTTTAAGGTGTACTCTTATTTTATCCTGGTCGGGATAAGCACCACGGTAGGTAGGGTTGGTGTGCACCAGAGCGTCGTTTACCCACAGCTTTACGCCGTCATCACTGCCCAAAAGAAGCAGAACATCCCTTTCTTCGGGGGAGAAAAGGTAGGTCAGACCATAAGCCACCGCCTTTTCGTTGGGTTGGAGTAACTGGTTGAGGGGCACATAACCTGAAGGGCTGGCTTTTACCTGCTTCCAGGCCACGGCCTGGTTGTTTTTCCCGGGGTAACTTTTGTTAAGAGCGGTTTCCTGCTCGGGTGGGTAAGGAACGGAGAGATAACTCATTTCCGGTGCTTCAAAGGGTCCAATCAGGTACCAGTCAAGAGCAAAGTTTTGCTGGCTTGGTACTAAATTAATCCCCACCAGACCGAGGTTATAACCAGTTGACTTCGGGTCTTTGGCCAGGGCTTCCAGGAGCAGTTCTGTTTCTTCCGCGGAAAGCTCCAGGTTTTTGACGGTAATAGAATCAATCATCAGGTCAGGCGCATAACCGCTGATGGCTCCAAGGTTGATGAATTCTGGTGCGGCTGGCTGAAGCGGCGGAGTTTCCTGGCCTTTTTCTGGTTTTGTTTCTTTTTCTCCTTTATTTTCATTTTTGCTTTCATTCTGGGTGTTTTTGCTTTCATCCGCGGCTGTTTCCTTTTTTGGTTCTACGGGTTCAGGTTTTTTTTGAAGAATGGCCCAGTTTCCGGCTGCCGGACCCTTGAGAAAATAAATCTTCAGGTCGTAGGTATCTGCCCAGCCAGCTTTAACCTTTAACTTTAACTTTGTGCCGGGTGAGGCATTTTCTGTGTTAATCACCGGATACCTCTGGCCAGTCTGTTCGTAAAAAGGAGTGAGAAAGTGAGTTAATTGAGGGCCGGAAATTTTCAGGCTGTTTACCCGGTCAAAAAAGGTCGTCTCTTCTGGCTGGCCATTATCCAGTTTAATCCAGGCTGGCAATGAGAAATTATCTGTGGTTTCCAGAGCATAAGGCAAACGCTTTTCCACCGAAGGTAGAGGGGGGAATGGTTGGTGTGGCTCGGTTTGATACCAGTAAGCCACTGAACTGTAATAATCAGAACGGTCGTTGGCATGACCATGCTCTATGGTTACCCGTATAGATTTAGAAAAGGGAATAGGGTCAGGCAGGTGAAAACGGAAGACTGTAGCCTTGGCGCCCATCTGGAAATCTTCTTCCTGAAGTGGGCAGCCGTAATAAAGGTTCTGGCCTTCTCGCATGCCCCAGGCATCGGAAAAATAATCTTCACTACCGGTGCCGTGAAGAGAAGGAGTTTCTTCGCCGTCCACGTAAATCATATCATCGCCTTCACCCCACCAGCCCATGGCCTGCTGCAGGACACTCAGGTTGCAGCCAACGTAATGCCCCTTTCCCACAGCCTCAAGGATCAGGTAATTGCGGCCAGGTTCACAGGGCGTTTCCTGTCGGTACTGAGCATGAAAATAGGGAGCGTCGGGAGGCAGGTCGTCAAGCTCCCGGTAGTCAATGTGATAGTAAAACGAGCCTACCGGTCGGTTTCCTTCATTAGTTATCGTTATCCTGGCGGACCAGCGGAAGGGCATGTACCAGTAGCAGTTGAGAGCCCGGCCTTCGGATGAGCGAACTATGGGGATGGAAACCAGGTTTCGGTTCAGTCCGTGGCCCACAGCGAAAAAGTCGCCCAGCGGGGCTTCCACCGAAGGGGTGTCTTCGCCATCCCAGTAAATCCTGAGGATCAGCTTGCGGCCATAGAAAGGTTCAGCGGCTACAGTCATCCATATGTGATGAATAGCCGCCGGGCCTTTAATTTCAGCCAGAACCGCAGTTTGCCCGGGAGCGATGGTCAGAGCGTCACGGTTTCCGCCAGTGGGGTCAAAAGAAGAAATTCTCTTACTGCGGTAGTTTTGCCTTTCACCCAGGCTCTGGAGAAAGTTTTGGGCCTCAAGAAAAGTTAAGGTGGAGACAAGAAGAAATATAAGAATCAAAGGGGCGGAAGCTTTTTTAAAGTATCGTAAAAGACGGTTTTTCATAGTTAACCTCGTTTTATGGTGTTTGATTTTTTCATCTGGCTTTAACGGCAGAATTATAACTTTTTTTCAGGAAAGCTTCCATGCACTTTGCTCTACCGGGTGAGGGAAGGAAGGAAAAGAAAAAATTATTCTGTTTACAGAAAGTTGACAGGAAAGCGAGAAAAATAATTTTGGCTGGTACGGTAAGAGATTTTCCGGTTAATCAATTAATAACCTGGAGAAAGTAACAGCCTTCATCCGCCCCTCAGGGCCAGAATGTTTAGCTTTTTTGGGAAAAAATAGCTGGTTGTAAAATTAGCGGTCTGAATTTTTAGCCAGCTTCAAGTTTTTGATATATCCCTCCTCCAAGGAGATAAAAGAGGCAGTAAAGCTTTGAGGCAGAGAAACTCATTGCGCACTGACATGGTCTGAGGTTTAAAACCTCAGCGGTAAACGTAATAAAGCCACTTTTCGTACTTAGGGTTTTTTCCCTTAACGATGTCCAGGTAAGCTTCTCGTAGCTTTTTGGTCTGCGGTCCGGGTTGGCCATGGCCGATGAGATAATCTTGGCCCCGGTCAAAGCCTTCGGAACAATCAGTAACTTTGACAATCGGGGAAATCTCAGCCGCTGTTCCGCAGAAGAAAGCTTCATCGGCCTGGAAGAATTCTTCCTTGGTAATCGGACCCACCTGAGCTTTAAGCCCGAGATCCGGGGCGATTTCCAGAAGAGTGGTTCTGGTTATGCCTTCCAGCACAGATTCTTCCCGGTTGTTTGTTTTTAGAACTCCGTCTTTTATGATGCAGATGTTCTCTCCAGGCCCTTCGGCAATACGTCCTTCCAGGTTAAGGAAAATGGCTTCATCATAGCCGTGCTCCCGGGCTGTTATGCCGTTGATGGTGGATTGGACATAGACTCCACCTAGTTTGGCGGAAAGGTCTAGCTGGGAATTATGAATCCGGCGTTTGGGGACGATGCAGGCGGTACTGCCCCGCTCAGCTGCCTCACCTAGGTAGGCACCCCACTCCCAGGCCCCGATGATTAATTCCACCGGAGAAAATTTGGGTACCAGGCCGAGGTTGCCGTAAGAATAAAACATCAGCGGCCGGATGTAGGCACTTTCCAGCTCGTTTTCTCTGATGACCAGCTTGATAGCTTCCATCACTTCTTCTTTAGTAAAGGGCACGTTCATCTTGATAACCGAAGCTGAATGAAACAGCCGGTCTACGTGTTCTTTCAGGCGGAAAATAGCCGGGCCTTTATCAGTCGGGTAGGCTCTGATGCCTTCAAAGGTACAGGTGCCATAGTGCAGGGCATGCATCATCGGATGGAAAATGCCCTCAGACCAGTCGTATAGCTTTCCGTTGTACCAGTATTTTTTGGCTTTGGAAAAATGCGTGTTCAAAAACATAAAATACTCCTTTTCCCGAATGAAGTTTTTATAAAAAAATCCCCCTGCGCGGGCTTAAAAAATGGTTCGACCTTACATTCGCTGTTTTCTATTAGCACTGGTCAGTCCCTGAACTTTGAGAAATATTATTAACATAAAAAAGAAAAAAATCCAAGCAAAAAATGTTCAGGCTGGCTCATAGTAAACAAGGCCACCATGCCTCACTTCTTTTATTTTTTTAGAAGCTATCAGCTGCTGAACAAGGGGGTTTAAGTCATCTTTCGTCTGGCCGAGGGCATGCTGTAGGTCTTCCAGGCTTACTGGCCGGCGTCTGACCATTGACAAGATGGCCTGAGTCAGGTCTTCCGGTGCTTTTTCCTGGTCTTTTTTATGAAAGCTGGCGACCACTTCGGCCTGGGGGCCGAAGAACTCTCTGATGCGCTCAAGTTCTTCAGGCGTAAGCGGGCGAGCCCATTTTTCAGCCGGCGGTCTGACCACGGTGTTCAGATGGATACGGTCGGGTTTTATTTTTTCCGCCGCGGCTTTTAGTTTTTTGAGGTGGGCCGGAGAATCGTTCAGGCCCCTGACGAGCAGTATTTCCAGCCAGATTTGTCCTTTAAACTGCTTTCGGAATTTTACCAGCCCGTCTATTATTTTGGCGGCTTTCAGTGAGGGGTGTGGCCGGTTGATTTTTTTAAAGGTTTTCTGGTCAGCAGCATCCAGTGAAGGAACCACCACGTCGGCTGCTTCCAGTTCTTTGCGGACAGCTGGCCGGGTGAGCAAAGTGCTGTTGGTCAGTACGGCCACCGGTTTTCCGCTCATCTTCTTTATCTTTCTGATGAGCTGGCCGATGTAGCTGTTTAAAGTTGGCTCCCCGGAGCCAGAAAAGGTGATAAAATCCAGGCGGGGACCGGTTTTTAAAAATTCTTTTAATTCCTGAAGAATCTGTTTTTCAGAAAAATATTTTTTCCGGCGGATAGTGGTCTTTTTGGTTCGACCCAGCTGGCAGTAAACACAGCTCAGGCTGCAAGTTTTAAAAGGCAATAAATCAACGCCCAGAGAGTAGCCCAACCGGCGAGAAGGCACTGGTCCGTAAAGATGCGGGAAATTTTTTTCTGCCATTTTGTTTTTTTCTCCGCTTAAGTCCAGTCTCGGCCAAGAAAATAGATCGGGCTAAGATAATAAATTCAATTTTAGGTCAAATTTCAACGGCCTCAGCCAGGACATAATTTGTTCTTAAGCCCAGAATTCAGTATACCACAAATGCTTAGTCCAGAAGCTCTCGTTTTGCTCTTTATTAAATCGTTTAGAAAAAGTAGACTAAAGAGGTCAGATAAAAACCATGAGGAGTTAGACATGAAAAAATCTCTGCTGGCCCTTTTTTTCATCTTCTTTATGCTTCTCCTCTCGTCCCTGGCTCAGACCAGAGCAGAAGATGAAATCCTGAACCTTCTGGAAAAGCAAAAAGAAGCCTGGAACCGGGGAGATTTAAACGGGTACATGGCCTACTACTGGAATTCAGAGGACCTGACTTTTCAGTCTGGCGACCGCCGGGTGAAAGGCTGGAAGGCCCTTTATGATAGATACAGCCGGAGTTATACCAGGGATAAAATGGGACATCTCCAGTTCTCTGACCTGGAGATAAGGCTGCTTGGTGAGAGGCTGGCCCTGGTGCTGGGTCGCTGGCAGGTTGAGGTCCAGACGGAGAAGAAAGGCGGGGTGTTTACTCTGGTTTTAAAGAAGTTTCCAGAAGGCTGGCGCATCATCCACGACCATACTTCCTAAGCTGCAAAAGACATCCGGCTTAGACTTTATGCCTGCCTGAAGGTAAAGGCCTTATTTTTTGTTCTTGTAAACCTCCATAAACTTTTCCAAAGAGCGGTCGTAAGTTTTTTCTACATCATCAGGGAAAAAACAAGCCGGAAGTTCACGGTGACTCCAGTGGTAAGCAAGACATTCGCAGCAGATGCCTTTGCGCTCGCAGGGCTCCCAGGAGCAATTGCATCTTTTTAGGTTTTTCTCCACTCGGCACTCAGACATAAATTGACCTCCTGAAAAATCTACTCAGGCTGGCTTTATTTTAATTAAAAATAAAATGGAGGCAAGAAAACTTTTACTGGCTTACTTTTTTTAATTTTTTCGCCTGGCCCATTTATGAAACTGGAGCTGACGGCGGTAAAGGTATTTTGTGTTTCTGGCGGCCTGGTAGTTTAGCTCGTTGTCTATGTAAGTGTAGACGGTGGCCAGAGGCCTTTCCCTGATAATTTTGAGCAGGCTGGCCAGGTGGTCAGGGCAGTCTTTCCCTTCTCCTTGCTGCCAGGTTTTTATGGCCAGGTCAGCCTGGCCTTCTTCCCAGTAAGTGAGGCCCAGGGCATAAAGAGCCCGGGCCCGGGTTTTGCCACTTCTTTCGGTTAGCCTCTGGTAGATGGCCAGCTCTTTTTCCAGGTACTTTTTCTCTACTTCCTCAAGGGAGCTAAACTGAAGCCTTTTAAGCTCGGCCGTCAGCTCTTCGTACATTTTTTTCAGCACGTAAGCCTTGGAAAGCGAATAATGAACATGAGACAGGGGATATTTTTTCAGGCAAACTTCCTTAGCCTGGGTGTAAGCTTTTTCCAGGTTGTTGATTACCCTTCTTTCCAGGTCCAGCGAGGAAGCCAGGCAGAACATAAGCTCGTCCCTGACCGGCGAAGGTGGGTTACTGGCAATAAGCGCAGCCATCCTTTCAAAAATGGGCTTCTTGTAAAAAAATTCTTCCAGGCTGTCAAAAGCTTTGGTAAATTCGTCCTCAACGAGAAAAACACCATTCAGGTTAGAGTTGATAAAATTTCTGGTGAATTCAGCCAGGGCCGGGTCGTTCCAGCTGTATTTCTGAAGGTATTCTTTTTCAAACCGGGCGAACTGGATTTCTTCCGGCTCGTTCATAAGAGAGTCAAGCTTTTGGTTCCATTCTTCAGGTCTGAGGTCCAGCACCGGCCGGTTATCCTTCAGGAGGGTTTCCGGTTGTGGCCTCGGGATTTCTGCCTCTCCGTAGTAAATGACCTGAAATTCACCCTGGGGAAAAAGCTGCGGTGGCTGCGGCCTTTTTATCTCTTCTAAGGAAGTTTTCTCCAGGCCGATTTTCGGGAAACCCCGTACTATGGAAAAAAGATAAGCCCCGCGGGCCAGGATTTCCTCAAACCGGCAGCGGCGGTAATAATACTCAGCCGGCACTTCTGCATAATGGCCAGAGACGTTTAGCTTAATTATCTGCCCGGGACCGATTACCCGGGGAGTGTAGCGCAGAAGGTCAGCTTTCTGGAAAGCTTCAAGCTCCTGGCTGGTGTCTGCTTCCAGCACATAAAGTTCAACCTGGCCTTCCTGGCTGGCTGCTGGCTGGAGAAACACCCGGTCTCCAGTCTTTATCTGGAAATTTTTTTCTGAAGAAAAGAGAGTACTAGACGAGCTCAAATCACGAGAGCTGCTGACTTGGCCAGAATCCAGACTGGCAAAATAACCTTCCAGAAGTTTCTTAAAAATCTCAATCTTTTCCCGGTCAGACATGTTCTTTTGAAGCAACCTGAATTGCTCGGGTAGCTCGGGCAGTTTGTCTTCTTTCAAGGTGGAAACAGCCCGGGCAAGTTTTTCCTCATAGCCTTTTTCTCTGGTGAGCTCTTTAAGGGCTGTGGAGAACAAAGCCAGGTCATTTTCTGTTTCTCTGTCAGTTAACGGTGGAGGAGGAAGAGAAGGAAGCTGGATTACGGTTGTCAGAGAAAAGAAAAAAACAAGAACCAGGTGGAAAACGGCTGACAGCAGTATTGCTCCGCTGAAGCTGCGAAAGTCAATTTTAAACCGAGGGGGCTGGCTGTTTCCGTTTGCCGCAGGGGTAGAAGGCTCGGTTTCCTGATGTCCAGGGAAGAGTTCCAGGAAAGCCATCGCTCACCCCCGTCTTTCCCTAAAAATTTTAAAACATCATTTATTTAACTTCAAACAACCTGGTTGTTTATCTTCTTTTGCTTCTGACTTTGACCGGAGAAAAATTTTTTTCCTTATTATTTAAACGGTTTAAATTTGTCTAATGTTTAGGCAGCTTAAAACTTAGAGGATTCAAAAGAGGATAAGAGGATAAAAGGAAAAGGTTTTAAAGCAAACAAATGCGAATACTTGCCCGGAGAAAATTTTGCCCCGGCCCGGGTGCCAGGTGTCAAAGTTGCTGAGGTGGCCTTTTTAAGCTATCATTTAATTTAAACTAAAAAATTAAATTAAGGTGAGAAGGAAAATGGCAGGAAAGAAATCAAACGCCAGGCCTGAATATACAGAAAAGGAGGCCCGGGCAGGCCTGAAAGCCCGGTTGCCCGAGATTCAAACTTTCCCGAACCAGTTCCCGGATTATGAAATTACCATAGAAATTCCAGAATACACTTCAGTTTGCCCCAAAACCGGTCTGCCGGATTACGGGAAAATAACCATCTGGTACGTGCCGGACAAAAAAGTTATTGAGCTTAAATCCCTCAAGATGTACATCCTGGCTTACCGCAACCTGGGGATTTTTTATGAAAACGCCGTAAACCGCATCCTGGAGGATGTGGTCAAAGCCTGCCGGCCCAAAAAGGCCATGGTCCGGGGAGAATTTACCCCGCGCGGTGGTTTGAAATCCACAGTGGAAGCCCGCTACCCACGGAGTCAAGAACAAGAAAAGTAATACTACCCCAAAATTTTTCCGAGAGAAAAAATGAAGGACAGGAATGTATACCAGAATAATGACCATAACCATGAGATAAAGGCTGCTGCTCACCAGAATGGTCTGGTCCAGGGCTCAAGTTCTACTCGGGCCAATCTGGCAAAAGAGGCCCGGCCGGTAGAAGCGCCACCTTCCTTCGGCCTGACTGATTTGCTGATGGTCCTGACCACTATGATCTGGGGAGCCAATGTCACGGTTATTAAGGTCTCTTTTACCCAGATGCCACCCCATGCTTTCAACCTGGCCCGGTTTCTGGTAGCGGCCATGCTTTTTGCCGGCCTTATCTGGAGAAGCGGAGAAGGTTTTTCTGTCAGCCGGGAAGACTGGCCGCGGGTTATTTTCCTGGCCCTCGCGGGAATTACCCTTTACCAGGTTTTCTTCATCACCGGGTTAAGCAGAACTGCGGCTTCCCTGGTTTCCATGGCCAATGCCATGACCCCGATTTTTATTGCTTTGCTGAGTACAGCTTTTGGTTTTGAGCGCCTGCGCTGGACAGGCTGGCTGGGTATTGCTCTGTCTGTGGTCGGGTTCTACGGGATTGTTTTTGGCCGCCCCAACGGCTTTAGCCTGAAAGGAGGAGAAGTCGGCGGAGTTTTTCTCATTCTCCTGGCTGGCCTGATGTGGGCTTTTTATACCATTTTTGCCAGGCCGGTGCTTAAAAAGATGTCAGCCCTTAAGCTGGCCGGCCTGACCAACATCATAGGCACGATTTTTTACCTTCCCTTTGCCTTAAAAGAATTCAGCCGGGCTGATTTCTCAAAAGTTACTGCCTGGGGCTGGGCTGGTCTTTTGTATTCAGCTTCTCTGGCTCTGGTTTTTGGGTTTGTCATCTGGTACCGGTCGGTGGAAAAGGTTGGTGGAGCCCGGACCGGGGTTTACAGCAACCTGACTCCGGTGTTTGGCGTTCTGAGCGCCTGCCTTTTTCTTGGCGAAAAAATCACCTGGTTGCAGGTGCTCGGCGCCCTGGTTATTTTCTTCGGCGTTTACCTCACCAGAAATGGTCATCAGCTGTTTAAAAAGAAAGCCTGAGGCCCCGGCCTGCTGGTAACTCGGCATCTGTTTCTATTTTATGCCGTAAACTTTGTGCAGCTGGCAGGAAAGCCGGATGTTTGGTACTCTGGTCTTCACTGCTTCTAAGTATAACTTCCAGGCTTTCCGGTAGCTCCAGCTGGCAGCGGATTGCGGCTGTAAAATTAAGGGAATCTTTTCTGCAAATAGTTTTCTGATTTTTTTAACGGTGTTTAAATCAAGGTCTCTGGTAACCACCAGTTTAACTTCGCGGGCTATGGAACGCAGGTCGGGAGAAACTTGGTAAGCTGGTGGCTTGGGGGAGACCGTCAGCCAGTCCACTTTAAAATTCAATGGCCTGGTCCCGTTAGTTTCCAGTTGCAGGCAAAAACCGGCCTTCTTCAGTTCCCGGGCCAGAGGCCTTAAGTCCTGAAGAAGGGGCTCACCGCCGGTCAGCGCTACCCAGCGGGTGGGTAGAGCCTCAGAAATTCCTACTATTTTACTAAGAATTTCCGCGTTGCTCATCAACTGCCCGCCACTCCAGGCATACTTGGTGTCGCAGAATGAACATCTGAGGTTGCAGCCACTGAAGCGAACGAAGATAGTGGGCTCTCCCTGCCGGAGACCTTCTCCTTCAGCCGAGAAGAAAATTTCCTTAATCTTCAGTGTAGGTAGCGGCTGCATCTTCAGATTCCCAGACGGTGACAGCAGTAACCGGATAATGTTTTTTAAGCCGGTGGAAAATTTCCCGGGCCAGGTTCTCAGCCGAGGGGTTAAAATCAAAGATTTCGTTGAGCAGGGTGTGGTCGGGTAAAATTTCAGCCAGCTTTTTCTTTATCTCAGTGAAATCTATACCAATACCAGTGCGGTCCAGCTCCCTGACAGCAATTTCCACCTCCACCTGAAAGGTATGGCCGTGAAGCTTTTCACATTTTCCCTGGTATTCACGAAGATAATGGGCGGCGGAGAACTTGTCCCGGACTTTAAGTTTCCAGCTCATATTTTCCCCTCCTTTTTCAGGCGCAGAAGAAGATGGTCTTCCTGGCCCACTTCCTGCCAGGCTTTCTTTCTGAGCAGGCAGGCTGAACACCGGCCGCAGGGAATTTCCTGGCCGGCGTAGCAGGTAATTGAATAAGAGTAATCAACACCGATTGACAGGCCATACTCAATTATCTGAGATTTTTTCATCTGCAGAAATGGAGCCACCACTCTGAACTTTTTTCCTTTAAACTTTACACCCGTACCTTCGTTGATGGCTCTTTCCATGGCCCGGACGAAACTTCTGGTGGTGTCGGGATAATTGGGAGAGTCAATGATGTTAAAGCCACAGACCAGGTCCTGAAGCCCCAGGGTCTCAGCCAGGGCCGCGCTTAAAGAAAGAAAGATGCCGTTGCGAAAAGGCACGTAAGTTACGGGCAGGCCCTTTTTTATGTCCTTTTCCGTTTTGAATTCCGGGACCTCCAGCTTCCGGTCAGTCAGGGCTGAGCCTCCAACCTGACGCAGGTCAATCTTCAGAATCTTCGGGTTAAGGCCAAGTTTCTGGCAGATTTTTCTGGCCATCCGGACCTCTACCCGGTGCCGTTGCCCGTAATCAAAAATGACCGGGACTACTTTCTGGTATCTCAGCCGGGCCCAGTACAGGGCGGTGGTAGAGTCTATGCCCCCGGACAGAAGCACTACACAGCCTTCTTTTTTTACTTTATTAACTTTACCTGACTTTTTGTTCATGACTGCTTTCTCGGAGATTTTAAAACGGGCTTATATGACAGCCAGGTAAAATCATACATCAGCCGCCTTAATCTCTCAACTTTATCCCCCAGCCCGCCGTCAAAACCCGGTCAGGACTACAGGTCACGAGAAGTATCAAGGCTGAGGCCCATAAGTTTAGCCGGTATGAAAAGCAAGTAAATTCAGCTCTTTTTGGATAAATTTTTTCTCTGAACAGGATTTAAACTTCCAGGCTACCGCAATGGTTGACATGACCTGGGGTGGGTGCTAATGTATAAAAAATGTTTAAGATATGAATAGACCATGAACATTCTTGAAACATTAACCAACAGCGGAGAAGAGGTTCGCGGTCAGCGGCTGATTATCCGTGATGACCAGTATGAACTGTCTGAACTGCAGAGCATTCTGGAGCAGGCGGCCAGAAAAAAAGTCGCCGTCAACCTGATAGACAGCGGTCAGCTTGACCAGCCGCAGCTGGAATTACTGACTCAGTTTCCGTTTTCTTATTACACCTCTGACCGCACGAGAGAAGATTTTCTAAACCTGACGCTTCTTTCAGAGATCCTGGCCAAGAAAAAAAGGCCGGTTTATCTGTTATTAGAGAAAAACCTGAACCATAACCAGGAAATCTTCAACCATCTGGAATTTTTTACTTCCGTGTTTGTTTCTTCCAGAGAAAAAGCCGTGGACCTGGACTGGCTGGTCTCGCTTTCTCAGGTTATTTCGGCTTCTGGAACAAACCTCGTTTATTATCACCACCAGAATCTGGAAGAAAAATTAGCAGAAGTCAGTCAAAAATCAGTGTGGATACATATATCTAACAGGAATTTTTCGGAAGACCAGGAAATTATGCTATCAGACCTGTCTAAAGAGATTAAGAAAAGAAAAGGACAGCTGGTGGTCCATGTGGACCGGGCTATACCTGAACATTTTCTTGAGCTTCTCGACCGCAGCGGAGCTTTTTTGATTTTCAACCTGCCCCCGATGGAGACCGGTTCCAAACTTTATAAGCTGGAGAGAAGCTGGCGGAAAAAGCAACTTCCGGAAAGAGCTTACTATCTTTACCCGAGCATTATGGCCTGAGTTTATAAGTTTTTGTTCTTTGGAAGTTTCTGGCCGGGAATTGTTCCGCTGAGTGAAATTTTGAATATAATATATCTTCTTATTTTGCTTCTGGATGTTAAAAATGGAAGAAAAAGAAAAAAAAGGTTACGAAGAAAATAATAATCAGGCCTGGCAGGCTCTGCAAAAAGTCAAAGAAGCAGAAGAAAGAGCCAGACTCCTGGTAGAAGAAGCTCGCCAGAAAACTTTTCCGGAAATCATCAGGAAAGCTGGAGAAGAAGCAGAAGAGATAAAAAAGAAGATTCTCGGTGAAGCCCGCCAGCAGGCAGAAAAAACCAAGAAAGAAACCATAGCCCGGGCTGAGGCCGAGGCGGCTGAAATCAAGCGGCAAACAGAAGCCGAAAAGCAGGCCCTTTTAAAACGGGCCCAGGAAAATTTTGACGAAGCGGTCAGGAAAACCTCGGAAAAATTGCGTCAGAAGCTGAGTTCAAGGGAAGGCTGAAAATGGCCATTTCTCCGGTAAAACGGTTTGAAATCCTTTTGCCCCAGGAACAGCTGGATGGGTTTCTGTCTTACCTTCAGGAGCTCGGCGTAGCCCAGCTTGATTCCCTTCCCTATGAGGACTGGAAATTAATCTCGGCCGAAACAGATGTTTCTGAGTACGAAAGGTGGATAACGCGGCTTAACCACCTGCTCAACAATCTGCCAGAGACAGAGCCGAAAAAAGGGTTGGATAAGCTCCTGGCCCAAAAACCAAAATATTCTGCCAGCCTGAGGAAAGCCCTGCTGGATTTTAATTACCAGAAAGTAGTGGAGGATTACGAAGCGCTGGAAAACCGGAAGCGTGAGCTTCTGCAGGAGATAAAGCAGCTGGAGAAAGAAGAAGAGTTTCTCAGTCCTTTAACTGTCTTCACCATACCGCTTAAAGAATTGACCCGGCTGAAAACCTGTCAGGTGGAACTGGTGCAGGTGCTGCCGGCTGACCTCAAGAGAATTCTGGAAGAAGCTCGGCAGCTGGAAGTGGCAGTGGAGGTGATTGACCGGACTAAAAATTCCGTTCTGTTAATGATTATTTTCTACCAGACAGCCCGGCCCGAAGTGGAAAGGATTTTTTCTGACCTTAAAGCTAACTTCCTGGTTTTAAATGCCTACCTGAGCCGTGCTTCAGCCGGTGAAAAAATAGAAGATATTCTTAAAGACCTTCAGAGAAAAAAAGAAGAAAAGAAAAAGCTGGTCTTGCAGCTGGAGAAAGAGCTGGCCAGCTTTGCTGTGCACAGGCCAGCGCTGATGGCTGTCCATGATGTACTGCTTAACGAAAAAGAAAAGATGGCTGGTGCCAGCCTGGCTGGCCTGACGGAAAAAACCTGCCTGCTAACAGGCTGGGTTCCGGCTGCTGAGGCAGAGAGGTTTTCTGAAAAAGTACATAAATACTCGGAATTGGTGTTTTTAACCCTGCGCGACCCATCGCCAGAAGAACAGGAACAGGCTCCGGTCATACTGGAAAACCCAGAAGTTTTAAAACCATTTGAAATAATCACCAGTCTTTATGGGTTGCCCCAGCCACGCACCATAGACCCCACTGTTTATCTAGCACCTTTCTTTTTTGTCTTTGTTGGTCTGTGCGTGAGCGAAGGGGGTTACGGTTTTCTGGTGACGCTTTTAAGCCTTCTTTACCTCAAGCTGGCCAAACCCCAGGGTGGCACCCGAATGTTCATGCGCTTGATGCTTTACCTTGGCCTGTCCAACGTGGTCTTCGGAACGCTGGTCGGCGGCTGGTTCGGTTTTCCGATAAAACCGTTGCTCCTCATTGACCCGCTCAAGGACCCGATTCCGTTTATGATTTTATCCCTGATTCTTGGCTTCATTCAGGTGCTTCTTTCCACCTTTCTCAGTCTGGTCAAAGAATACCGGGAAGGGAACAAGGTGGGAGCCATTGCCGTCAAGGGCGGCTGGATAATTCTTTTGCCGTCGCTCCTCGGTTACCTGGCTCTTAAACAACCCTGGTTTGGGTACCTGGCTCTTCTGGGCGCGGCTGGTATTGTTCTTTTTACTTCCAACTCCAGAAACCCGGTGGCCAGAGTTTTCAGCGGTCTTTATGGACTTTATGGCATTTCCGGATATATGGCTGATATCCTTTCTTATTCCAGGATTCTGGCCCTGGGCCTGTCCACCGGCGTCATTGCCATGGTGGTCAATTCCATGGTCCAGATTGTCTGGAAAATTCCAGTCATCGGCTGGTTAATCGGAGTCCTGGGGTTTATCGGCGGACATCTTTTTAACCTGGCCATTAGCTTTTTGGGAGGTTTTGTCCATTCCATGAGGTTGCAGTTTGTGGAGTTTTTCACCCGTTTTTACCAGGCGGGTGGTCGGCCCTTTAAACCATTTAAATTAGAAAACAAATACGTGGAGTTTATCAGATGATAAATAAAAAGAACTGGACTCCAACAGGAGGTAGAAAATGACCTTAGGTTTGACCTTAGCTATTCTCGGAGCAGCCCTGGCCGTGTTTTTAGCTGGTATCGGTTCAGCCATCGGCGTTGGTCTGGCTGGACAGGCTGCTTCAGGCGTGATGAGCGAAGACCCGTCAAAGTTTGGTTCTATGCTGTTACTGGCGGCCCTCCCTGGGACTCAGGGCATCTACGGGTTTTTAAGCGGCTTCCTGGTCATCTTGAAACTGGGGCTTCTTGGAGCTCAGGCCGCCCAGCCCACTGTTCAGCAAGGACTTCAGATAATGTTCGCCTGTTTTCCGGTGGCTTTTGCTGGCCTGATTTCTGCCATTCACCAGGGCAAAGTCTGCGCTGCCGGCATTTACATGGTGGCCAAGCAGCCGAAAGAAATGACCAAACCCATGGTGCTGGGGGCTCTGGTGGAGACCTACGCGGTTTTAGGCTTGCTGGCTACGGTGTTGCTGCTTAATGGTATTAAGCTTTAACTCTATTCGTCAGGACCAGGAATTAAAATGAGTCTGGAAAAGATACTGGAAAAGATTGAACTGGAGGCGCAGGCTGAAGTGCAAAAAATTGTGGAAGAAGCCCGGCAGAAAGGCGAAGCCATAAAAAAAGAAGCTGAAGAAAAAGCCAGAGAGCAGGCTGCAGATATGATAAAGCAGGCCGAAGCTGAAGCCAAGTTGGAAGCCAGCAGAATCTTAACCGAGGCCCGACTCCAGCAAAGAATGGAACTGCTCAAAACCAGGCGGGAACTTATTGACCGGGTGCTTAAGGCTGCCCTGCAGAGAGAGGAGTTTAAAAAAGCTCAGTTGAAGAAAGAAATAGTTTCACGAGAAGGACTAAGGGAAGAAACCCTTCCGGCCGAACGTCTTCTTTCTGAGGTCGGCCCGGAAGTAGAAAATGACGTAGTGGAGTGGCTGAAGATTTAAAATGGCACGTCAGTATTCTCCTTTGGATTATGCCTTTGCCGTTGGCCGCATCAGGGCCCTGGAGAACTATCTTATTCCCGCAGCGATTTTTCGCGAGGCCGCTTCAGCGGAAACTACAGAAAGGGCGCTGGAGATTATTTCCGATGCTGGCAGGTATGGCGAAGAACTTCTTTCTGCTAACACTCCAGAAGCGCTGGACCGCGTTTTGAAAAAAGAAAGAATGGCCCTGGATTTCGCCTTGCAGGAACTTTTCTTAGAGAAGGAGCATTTTGCTGTTTACCGGGCGATGGATAACCTGCGTCAGGCTCCTGACCTGCTCTCCAGCCTGGAAAATCCCTTTGTCCGGGAATATTTGCAGAAGAGGATAGACCTGGCCAACCTGAAAATTTTCCTCCGCTGCCGTTATCTGGAGAAACCGGCTTCCTGTCTGGAAGAAAATTTTATTCCGGGCGGCAAGCTGGAGAAAAAAATTTTTCTGGAGCTCTGGGAAACACCCTTGGAAGATGTGGCCTCGGCGCTGAGGGCTTACTCCTACGCTGAAGTCTGGAAAGCGGGGGTGAGCTTTCTCCTGACCCAGGAAAGTTTTGTGGTCTTTGAGCGAGAAGCAGAAAACCTGCTGATGAATTATTTAAAAGGTGCCAAACAGATTACTTTCGGGCCTGAGCCACTTTTTGCTTACGGCCAGGCTAAAAAGCAGGAACTCAAGCTGGTGCGTCTGGTGTTAGTGGGGAAAATGCTGGCTGTGCCGGATAACATGGTCAAAGAAAGGATAACTCAGACCTATGTCTGATAAGAACATGGTGGCTATCATTGGTGACAGGAATTTATTCCTGCCACTTCAGGCTTTTGGCCTGATGGTCTTTTCGCCCACCACGGTGGAGGAAGCCAGGGAGATGCTGGCTCAGGTTGTGGACCAGAAGTATGCCCTCTGCCTCATTCAGGAAGACTGGATGGAAAAACTCAAAAGTGAGCTGACGGCCCTGAGTCAGAAATTTTCTCCGGTGTGGATGGGCTTTTCTGATTACCGGGAGATTTCTGAAGCCATGGCAAAATTCATGTCCGAGCTTTCCATCAAAGCCACAGGCTCGGATGCACTTTTCTCCAGAGGAAGGAAGAACCATGAGACAAGGTAAGATAATAAGAGTAGCTGGACCGCTGGTCGTGGCCGCCGAATGCCTCGGGGCCAAAATGTACGACATGGTCAAGGTGGGTAATCTCGGTCTGATTGGTGAAATCATTGAACTTAACAACGACCAGGCCTACATTCAGGTTTATGAAGATACCACCGGTGTTGGTCCGGGTGAACCGGTCGTGCTGACAGAGAAGCCTCTGTCGGTGGAACTCGGCCCCGGGCTTTTAGGTTCCATCTACGACGGGATTCAGAGGCCGCTGGACATTATCAGAGCCAAGCACGGCGACTTTGTTACCAGGGGAATTGAGGTCCCGGCCCTCAGCCGCGAAAAAAAGTGGAAATTTAATCCGCTGAAGAAAAAAGGCGAGCAAGTGGTGCCTGGAGACATAATCGGTTATGTCCAGGAAACTCCGCTTATCCAACACCGGATTATGGTACCTGTTGGCCTGGGGGGCGAAATCGTAGAGATTAAAGAAGGAGAATTCCTGGTCACGGAGGCGGTGTGCCGCGTTAAAAACAGTTCAGGTGAGGTAAAAGAAATCAACCTTTTCCAGGTCTGGCCCGTGCGCAAACAGAGGCCGGCCAAGGAAAGGTTAATGCCGCTTGAACCGCTGGTCACCGGTCAGCGCATCCTGGACACGCTTTTCCCGCTGGCCAAAGGCGGAACAGCCTGTGTGCCCGGTCCATTCGGCAGCGGCAAGACTGTGGTTCAGCATCAGCTGGCCAAATGGTCAGATGCTCAGATTATCGTTTACGTGGCCTGCGGTGAACGCGGTAATGAAGTGGCTGACCTTCTGCTGAGCTTTCCAGAGTTAAAAGACCCCAGCACCGGCCGTCCACTGCTGGAAAGAACGATCATCATTGCTAACACCTCCAACATGCCAGTGGCCGCCCGTGAAGCCTCCATTTATACTGGTATGACCATTGCTGAGTATTTTAGAGACATGGGTTATTCCGTTGCTCTGATGGCCGACTCTTCTTCCCGCTGGGCCGAGGCGCTGAGAGAAATCGGCGGCCGGATGGAAGAAATGCCTGGTGATGAAGGCTATCCAGCTTACCTGGCCAGCCGGCTGGCAGAATTTTACGAAAGAGCCGGCAAGGTGGTTTGCCTTGGTTCTGAACAGCGTGTGGGAGCTCTGAGTGTTATCGGTGCGGTCAGCCCGCCAGGTGGTGACCTGTCTGACCCGGTGGTCCAGGCCACTTTGAAAGTGGTTAAAGTTTTCTGGGCTCTTGATGACCGCCTGGCTAACATGCGCCACTTCCCGGCCATCAACTGGTTGCAGAGTTACTCACTTTACCGCGAATCACTAAAAAAATATTTTTCCGAAAAAGTGGCCGAGGACTTTGTGGAACTCAGCCAGGAAGCCATGAAGCTCCTGGAGCTTGAATCTGAACTTCAGGAGATAGCCAGGTTAATCGGCGTGGAATCCCTGTCTTTTAAAGAAAGGATGGTGCTGGAAACGGCCAGGTCTCTCAGAGAAGATTTTCTGCACCAGAACGCCTACCATCCGCAGGACACCTACACTTCTTTGAAGAAACAATACTTAATGCTCAGAACGATTCTTCATTTCCATCACCTGGCCAACCAGGCCCTGGATGAAGGCAAGGAATTTGCTCCAATCGTAGCTCTGCCAGTGAGAGAAAAAATTGCCAAGATGAAATACCTGCCGGAAGATGAAGAAGCCTTGCTGGCGGTGGAAAAAGAAGTAGAGGTTTCTTTCAAATCATTGTGAGAGGGTGAGGAACATGCACAAGGAATATTTAACCGTTTCCAACATCGTTGGACCTCTGGTCATTGTGGAGAAAATTGCTGAGGTCAAGTATAACGAGCTGGTGGAAATTGAAGATTCACAGGGCAACATCCGCCGGGGGACCGTGCTGGATGTTTCTACCAACCAGGCCGTGGTTCAGGTGTTTGAAGGCACGGTCGGGCTTGACATAGACAAATCTCGGGTGAGGTTCCTCGGCCGGTCGCAGGAACTGCCGGTTTCTGAAGAAATCATTGGCCGGGTGTTTGATGGTTCCGGAAAACCGCGGGACAACGGGCCTCAGATAATTGCCCGCAAGCGCCTGGACATTAACGGCAGCCCGATTAACCCGGACGCCCGCGATTATCCCTCTGAATTCATTCAGACCGGAATTTCTTCCATAGACGGCATGAACCCTCTGGTGCGTGGTCAGAAGCTGCCCATCTTTTCCGGAAGCGGTTTACCCCATCCAAGATTAGCCGCTCAGATTGCCCGTCAGGCCCGGGTTCTGGGAAAAGAAGAAAAATTTGCCGTGGTCTTTGGCGCCATGGGCATTACCTTTGAAGAAGCCAATTTCTTCATTGAAGATTTCCGCAACACCGGGGCTCTGGACCGGGCGGTACTGTTCCTGAACCTGGCCAACGAACCGGCCATTGAAAGAATTGCCACCCCGCGTCTGGCTCTGACCTGTGCTGAGTACCTGGCTTTTGACCTGGACATGCACGTGCTGGTCATCCTGGTGGACATGACTTTTTATGCGGAAGCTCTGCGGGAAATTTCTGCAGCCCGCAAAGAAATTCCTGGTCGCCGCGGTTATCCCGGCTATCTTTATACAGACTTGGCCACCATGTACGAAAGAGCCGGAAGAATAAAAGGTAAAAAAGGTTCCATTACCATGATCCCGATTCTGACCATGCCGGAAGATGATAAGACACATCCGATTCCAGACCTCACCGGTTACATCACTGAAGGTCAGATAATCCTCAGCCGGGAGCTTCACCGCAAAGGCATTTACCCGCCCATAGACGTGCTGCCTTCTCTTTCTCGTTTGAAGGATAAAGGCATAGGCGCTGGTAAAACCAGAGAAGACCATGCTGATGTTCTAAACCAGTTGTTTGCCTGCTACGCCCGCGGCAAAGAAGCCAGAGAGCTGGCCCTGATTCTGGGCGAGGCGGCTCTTTCTGACCTGGACCGGGTTTACCTCAAGTTTGCGGACCTGTTTGAAACAGAATTTGTCCGCCAGGGTGAGTTTGAAGCACGTTCCATTGAAGAAACGATTGACCTTGGCTGGAAGCTGCTGCGCCTGCTGCCCAAGAAAGAACTCAAGAGAGTGAGACCTGAATACCTGGAGAAATATTATTAAGCCAGTAAGTAAAAGTAAAAAGAGAAGAGGCAGAAGATGAAGATAAAAGTAAACCCGAACCGGATGGAACTTCTGCGCCTCAAGCGTCGGTTAACGCTGGCTGAGAGAGGACACAAACTGCTCAAGGATAAGCTGGAAGAATTGATGCGGCAATTCCTGGAAACGGCCAGAAGGATGAGCGTCCTGAACCAGGAAGTGGAAGCCGAGATGCAGATAATTACCCGGGCCCTGGCCGTGGTCCGAATGTCGCAGGCACTGGAAGAAATAGAAGAAGCTATTCCAACCGGACAGGTTTCTTTAAAACTCCACCGAGGACGTTTGCTGAATCTGACTGTGCCGGAGTTTGAACTGGAAAAAATGGAGCTTTCCAGCTATGACCTCCAGGCCACAGAAAGTGAGCTGGATGTGGCGGTAAAACATTTTCAGCAAGTCCTGCCTAAATTTCTGGAGTTTGCCAGCCTGTGGAAAAAACTGGAGCTTCTGTCCAACGAAATTGAAGTCACCAGAAGGCGGGTGAATGCGCTGGAATACATTTTGATTCCCAACTTGAAAGAAACCATCAGAGCTATTTCCGCGCGCCTGGAAGAGATTGAGCGTTCTTACCAGGTGCAGTTGATGAGAGTGAAGGAAATAGTCCGCCACCACTAATAGTGGTTTTCTAAAAAAAAAATACAAAAAAAAGTATAAATTTGGTAAAAAACTATTGACATCCAGAAAAAAAGCTGTATATATACAATTGAAAATGAAAAAAGAAATTAAACTGAAAGCAGCGATTTAAAAAAATTTTATGGGGGAATGACTATTCAAATTTCAAACCACGAAGAGAAATGAAAATGAAAATCGCATTGCTTTTCAGTTCTAAACAGGGCATGTCCAAGGCTCTGATTCGTTTTCCTCACGAAGAAAAAATGGAAGAAGGGGAAGAACCTCCACCTGATATGCTTGCTGAATGTGATAGCGATGAAACGATCATCGCCGTTCAGCAAGCGCTTCAGAAGTTTCACCAGGTGGTTTTGATAGAAGCCGACGAAGAAGCCTACCTGAAGCTCCAGCAGGAAAAACCGGATTTAGTTTTTAACATTGCGGAAAGACTTTACGGACCGAACCGCGAATCACACATCCCGACTTTCTGTGAAGTCCTGAACATTCCTTATACCGGTTCTGACCCGCTGACGCTGGGCATCTGTCTTGATAAATCCCGGGCCAAAGAAATTCTTTCTTACCACGGTGTACCCAACCCGCGTTTCTGGGTGGTGGAAGATGACAACAGCCTGCCGGCTGAAATAACTCTGCCGGCCATTGTCAAACCGCTTTATGAAGGTTCAAGCAAAGGCATAAAAAATAATTCCGTGGTCAGAAACCTGGCTGAACTGCGGCAGAAGGTGGCTGAAATTAAAAAGCTTTATGATGAGCCTTCCATCGTAGAAGAGTTCCTGAGCGGTCGGGAATTTACCGTGGGCGTGCTCGGTAATTATCCACAACTGGAAATATTGCCGGTAGTGGAGATTGACCACAGCCAGCTTCCGGCCGGAGCCAACCCCATCTACTCCTACGAAGCCAAGTGGGTCTGGGACCAGCCGGAAAAACCGCTGGAAATTTTCCGCTGCCCGGCCGAGCTTACTCAGGAGTTACAGAAGAAAATAGAGCAGGTGGTTACAGAAACCTGCCGGCTGCTGCGCATAAAAGACTGGGCCAGGATTGACCTGAGACTTGATGCCGCGGGTGAGCCTAACATCCTGGAAGTAAATCCTCTGCCTGGAATTCTGCCAAACCCTGAAGACAATTCCTGCTTGCCCAAGGCCGCCAGGGCTGCTGGTTATACCTACGAGCAGCTCATCAACCGGGTAGTTTACGAAGCCTGCAAGAGATATGGCCTGCCGCTGGACTTTGTCAGCCGGGATTATTTCAAGCCGAATTCACAATCTGAGCTCAGGGGGGCTTATGTCAGCTGACAGGCTTAAAGTCGGAGTGGCTTTCAACACCTACGAACCCTTCATTTACCGGAAAGACCGGGTTTCTGAGGATTCGGTGGCCAAGGTGGCAGAAGTGGTTTGCGAGACACTAAACCAGGCCGGGCTGGAGGCTACCCTCATTCCGCTGCAAAGAAGCATGTTTAACTTCCTGCGGCGCATCAAAGATTTAAACGTGGACGTAATTGTCAACCTGTGCGAGGGTTTTTTCGGCAAGCCCCAATGGGAGTCCAACGTGGCGGCGGTGATGGAAGTCCTGCATATTCCGTTCACCGGAAATGGTTCAAGGACGCTGGCTCTCTGCCAGGACAAGCACCAGGCCAAGGCCATTTTAAGTTCCTACAACCTGCCTGTGGCGCCCAGCCAGTTAATTACTTCCGCGGAAGAGATGGTTGACCTCAGGTTTCCGGTGATTGTCAAGCCAAACTCGGAAGATGCCAGCCTGGGTGTTCATCCGGAATCAGTGGTTTATGATGCCGAAGCCCTGTCGGTTCAGGTCAAAAGAATCATTGACACTTACAGCCAGCCAGCCATTGTAGAAGAATTCATTGACGGCCGGGAATTTAACGTGGCCATTCTGGACGACGGCGAGCCCAGAGCCCTGCCGGTCTCAGAAATTGATTTCTCCAGCATGCCTGAGGGTTATCCGAAAATTTGCAGCTACGAAGCTAAGTGGTATCCAGACCACATCCTGTATCAGACCACACCGCCAGTTTGCCCGGCCAGGATTGATGAAGAGTTGCGGGACAGACTGCAGGCTTTAGCCCTCAATGCTTTCAAGGTCATGGGCTGTCGGGACTACGCCAGAGTTGATTTTCGGATGAACGAAGCCGGGGAAATTTTTATTCTGGAGGTCAACCCCAACCCGGACATCAGTTTAGATGCTGGTTATGCCCGCGCTTTGAAAGCAGCCGGCATTGAATACGCAGACTTCTGGAAAATGATGATTGCCAATGCTTTGAGGAGAAAAGGACAGTATGCTGCGACCAATGGTAAAAGCTGACCGCCAGCCGGTGCTGGAGCTCATCCGGGCCACTGGCTTTTTTACACCGGATGAGGTCAAGGTGGCCGAAGAGCTAATTGACATCTATCTCCAACAACCCGACCAGCGGGACTACTTTATCGTGGTGGTGGAGAACGAGCAGGGGCGGGTGGCTGGCTACATGACTTACGGCCCGACTCCTTTAACTGAAGGGACCTGGGACCTGTACTGGATTGCGGTCTCGCCTGCAGACCAGGGCAAGGGCTATGGTCAGCAGCTGGTAAGGTGGCTGGAGGAAGAAGTAAGAAAAAGAAAAGGGCGGCTCATTATCATTGAAACTTCTTCGCAGCCGAAGTATGAACCAACCAGGAAATTTTACGAAAAGTTGGGATATGCCGAAGTAGCTCGTATCCCGGATTTTTATCGCCCGGGCGATGATCGGGTTATCTTCGGCAAATATTTCTCATAAAGGAGTGAGAAAAGGAGAACATGGAAGACTGGCAACTAATCTTACGCGACAGCCTGAGAACACCCGAAGAGATTGCGGCGCGATTTGGACTGGACCTGGAAGAAGTCAGGCGCATCAGCCGGGAATTCAAGATCCAGATTACTCCTTATTACGCCAGCTTGATCAAGAGAAAAGGGGACCCTCTCTACAAGCAGGTGGTGCCGGACGTGGCGGAACTGGCAGAAAATTCCGGGGAAGAAGACCCGCTGGAAGAAGACCTGGATTCACCGGTACCCAGCATTGTTCACCGTTATCCGGACCGGGTTCTGTTTCTGGTGTCTCATAGTTGTGCTTCTTACTGCCGATTCTGCACCAGGAAGAGAAAAGTTGGCGACCCGATGAAGATTCATCCCCGCTACATTGAAGACGGGATCAACTACATAAAAGAACACAAAGAAGTTCGTGACGTAATTATCTCAGGCGGCGACCCGCTCATCCTGAGCGATGAAAAGCTGGAAAACATCCTCAGCCAGCTAAGAGCCATTCCCCACGTAGAAATTCTGCGCCTTGGCAGCCGCGTGCCCTGCTTCCTGCCCCAGCGGATTACCGAAAAACTGGTCAACATGCTCAAAAAATACCATCCACTTTACATGAATGTGCATTTCAACCACCCGGATGAGATTACTCCGGAATCTTCTAGAGCCCTGAATATGCTGGCTGATGCGGGTATTCCTCTGGGTAACCAGACCGTTCTGCTGAAGGGCATAAACGACGATGTGCTGACCATGCGCAAGTTGATGCAGAAGTTACTGACGGTCAGAGTTCGGCCGTACTACATCTACCAGGCTGATTATGTGAAAGGTACGGACCATTTCCGAACGACTGTGGAAAAAGGGCTGGAAATCTACCAGGGGCTCAGGGGCTGGACCTCAGGTCTGGCGGTGCCCCAGTACGTCATTGATGCTCCTGGCGGTGGGGGAAAAATCCCCTTGATTCCTGAGTACGTCCAGTCTATAAGCGAAGAAAAAGTGGTCATGCGCAACTACGCGGGCGAGATTTATGTCTATCCTCAGGTTAAAACCCAGAAACGGAAAAGGCCGAGACCACAGCCACCCTGTCTGCAGACTGAAAGCCCGAGAGTTTAGTTCAGGACTTTTCTGAGGTAGTCACCCAGTCCCACACTCTGCACTAACGCCAGCGCTTCTTCGTTGCTCACTCCTTTTTTCTGGCGCAGGGCTTCCAGGATTCTGATGATGGAAAGAGCCACTTCGGCCGTTTGCCCGGCTGTTTCCTGCCGGTCTTTCAGGAAGGCCATAGAATCAAAAAGCACGGCGTTGGCTTCCCCGTAAGTTATAGGAGAACGCAACCCGTATTTTTTTATCCACTCCGGCCTTTTTAAAGTTTCGTTAACGTGGGACTGAATCAGATAAGTAGCCCGGCCGATGAGCTTCAGGTTGCTCGGGCTGACGTTGGTCATGGTGTTGCCCACCACCCGTCCGAGCCTGGCCATAACCGCGGTGGAATGGGCGTTGAGCACCATTTTAAGGCCAATGTTCTGCTTCAGACGAAACGGGTCCTGCTCGCTATCTATTTTAAGCCAGACCGTTTTTAGTCTGCCTGCCTGGGCCTCGGAGGCCAAGTTCTTCCTTATCTTAGTCTGTAGTTCAGGTATTTTTTTCTCCGGCAGGTCAGTAACGCAGACGGTAACCACGTAAGCCTTGCTGTCCAGGAAAAGTTTGACAAATCTGTTAAAAGGGGAGCCGCTGGCCAGCAGGTCGTTTTCTTCCGGACTCAGGCAGATGGCTACCCCCAGGTCATCAGGCTGGGGACCTCTCTTTTTTACGTTTTCCTCAGAAAAGGAAAAATCATAAAGTTCCTGTTGGTTGTCGCCAGCTTTTTTCAGGCTTTCCAGGGCAGCCTGTTTGAGGTAAGGGTCGTCAATTTTCTGCTCAAACTCCGGGCGGTAAAAACTTTCCCGCAACCCGCGGAAGGGCCGGCCGAGGAAACGCCGCCAGGCTTCAAATTTATCCCGGGCTGGTGTCCAGACCTGAATCCAGCAGCGTCGGCCAGGGACCTCCACTGTATCCAGCGGAAACAGCCGGAAGGTCGGGCTGCGCTCGGTGCTGTCAATGAAAACAGTAATCAGGGCCCGGTCCGCAAAGTAGGTGGAAAAATGATTGCTGGCGTAAGTACTGGCTTCCAGCTCGGTCCAGGGAGCAAGGTCCGGGACGATTTCCTTTATTTTATTCAAAAGCGGCCTGAAGTTTCTTAAATTCTCCACCACTTCATAAGGCCTGGTAAAACCCACCCTGGCCAGTTCTTTGGGCGTGAGCACCTCTTTTAAAAGCTCGTAAACAGCTTTTTGCAGGGCCACGCCCACCACGTATGTTTCTATGGTAGTAGCCTGCATGCGGGTTGAACCCGTGATGGCCATGGGCCCGGTGGTCAGGTTGATTTTGGTTATTCCCAGTTCATCAATGACTGTCCGGCTTCTTTCAAAAGGCCGGAGCCGGTCGTCCGGGTTGTTGTAAATAAAATAGAGTTTCTTCCGGCTTTTTTCCGGGGCGTAACCAGGGTCTGCTTTCCATTGTTCCAGGGCGGTGAGGATGGTGCCGATGACTGAAGAAGTCTCTCCGCCTTCCGTCACACAGATAACCAGGTCTCCCTTTTCCACTCCCCGGTCGTAGAGCTGGAGTCGTCCGATGAGCTGGAGGTCTTCAAAGCCTTCCAGAGAAGAGATGAGAGCCCGGTCTCCGCCGGTCATTTCTCCGATTAGTCTTTCTGTCAGATCAGGACCCAGAGCTTGAGTTATTTTTGGGCCAAGGTTTTTATCCTGAAGCAGGGTCCGCCAGAAAGGTCGCCAGAAAGTACTTTCCATCTGCTTGGCCAGGCGGCCGGTGGCTCCACAGCCGTAGACGTAGATTTTTTTTCCCTCCAGGATAGTTTTTTTGATTTCCGAAGCAAGTTGTTCGAGTAGTTGCGGGGAGGCGGCCAACTGGTCCAGTCGAGCAGCCACATCCTCGTCCACAGAAAAAAGCATATGCAGGCCAGCCTGGGTGTCGACCCGGACTCTCTCGCTCAGGTTCATGGTCCTGGGGTGCCTCTGCTCGGTCAAAAGAGTGTGAAGTTGAAACTGGGTTTTGTTCTGGACGTAATCTAGCGATTCTTCTGAGACCTGAAGCCCGAGAAGCTTCAGAAGGGTGGAGGAGGTGGAAGCCTGCTCCTGAGCCAAGAGCCAGGGCTTAATTCCTACTAAAATAATAGGAATTAGCAGGCCGGAAATTAAAAGCCGGCAGAAGCTTCCCCGGGAATTTATTTTTTGGGCCGGGTTTTTTTTAAACCGCTTCACTTTCTTTTCCCCTTCTGGTTTTCTTCCAGCGTGACGGGCGTGCCGTATTTATGAGTATCGTCCAGGATGTCGTTTTCCTGCCAGTCTTTAATCCAGCTGTCCACTAGAAACACTTGAAAACTGCCGTCGCGAGTGGAGCAGACCACGCGCTTCAGACCGGCGTTGATAATCATTTTTTTACAGATGAAGCAGGGGAAGGCATCAATCTGCTGGCCACTCTTGGGGTCTGAGCCGTAGATGAACATATCCCCACCCAGCAGGCTGACTCCGGCTCGGGCGGCGTTGATGATGGCATTCTGTTCGGCGTGCACCGAACGACACAGCTCGTAGCGCTGGCCGTGGGGTATGCCCAGCTTGTCCCGCAGGCAGAAGCCGTGTTCCAGGCTGTCTTTGGTTTTGCGCGGGGCGCCCACGTAGCCCGTGGAGATAATCTGGTCATCGCGCACGATGATGGCGCCGATAGAGCGACGGAAGCAGGTGCTTCTTTTGGAAACTTCCCGGGCAATGCCCAGGTAGTATTCATCTTTAGATATTCTTTTTGGGGCCTCCGCACCTGAACGTGGGGTGGGCTTGGTTTTTGCTCTTAAAGTGATTTTTTTCATCCGAGTTCCTCCAGTTTTTGCCAGAGTTCTTCCAGGCTGCTGTCGTTGATGATGAGCACATCTGCTGCCTGCAGGCAGGCTTCAAGCTGCTGGCCGGTTTCTCCGTTTCTTTTTTCTAGCTCTTCCTTGGCTATGAAATCAGCCAGCGAGCAGACCGATTCGTTTCGCCCCCTTCTCATAACCCGCCCAAAGCGGATTTCCACCGGGGCGTCCACCGCCACCAGAATAAAATCGCCCAGCTGGCGGAGGTAGTCAATTTCTCGCAAATTTCTTATGCTGTCTATCACCGTCGGCCGGTTGATTTTCAAAGCTGCTCTTCTGGCCAGCTCGGCCGGACCAAATTTTTCCCGCAGTTCATTACCGCAGGCAATCAGATTGTCCCGGCTGGCTTCCAGGCCCCGGCTTTTCAGCTCTTCTCTCAGGACGTCCGAAAGCGAGACGTAATCAAAGCCTTTTTTCTGAAGAAACCTGGCCACCTCACCTTTGCCCGCGCCGTTGGTACCTGTCAGACCGATGAGCCGGTGTTGGGATAGACCTTTTTTCAGGTTTGATTTTTTTACCAGAGCAGCACTCATAGAAAATAAATATATCTTAAAGATGGAAAAAATCCAGCAGAAGTTTTAACCAGCCAGGTTATCGGTCTTTTCGCTGGTTTCTTCTTGCTGGCGGCGACGCCTTTCTTTGTTTTTGCCCACCACAAAGGAAATGAGGATGCTAAAGCCATAAAGGGCAATCATGGGCACGGCCACAATGGTCTGGGTAATCATGTCTGGAGTGGGGGTGATAACGGCGGCGATGATAAAAGCAGCCAGCACGGCGTACTGAAAATTCTTGATCATCCAGCGCGAAGTTATCAGACCAATACGGGAGAGAAAGTAAACCAGGGTGGGCAGCTCAAAAACCAGAGCAATGCCCAGCAACACCTTAAGGGCAAAGCTAAAATACTGGTCCGCGGTGATAACCGGCTGGAAATCTTTTCCCAGGGTCAGGAAGAAACGGCAGGCCCAGGGAAAGACGAGGAAATAGCCAAACAGGGCCCCGGCCAGGAAGAAAAAGGTGGTAAAAAAGACAAAAGGAATGACGTGCTTTTTTTCTCGCTGGTAAAGTCCCGGCGAAATAAACATCCACAACTGGTAAAAAACAAAAGGGGAAGTAAAGAAAAGAGCGGCCAGGAACGAAACCTTAAGGTAAAGCATGAAAGGCGCGGTCAGGGTGGTGAAAGCCAGCTTGGTGCCTTCAGGCAGGTACTGGGTGACTGGTTTGGCCAGAATTTTATACAGGTCGCGGCTAAAAATCCAGGCCGGGATGACGGCTACGATTATGGCTATAAAAGAATAGAAAAGGCGCTGTCTTAAATCTTCCAGGTGTTCAAGGAAGGTCATTTCATCAGGAGACTTTCTGGCCTTCCTCTTTTTCATCGGCTTGCAAATCCTTTTTGATGGAATCTTGAACCTGAGTTAGGTCTTTTTTGATTCCGCTTAGGTCTTCCTGGACTTCTTTCTGCACTTCAGAAATATCGTTTCGGATATCAGCGGCGTTGATTTCCTCCTCCACTTTACTCCGCAGTTCATCAGAAGCTTTCTTAAACTCTCTGATGGCCTTGCCGAGGGATTTTCCCACCTCAGGCAGTTTTTTAGGGCCAAAAACGAGCAGAGCGATGATGAAGATAACGATTAGTTCTGGTAATCCAATACTTCCAAACATGGCAACTTCTAAACTATATCCTTATCAGAGGTTCAAGTCAAGTCAGGTTTTGCTTTACATTAAAATACCTGTCTGGTAAGATTTATTATTCAGGAGCTGTGAAAAATCAGGAAAATAATGACTACCAGAATTAAAAAAAGTTTAACTTTTCTCTTGCTTCTGGCCCTGCCCTTCCTGTTTTCTGCTTCTGTGGCCGTTGACCCCTGGGAAGAGGGCCTGGCCAAGGTCGTAAACCTGACCAACATTGTCAGGCAGAATTATTATGAAGAAAAAGACCCCCAGAAACTGACCTTTGCCGCCATCCGGGGCATGCTGGACACGTTGGACCCGCATTCCTACTTTCTGGACCCGGAAACTTCCCTGCGTTTTACTGAGGATTACACCGGGAAATACTACGGCCTGGGCATTCAGATTCAAAAGCAGGAAGACCGGCTCGTGGTTATTGCGCCCATAGAAGGAACTCCGGCCTGGCGTCTGGGCATTCAGCCCGGAGATGTCATCACTCACATCGACGGAGAAAGCACCAAGCCTTTAAGCAGCTTTGAAGCCATGCAGAAGCTGCGCGGAGAAAAAGGCACCAAGGTGACCATTACCATTCAAAGAGAAGGACTGGATAAACCCTTTGACCTGACCATCACCCGGGAAGAAATTCCGCTCAAAAGCGTGCCTTATGCTTTTATGCTGGATGAAGAAAAAAAGATTGGTTACATCTTTGTGCGTTCTTTTGGCCGGAATACCGTGGATGAGCTGGAAGAAGCCCTCAGTTCTCTGAGTGAGAAAGGCATGAAAAGCCTCATTCTGGACCTCCGGGGCAATCCGGGCGGCCCGGTTTTTCAGGCTGTGGACATGGCCGATGAGTTTCTGCCCAAGGGAGCACTCATTGTTTCCATGCGCGGTCGGAACCCGGCATATAACCGCGATTTTTATGCCACCAGGAACAACCAGTACGAAAACCTGCCGCTGGTGATCCTCATCAATCAAGGTACAGCCAGTGCTTCAGAAATCGTGGCCGGGGCCATCATGGATAACGACCGCGGCCTGATTGTGGGCGAGGATTCATGGGGCAAAGGGCTGGTGCAAACAGTTTTTCCCTTGGCGGCAGATATGGCTGTGGCTTTAACCACGGCCAAGTACCTGACTCCGAGCGGCCGGTTGATTCAGCGGGATTTCTCCCACCTGGAAGATTATTACCTGGCTAAGAGAGCACCTGACGAGAAAAGGGATGTAAAATACACGATTAAAGGAAGGAAGGTGCTCGGCCAGGGTGGTATAACGCCTGATTACGAAGTGAAGGATACCTATAAACCGATTACCGTGGAGCTGATTTTTAAGGGGACCTTCTTCAGCTACGGACGGAAATTCAGCCAGCACCAGACCAGGCTCTCTCAGCAGTATGTTTTCCCCGGGGAGTTGAAAGATAATCAGAGTTTACCCCCAGGCAAAAAGCTTTTTACTGAAAAGTTTGAAGTTACTCCTGAAGTGCTTGAGGACTACCTGGAATTTATAAAGGCGCAGAAGATAAACGTGGACATGGCCAAATTTAAAGAAGCCGAGTCGGAAATCAAAAACGAAATTAAAAGAGAAATTTTTTCCTCGGTTATCAGCCTGGAAGAGGGCGTAAAAATATTCCGTCAGAGCGACCCGGTGGTGCTCAAGGCCGTAGAAGTCATGCCGGAAGCAGCTTCTTTTCTGAACCAGAAATAAGGCAAGTATAAAAATACAGGAGCAAAAGATGAAACTGGCTCTGGCTTCTGATCATGCCGGTTATGAGTTGAAAAAACAGGTTATGGCTTACCTGCAATCAGCTGAAGTGGAATTTGTGGATTTCGGCTGTGGACCGGGAGAAAGTGTTGATTATGTTGATTACGGCGCTGAAGCTACCAGGCGGGTGGCCAGCGGTGAGTTTGACCGGGCCATTCTTTTTTGTGGCACGGGGATTGGCATGTCGGTGGTAGCCAACAAGTTTCCCGGGATAATTGCGGCTGTGTGCTGGGATGAATTCACGGCCACCGTCAGCCGCACTCACAACAACGCCAACGTTCTCTGCCTGGGCGGCCGGGTGCTCAAACCGGAGCTGGCCGTGGAGATGGTTCGTATTTGGCTGGAAAAAGAATTTGAGGGCGGCCGGCATGAGCGCCGCGTGGCCAAGATTCAGCAGATAGAAAAAGAAAATTTTAAGAAGTAAATCCTGACCAGGACATAAACTTGCTGACCGAAAAAGCGGTCAGGCAAAAAGCATAGATAAAAAGGAGTAGAAGAGAATGGGAAATCTGACCGAGAAGTTATTATTCTGGTGTGATAAAATTGAAAAAAATAACACTTGGAGACAGAAGGAATGCTTTAACCTCATTCCTTCAGAAAACACCCCTTCACTTCTGGTTAAGATGGCCGAGATTGCTGACCCCTCGGGCCGCTATGCCGAGCACCGGACGATGAAGGGGGAAGAAGTCTACTTTTATCAGGGCACGGATTTTATCCGCGAGGTAGAACTGGAAGCCAGAAAAGAACTGAGCAAGTACTTTGGTTGCCATGAGGTGGAGCTGCGGCCGATAAGCGGTCAGATGGCTAACGAAGTGGTTTTTAAAGGCCTGGTAAAGTTCGTTAACCGCAAAAGACAGCCCGGGCAGCCTTTTCGGCGTTTGCGGCTGGTGATGAACAATGACCTGAATAAAGGTGGGCACTTGAGCTCGCAGCCGATGGGGGCTCTGTTCAACCTGGTGGAGGAAGACCCGGCTACCGGCAAGGAAAATGTCATCAACATCCCGGTGCGCCAGGATAATCCTTATAAAGCCGACCTGGACAAACTGGCGGAACTGCTGAAGAAGTACCGGCCGGAGCTGGTTGTTTTTGGCAAAAGCATGTTTATCTACCGGGAACCGGTGCAGTTTGTTTATGACCTGGTTAAGGATTGGCCTGACCGGCCGGTCCTGATGTACGACATGGCCCATGTGCTGGGTCTTTACGGTGCCTTCCAGAAACCTTTTGAGGAAGGTGCGGACCTGGTCACCGGCAGCACACACAAGACTTTCTTCGGCACCCAGCGGGGTCTGGTGGCTGGAAACATCCCGGCCGACAGCCCGTTCAAACAGCTGTGGACTGACATTCAGGGCCGGGCTTTCCCGGGCTCAACTTCTAACCATCACCTCGGCACACTGCTGGGGCTTTTGCTGTCAGCTTACGAAATGAATGAATTTAAAGAAGAGTACCAGTCTCAGGTAATTAAAAACGCCCGAGCTTTTGCCCGTTATCTGCGAGAAGCTGGCATTCCGGTGGAAGGTGAAGAAGCGGACGGCTTTACTGAAACTCACCAGGTACTCATCCGGGTAAAAAAATTTGGTGTGGGACAGGAAATCGCCCGTCGCTTGGAAAACAACAACATCCTGACCAATTACCAGGCTCTGCCCGACGACACCACCTTCCTGGAATCATCCGGGGTCAGGATGGGTGTGCAGGAAATGACCCGTTTCGGGATGAAGGAAAAAGATTTTGAGACCCTGGCTGGGCTGATTGCTGAGGTGGTAATCAGAAACAGGAATGTAAAAGAAGAAGTAAAAAAATACCGGCAGAATTTCCTGGAAATGCACTACTGTCTGCCTGAAAAACAGGCCGTGGAAGTGGCTTCTCGGCTTCTGCTGAGCATTTTACCAGAAAAGGGCATCGGCCAGCTTCTGGCTGAGAAGCTGCTGGAAAGAGCGAGGAATTTAGTTTGATGATTAAAAGATAAATTTGGCGAGTGCCATAAGGAGTAAAGATGAAGGTTCTGGTCGTGGGTTCTGGAGGAAGGGAACATGCCCTGGCTTGGAAAATAAAACAGAGTCCTCACTGCGAGCAACTCTACTGCGCGCCTGGCAACGGAGGTATAGCCCAGATTGCCGAAATCGTGCCCATTGAGGACACCAACATCAAAGCCCTGGCTGATTTTGCCGAAGAAAAGAAGATTGACCTGACAGTCGTTGGACCTGAACTTCCCTTGGCTATGGGCATTGTGGATGAGTTTGAACAGCGCGGGCTTAGAATCTACGGGCCTAACAAAAAAGCGGCAGAAATTGAAAAAAGCAAGATTTTTGCCAAAGAATTCATGAGCCGTCATCGCATTCCTACCGGCAAGTTTAAGGTGGCTGACACCCCGGAGCAGGCCATAAAAATCCTGAACTCGGGCGAGTTTGAATTTCCGGTGGTCATCAAAGCGGATGGGCTGGCGGCCGGAAAGGGTGTCTCTATCTGTGCCAACATCAAAAGAGCAGAAGACACCATTACCGAAATGATGGTCAAGAAAAAATTTGGTCCGGCCGGTGAACGGGTGCTGATTGAAGAATTTCTGCGCGGACGCGAGCTGTCTTTTATCGTTTTTACCGATGGAGCCAGAGTGCAGCCACTGGTTACCACCATGGACCATAAAGCAGCTTATGATGGTGACCGGGGACCGAACACCGGGGGCATGGGAGCGATTTCTCCTTCTCCCTTTGTCAACGAAAAGCTCTTCAACCAGATTATGGAGGAGATTATTTTCCCCACAGTCACCAGGCTTTTAGAAGAGGGCCGGCGCTTCAAGGGGACGCTTTATGCTGGCTTGATGATTACTGACGATGGTCCAAAGGTCCTGGAGTACAACTGCCGCTTTGGCGACCCGGAAACACAGGCCCAGATGTTGCGCCTGGAGAGTGACCTGCTGGAAATCCTGATGTCCGTAGTGGATGAAGATCTGCTGCGGGAAGAAATAAAATGGAGCAACAAACCTTCTGGTTGTGTGGTCATTGCCTCGGGTGGTTATCCGCTGAAGTATGAAAAAGGCAAGCTCATTGCTGGTCTGGAGGAACTTGCGGCCGTGCCCGGCCTGGTGATTTTCCATGCCGGAACAAAGTTGGAAAACGGAAACTATTACACAAACGGCGGACGGGTGTTAAACGTCTGCGCCTCAGAACCAACTCTATCTGCCACCATGAGGAAGATTTATGACCACATCCAGAAAGTTTATTTTGAAGGTATGTTTTACAGAAAAGATATCGGAGCTATAAAGGAGCCAAAATGAGCGTAACCATTTTTCTTGGCAGCGATTCTGATTTTGAAATAATCAAGGAAGGTCTGGAACTCCTGAAAGAATTTGATGTCCCCTTTAACCTGGAAGTAACCTCAGCGCATCGCTCACCGGAAAGAACGGTCAGGTTGATTAAGGAAGCAGAAGCTCAGGGTACCAGGGTTTTTATCGCCGTGGCCGGCAAAGCTGCTCATCTGCCTGGAGTGGTCGCCGCGCACACCATCCTGCCGGTGATAGGAGTGCCGGTAGAAAGTCAGGCTCTGGCTGGTCTGGACGCTCTTCTTTCTATCGTGCAGATGCCCAAGGGTATTCCAGTGGCCACCGTCGCTCTGGGCAAAACCGGTGGAGCTAACGCCGCCCTTCTGGCTATTTCCATCCTGGCTGTTTCTGACGAGAAGCTGGCGGCCAGGCTGCAGACCTACCGCCGGAAAATGGCCGAAAAAGTGGAGGAAAGCTCAAGGAGGCTCAAAGAGAAATTATGACCTCGGTTTTCATCCATAACTTCGGCTGCCGCGTAAACCAGGCCGAAGCTTTTGACTGGGCAGATTCTCTTACCGAAGCTGGCTTTTCTGTGGTCAAGGATTGGCGCCAGGCCGAGCTGGTGGTGGTTAATTCCTGTGCTCTGACCTCCAGGGCGGAGGCCGATGTTCGCCAGTTTGTCCGTCGTCTGTCGAGAGAAGCACCCGGGGTGCGGGTGTTTTTGACTGGGTGTCTGGTAGAAAAAGGCCTTGAGGAATTAAAGAATTGGCCCAACATCATTTCCACCATTCCAAATTCAGAAAAGGACCGGCTGGCTGATGAAGTTATAAAATTACTGGGCGGGAAGACTGGGTCAAAAGTAGAGAGAAAATCCTACCGCTCTCGGGCTCTCATTAAAGTACAGGATGGCTGCGACAGCCGCTGTACTTTCTGCATTATTCCTTACCTTAGAGGACCAAGCCGGAGCTGGCCGGTAGAGAAAATTGTAGAAAAAGTGAAAAGGGCCGCTTCCCTCGGGTATGAAGAGCTGGTGCTGGCCGGGATTCATCTCTGTGCCTACGGGCAGGATTTGAACCCCAGAACCTCGCTGCTTGAACTTTTGAAAGAACTGGTAGCGCTTCCGGAAGTTCATCTGCTCCGGCTGAGCTCGCTTGACCCACGGCTTATGCCCGACGAGCTTCTGGAGTTCCTGGCGTCTGAGAAAAAAATCTGCCCGCATTTTCATCTTTCCCTGCAGCATGCTTCCCCTGAAGTGCTGAGAAAAATGGGCCGGAAAAGCAGTACGGAAGAATACCGTGCGCTTCTACAATTTTTAAGAGAAAAAAAGCCAGAAGCCAGCCTGGGAGCAGACATCATTGTCGGTTTTCCTGGAGAAGGAGAAGAGGATTATCAGTATCTTAAAGAGTTTCTTTCAGAATCGCCTCTTACTTATTTTCATGTTTTTCCTTTTTCTCCGCGGGAAGGAACGCCGGCTGCGGCCTGGCCCCCGGTGGAGGAAAAAATAAAGAAATTAAGGTCAGAAGAATTGAGAAAAATTTCCCGGGAAAAAAATTTCCGGTTTAAAAGCTCTTTTAGCGGCCAGGTTCTGCCGGCGGTGGTTATCAGAAAAGAAAAGGAGCAGGCTGAGCTTCTCACGGCCAATTATATCAAGGTTAAAGCGGCTGCTTTGCCTGAGCTCCGGCCCCGGCAGCTGGTGAGAGTGAAGATAACGAAAGTCACTTCTTATTCCGTTGAAGGTGTGGTGGCTTGATGCCCAGAATAAAAGTACTACCGGACTCGGTCGCCCAGAAGATTGCCGCAGGCGAGGTGGTGGAAAGACCGGTTTCTGTGGTCAAGGAACTGGTGGAAAATGCCCTTGATGCTCAGGCCACAGAGATAAGAGTGGAACTCCAGGAGGGTGGGAAAAAGCTTATCCGGGTTCAGGACAACGGCTCGGGCATGAGCCAGGAAGATGCCGTGCTGAGCTTTCACCGGCATGCTACCAGTAAGATTTCTTCCGAAGAGGACCTGGAAAGGATTTCTACTCTTGGCTTCAGGGGTGAGGCTCTGGCCAGCATCTCGGCGGTTTCCAGAGTGGTTTTGAAGACCTGTGATGGCCAAACAGAAAGGGGCTACCAGGTGGAGAGGGAAGGCGAAAAATTAATCAGGTTTTCAGAAATTGCTTTTCCCCGCGGTACGCTGGTGGAGGTGAGGGACCTGTTTTTTAACCTGCCGGCGCGGAAGAAATTCTTGCGGGCGGAAAGGTCGGAATTGAGCCTGATTGTTTCTTACCTTACTCAGGTAGCCCTGGCCTATCCTGAGGTTAAGTTTTATCTGGCCAACAATAACCGGGAAATAATTAACTGCCCGGCGGTTCTGTCTTTGCGGGACAGGGTTTACCAGCTTTTTGGTAAAAAGATGACCGAGGGGTTGATGGAAGTTGATTTTGAAGATGGGGCCTACCGGATTTATGGTTTGAGCTCAAGACCATTTGCCGGGCGCCTGGACCGGCAGCACCAGTTTTTCTTTGTCAACCGCCGGCCCATCAAGGACCGGATGTTAGCTGCAGCCCTGGCTCAGGCTTACCGGGGAATTCTGGAAAAGGACCGGAACCCGGAAGCTTTTATTTTTTTGCAGGTGCCTTATGACCAGGTGGACGTCAACGTGCATCCGGCTAAAGCCGAGGTTCGTTTCCGTGAGCCGCAGATAGTCTATCAGATTATCTTGAGAGGCGTAGAAATAGCTGCCAGACAGGAAAGTCTGATAAAACCCATTATGCTGGGGGAAGAGGAAGAAAAAGAGTTAGCAGAACAAACGGCCAGCGAGAGGGCTGGAGACACCGGTGTGGAAAGTGGCGCCCTGGCTTTTTCTTTTTCCGATTTCAAGGAATCTGAATCTGGCAAAATCAGGGAAGATGTCTCCGGAGAGAGTTTTAAAACCAGAGCAGAGTTTGAAATTATCGGGCAATACCTGAATGCTTACCTCGTGGTTACCAGAGAAGATGGCCTTTACATCATTGACCAGCACAATGCCCACGAAAGAGTTCTCTTTGAAAAATTTTCTGAGCTAGCCAGAAGCGGTCAGCGGGCAGCCAAGCAGATGCTTTTCCCGGCCGTCATAAATTTATCAGCCAGCCAGCGCCTGAATTACGAAGAACTCAGGGAAGAACTGGAGAGCTTTGGTTTCAGGCTGGAAGAGATGGGAGGTAACAGTCTGGCCCTGAAGGAATATCCGGCGGTGTTCAAGGAAGAAGAGGCCGAGCAGATTCTTCTTTCGGTTCTGGAGGAACAAAAGGGCGAGAAATTTAAAGACCGCCGGCTGAGGATGCTGGCCACCATGGCCTGCAAAGCCGCGGTAAAAGCCGGGCAGCGGCTGAGCGTCAGCGAGATGGAGTTTCTTGTCCGGGAGCTTTTCCAGACCACCAATCCCGGGCTCTGTCCTCATGGCCGACCCGTGGTCATAAAAATTGACCGCTCCAAGATTGAGAAGACTCTGGGGCGCCAGCCAGAGTAAGGCTGGTAAATTGACAATTTGCGGGTGTTTCTGTTAACATTTTAGTTCAAAACGGCAGGCCCTGGCCTGTTTCTTTGAGAGAGTTAGAAACCGGGGAGTGGCGCAGCCTGGTTAGCGCGCCTGCCTTGGGAGCAGGAGGTCGTCGGTTCAAATCCGATCTCCCCGATTTTAAAAACTTGAGTTAAGAACGCAGACGCGCCTGTAGCTCAGCAGGATAGAGCAGCTGCCTTCTAAGCAGCGGGTCGGGGGTTCGAATCCCTCCAGGCGCGCTTTTTTATGTCCCACCGTTGCTGCTTACGATTACAATAAGTCAGGTTGAACCGCTGGCAAAGATTTTAAGACTATTCGCCCGAGTTTTCTTTCCCTGGTTAAATTGAAGTAAGAATTAGGCCGGGCATTTTGCAGAAACAGATGCTGGCTTAGATGGGCTTCGGAACGGGCTTAGAGAAAAGGCTATCCTTGACTATGAAAGTTTGAGGTCGTATTTTTCACTTAAAATATCCAGGCAGGCAGCGACGGCTTCCGGGTCGTAACGTATTCCGCTGCCGTTTTTTATTTCAGCCGCCACTTCTAAGGGCGAATAGGCTGAGCGGTAAGGGCGGTGGGAAAGCATGGCTTCTACCACATCGGCTACTGCTAACACTCTGGACACGGGGTGAATCTTACCGTTTTTTAGACCCAGCGGATAACCGGAACCATCAATTCTTTCATGATGCTGAAAGACAATTTCAGCCACCGGCCAGGGGAATTCAATAGTCTTCAGGATTTCATAACCCACGCGAGGGTGTTCCTTTATCAGGAGAAACTCGCTGGGGGTAAGGCGTCCAGGCTTATTCAGAATTTCCGCCGGCACAGAAATTTTACCCAGGTCGTGGACCAGGGCGGCCATTCTAACTTCATCAATTTTTTCGGTAGGCCAGGAGAGTCTGGTGGCAATGGACCTGGCCAGGTCGGAAACCCGGCGCTGATGACCGGCGGTGTATGGGTCTCTGGATTCTACAGTCAGAGTAATAGCCTGAATGGTGGCCATCATGGTCTTTCTGAGCTTTTCCAGGGTCTGGCTCAACTCCAGCTCAGCGTTCTTTCTTGAAGTTATGTCGCGGATGATTACCAGGAGCTGCCCCGGGATTTCTTTCAGGGGAGAAGAGGAGGCTTCCACGTAAAGAACTTCACCTTTTTTATTGATCAGCCTGAATTCTACCGAACTGGAAAGCAAAGGCCAGAAGAAATGGTTGGTGTTTTTATTTTTCGGGCGAAAGAGGTGCTGGTCGTCGGGATGGACGAGCTGGAGGAAATTAAAACCTGATGACATAACTTCTCTGGTAGTGTAACCGGTGAGTTTTTCAAAGGCGGGGTTGACAAATTCAAACCCTTCAGGAGAAGCAACCAGAATGCATTCATTGATGCCCGCGATTATGGCCTGAACAATGTCGTTTCTGTTTTTCTTTATGTCTTCTGCGGTCATCTTATTTCCTTAGTCCACCGCTTCCACAGGTTTAGTCGGGCAGACGAGGTAAAAATTGAAAAAATTGGAAAAAAAAATCTTTTCTTGAAATTTTTTGCGTTTTGTTTTATGTAGATTAATATAAAAGCGGAAGGGCACGTGTTGGAATGACAGTAGCTGAAAAGAACGGTAGAAAGGAGAGGGTGATTTTTGTTTATCAGTAGAGGTGAGCCAAAAAATGTTATTTTCACCCTCGTATTAGTCTTGTTCGGGTATTGACCGGGAATGGGGTAAAGTTCAAAATAGTGGCGTTTGATGAGGGCAAAAAATTTTTTGACAAAAATTGTCTTTAGTGGTAGAAAGGTTATAAATCATGGCTTCTAAACTGGGCGAAATTCTTCTCAGAGAAAAGATAATAAATTCTGAACAGCTGCAGCAGGCTTTAGACTATTCAAAAAAGAACAACCTGCCTATAAGCTCCTCTCTGGTAGCGCTGGGTTTTGTGACGGAAGAAGAAATTGCCCAGGCCCTGAGCCGGCAGCTCGGTTATCCGTACATTGACCTTGACCAGTTTGAAGTTTATCCAGAAGTGATCAGCCTGATTTCTGCGGACGTGGCCAAAAAATACATGGTCATGCCCATCCACAAAATCAAATCCTTCCTGACCCTGGCCATGGTTGACCCCACAGATTTTGAGGTGATAGAGGATATTCGCTTTAGAACAGGCCTGAGCATCCAACCGGTCATCGCCACCGAAAGCGGTGTGATTAATGCCATAAACAAGTATTACGGGGTCAGTGATGCTTTAAAAGTAAAGAAGCTCATAGAAGATATTGAGCTGGCTGATGAGGGCCGGGTTAACGTGGTGGAAGAGCAGGAGTTAGCAGAAGATTATGATCTTACGGAAATTGAGCAGGCCAGCAACGAAGCGCCCATCATCACCCTGGTAAACCAGACCTTCATTGACGCCATAAAAAAGGGCGCGAGCGACGTCCATTTTGAACCTTATGAACAGCAGTTCAGAATACGCTACCGGATTGACGGCGACCTCTACGAAGTGGCCGACCTGCCGTTAAAGTTCAAAAATCCGGTGCTTTCCAGGGTTAAGATTCTGGCTAACATGGATATTGCCGAAAAGCGCTTACCCCAGGACGGCCGAATCAAGCTGAGGGTCAAGCTGGATAACGGCAAGAAGAAAGAAGTGGACATGCGTGTTTCCTCCCTTCCAACCATGTTCGGCGAAAAGATCGTGGCCCGTATCCTGGACAAAGAAATGCTCAAACTGGACCTGACCCAGCTGGGGTTTGAACCAGAGTCGCTGGAAATTTTCCAGGAAGCTATCCACCGACCATGGGGCATTATCCTGGTTACCGGTCCTACGGGAAGCGGTAAAACCAACACCCTCTATTCAGCCATTTCCACCCTGAACACGCCAGATGTGAACATTATGACCGCGGAAGACCCGGTAGAATTTTACATCCCTGGTATCAACCAAGTTCAGATAAAAGAAGAAATAGGCTTAACCTTTGCCGCCGCTCTGCGTTCTTTCCTGCGGCAGGACCCGGATATCATGCTGGTCGGTGAAATTCGTGACTTTGACACCATTGACATAGCCATCAAAGCGGCCTTAACTGGTCACCTGGTTTTCTCCACTGTACACACCAACGATGCACCGAGCACCATCAGCCGTTTGATTAACATGAACGTTGAGCCCTTCCTGATCGCTGACTCAGTGGTGCTGATCGTAGCTCAAAGACTGGTCAGAAGGCTTTGTACCAAATGTCGTGAACCTCATGAACTGCCGCGCCGGGCTTTGCTGGACATGGGTTTTAGAGAAGATGAAGTGGATGACCTGCACATTTTTAAAGCCAAAGGTTGCGAAGCCTGTAACAATACTGGGTATAAGGGACGTATTGCCCTTTTTGAAGTAATGAAAATAACCGATGAAATAAAAGAAATGATCCTCAACCGGGCTACCACCCGCGAGATTAAGAAGAAAGCCATTGAGAACGGCATGATTACATTGCGCCGCAGTGGCCTGATCAAGATTAAAAACGGCATTACTTCGGTTGAGGAAGTTTTGAGAGAAACCGTGAGAGATTGGGAATAGGAGGCATAAATGGCAAAACCGCTTGTGGAACTTTTAAAGATTGCGGTGGAAGAGGACGCCAGCGACCTGCACATCACTGCTTACGTCCCACCTCGCATCCGGGTGCATGGTCGTCTTAAAAATATAGACCATCCGCCCCTGACTCCGGCTGAAACTCAGGAGCTAATCTACAGTATCCTCAACGATAAGCAGAAAAAAGTTTTTGAAGAAAAGATGGAACTGGACCTGTCTTTTGGCCTGAAGGACCTGGGACGGTTCCGGGTGAATGTTTTCCGTCAGAAAGGTTCGGTGGCGGCCGCCTTCCGTCGTTTCTTACCGCAGATGTGGAGTTTTGCTCAGCTGGGTATTCCGCAGCGGGTGGCCCAGCTCTGCTACCTGCCGCGAGGTCTCATCCTGGTTACCGGTCCGACCGGCTGCGGAAAGTCCACGACCATTGCCTGTATGCTGGACCATATCAACCACGAGCGGGACGTGCACATTGTGACTGTGGAAGACCCCATTGAATATTATTTCACCCCGAAAAAAGCCATCATCAACCAGCGCGAACTTTTTACCGATACTCTGTCTTACGCCAATGCTCTGAGGTCTGTGCTTCGTGAAGACCCGGACGTGGTTTTTGTCGGTGAAATGCGCGACCTGGAGACAGTGGAAGCAACCTTGCGGGTGGCCGAGACCGGGCATTTAACTTTTTCTACCCTGCATACCAATTCGGCTTGCGAATCAATTTCCCGTATCATTGACATATTCCCGAGCCAGTACCAGGCGCAGGTGAGAGTTACCCTCTCCATGATTCTGGAAGCGGTCTTGACCCAGGCTCTTCTTCCCCGAGCTGACGGCAAGGGCCGGGTCTTAGCCATGGAAATTCTCATTCCTAACCCGGCCATCAGAAACCTTATCCGCGAGAACAAGATTCACCAGATCTACTCAGCCATGCAGATGGGCCAAGAAAAGTTCGGTATGCAGACCATGAACCAGAGCCTGGCCAGTCTGTACTTCCGCCGCTTGATTACCTTGGACACGGCCATGTCCGTGACTTCCAACCCGGAAGAATTGGTAGACATAATTCAGCGGCATGAAGGGACTTTGGGCAAGAAAGGCGCCGGGTCATACACGGAGAAATGAGGTATCCGGTGCTAAGGCACTTTGAGATATAAGGCTATGTAAGGAGAGAAAAAATGCCGGTTTATATCTGGAAGGGCAAAAATCGTTATGGCGATGTCGTCGGCGGAGAACGGGTGGCGGAATCAATTGAGGAATTGACCAGAGCTCTACAGCGCGACCAGATTGCCATTATCAGCGTAAAGCCCAAAAGGGCCATGCCGTCCATTCCGTTTCTGAAGCGGGAAAAGGTCGGGCTTAAAGAGCTGGCTATTTTCAGCCGTCAGCTTTCTGTTTTGATAGATGCTGAACTGCCCTTGATTCAAAGCCTGGGGCTTCTGGCTGAGCAGCAGAAAAACAAGTACTTCAGCCGGGTAATTACAGAGATTAAGGAAGACGTGGAAGCTGGCTCCGCCTTCAACCAGGCGCTGCGCAAACATCCCAAGGTGTTTGACGACTTGTATTGCAACCTGGTGGCTTCGGGTGAACAGAGCGGTTCACTGGACGTCATGCTGCGGCGGCTGGCTGAATACCAGGAAAACATGATTAAGTTACGGGCCAAGGTCAGGCAGGCCATGATTTACCCCTCGGCTATTATTACCTTTGCTATTCTGGTAGCTATTTTCATGTTGTGGAAGGTAATTCCAGTTTTTGGCGGCATCTACCAGGAATTGGGGGCACAACTTCCGGCTATCACGGCTTTTGTTCTGGCTTTAAGCCGCTTTGTGCAGAGGTTTATCATTTTCATTTTTCTTGGTCTGGTGGGTCTGGTCTTCTTTTTCAACCGCTGGAGAAAGACTCCGGTCGGGCGAGAAAGCGTGGACCGCACCATGCTTAAAATCCCCATCATGGGTAACCTGATGAAAAAAATTGCCCTGTCGCGTTTTACCCGAACTTTGAGCACCCTGATATCCGGTGGTGTTCCCATGCTGGAAAGCTTGCGCATTGCTTCTACTACTACAGGCAATGTGGTCATTGAACGGCAGATTATGAACGCCAGGCAGATGGTAGCTGAAGGTAAAAGCTTGAATGATGCCCTGAAGGAAGCCGGTCAGGGGCAATTTCCGACCATGATGGTGCAGATGGTTAACGTCGGCGAATCAACCGGAACGCTTGATGAAATGCTGAGCAAGCTGGCCTCTTTCTTTGATGATGAAGTGGATAACGCCGTGAGCGCGTTACTTTCTGCGCTTGAACCCCTGGTCCTGATTTTTGTCGGCGGCATAGTCGGCGGTCTGGTTATTTCCATGTACTTGCCTCTGTTTAACCTGATTCAGAAGTTCTAAGAAAAGGAAGGTGTCAGGGTTAGAAATATTCAGCTGATATGAGGTGGCGGCGAAGAACGGAATTAGATGAGGCGCGGCGGTAGAAGGTTTGAAAGATAAAACTCAGTTTTTAAAACAGAAAAATTAAATAATAAGAATAAAAACAGAAAAGGAAGGAAACAAAAAGGAAAAGCCCTCTAATTCCTTCATTTTTCTTATGAAGCCGGCAAGAAAGCAAGGTGGCAAAAAGGTTTAGAAGAGATGAGCTGAGGCGGAAGGGCAGAAGTTAAGAAGAGGCGAACTCAGAGAAAAAATCAGGATGAGGGAAGGATTTTTTGGAAGTAAGAAATAGGCAGCAAGAGAAAGAAGAAGCAAGCGCCAGATGAGTTTATGAAATAAAATGAAAGATAACATCAGCAGAAAGGATATCCTGCGTTACATAGTCTTCAGGCTCATCATTATCACTTCCATTTTTATTGCTACAATTATTATTAATTATTCCACGGGGGCGGATTTTCCGTTGGTTTTTCTCCTGGCCATTGCCGCTTTCTATGTCCTTTCGCTCATCTATTTTTTGCTCTATCTCTGGGGGAAAAATCTTCTGGCCCAGGCTTATTTTCAGTTGATTGTGGACCTGCTGTTAATAACGCTTATGGTCTACATCTCGGGCGGGACAACAACTTCTACCTATTTCCTGTACATTTTTGCCATCATCGCCGCCAGCCTGGTCATCTCGGAAAAGGCCGCTTACTTGGCCGCGGCCCTGGCGGCCGTGCTTTTTGGCTTTCTGGTGGATGGGACTTATTTTGGGCTGATTCCTTATTTTAATCCTCAGCACGCCAGCCGGCAGGATTTTGGTTCAGTGCTGTTCAACCTGATGCTGGCCTGGGCGGTTTTCTTTGCCGTGGCTTTTTTTATGAGTTATCTGTCCAAGAATTTGCGCCGGGCCCGGCAGGAGCTGGAAAAGGCCCAGAAGGAAATTATCCTGCGGGAAAGGCTGGCGGAAGCCGGTCGGGTTTCGGCTTCTCTGGCCCACGAAATTCGCAATCCGCTGGCGGCTATTTCCGGGGCTGTTCAGGTGTTGCGGCAAGAAGCACAGCAGGACCCGGAAAAAGCCCGCTTGATGGAGGTGATTGTCCGGGAATCAAACCGCGTCTCGCAGCTTCTGGAACAGTTCCTGGATTTTGCCAGTCCCACCAAAAAAGTTTTTAGTGAAGTGGATCTGGGGCAGTTGCTCAACGAAACTTTGGAGATGCTCCGTTCGGCGGGCGACCTGGACAGCGAAAAAATCAAGGTAGAAGGAAATTTCCCGATGCGGCGGGTAACTTATTACGGAAACCCCAACCACTTCAAACAGATTTTCTGGAACTTAATCAAGAATGCCATTAAGGCCATGCCTGATGGAGGAAAGCTTACCCTGAATTTCTTCAATTCTCGCCGCGAGGGGCTGAAGATTGTGGTTAAGGACACGGGCGTTGGCCTGACCGAAACAGATAAGGAAAACCTGTTTGTGCCTTTTTATTCCGGGTTTGGTGAAGGCCGCGGGCTGGGGCTGGCCACAGTAAAAAAACTGGTTGAAGATTACGAGGGTTCCATTCAGGTTAATTCCGAAAAATGGCAGGGTACGGAGATTATCATCACCCTGCCTTTACAGCCGGCCAAGAAATGAAAAGGAGATGGAGAGCGAAGAAAAAGGGTTAAATTTGGAAGCTTGAATAAAATAGAGCGCAAAGAAGGGCAGTATAAATGGCAGGGCAGATGTTATCATTAATATAAAGGAAATAAGTTAAAGGAAAAGGAAGTTCATCATGGATACCTTGTTAATCATTGATGATGAAAAAAGCTTACTGGAAGTCCTGGAGGTAGTATTTAAGAAGGAAGGATACGAGGTTAAAACCGCAACCTCAGGCGGCGAGGCGCTGGAAATCCTGAATGGTAACAGCGTTGACCTGGTCATCACCGATATCCGCATGCCGCACATAAGCGGCATGGAGATATTGCGCTATGTCAAGGAGAATAAACCGGAAGTGCCGGTCATAGTTATTACGGCCTACGGCAGCATCTCGCAGGCCGTAGAAGCCCTGAAGGCGGGTGCCCTGGATTACATCGTCAAGCCTTTTGACGTAGAGGAGCTAAAAATCCTGGTAGCGCGGGGGCTGGAGCGCAAGCACCTGGAGATGGAAAACATCCTGCTTAAGAAGGACCTCAAGGAGAAGTTCCGGTTTGAGGATATGATCGGCAAAAGCCGGGTGATGCAGGAAATCTACCTGCTGATTGAAAAAGTGGCCGGGACCGACTCCACGGTTTTGATCACCGGGGAAAGCGGCACAGGCAAGGAGCTGGCCGCCCGGGCTATTCATAATTTAAGCCGGAGAAAAGATAAGCCCTTTGTGACCATAAATTGTGCGGCTCTGCCGGAGAACCTGCTGGAAAGCGAGCTTTTTGGCCATACCAAGGGAGCCTTTACCGGTGCTGTGGCGGAGAAGAAGGGCATGTTTGAGGTGGCCAACAAGGGCACGCTTTTTCTGGATGAGATAGGCGAAATGTCTCCCTGGCTCCAGGTAAAGTTGTTGCGGGCTCTTCAGGAAAAGAAAATAAGAAGAGTGGGCGGGACAGAAGAAATCCCGGTGGATGTGCGGGTCATTGCCGCCACCAACCAGGATTTGAAAAAGAGGATTGAGGAAGGGAAGTTCCGCGAAGACCTGTTTTACCGGCTGAACGTTATTTCTTTTGAGATGCCGCCGCTCAGGAAAAGGGTAGAAGACATACCGCTTCTGGTGCAGCATTTCTTGCAGAAATACTGTCAGCAGATGGGGAAGAAAATGAAGAGGCTGGCGCCGGAAGTGGTGGGAATTTTTGAAGCCTATCCCTGGCCCGGGAACATCAGAGAGCTGGAAAACGTGATTGAACGCATTGTGGCCATTGAGGACCGGGAAACCATCACTACCGCCTGCCTGCCACCAGAAATGTTGGGGATAGTGAAAAAGGAGGAATACCGGATTGAGCTTGTGCCGGGCTTTAATTTAAACGACCACCTGGATGAGATAGCCAAGAAGTACATCCTGAAGGCGCTGGAGAAAAGCGGTGGCCGGATGAAAAAGGCTGCCCCCATGCTAGGCGTGAGCTACCGCACCCTCCGTTACCTGATTGAAAAATATGGCCTTAAATCAAAGATTAAAGAAGAGGAGTTTGGGGCCGAGGAAGAAGTGGGAAGCGAAAGAAGATGAAAGAAGAAGAAAGAGGGAGATGGCTGGAAATGGGTAGAGCGGGGTGGCAAAAATTGACAAGAGGCGGTGACAAGGATTGTCATTTTGGAGATGGGGCGGGCGCGACCTATAGAGTTAAATTATTTATTATCAATAACTTATAAATTTGATTAGGTTTGGCACGTTGTTTGCATTATAATTGGCGTGTGAAAAAAACATCTCGACCGGCGGATAGTCGGCGAGAATAAAAGGAGGTATTAAAATGTTAAAAAAGATGAGAGGATTCACCCTCATCGAAATGCTCATCGTCGTGGCCATCATCGGTATTCTGGCCGCATTGCTTATCCCCAACGCCATGAGCGCCCTGCAGAAAGCCAAACAAAAAGGCACCATCAAGGACATCAACACCATTGCTAGTGGCATTATGGATTATGTCACAGATAAAGGAGTCGCGCCTGATACTGCGGGTGGTGCCATAACAGCAGGTGACAATCTGGTCAAGACGCTCCAAGGATTTTATCTCAAAGTATTTCCTTTAAATGATCAATGGGGCCATGCATTCCAGATTTATACTAGAACTGGTGTATCTGGCAAATGGGGTGTTGCATATGCTGATGGAGCTGCATTTGGAGATGACGAATTTTTGGTTGGTTCGTATGGTAGGGACGGCGCTGAAGGTCCTCAAGATAATTATGATCCAAACTCTCCATCTGCGGGGCTATATGAAGTAAATACGATGAGGGATTTTAACAATGACATCGTGAACTGGAATGGCAATATGATTATCGGTCCGCGCACTGCTGCTGCTACTACCTGATATTAAGAGTTTAAGAATTGAATTAGAAAGGGCGGCTTCGGCCGCCCTTTTTTTATTGCCCTAATAAGATTATGAGACGAAAAGCATTTCATAAGAGCTTAGATATAGCTTTATTTCAAAAAATACTGGCGCTTGATAAAGCTTTAAGCTTTTGAAAAAAACATGGAAAAATTTACCCATTAAAAACCCTGTTAGCCTGAGTTGCGAGTTAGAACGATTGTAAGCTTGGATAAAGTAAATGAGGTTTTGATTTTTCCAGGATAATCATTTTTACTTTTTAATGGGACCTATATTATACCCTGAGTATAAGGTTTATAACCAGCAAGTTGTATTCTCATTTATTAGGCTAAGCGAGAAAAGCGGGCCGGCCTAAATAAAACCGCGAAAAATATTTTTGATTAACGCGGGCATATTAAATGCGGTAAGGGATATAACAATACCCTGATCTTTTTATGGCCCTCTTGAATATTTATTTAGCCAAGCAAAATTAAACTATGAAAGATTTCTACGGAATATTGAACTTTTTTGTTTTCTGCCAGATATTAAGTTGATTTTTTCTTGTGGAATTTTTATTATTCCCTAAAAGATGTTTAGTGAAAGGGCAAAGCTGACAGAATGAAGGTTAAATTCAAAATAGAAGATTGGTTCTATTTTGGCCTATTTCTAATAATATTTCTAACCCTGTTTCATAGCTTCTTCTTTCAGACAAGAACTTTTTATGAGCGGGATTCCACCCTGCTCGAAACCCCGGTAAGGATGTATACTGCTCAACTGCTCAAAGAAGGAAATTTCGCTTTATGGACTGATGCTCACGGCCACGGACAGCCTTTTCTGGCCAACCCCAAGGTAGCCATCTTTTATCCCACGACTCTTCTGTATTTATTTCTTCCCTTTTTCGTAGCTTTTAAGATTCATTACTTAATTCATCCGATAATTGGCTGGCTGGGAATGTATCTTTTAGCAAAATCCTATGGCCTTTCCCGGAAAGCTTCCTTTCTGGCCAGCAGCCTTTTCTTTTTCAGCGGGATGTATCTTTCTTCATTTGAATTTTATAACCACATTGCGGCCATGGCCTGGATGATGTGGGTTCTTTACTTTCAGAGGTTAAAACGGCCTGTAAAATCGCCTGTATTTTTAATGAATGTGCTCTCATGGGTGCTTTTGATTCTGGCCGGAGCACCGGAGTTCATCATAATTACCGGCATCCTGGCTCTTGGCCAGGCTGTTTTTGATTATGACCATTTTAAGGAACATATAATAAAATTTGGCCTGGCCGTTTTCCTGGCGTGTCTGATTTCTGCCGCCCAGCTTTTGCCTTCTTTTGAAATGCTGGCTCAAACGGAACGTTCTTCCCACGCTGAATTGTGGCCTTTGGAACTAATTCAACTTACAGACCAGACCTTTCCTCATATCTTAGGTGATGATAGGCAGCCAGGGCATAATGACTTCTGGGGCGGACATCTGTTCAATACCTGGTATCCACTTTATTATAGCCTTTACCTGGGTTTTGGCGCTCTGCTTCTTTTCTTTCTATCATTATTTTTTTGGAAAGAAAAAAAAATAAAAATCTGGGGAGCGCTGGGGATTCTCTTTTTTCTTATGGCCTGTGGCAAGTATTCGCCTTTTTTTATAATATATCTGCATGTTCCTATCCTCTCTTCAATAAGATTTCCGGTAAAGTTTTTTATTGGCACGATATTCTGTCTGTGTTTAATGGCCGGTTACAGCCTGGATCTTCTGAGAAAGGAGATACCTCCTGCAGTTTTTAAGAGAATTTTAGCTGGGACACCTGCCCTTATGTTGCTCTTGTTTTTGATTTTTAAGAAACATATCGTCCAGGGCCTTAGCCAGCTTTTTGTCATAGACAAGCCCAGCCTGAAAGACCAGCTTTCTAATTCCATTCTATTGGGCCTTCTTATATTTGGTGTTTATGCTATCTTTTTTAACTTTATAGACAAAATAAAAATAAGACGTGATATTCTGCTGACGCTTTTGCTTATTCTTTGTTTGCTTGACCCGATTTATCATAACCGGTACATCAACCCAACAGTTGGTGAGACTTATTTTCAGCCGCCGCAGATCCTGCAAGATATTAATCCGCCGACAACAATATATCGTAGTATGATTTTGCCCTTTACTATGGGAGTAGAAGGGATTGAGAAGCTCAGAATAATGTCTTTTTATCGGCAGACTCTTTTTCCTTTTTCTGGCTTGCCCTATGGAATTAGATATGCCTTTTGTGGAGATTTTATGGCGACTTATCCCAGTTATCAAAAACAGCTGATGAAGAAAGTTAACAGCCTTAGACCTGAGGACAAATTAAAAATATTAAGATATCTTGGATGTGAGTATTATATCGGAAACCAGCCAATGTTTTTCCCTGAAGCTGCCCGTAAAATTGTGGTTGAAGGATACACTCAGTATATTGAGAAGATATCAGAGGAGCCTGCTAAGCCTAAGGTAGTTTTTATGGCTGTTCAGGCTGAAGGGCTTGACCAGAAACTGAAGATTTTTATAAATCCTGAATTTGATCCGCAAAAAGAGGTAGTAGTGGATCAAAGCGTTAAAGTTCCTGAAAAATTTATATTTAATGGTGTGCAGGCAAAAGACGCGGGTGCCGAAGGTGATTTAATCACAAGCAATTATTCTATTGAGATCCTGGAAGAAAAATCCGGCTTTGGCCGTTATAGAGCCAGCCTTGATAAAGATGGAATAGTGGTTTTTCCATTTAATTGGGCTAAGGGCTGGAAAGCCTGGATAGACGGTAAAAAAACCGCTGTTTTTGAAGCCAACCTATTTTCCAAGGGCCTCATCGTCCCCGCCGGCGAGCACGAGATTATGTTGAAATACTGGCCAGATAGCTTTGTTATTGGCTCTGTCTTGAGCTTAATATCCCTTGGCGGAATATTATTTTCGTGGACCTTGTTTTATTTTCAGCGCAGAACTCGGAAAGCTTTGTTTTTGAATAGAGAGATGTAAAGTCGATCAGCAGTAATTTACGAGATATCCTGAGGCCTTGAGAACAAAAGGTGAAAGCTCTTGATAAAGAATCGTCCAGAGATCTACGGTGAGTAGATAATTTTTACCGCCTCATGGACGTATGATAATTTCTTCATATGTTTTAATGACTATTCAAAAGGTTAAACACCCAACTTTATTTTGTTGCCGTGGCAATGAGGCGGGTCTTTATATTTTTAGTAGATGATGGTTCCAGCAGTTGATCAGGTAGATTTCTAAAACCTGCTAACCTAAAAATTAGCATTAATAAGGTGATTTTATAATTTTATAATCAATACTGCTTGAATAATTTCCCCCATTCTGTCTGGAGGATTTTTTTTGTTCTGCGCCGTCCGATGAATGGGTGCCAGAGATAATCGTGGAAAATAACTGAAGCTACATATGACCAGGGAGTCAGGAAAGAGCGCAGAAGAAGTTTCTCCAGGGGTTTAAGTGGCCCCCAGTAGATTAATTTTTGCCCCCGGCTGGCCAGAGTATTCTTATCTTTTTGAAAATGAAAATTAACTTCAGAGATGTCTTCCCCAACAATTTCTATTTCCTTTAGGTCACCGCAACCCAGCCCGGCCTCATGAGCCAAACGGATAAACTTAAGTTCCAACGGTTCAAAGCCCATCATCTTGGCAGCCACAGCATCTATGGCAACCTGGTCGGCTGACGCCAGGATGTAGTTCTTGATATGAGGTACCATACATCTCGGACCGGGACCATCACCGGCAATTGTTCCGTCCATCACGGCAAAGATTCCGGAATGAATTTCCTTCTGAATGGTTAGCAGGTCAACCAGCGTTTCGTGTATGACCGAATGAGTGTAGTGACGCTTTTCATTCAGCAACCCACCAAAGGCATTTTTCATCGCACCAGTCATAGTGGTAAAAACATGGGTTTTCATAGTCGGCAGGTGGATGATACTGTTGCCGATGAAGCGCCTGGGAATTTTGATTCCATCCGGGAAAATATCATAGAGAACGCGAATCTGACCTTTGGGTTCATAACGAACCCACTCCTCATTTTCGTAGAGATGAATGTTTCTCAGGCCGTATTTCTGGACGACCGGAAGGTGTTTGTTGTTGCGCTCGCCTCTTTTGGCTGAGACCACCACGGTCCGGTTATGGCAGGCATAAAGGTTTTCTCGTGGATAGCCGTCGTCAAGAAGCGTCTTAATTACGCCTTCCAGCTGCCAGGGTGGAGTAGAGCAGGCCGGATAGTAATAATGCCAGGAAATATTTATTTTCAGTGCAATTTCTTTATCTTTAGGCAGGTAATTCTGGTATTCCGCCAGATGCATCAACCGGGCATAATCTTCCAGCACTGTCTCTGGTGAAGTTTTCAGCACAGCTACCTTCGGTCTGGCCATTATGTCCTCCAAGAATTAATTTTAGTTCATTTCAGGTATAAAATCAGGCCCACCGAAATTATCCATAAAATTATATCAGCGAGTAAAGGCTTGTCTTTGAGCACCAGCTCTTCTGGCGTGCCTCCCTGGTTCTTCTGATGAACCAAATATAAATAGCGGAAAATGCCATAAAGAACAAAAGGTGTGGTTAAGATAAGATTGCGGGTATGGAATTTAGCCACCGTTTCTTCTGAAACAGTGTAAAGGCAATAGGCGATGAGAGTAGAAGCCGTTACCACTGATATCATCTGGTCCAGGAGATAAGGATTGTATTCTTTAAGAATCGGGCGGTGAGCGGTAGCATTACCTGGTAACAGAAAAAATTCATGCCGCCTTTTGGTCATGCTCAAAAAGAGGGCCAGTAGAATGGTGCAGATCAAAATCCAGGAAGAAATTTCTACCCTGATGGCCA
>Ga0272448_1000281_pt1 | contig 80711 bp, 85 predicted proteins | sample YNPCB0191_FD_202220 | JGI IMG/M metagenome (GOLD analysis project Ga0272448, IMG submission 202220) | Hot spring sediment microbial communities from Yellowstone National Park, WY, United States - YNP-CB-019-1 | ecosystem: Environmental > Aquatic > Thermal springs > Hot (42-90C) > Sediment...
TCGAAAATGTTGTCAGACCCAAAGGATGTAGAGATGAGTAAGGTTGCAAGACGTTATGTCTTGGCCGCTTAAACCTTAACGATAGGCCTGTTTGTTAGGTCTTATGAATTGACTTTTTATAGGAGGAGGTTAAAATGAAACGATGGTATGTAGGTATAGTGGCAGTACTTCTCATAGGACTTGCCACAACGGTTTTCGCTTTTGGACCAAAAGGCGGTTGTACGGGATTGGGTTTTGGTGGTCCTGGAATGGCAGCACTCAATCTCTCCAAAGAACAGGTTGATAAGATGTGGCAGCTGAACGAAAGGTTTCGGAATGAGACTGAGGCATTGAGGAAAGAACTCTTTCAGAAAAGACTCGATCTTAAGGCCCTTTATAGTGACCCAAAGGCAAACGAAGCAACACTGCTTGCAAAACAGAAAGAGGTCAATGCATTACATGCGCAACTGGCAGAAAAAAGGGCTCAGTTCAAAATTGAGCAGCGAAAGATTTTAACACCCGAACAGATTCAAAAACTTGGTAACATATCCTATGGAAGAGGCTTCGGACAATATGGTGCAGCTGGAAGAGGTTTTGGTGGCAAAGGGTTCAACCCACGAGCCTATTAAAGATGGTGATTGAAGGGCTGGCAAACCAGCCCTTCAATCTATCCAAAAGGAGGAGGAGATGAAAAGGGTATATATAATGATATTAGTAATAAGTATCGGGTTTTTTACTTTTTCCTGCGCATCCACAGGGTATAATACCCAGAAGGGTGCTGCCATTGGTGCAGGTCTCGGAGCCATTGCAGGTCAGGCAATCGGTCATAATACAGCAGGTACATTGATTGGTGCTGCTGGTGGAGCCCTTGCTGGAGCCATCTTCGGAAATGCAGTGGATCAGGATGTCATGAATCAGCGGGTGGCAGCACGAACAACAGCCTATGCTTCGCCTGAGGGAGGTGCTACTGAGGCCCCTCCAGGTGAATGGGTAACTGTTCCAGGACAATGGTCCGGTGGAAAATGGGTACCATCACACAAGGTGTGGGTGCCCGTCAATCCATAACTGATAGGAACTGATGAAAACGATTACTCTCTATATACTGTTTGCGCTTACCCTCCCCTTCCTCATCCTCGCGCCCCCTCTTTATGCTCAGCATTCTTACTCTGAGTTTGAGAGGGGGCTCAACCTCACTGAAAATCAGAAGATCAAGGTGGATGGCATCAAGAAACGATATATGGGTGAGTGGGAAAATTTAAAACAGGACTCCTTGAGAAAAAGACTTGAGCTGAGAGAACTCTCCAGGGACCCTGTGTCTAATAGAGAACGGATTCAAAGGCTTCAGAATGAAATCGTTAGTATCGAGCGTTCACGGGAAGACCTCTATAAGAGGTATAGAGAAGAAATTACCAGCACGCTGACACCCGAGCAAAAACAACAGTACAATACATTCTGCGATACAGAGAGGAGAAGAGGTATGCGTTCTTTCCGACCAAGGCGGTATGAAAGATAGAAAACCAGTCCTTTTCCCCTCTCTGTTATTCGCCCTCTTCTTCGTGCTCATTGCTGTAACAGGCTTTTTTCAGATTCGCATTGTTCAAAGAAACTTTGAAAACCTTTTAAAAAGTGAAGGGGAAATGCTCATTTCCCACATCAGGCGTGAGATTGATACAAACCTTGAATATCTAAACTATATCGAACAATCTCCCGCCATTATCACACCAAAATTTCTCAATATCATGGCTTACGATGAAACAATTGTAGAAGAACTCTTTACGCTTATAAGTACCATAACAGAAAACAACATACATGCAGTATCCTTACAAAATATTCTTCTCATGGATGAATATGGTAAGGTCATTATAAAAAAAGGGACTCTTGCCATTCCCGAATTCTTTATACAAAGCCTTGTCTCACGAAAACAGAAAACAGTTGTCAAAATGCCAAGCGGTAAGGATAAATCACTCATGATGGGTGTCACAATCAACGGTCGCATTGTGTTTACCACCATCGATGCAACAGAGCTTGCCCTCTTGAGAAAAAAACTTATTGTCCAGGAGATTATAGAAAAAGAGGAAAAGGGTATACACATTGCTGGTATCACGGTCTATAATCAAAAAGGCGAGGTATTTGCAACACTTACGAATAAAGAAAATAATCTTCTCACCATAACCAAAGCACTGGGTTCTCGGTTTCTGCCCCACTATACCATTAAGGTTTGGATTTCAAAACAGCCTGTCTATAACGCAGTACGAAGTACAACGCTCAGCTTTTTTTCTATTCTTGCCCTCGTTGTCATTCTCGGTGGTCTTGGTATATACGGGACCTTTCTCTTGCAAAAGCACTATGAAACACAAATGAAGGAGATGGAAAGACGTCTTGCAATGAAAGATAGGCTTGTTTCCCTTGGTAAACTTGCCTCAGGTGTTGCCCATGAAATACGGAACCCCCTTAATGCTATAAGCCTTTCTGTGCAACGGCTTAAGCGAGAGTTCCTTCCGGAGAAGGAAAAACAGGAAGAGTATTACAGGTTTCTGGATATTATAAAAGGTGAACTTACAAGGGTGAATAAAATAGTTGAAGATTTTCTCCACTCCACAAAAGCTCAGGAACCGTTCCGTAAAGAAAATCTCCATACTCTCATTGAAGAGGTGGTTGTTATGCTTAGAGAAAAGGCACAATTACGGAATGTAGAAATTCAAAACATGGTAGAGCCTGGAATGGTTGTGGAGTGCCAGAAAGAAAGGTTGAAACAGGCGTTTCACAACATTATTCTCAATGGTATTGAGGCTATTCAAACAAAGGGGCAGGTGACAATAGTGGCAGAAACGCATAACAATAGTGTATATATGTATATCCAGGATTCAGGTGTGGGTATTAAAGAAAGCGAGCTTCCCAATATATTCGAATATTACTATACAACAAAGGACAAAGGTATTGGATTGGGCCTTCCTATTTCGTATATGATTGTGAAAGACCACGGTGGCGACATAACGGTCAAGAGCCAGGAAGGTAAGGGCACCACATTCATCATAACCATACCGTGTGCGCAAGAGAGGATATGAAATGAACAAAGCCCACATACTCATTGTAGAAGATGAAGATACTCAGCGCACCCTCCTTGGAGGTCTTTTAACAAAGGAGGGGTATACAGTAACTGAAGCACACAATGGACAGAGAGCACATACAGTATTCAAGGAAAATCCTGTTGACATTATTCTTCTTGACTATAAACTCCCTGATACAGATGGCCTTATGCTCCTCAAACAATTCAAAGAACTGAATCCTGAAATTGATGTTATCATGATTACTGCTTTCGGGAGCATTGAGAATGCCGTTGATGCGTTGAAGGCAGGGGCATCAGAATATCTTACAAAACCCATCGACTTTGATGACCTTTTATTTAAGCTTAAAAAGATAGAAGAAAAAAAGTCACTCATCCATGAAAACAGAGTGCTCAAAGAAACCCTTAAAGATAGATTGAAATCAGAATCGTTTATCTATGCAAGTGCAAAGATGCATGAGGTTGCAAGTCTGGTCGCACGTGTTGCAAAAACCGATTCTACCTGTATGATTCAGGGAGAAAGTGGTGTTGGAAAAGAGGTGATTGTAAGGGTTATTCATGAATTGAGTGAGAGAAGGCATCAACCACTCGTAACAGTAAACTGTGCAGCAATCCCCGAAACCCTTCTTGAAAGTGAATTGTTTGGTTATGAACGAGGTGCTTTTACCGGTGCAAGCCAGAGAAAGATAGGTAAATGCGAGTTAGCCAATAAAGGTACCCTTTTTCTTGACGAAATTGGAGACATATCCCCCATACTTCAGTCAAAACTTCTACGCCTTATACAGGAAAAAGAAATTGAACGGCTGGGCGGTCTCCATCCCATTAAAGTAGATGTGAGAATTATCGTAGCCACCAATAAAAACCTGTATGATGAGATGAAAGAAGGGAGATTCAGGGAGGATCTCTACTACAGACTGAACGTGGTAAGCATCGTCATACCACCATTACGGGAACGGAAGGAAGATATTCCACCCCTTATGGAATTTTTCCTAAAGCGCTTTAATGACAAGCATAAAAGAAATCTCAAGGGTTTTACAAAGGAAGCCCGCGATATACTTTTAAAATATGATTATCCAGGCAATGTGCGGGAGCTCGAGAATATCATTGAACGGGCAATTGTACTGTCACGGGGAGAATATATAACACAGGGAGATATCCCTTCTTTTTCTGAAACACGTCTGCCATACATGGAGGGCAGGATGGATAACGTTGTTGAATCTATTGAAAAGAGAATGATACTGGAAGCACTGATAAATAATGGATGGGTTCAAACAAAGGCAGCATCTCAGCTTGGCATAAGTGAGAGAATGCTCCGGTACAAAATGAAAAAGTATAACATCACAAAAGCAGGGGATGTTTGAATTCCTGAAGCTCATAGCTCATCAAGCATCGTGTATCGTCCAATCACTAAATTAGCTCGTAGCTCATAGCTCGTAGTAAAAACCCTATCCCCTACCCCCTATCCCCTATATTAGTTTCCACTTTTTTCTATTTAGCCCCAGAGAGTTGTGGTATATATTGTTAGAGTAATGAACTATGCCTTCTCAATAGAGCCTGAAAAGGATGGTGCCTTACGGCTGTCGATTTCAGGCGCTATGTCTATTGAAAACCTGAACAGTATGATGGTGGAATTCAAAAAGCTCTTTCATGAACAATCCCCATCTGCATTGATTGTTGACCTTGGATCGGTTGAATATATGGATAGTGCTGGCGCCCTCTTTCTCTTTGAAATGGAGAATGAAGCAAAAAAACAATCGATTTCTTTTCAGTGCATCAACATCTCTCAAAAAGAAAAAAGTATTATTCAGCTCCTTGATAAAAATGTCCTTACCCAGCCGCCTCTTGTTCCAAAGGAAAAAGGGTTAAGTCTCATTGAACAGATAGGCAGGGCAAGTCTTGCCATCTATGATGACCTCACGGATGTTATTGCATTTCATGGTGAACTTGTGGTTGAGATGGTCTATTCCCTCCTGCACCCTTTATCCGTACGGTGGAGGGATGTGCTGCTGTATATGAAAAAGGTAGGTGTTGATGGACTCCCCATTCTTGGTTTGATCAGTTTTCTCCTGGGCCTCATTATTGCCTTTATGTCATCCCTCCAGCTCAAACAGTTTGGTGCCAACATATATGTTGCGTCTCTGGTAAGCATTGCCATGGTGCGGGAACTGGGTCCAATCATTACAGCCATTCTTGTTGCAGGAAGGTCAGGGTCTGCCTTTGCTGCAGAAATAGGAACCATGAAGGTAAACGAAGAGGTAGACGCACTCATTACCATGGGGTTCAACCCCATGAGGTTTCTTGCCATTCCTAAGGTGTTTGCTGCCATGATTGTGGTACCCTTTCTTAACCTCTTTGCAAACCTTTTTGCAATCGCTGGTGGAATGGTGGTTGGTATCTTAGGCCTCAACCTTACACTCTATACGTATGTGCAGGAAACAGTGAATGCCCTTGTACTCTTTGATATTTCTACAAGCTTCATAAAATCCTTTGTCTTTGCCCTTCTCATTGCAGCCATAGGATGTCAGAGAGGTTTTAGGGTGAAGGGCGGGGCTGAAGCAGTAGGAAATGCTACGACGTCAGCAGTTGTCTATGCCCTATTTCTCATTATTGTCTCTGATTCACTCTTTGCCATCATACTCCATTATATCGATTGAGCAGGTATATGATAGATGAATGAAAAAGAGGCTGTCATAGAAGTAAAAGGATTGGGCGTCTCCTACGGTGAATACACCATCCTCTCTGATGTAAGCTTTACAGTCTTTAAGGAAGAAATTCTTGTTATCGCAGGTGAAAGTGGATGCGGCAAGTCAACACTTCTGAAGCATATGATTGGTCTCGAGATGCCTGATACGGGAAATGTGATCATCAATGGGGTTGATATTACTACTGCTGATGATAATACGATGCGACAGGTTCGAAGAAATATTGGCATGCTCTTCCAATCGAGTGCGCTCATTGGCTCCATGACGCTGGCAGAAAATGTTGCTCTCCCCCTCTATGAATTTACACAACTCCCTGAAGAAACAATAGAGCAGATTATAAAAATCAAACTGGGTATGGTCGGTCTATCCGGGTATGAAAACCATTTCCCGGCAGAACTATCAGGAGGTATGAAAAAGAGGGCCGGTATTGCACGGGCCCTGGCACTGGATCCCTCTATTCTCTTTTTCGACGAACCATCTGCAGGGCTTGACCCTGTCACGTCTGCTGGTCTTGATATGCTCATCAAAAAGATTAACGAAGGTGTAGGAACCACTATGGTCATTGTAACTCATGAACTCAACTCTATTTTTACAGTAGCCCACAGAATTCTCATGCTTGATAAGAGCAAAAAAGGTATAATTGGTGAAGGGGGTCCTCAGGAGCTGAAGGAGCATGCCAAAGACCCTCGTATTATTGCCTTTTTTAACAGGCAAGTGTTAAATGATAAGAGTAAAGGATTCTGACATATGGTAAAACGAAAATCATATTTTTCCGTTGGTCTCTTTGTCACCATTGGAACGCTTATCGCTGCAGCAGCCATTATATGGGTAGGTGCTTCCAAGTATCTTGAAAAAGGGGCTAAATATGTGACCTATTTCGATGAGTCTGTGCAGGGACTTCAGATTGATTCAACAGTAAAATATCGCGGGGTGAATGTGGGCAGGGTCGTACACATTGGTTTAGCACCTGACAACAGACTCGTTGAAGTGGAGATGAAGATCGGTATGGAACCCCATGTAACAAAGGAGCTTGTGGCAAAACTGAAAACTGCGGGCATTACAGGGATTGTTTTTGTTGAGCTCGATCATATAACACCTGAAGATATCAAACTCGCCCCGAAAATCCGTTTTCCCACTGAATATCCATTAATCCCTTCCCGTCCATCTGATATAAAACAATTCCTTACAGATATTGAAGATATACTGAAGAACATCAGACAGATTGACTTCAAGGGTATATCGAAACAACTCGTGGATACAACAAAAGCAATTGAAACCTTTGTAGGCGGAGAGAGAATGAAGGATATTATGAATAACCTTGATGCCTCTATGGCTAACCTCAACAGTGCTTCTGAGAAAGCAAAGGATATATTTGTTGATGGTGATGTGGATTCAATTATTGCTGAAATTGCGGATGTGGCAGCAAAGACAAATTATCTCATTGATACGATTAATAAAAAAATGAATAGCGCAGCCATTGATATTCAGGCAACAACAGAAACTATGAGACGCATATCAGAAACACTGGAACAACTCATAGAGCGCTTACACACTGATCCATCAGATATTATTTTCAGTACTCCTCCTCCACGGGGACGAGGTCAATAGGGGGAACCGATGAAACATACGGTATGGTCTTTGGGTACTATCTTCTCTGTTATATGTCTTCTCATGGCAACCCTTTCCGGGTGTTTTCCACGGGGGAAACCACCATATCTTATTGAACAATACATCCTTGACTACCCTTCACCAACCCTCACCATCTATGAACCCACATATGAGGCACTCACTGTTGCCCGTTTCACCGTTGCCCAATCTGTGAACAGTCCGGCAATGGTCTATATGCCTGATAATTTCAGGATGGCGTCCTATCAATATTATCGCTGGAGAAATAATCCTGGGGATATGGTGAGTGACTTTCTTACGCGGGATCTCAGGAATACAAACCTCTTTACCGCAGTCTTTTCATATCGTGACGGTGAGCGTACTCGGTTCATGCTTGAGGGAGGAGTAGAAGAATTCTATGAAGTGGATAAAGGAGGGCTTAGCAAGGCTGTCCTGACACTGTATGTTGTTCTACTTGATTTGAATGAGCACGAAATCAATAACAGGGTTGTCTTCCAGAAGCGATATCATACAGAGGAACCCCTTACCGAACAAACTCCAAAAGCCCTTGCCCGTGCCATGAGTGCTGCCATGGCAAAGATTTCGGAACAGATTATACAAGACGTGTATAGCGCAATTATAGAAATGTAAGGTCACTCATACGATTCACATCTCATGGGTATGAGTATCCGTGTGATACGTTCATCGATTTTGCTCTTGACACCGAAACTTAAAAAACAGGAAGATATATCTATACATGAAAAAATAGGAACAGGGTAATGCTCTATGAGTAAAAAAGATCCTCTTATTGATTTACTCATCCATGATCTCACCGGTCCCCTTTCTGTTGTTCTTACGTGTGTTACCAACCTGCTTAACAAAGAAAGTATATACGGACCCATTACAGAACGTCAGCGGGAAACGTTACAGCGCATATTAAGAAATTCTCAGAAGGCACAGACATTTCTCCATGACATGATTGAGATATACCGTAGTGAAGAAGGCTTATTCAGAAAGGGCTCCTTCTCAGTTGCACATGTTCTCAGGGAATCACTCTGTGACGCATTTGAAATTATTGACACCGCTGTGGCAGAGAAGCTTTCACAGAGCCAATCACCGCAAGAATTTGAAAAGATTCTGAAAGATAACAGGATAAATATTGAAATCACAGGGAAATATCAGACATTCCCCTTCACTCATGACGAAAAAAAGATACAGCAAATCATGCGAAACCTTATTACCAATGCTTTGAAATACCGCCGTTCCCATATGAAAGTTACTATCAGCGGGGATAGGGAATTGATTTTAAACGTAGAAGATGATGGACCTGGTATACCCAAAGACAAACATGATGCAATTTTTCAACGATTTGTCTGCTCAGAAACGAATGATAGTGCCGGTGTTCCGGGTTTTGGTTTTGGTCTTTCCTGTGTCAAGGATCTGCTGGGAAGCATGGGTGGTGAGATAAGTGTACACACACAAGAAGGAGTGGGAACACGCTTTACTGTTCGGATTCCACCCGTACATGAATACTAAGAGGAGGTATGTATGGCGTCACGCATCCTCGATGGCAAATGTATTCTTGCTGTGGATGATGAACCTGATGTACTCAAGGTTCTTGAGGAAGAGATTATGGCAGCATGTCCCAGTTGCAGGTTTGATACAGCAACATCCTATAATGCAGCAGTCACCATGATGCATAGTAATGATTATGATGTGGTAATCCTTGATATTATGGGTGTACGAGGGTTTGACCTTCTTGACTTTGCGGTGAAAAGACATTTTAGAGTTGCAATGCTTACCGCCCACTCATTGAACGTGGAATCCCTGAAGCGTTCCATTGATATGAAGGCACGAGCATACCTTCCAAAGGAAAAATTGGGTCAGATAGTTCCTTTTCTTGAGGACATATTGAAATATGATTATGCCTCTGGATGGAAAAGGCTCTTTGAGAAACTTCACTCATTCTTTGCTGAAATCTTTGAACCTGACTGGGAGGAAAAAATAGGCATTAATTGGCGTGAATGGGGTCAACCATCAGCACTGTAGACAATATACGTATGACACACCACATCCAATAGAATCTTGATGAACATCAGAACACGGCTCGTACCCTATATTGAAAAAGCTAAAGCAATAAAGGCAGACCATTCGCTTATTATCAGGACATCCACTGTTGTCACTGCTCCATGGGTGCGCATGAAGTGTCAATTCGGATGTCCCGGGTATAACCAGAGCCTGTGCTGTCCACCGTACACACCCACACCGGAAACGACCCGCACCATCCTTGATTCCTATACCTACGCACTCCTATTCCATTATCACTGGAAAAAGGATTACCGTAACGTGGAGCGGTTCAATGAAATGGTCGTGGATATGGAAAAAAAGCTCTTTCTCGATGGATTTTATAAAGCATGGGCCATGGGTAGTGGTCCCTGTACACAATGTGCACAATGTAATCTTACCGGTCCCTGTCGCCATGCATACAGGGCCCGGCCATCAATGGAAGCATGTGGCATTGATGTATATCAGACAGCGCACAACCACGGTTTACCCATACGTGTTGTGAGAACCCATAGAGATGAAAGGGATATATACGGTTTAGTCCTGGTTACGTAGGAGAAACAGCTCCTAATAATCTATCTGGCCAATGGGTCTTTTAAAAGTATAGGCAAAGGGGTCTTCAAGAAGGCTTTTGAACGCCTTTTCTCCACTCTGGGATGTTACAGCAAAAGGGGTGGATATGACAGCACCCACAAGTCCAATGGCGCATCCGATAAGTCCTGCGGGTCTGAGAACAAACACATCAAGAAATACTTCTTCTGATTTGGTAAATCCTGTCTTTGGAGTTTTCACAGGATGCTCAGCATAGAGTGATTGGCATAATACCCCACCTATAAAGACCATCATAACTATTATAATAACACCCGTATGTTTATGCATTGTGGTACCTCTCTATTGCATTGTGTTCGTGCTCTCTCTTATGGTATTATCCACCCCTTTATTTGCAATGTCAATTATTCTTTATCTTATCCTTTCTTCTCCTTTTCTTTCAGGGCTTTCAGTACTTTTTCCGGTGTAATGGGCAGGTCTTTTATCCTCACACCCACTGCATCATATACAGCATTCGCTATGGCTGGAGCAGTAGGCACGAGTCCTGGTTCACCAATACCTTTTGCACCAAAGGGGCCATCCTGATCATTTGTTTCAACTATCACAGGCTCAATAAAAGGCACATCCTTTGCAGTAAGCATCTTATAATCGAGGAAGTTGGGGTTCATCAACCTTCCTTCCCTGAAATTCATGTTTTCACTCAATGCATACCCGATACCCATGAGTCCACCACCGTAAATCTGGCCTTCAAGCATCATTGGGTTAATGGCTTTGCCTACATCGTGGGCAGCAATATACTTGAGTATGGTAACCTTTCCCGTTTCTTTATCCACCTCCACCTCAACACCGTGAGCACCATAGGCATAGGAAACAGAAAGGTTGCCCTTAAAATCTTTATCAAAGTTTTCATTGGCCGGGTCATAAAAGTATTCTGCCATGAGCATCTTGCCACCTGTTGAATAATGGGCATTCCGCAAGACCTTTCCGAGAGGAATATTTTTTTCTTTATCTTTGGTTGACAAGATGATGCCGTTTTTAATGTCGAGATGTTCAGGTGCTTCGCCAAGGCTTTTCGATGCAATCTCAAGAATCTGCTCCTTTATCTTCTTTGCAGCGCCCAGTGCAGAATTACCAGCAACAAATGTGGTTCTGCTTGCATGAACCCCCACATCCCAAGGACATACATCTGTATCATTATTAATGACATTCACATCCTCTACGCTTATCCCAAGCACCTCTGCCACAATCTGGGCAATGACTGTTTCTGAACCTTGCCCAATCTCAGATGCACCGGTAAATACATCCACCTTACCATAATCATCAACTTTAATGATGGTACCACAGCCATCGGATTTATACACCCGTGCGCCACCACCAACATGAATGAGAGAAGCCATACCAACTCCTCTCCCCTGGTTCTTACCCCGTTTTGCTTTCCAATCAATCCTCTTTGCCACCTCCTCAATGCATTCCTTCATACCGCAGCTTGTAACCTTAAAATTCTGCGGTGTTATTTCACCCGGTTCATTGGCATTGATAAGCCGTAATTCATATGGGTCCATACCTATCTTCTCAGCCAACTGATCAAGGGAAGATTCGATGGCAAAGGTTGCCTGAGGGTTGCCATATCCCCGCATGGCTTGAGAATAGGTATTATTGGTGTAGACACACTTTGCTATATACTTTACATTCGGTACCTTATAGAGAGAAGAGATGGGCATCATCATGACTGATGGTGTAGTAGCGCCCCATGATGTGTATGCGCCGTTATCAAGAATCATTTCCATTTCCCTGAAGAGAAGCTTCCCTTCTTTTGTACAGCCGTGTGATATCTTTGTGATGGTACACTGTCTCGGTGATGTGGCAATGAATTCTTCTTCTCGTGTAAAGAGTATCTTCACCGGTTTTCGTGTCTTTAATGCAAGCAGTATCGCAATATATTCATAGGCATACGTATCAAGTTTACTCCCAAAACCACCACCGATGACACACTGAATAATCCTTACTTTTCTATTTTTAAGACCAAAGGTATTGAGGGCATCTATAAAGTCTCGCTGAGCAAGGTAGGGTATCTGGGTGTTGCTATACATGGTGAGATTATTGTTCATATCAAAACTTGCCACGCAACCGCTGGTTCCAAGGCAACAATGGGTTACCCACTGGGTTGAAAAGGTATCTTCGACAATACAATGCGCATCCTTTTTCGCTGCATCCACATCTCCACAGATGAGCCTCCAGGGAAGCTTTAATACATTCGATTTAAGCCCTTCGTGGAGTATGGGGGCTCCCTCCTGCATAGCTTGAACAGGATCGAAGATTCCAGGAAGTTCTTCGTACTCCACCTGAATCAGGTCAAGGGCTTCATCTGCAATCTCAGGTGAGATAGCAGCAACAGCAGCAACTTCATCCCTCATAGAAAGCACCTTACCTGACTTCAGGGGTGGATTATCTTTGAAAAAACCAAACTTAAAGGGTGGTGTGTTGTGTGCTGTGATAACCGCCTTGACACCCGGTAATTGCTCTGCCCGTGAAGTATCAATATGTAAAATCCGCGCATGAGGATACTTGCTGTACAGGATTTTCCCGTACAGCATACCTGGTATTTTCAGATCCTGTATGTAAATAGCGCTCCCGGTTACCTTCAGCGGTGCATCTCTCTTAGGAATCCTCTGTCCAACAACAGGAAAATTATCCATAGTTACCTCCTATCAACAACGGATTTGATGGCATCAATAATCTTTACATACCCTGTGCATCTGCAGAGGTTGCCGGCAATGGCATCCTTAATCTCTTCCACAGTAGGTTTTTCTTTTTCGTCAAGGAGTGCCTTTGCGGACATAATCATACCTGGTATGCAGAAACCACATTGTACAGCACCGTGATCTATGAAAGACTTTTGCAAATCATGAAGATCGCCATTCTGAGAATGAATACCCTCTATGGTGGTTACGCTTTTACCCTCAACCTCAAGTATAGGGTAGAGGCATGAATTAACAGCCTTTCCATCAACAATGACTGTGCAGGCACCGCATTCTCCGTATCCACACCCTTCTTTTGTTCCTGTAAGCCCGTAGACCTCTCGTAAAAAATAGAGCAATGTCCACTCAGGTTGGACTTCTGCCTTTACTTCCTCTCCGTTTAATATAAAGGTTATCTCCTTTTTCATAGCTTCCCCCTTACCACAATCTCTCTGGATACACCATATCGTCCGGTCTGATAATCCTGTCAATGGAACGCAGTATGCTTCGTTTCACAAGGACCTTTATCATCTCTCGCCTGTACCACGCCTCGCCTCTGATACTATCCCGCGGCGATGCCTCACGCGCAGCAATCTCTCCTATCTCTTCAAAGATTTTCTCTGAAATAATCTTGCCTTTGAAGGCTGCTTCTGCCTGTTTTGCCCGTATAGGCCGTGGTGCAACAACACCCATGGCAATCCGTATATCCTCGCATCGAAGTTCTTCATCCTCGAACCGGGACAGAACATTGGAAATAGTATCGATGGTGCAGAGCATATCCCTGCAACGGATTTCTCCTCCACTCTTTCCGATAGAAATCGTAATCCGTGTTGCCACACCGATAATGGGAAGATCCATTGCCTTCCGTCGTGTATGTTTTATGTATGATGAACCTGTTGTGGGTCCGAAAAGAGGCATGACAAACTCTTTCACAATTTCTCCATGCATTAGTGCTGTTTTCCCTGGTCCCAGAAAGAAATCGTCAATCAACACCGTTCGCTCGCCTTTTGGACCTGCTATACAGACTTCCGCATCACACACAAGCAGCGGGCATGCAGTATCTGCAGAGGGTGCTGCATTACAGATATTGCCGCCTATGGTGGCAACATTGCGAATCTGTATGGAGCCGAGGTTACTCGTTGCATCATAGAGGGCAGAGTACTGTTTGCGTATAATCTCATTCCGTTCTATCTCAGCGTGTGTTGTACCACCCCCTATACGCAACCCGTTATGCTGGGTTATATATGCAAGGTCCTTAATATTCCGTAGTGAAATGAGATGCTTCGGCTTAATTTTTTTCTGACGGAGTAGCACCAGCACATCAGTACCACCGGCAATATACTGCGCATCTTCGAGGCTACTCATGAGAGTGATTGCTTCTTCAATTGTTTGTGGCTTATGATACTCAAACCCTTTCACCGCAACCTCCTTTTAGTCCCTGTTATCAAAGACCCTTTTTGTTTTTCTCTCTGACCGTGGCAGCTCTCCATAACCAACAATCTCTACATCGCAACTCACGAGAATCTGTTTTTTAATTGTATGCTCTATCTCTTTTCGTATATGCTTATCCCTTTCCTTATCGTGCTCGAGCCCCTTAGCCCGTTCAACCTTTATGAGCATGTGATCTTTACCGCTCTCTTTCCTGTAAAGGATAATCTGGTATTCGCTTCCAACATCCTTAATCTTGGAAAGTATTTCATCAATATGGCTCGGGTAAATATTCACAGCTCTGAAGATGAACATATCGTCTGACCTTCCAAGAATTCTATCGTGTCGTGGCATGATACTCCTGCATGGGCACTCTCCTTCCATAAGCTTAGTAAGATCCCGTGTCCTGTATCTGATGAGCGGAGCTGCCTCTTTCCGCAAAGTTGTAATAACCATCTCCCCCACTTCCCCTGGTGCAACGGGTTCAAGGGTATCCGGGTTCAGGAGTTCAAGAATATAGTAATCAGCCCAGTAGTGAATGCCTGTATGGTACTTGCAATCCAGCCCTGTTCCTGGTCCATAGAGTTCTGTGAGTCCCGGGATGTCATAGAGTTCTTCATATTTTACTCCTGACAAATCTGATATACGCTGCCTCATGGCATCACTGCTCCGTTCTGAACCGAATATGAGTTTCTTCAACGCAATCTTTCCGCGGAGTCCATTTTTATCTATTTCTTCTGCCATAAGGAGACCCATGGAGGCGGTACAGCACATGACAGTTGTCTGGAAATCCTGGAGAAACTGGAGTTGCATCTCAATATTACCAGGGCCTATGGGAATTGACATGGCACCAAAGCGTTCACAGCCATTCTGAAATCCCCAGCCAGCTGTCCATACACCATACCCAACAGCAATCTGAATTCTATCGTCCACAGTACATCCAGCATATTCATAGCATCGGGCAAACATGTTTGCCCAGTCATCCACATCTTTGGCAGTATAACAGAGCACCTTTCTCTTTCCTGTGGTACCACTGGATGCGTGGATACGGATCACCTTTTCCATGGGTACACTTAAAAGCGGGAAAGGGTACCCTTCCTGCAAATCTTTGCTTGTCGTGAAGGGAAGTTTGCGTATATCCTCAAGTGTGGTAATGTCCTCTGGTTTTACACCCTTTTCATCAAACTTTTTTCTATAATACGTTGAACCATGATACGCATGATGGACGGTCCACTTGAGACCTTCAAGCTGTAATGCCTTTAACTCTTCCTGGTTTTTTACTGTTGCATCAAATCTCATGTTCTGTCATACCCCCTTCCTCATTTTTTCTGTCCGTAGTTTTTTTGTTGCGTCTATGTTGAGAGTAAGCGTACCGGGATCAATAACAACACCATAGTCATCCTGCGCACTTTCAATACTCACATATCCTTCAATCACATCCTGCAGTACCATTTCAGGATCGCGTTCAAAGGGATCGCCGTATCCCCCACCACCCGGTGCATCAATCGTCACAACATCACCTGGCTTCAGTTGTGTTAACCCGTACGGGTTACCTGGCTCACCATTAACAAGAAATTGTGCCTTCTTTCCCGGTTTACCATTAAAGAGCCCTTCAGCAGGATAGACATACCTTCCTGCCTGAATCCCGAGATTAACAGGTGGCAGAGGCGCATAGTCATCATCAGGAATCCTGAATACCTCCCGCTTGCCAAGCCCGCCTTTCATCTTGCCTGGACCACCTGAATCTGTAAGAAGTTCCCTCTTCTCCACAATGAGTGGTGTATCGCTTTCGAATATTTCAACAGGTGTATTTGCACCATTGGCTGGAAAGATATACACATAATTACCATCGTTATGAGCACCTGCACCCATTCCCCCTCCTCTGATAATTACTGAGTGCCATGGTTTCCCGTCCTTCCGTCTTCCATAAAATACATTCATAGCCGCTGGTGTTCCACCTGACCCTGCGATGACTTTATGGGGTAACACACCGGAGAGGGCACGATAGATAACCTCTGTCATGAAATGGCCTATCTGCATTCTTGCAGCAACAGCAGCAGGAAATTTACAATTTACCACAGTCCCTTCAGGCGCAATAAGCCTGATGGGTCGTGCACAGCCGTCGTTATTGGGTATGTCAGGTGCAAACATGCTTTTTATTGCCATAAATACATAGGCATACGTAAAGTTATAGACCACGTTGCCTCCCCAATTTACCTGAGGAGAAGAACCATCAAGATCCACAATAATATCACTGCCATTCACTTCAACCCGCGCATTGATGAGAATGTCCTCTTTGCCTTTTGTCTGTTCTATGATACCCTGTGCATGGTAGACACCTGGAGGAATCTTTTCGATTTCACTTCTCATACTCTTCTCAGTAAGGCTAATGATCTGGTCTGCAAGGTCATCAAGAGTATCAAGATTGTTTTCTTCAAGCATCTGGCATATCTTTTCAGCACACACATAGTTTGCTGCTATCTGGGATCTGATGTCTCCAATGACTTCATCTGCTGTCCGCACATTCCATCGAATCATTTCAAGGACTGACTCATTGAGAACACCTTTATCATAGAGCTTAACAAGGGGGATAAAGAGACCCTCCTCAAAAACATCGTGGTTGTCTGAGGAAACACGACCACCAATATCAGAGTGGTGAAAGACACAGGCTGTGAATGCAGTCAATTGTCCTTTGTAAAAGATGGGGCTCCAGACACACACGTCATTTAAATGGCCTGCAAGCGCCCACGGGTCATTGGTAATAAAAATATCACCAGGCTTGTAATAGTCGGTGGGAAATTTATTCACAAGATTTTTAATACCCAATGCCATGGCTCCTGACTGGCCTGGTGTTGCAAAGGTTCCCTGAGCAAGTTCCCTCCCCTTTCTGTCTGTAAACATGCAGGTATAATCATGGGCATCCCTGAGAAGGCTTGAGAAAGCAGTACGTGCAACGCTCCCATCTGCTTCGTCTACAACAGAGATGAGCCTGCGCCACAATATCTCCAGTGTAATTGGGTCAAATATGCGTCCCATTATCGCACCTCCTTGAGCTCAATCCAGAGAAACCCGTAATCATCCATTCTCACATGGCCATCTTCACCAACAATAAGTGTAGACTCTTTTTCCTCTATAATAGCCGGGCCCTGAAAGCTGGCATCGGGAAATAGTTTATATCGGTCATAGACTGTATAAGGGACAAAGTCTTTTGCAAGAGGGGAATATGCCTGACGCTTTCCTTTGATTGCCTGTTGTAGGGTCTGCCCCTTCTTCTTTTCAATTTTAGGGAGTTGCAGGAGTCGTTCAGGAAGGCTTGCCCGTACTTTAAAATTAATGAATTCTACCTCAGACTCAGGATATGTGCGTCCGTATAGTTTTTCATACACATCATCAAAGAGGTGGCGTACCTGTTCTTTGGTGAGTGTTGTAAATTGGCCCACTCCCAAGGGAACATTGACTTCAGAACCCTGTCCCACAAAACGCATATCCAGGGATCGCTCATAGCGTATGACATCATCAGCTGATTCTTTTTTTAGTATCTTCACCGCTTCCCTTTCAAGGCTCTTGAAGATATCTTCTATAACCGCAAAGTCACTATCCGATAAAGAGACTTTGTGGCTTCTCAATAAGTCAAAGGCTCTGGGTGCTGTAAAAAAACCCATGGCTGAACCCACCCCGGCATTGGGTGGTACAAGCAGGCGAGAGCTTCCGAGTTTCTTTGCAAGACCATAGGCATGGACTGGTCCAGCACCACCAAAGGCTGCTATGGTAACAATTTTGGGGTTGCCACCTTTTTCAGCAATATGTGTCTTTGCTGCTGCTGCCATTGTCTCATTGATGAGGTCGTGAATACCCCAGATTGCCTGTATGAATGGCACACCCAATGGTTTTGCAACCTTTTCCTCAATGCCCTTCCGCGCCCCTTCCTTGTCAAGTTTCATCTCTCCGCCGAGAAAATAGTTTTCATCCAGATAACCAAGAAGCAGGTCTGCGTCAGTGACACAGGGATCTGTTCCTCCCCTTCCGTAGCATATGGGCCCCGGGTCTGCCCCTGAACTTTCAGGACCTACCTGGAGGGTACCCATCTTGCTTATTTTTGCAATACTTCCTCCTCCGGCTCCTATCTCCATCAAATCAACAACAGGAACCTGTATTGTAAGACCGCTGCCTTTCATGAACCGTTGCACCCGTCCAACCTCAAACGTGGGTACCACACCGGCAACACCTTTCTGAATAAGACAGGACTTTGCTGTTGTCCCTCCCATATCAAAACAGAACATTTCTGGAATGTTGAAATGCTTGCCATAATATTGACCTGCAATGACTGCTGCAGTAGGTCCTGACTCAATAATCCGCACAGGAAACTCAGCTGCTGTCTCCACTGACGTAACACCCCCGCTTGAAAGCATGATAAAGAGCTTGCCCTTAAAGCCAATGGATGCAAGCCTATCGGCAAGTCTCGAAAGATAGCGGCCTGTCAGAGGCTTTACATACGCATTGGTAACAGTGGTGCTTGTCCGTTCATATTCTTTAATTTGAGGCAGCACATGGTATGAAATGGATGTTGAGATACCCGGTGCCTCCTCTTCAATAATCTTTTGAATCATGAGTTCATGGACAGGGTTCTCAAAGGAATTGATGAGACACACAGCAATGGATTCAACACCCATCTGGAGAAGCTTTCTCACAGCCCTTCTCGCATCGTCAGGATCCAAGGGCTTCAGGATACTTCCATCACTACGAATCCTCTCATCCACTTCAACACGAAACCGTCTGGGTATCAGTGGTTTGGGAAATTCAGCAAATATATCGTAGGGTGCGTACCGTATCTCTCTTCCAATCTCAAGGATATCCTTGAATCCTTTTGTTGTGATAAGCCCTGTTTTTGCGCCCTTTCGCTCAATGATGGAGTTGATAACAAGGGTTGTGCCATGTATCAATTCATCAAGCCTTCCTACAAAATCTGGTACAACCTTCTCAAGAGCCCTTATGCCTTCTTCCACTGCATCAGAAGGGTCTCTTGGTGTGGTGAGACATTTTCCAGTCTTCATCTCACCTGTTTCATCGTTGAGCAGAACAAAATCAGTAAATGTGCCACCTATATCACAGCCGAGCCGGTAATTCTTATTCTCCATAGTTCCCTCCAAGCATCATGAGACCACCATAAAAGGTTTGACCTTCCTCAGAAGAGTGAAGGTTCATTAAATTCTCCAAAAATCTGTCTGAAAATATTTGTCATTTCACCTACTGTTACATAGGCCTTGCAGCACTCAACAAGGTAGGGCATGACATTTTTCCCTTCTTTTGTTGCCACTTCCAGGTCCTTCAGAGTCCGTGTCACATCCTTCTGTGAACGTTCTCGTTTCACTGCACGAAGGCTCTCAATCTGTTTCTCAGCCGATTCCCAGTTATATTCATGGAGCTCCACTTCCATGGACTCACCTTCTTTATAAATGTTGACACCAACCTTGAGTAACTCACCTGATTCAAGCCCCTTTTCCACTTCGTAGGCCTGTCGTGCCACAAGCCTCTGAATATATCCTTCAGAAACAGCCTTGATAATGCCACCAAACTTATTAATCCGCTCCATCTCTTCCTCTATTTTGTGTTCCATCTCCTTTGTAAGAGTCTCAATGAAGTAACTACCGGCAAGAGGGTCCACAGTATCCCGTAAGCCCATCTCATCCATGAGAATCTGGAGTGTCCGTAGAGAGATAAGTGCTGAATGGGGGGTAGGGATGGTGTATGCCTCATCATAACTGCAGAGCGCTGTTGTCTGTGCACCTGATAGTGCTGCGACAAGCGCATAGTAGGCACCGCGCATGATATTGTTCTCCGGTTGCGCTTTTGTAAGCCCGTATCCACCACCTCCAAAAAGTCCGCGGAGAAAGAGGTTCTCTGGTTTCTTGACCCCGTACTTTTCTTTCAAATTTCGTGCCCACAGCTTTCTGGCAGCCCTGAACTTCGCAATCTGTTCCCACATGTTACCAAATACGTTCAGGTTGAAGGAGAATCGACCCACAAAATCATCTACATCATGTCCTCGTGCAATCACATTGTCGATATAGGCATTGGCAATCAGTATTGCACAGGCTATTTCCTGAGCAGGGGTTGCACCTGATTCCCGTATGTGGTAACCGCAGACACTCACTGGGTTTGTCCGCGGCAGAACCTTCATGGAGTATTCAATGGTATCACCGACAAGTTTGACTGCAGGTTCTACTGGGAATATCCAGGCGCCCCGTCCAATCATTTCCTTCAGAATGTCGTTCTGGGGAGTTGCTGATATAACCTTTGGATCATATCCGTACTTCTCTGCCACTGCCTGATACATGGCAAGCATGATGGATGCCACAGCATTTATGGTAAGACCGCTGCCGATTTTATCAAGACGGATATCCTTGAAGGCAATCTCAAAATCACGCAATGTATCAACAGCCATGCCGACCCTGCCCACCTCGCCTTCTGCCATGGAATCATCAGAATCATACCCCATCTGTGTTGGCAGGTCGAAGGCCACATTGAGCCCGGTCTGACCGTGGGAAATCATAAGTTTGAATCGTTCATTCGTTTCCTGAGGTGTTCCAAAACCCGTGTATTGTCTGGTTGTCCATGCCCGGGACCTGTATCCAAGGGGGTGAATGCCTCGTGTGTATGGATATTGACCGGGATCTGCGAGATCCTTTTCATAAGAAAAACCAACCCCTTCAAGATCCTTCGGCGTATAGACTGGTTTTACATGAATGCCTGATTCAAGTATAACATCAAGAATCCTGTCTTTCTCATCCTTTATATAACGTGCTACAGCCATAATCCCCTCCTATCCCTTTTTTGCAACCGACTGAAGGAATGCAATAGTCTCAGATAAAGGCGTTCCTCCAGGAAAAACACCAGCCACACCCATGTCTTTCAGTTTCTGTATGTCCCGCGTTGGGATTACGCCACCGACAAAAACCAATTTATCGCTGATTCCCCTCTCCTGCATCTTTTGAATAAGTTTCTGGGTTATGGGAATATGCGCCCCACTCATGATGGATAGCCCCACCACATCAACGTCCTCCTGAATTGCCATGTTGACGATCTGGTCAATGGTTCTATGGAGACCGGAATACACCACCTCCATACCTGCCTCTTTGAGTGCCTGGGCAACAACCTTGGCACCTCTGTCGTGGCCATCCAGTCCTGGTTTGGCAATGAGTATCTTCAGTCTTTTTTTTACTTCCATACTGTTCCTCCTGAACCTAACATTGTCACCTGTTCGTTTCTCTTTTATTTTCTTTTGCGGACACTGTGCTCTCAGCTCCCCTAACGGCTATTCGCATCAACAGCTGTACTGCCTTATAGGGATCCATGGTACCATCCTGTACCTTTTCCATGATCTCTGAAAAGTCTACCTGTTCTTCTATTCTGTTGAGAATCGCGTTCCATGTCTCTTCCTTCAGAAGATTCAGCACAAGGTTTTTTCTTTTATCTCTCTTTATTGTCCGGGCATGGGTATCACGATCCATAAATGTACGGTGTTGTTTAAGGGCTTGTACAAGGTTCTCGATGCCTTCACCTTTCAGTGCATCAATGCTCACAACAGGTGTGTGCCAGGGTTGATTCGTGCGGTTCACAAGAAAAAATTCTATATCCTTCGCTACCTCGGTGGCTCCTGGTTTGTCCATTTTATTGACCACCACTATGTCACCAATCTCAATGAGCCCTGCCTTCATCAACTGTATGTCGTCTCCATAATCAGGGGTAAAGACAGTAATGACAGAATCACAAATCGTTGATATCTGCATGTCCGCCTGCCCTGCTCCTACACTCTCTATAATGATAACATCCTTACCACTACTATCGAGGACATAACAGGCTCCTGCTGTTGCCTTTGCAATACCGCCAGGGAAGCCTCGATGTGCCATGGACCGTATAAATATTCCCTCTATCTTTTCTGCGTTACGCATCCGTATACGATCACCGAGAAAGGCACCGCCTCCTTTTGCGCTTGTAGGATCTACAGCAATGATTCCAACCTTTTTCCCTTTCGTGCCATAGGCAAAAGCAAGCTTGTCAACAATGGTGCTCTTCCCGGCGCCTGGTGAACCAGTAACACCCATAATATGGGCTCTACCAGTATGGGGAAAAAGGAGTGACACTGCCATATAGCCTTCCTCTTTTCCTTCCTCAAGCATGGAAATGAGGCGCGCCACACTGCTTTCATCACCTTCAAGTATCCTGTCCACCAGATCCATGGCTGTATACTATCCCTGTAGTAATCTCTTCTTTCGTGCTTCCTGTCTCAGCATCTTTTTCACAAGCCCCATTCCCCTGACGATATGCTTCCGTACAAGTTTTTCTACACCATGGGCACGCTTTTGCTTCATAAGTGCAATCATGTCTTTATGGTCTTCTATGGAAACCTCAGGGATTCCTTCCTGGCGTAAAATGATAATCCGGTACCGGTAGATATAATCCCGTAAATCATTGATAAGTGTATAGAGCCGTGTACTTTTTGCTGATTTATACAGGGTATCGTGAAATTCTGTATTGAGCTGAATAATGCCATGTATGTCTCTCTTCTGTAGGCATATCTCCTCTTTTCTCACAATGTCTTCAAGGGTGTGTATATCGTCATCTGTAGCCCTAAGTGTTGCAAGATAGCCTGCATAGCCCTCAAGAATACTGCGGATTCCAAAGACTTCTTCAATCTCTTCATCGGTTATAACACCGACTGAAAAACCTCCTTTAGGTAGTTTATGAATAAGCCCTTCTTTTTCAAGTTTCTGGATTGCTTCTCGCACAGGAGTTCTGCTTGTACCCATCTCTGTTGCAAGTTTCTCTTCGATAAGCCGCGTATTGGGCTTGAGAGAACCGGTTAAGATATAGTCTTTGATGCGTTTATATACCTGCTCCCTTAAAAATCTTCCCTTCTTAATATGGCCTTCAGGTTCCGTATCATCCATCTCGTCTCCTTTATACAGTGACATATAGGAGAAGCAATACCTGTTATCGAATTACCTTACAGGTGCAGCTTAAACAACACCTTTGGTTTTCAATGCCTCCAGCTGTTCCTTTGAATACCCGAGCCTCGTACAATAAATCTCTTCATTGTGTTCTCCGAAACGGGGTGGGAAGGTCAATTGTCTATTCAGTGACTTCACATAGCTGGTTGTCACAGGCTGGGGGGCAAGGTATATGGTCACCTTAGTCTTCTCATCTGTGGAGGAGAGTATTTCTCCTTTTACATACGGATCTTCAATAACCTCTTCAATGGTATTTACCTTTGATATAGGTATGGTGGCATTGGTAAATAAGGCAATGAGTTCCTCAGTGGTATATTTTTTCGTTGCCTCCTCAATGGCTTTGTTTAAATTATCCACATCCTTTATTCTTCCCTCATTCCGTGCATATTCTGGTTTTGCAAGGGATTCGAAACCTTCAATCTTTAACATCCTCTCCCACTGTATATCATTCCCCACTGCAATGTATGCATACCCATCCTTTGTCTTATACACACTGACAGGTGCAAAGAATTCATGGGTATTGCCTCTCCGCGTAATCTTCTTATTGAAAGATTTTGTCTGTGTGATGGGGACAGTCAGCCATGAGACAGTGCTTTGAAACATGGAGACATCTATCCGTGAACCCTCTTTTGTTGCCTCTCTCTTGTACAGAGCCCTCATAATCTGACCATAGGTATGTTCACTGGCACCCATGTCTGGAAGAGGAACTCCCAGCACAAAAGGAGAGCCATCCCTATCCCCTGTGAGCTCCATAAGGCCACCGCGTGCCTGAAGTATAGGATCATAAGCAGCTTCATTACTCTCTGGTCCAAAACCTGTGAGACCTACCCAGATAATATCTTTTTTAATGGCTTTGACCATTTCATATTCAATACCTAACTTTTTATAATTTCTTGGAAGTTGATTGGTGGCAAATATATCAACGTTGAGCTCAATGAGCAGTTTTTTAAATATTTCCTGTCCCTCTGGTGTACCTAAATCGAGCGTGATGGCCTTTTTCTGGCAATTAATGGCAAGGAAATAGGTATACATCCTGTCTTCATTCAGCCGATTTTCGCCAACCCTTCTGTTGGGGTCTCCATATACTGGATGTTCCATTCTGATAACATTTGCTCCATCAAGGGCAAGTCTGTACGTAAGATAAGGTAAGACTGTTGCCTGTTCCAATGAAAGAACCGTTATCTTTTTAAAGAGTTCATGGTCGTCCATCTTCTCCCCCTTTGTTTGGATACTGTATACAATTTTTACTCAACTATAGACTTCAGCAAATCAATTGTCAAGGATTTTTGTATACAATATTACGGTACCTATAGAGGCAAAAAACTCCCTGCAATAATTAAGAAAAATTAGAGAATGTGAAACGCATATACACCATGGATACGCCTCTATATTTAAAAGATTGATTTCACCTATCCTTGTAATGTAATATTTGTGCCATATTTCGGAACCCTTTCATGATTATGGTGTATAAACGGATGGTGAATGACTATCATTGCTATCGGAGGATCTAATGAAAAGAATCTTTAGTGGCATACAACCTACAGGTGATATCCATCTTGGAAACTATGTGGGTGCTATACGCCAATGGGTTAAACTCACAAAAGAGTATGATTGTATTTATTGCGTGGTAGATTACCATGCCATTACCGTTGAATATGATATAGAAGAACTGGAACGGAGAACCATTGAAACAGCGCTCGTGCTCATTGCCTGTGGCCTATCCCTTGAAAATTGTAAAATCTTTGTCCAGTCCCATGTGCCTGAACACACGGAATTAACATGGATCTTTAACTGCATAACGCCAATCGGTGAACTCGAGCGTATGACCCAGTTTAAAGACAAATCAAGGCAGCACCGGGCAAATATCAATATGGGGCTTATGGATTATCCGGTATTACAGGCTGCTGACATACTGATTTATAAGGCAGGATTTGTGCCTGTTGGCGAAGACCAGGTTCAGCATGTGGAATTATCACGAGAGGTGGCACGGAAATTCAATAGCAGATATGGTGTGCTCTTTCCTGAACCGCAGGTCATTCTATCAATGGCGCCCAGGATTCTCGGTGTTGATGGCCAGTCAAAGATGTCAAAGACCCTTAACAACTACATTGGCATCCTTGAAGATGAGAATGATATATGGGAGAAACTACGGACAGCAGTAACAGACGTCAACAGGGTAAAACGGACAGATAAAGGAAACCCTGAGGTCTGCAATATATACACAATACACAGGGCCTTCTCAAAGAATGAGGTGCTCCTGGAGATTGACACAGGCTGCCGCTCAGCCGGTATTGGATGCATAGACTGTAAAAAGATACTCTTTGAAAACATACGACAGGAACTTGCTCCCATCAGGGAGAAGGCTTTGGTTTTGCAAAAGCATACAGGCTATGTCACAGATGTACTGAAGAAGGGTGCCCAGGAATGCAGTGCCATAGCAAAAAAGACCATGGATGAAGTACGAAAGGCAATCGGCATTTACATTCCATAGAAGACTGGTAGCATCACACTTGTAGCGCTCACCATTGTTGCGATTATATGTGAACTGTTCGAACAACATATTTTTATAGATTTACAATTAGCCAGCTTCTTGAGATGACGAGAAATATCCCCCATATCAAAGACATTTGGAACAGGATAATGGCCGTTATGTGGACAAGGGATTGGCCGGGATTATGCACACGTACACGCCCTCATGGACATAATTGAGGCTAACGATCGTTGTTTAAAACAGTATTGCCAGGTAATAGGGGATTGCTATTGTTGTTTTTATTCTCTCATCTGCCAAGGCCCTGTATTTTTCGATATTCATCTCCATTTCATATCAAAGCGGTCCAGATTCATGACCTTATCCCAGGCTTTTATAAAATCTCTCACAAATTTTTCTCTGCCATCAGAAGCGCCATATGCCTCTGCTATAGCCCGCAATTCATTGTGATGCCCAAAGATTAAATCCACCCGTGTTGCAGTCCATTTTAATTCACCTGTCTTTCTGCTATTGCCCTTGAACAAATAGGCGTGCTCGTCAGCCTGTTGCCATTCTGTCCCCATATCAAGGAGATTCACAAAGAAATCATTGGTAAGAACGCCTGGAGTTTGTGTCAATACACCATGATTGGAGTAATGATAGGTAGCTCCCAGTACCCTGAGCCCTCCTACCAGTACAGTCAACTCAGGAACCGTAAGACAGAGGAGTTGCGCCTTATCTACAAGGAGATATTCTGCAAGGGCTCCACCTGGATTCTTAATAAAGTTTCTAAATCCATCGGCAGAGGGTTCCATGGCTGAATAGAAAGATACATCTATTTGATCTTGTAGCGCATCCGCCCTGCCAGGTATAAAGGGGACAGTTACCTCGAATCCTGCCTGTTTCGCTGCACGTTCAATGGCTGCGCATCCACCCAGTACGATTAAATCTGCTAAAGAAACCTTCTTTCCATTCTTTTGTCTTCCATTAAATTCATACTGAATCTTTTCGTAGATGGAGAGAATTTTGGCTAACTCTTCTGGGTGGTTGATCTCCCAATCTTTTTGAGGGATAAGACGGATGCGGGCACCGTTGGCACCACCACGCCTGTCAGAATCACGGTAAGTGGAAGCAGATGACCAGGCTGTATACACGAGTTGTGGGATGCTTAAACCGGAACTTAGTATTTTTTCTTTAAGGGCCTTCATATCCCCACCGTCGATCACTTCATGGTCACGTTGAGGCAGGGGATCCTGCCATATGAATGTCTCTTCAGGCACTTCAGGTCCGAAATAACACTGACGGGGACCAAGATCACGATGGACGAGTTTAAACCAGGCTTTGGCAAAGGCATCTTCAAATTCTTTTGGATTTTCGAGAAAATGCCTTGCAATTTTTGAATATTCTGGATCAAACCGTAACGCAAGGTCTGCAGTGAGCATCATGGGTGGATGTTTTTTGTTGGGGTCATGGGCATCAGGGACAATAGCAGGGCCGTTTTTTGCCACCCACTGGTTCTTCCCTGCAGGACTTTTGGTCAATTCCCATTCGTAATTAAATAAGAAATGCAAGTAGCTTATACCGAATTTCGTAGGCGTGGAAGACCAGGTAAGCTCAAAACCAGATGTAAAGGTATCAGGGCCTTTTCCGCTTCTGTAAGTGCTTTTCCATCCAAGCCCCTGCTGTTCAACAGGAGAGGAATCAGGATCAGGGCCCACAAACGTATCAGGGGTGGCGCCATGACAGTTACCAAAAGCATGTCCACCTGCAACCAGTGCCACAGTCTCTTCATCGTTCATACCCATACGGGCAAAGGCAACCCTAATCTGTTTTGCAGATCCAACAGGATCAGGATTTCCTTCAGGACCTTCCGGATTCACATAAATAAGCCCCATTTCTGTGGCAGCAAAGGGTCTTTCGAGCTCTCCTTCTTTAAAGCGTTCTTTCCCAGAGAGCATCTCCTGTTCAGGACCCCAATCCGGGCTTTCATCAGGCTCCCATACATCTTCCCTTCCTCCTCCAAAACCGATGGTATGTACGCCCATAGATTCCAGTGCCACATTACCTGCTAATATTATGAGATCAGCCCAGGAGAGCTTGCGACCGTACTTTTGCTTGATGGACCAGAGTAATCGAACGGCTTTATCAAGGCTCATGTTATCAGGCCAGTCAACCCTTGGTGGAAAACGCAAGTCACCTGTTTTTGCACCACCACGACCGTCGTAAATTCTGTAACTCCCTGCACTGTGCCAGGCCATCCGGATAAATAGAGGACCATAATGACCGAAGTCAGCAGGCCACCAATCCTGCGAATGTGTCATCAGCTCCTTTAAATCCTTTTTCACTTGAGACAGATCAAGGCTTTCAAACTCTTTCGGATAGTTAAACTCTGTGCCGTAGGGATTGGAGTGCGGACAATGCTGGCGCAAAACCTTTAGATTCAGTCTTTTTGGCCACCAATCGGTAATCCATCTTTTTTTTATATCTCCTTTATTTTCCATTTTACACCTCCCCGTGCTATTTTCTTTGCTTTTAGAATCTCTTTACTGTATTAAAAAAAACCTTGTAAAAACTCATTTAAAATGGTAATACATTAAACAATAATACTATCGAAATAGGAGTTTTTACAATTTAATAGAATATCATAATGAAAAAGTCAATAGAAAAAAACGATTTAGATGAATTTATAAACAAATGTAAGTCCTTTGGTTTAAAAATTACACCACAGAGGATCGCTATCTATCAAGAAGTGTTAGTTTCATCAAATCATCCTTCTGCTGAAGCAATTTACAGAAATATAAAAGATACTCATCCAAACATATCCTTTGATACTGTAAACAGAACACTTCTCACCTTTGCAGATATGGGTCTCATTCAAATTGTGGAAGGTTCAGGTGATGCAAGAAGATTTGATATAAATACCGAACAACATCATCATGTACGTTGCACAAAATGCGGGTCAATCACAGACTTTTACTGGGAAAAATATAACAACTTAGAAATTCCAGAGGAAATACATGAAAAATTCTCTGTAAATAAAATCAGGGTTGTCATAGAAGGTATTTGCAATAGTTGTCAATTGAGCTCAATATCAAACGAGTAAGGCGAAAAAGTCCGTTGTTTATCCATACAAAACTTTATTTTCTGTCTCTTGTTGCTCCTGTTAATTGAAATCATATGAATGCTATGCCGGACTTTGTGATTCTTCTATGTCTATGCTACAATGGCTAAATGGAAGAGATGCATACAGCATCATGGATAGATTTTTCCATCTCCTCTGCCTATCAGCATACGTATCCCGGTGTGGCATTCGGGCTGACCCTCATTACAGACTGCACGCCTTTAACAGACAGTAGTGCATTCGAGCAATACAAAAGAACACTGCTGAGAAAAATGCGAAAGAGGGAAAGACTTGCTGCTATCTCGGAGCGTATCGCAATCTATAATCAGTTCTTTCAGAGTTTTGGATTCGAATGCCCCCTTTGTACGCACCTCAAGAGAACGGTCAATAGCGGGTTTCCCCGTTACAACCTCATCATTGATGCCCACTTCATGGCTGAGATGTGTGCGGGCATCCTTGTGGCAGTCACTGATTTTGACCGCATCGAGGGCAGCCTCACCCTCGATATAGCAAAAGAAGGCGAGATGTGTAGTGGCATGGGAGGCCGCCAGTTCATACTGAAAGAAAGGGAGATTGTGCTCAGAGATAAAAAGGATATCATCTGCGTGCTCTGCCAGGGTGCAGATGAAAAGACTAAGGTAAGGGTCGATACGGAAAATGTGCTCTTCTATGCCTATGCTGTGCCTGGTATTGAAGCACTCCATCTCAAAGAGGGACTGGCTGTTGCTGCAGAGACCATGGCACAGTTTGGAAGAGGAAACATGAGAGGGCTTGATGTTTTCGAGCCGTGATGTGAAAATAAAGAGCCTCATATTCCTTGACTTTCCCTGCTCTATCACATAATCTTTCATCATGAAAGAACTTTCCATCGGTATGTTCGATTCTGGTGTGGGCGGACTTACAGTGCTCAGAGAGGTAAAGAGGCTTCTTCCCCATGAGCACATTCTCTATTTCGGTGATACTGCCCGGGTACCTTACGGCAACAGGTCTTCCCAGACTATTACGAAGTATGCCCTTGAGAGCGCACTCTTTCTTCTCACAAAAGGGATAAAGCTCCTTGTCATTGCCTGCAATGTGTCCACCGCCTTTGCCCTGTCTGTACTCAAAAAAAGATTTCCCATACCGGTCATTGGTGTTATTGAACCAGGAGCAAAGGAAGCAGTCCAGTCAACAAAAAACAAGAGGATAGGCGTTATCGGCACAAGGGGCACAGTTGAGAGCAAGGCATATGAACGTTCTATAAAAAAACTTGATCCTCGCATCACTGTCATCTCCCAGGCGTGCCCTCTTTTTGTTCCCATTGTGGAGGAAGGGCTTGAACATGACGACGTGGCATACCTCATGGCTGAAAAATATCTGAAAGAGATAAGGCGCTCCCGTATTGATACACTGGTCATGGGGTGCACACACTATCCAGCACTCGAAAAGGTTATACGACATATACTTGGTAACCATGTGCAGGTTATTCATAGCGGACGGGCAACAGCAAAGGAAGTAAAGGATATACTTGAAAAAAACAATCTCCTCAATACTACTGGAAAAGGGGGATGCGAATATTTTGTCACTGATGCACCAGCTCCGTTTAAAGAGATAGGGAGCAGACTTCTTGGAGAACCATTAAAAAATATTAAATCCCTCAAGAATATGGACATCAAAGATTTTCTCCTCTCTTCATGATTGCCCATGTTGCACTACCACTGCCTATAACCAGAACATTTTCATATACAGTTCCTTCCCTCTGGCAACCCTATATTCAGCCTTTCATGCGTGTTACAATTCCTTTTACGAATAGAAGGCTTACAGGGTGTGTAGTAAAAATTGAGGAAGGCCATAAGGAGAATCTTAAAGAGATATATGATATTGTTGATATTGTTCCTCTCATTGACCACACTATAGCCCGTCTCTGTGAATGGGCTTCGCAGTATTATGTTACGCCTATTGGTATGGTATTGAAATATGCCCTCCCTGCGAGTCTCAGGCCTGAAAGGTATCTTTTGATCCACAAAAAAGAAGAAGATGCCGAAAACCTTCATGGCATGCCCCTCAACAGGGCATATAAGGTCTCTAAAAAAGAAAGGATATTTCATGCCTGTGCAGAGGGTATAATAGAATTAAGGGATATATTTACAGACTCATCGTTTCCCGGTCAAATACCACAAATCTCACGCGCAGTAAAACAGGAAAAACTGCTCTTTATCGGTCCTTTTCAAAGTCGTTTAGAATTTTATATCACCCGTATCACACACGAACTACAGGAAGGCAGAAATGTTCTCATGATGCTTCCTGATTATTTTATGACAGGTACCTACTTTTATAACCTTCTCAAAAAAGAATTTCCCGACAGGGTCTACTGGTATGGCACAGCAATACAGGTACGATCACGAATGGCAACCTTTTTTCATGCACGCCACGGAAAGGGTATGGTCATTCTGGGTAATAAAAATTGTATTTTCCTTCCCATAGTACACAATGCCCTCATCATAGTGGAACGCTTTGAAGAGGACGACTTCAGAAATGAAGAAGGGTTCAGGTTCAATGCAGGTCGCGTGGCATTACAAAGAGCGTCCATTGAAAATATACCCCTTATATACGGCAGTGCATCAGCATCTACCGAGCTATTCAAAAGGGTGAAGGACGGCGAATTTACAGTCATTGAAAAAACATTACCTCTTTGTAAAAATCGTTATGAAATTATAACGAAAAAATATCAGTCTCCTTTTGGAGCACTGCCAGAAGAGCTTATGAATACAGTGCAGTCAGGCATTGAAAAAAAGGAGAGAATTGCCATCTTTACACCACGGAGAGATTACAGTGCCCGCATTCAGTGCCTCGAATGTAAGGAGATTGTGCGATGTCCTGTCTGTGAAAGCATGGTAGGTTACCAAAAAAAGAATAACCGTATTATCTGCCCCTCATGCAACGCCGCCTCTCCTTATAGCACGGAGTGCCCTCATTGCGGTAGCGCCTTTATGCGCTTTTCTCATATTGGTGTGGAATATATTGAAGATGTGCTTAAGGAACATGTTACACAGTATCCTGTTATGGCTGTTACTGCAGATACATCAAAAGACGTGGTGCATTCTCTTGAACAATATGGCGCTGCAAAGCCGTTTATTCTTGTAGGCACCCAGATCCTGTCGAAACTTTACGGTACACGCATAGAAAAACTTATCCTCTTTGAATGGGAAGACATCTTAAAGATTGCAGGATACAGGGCAGAGGAAAAGGCATTTCATATTCTCACGAATCTCTGTGATGCCCTTACTCCTCAGGAACTCTATATCTTCATGGATAAAAAGACCGCCATTGACGTAGCGCCCTTTTTCAATATGAAAGGGTTTTATGAATCTGAACTCAAAAAACGAAAAGCCGCTGGTTTTCCGCCCTATGGAAGGATCTTTATCATAGAAATTGAAAAAAAGAAGGGCACATCACAAAATGCACTCATAAAAAGAATAATGGAAGAAGGGGGAATCAAAGGCAATATCATGGGCCCTTATTTACAGAAGAAGCAGGGCTTGAAGTGGAAATTGATAGTGAGAGGTAAGAAAGAAAGGCTCACCAGTATGCTTTTTCATCTCTATGATCTTCCCAATGTACGTATAGAGGCTGACCCACTTTCCATATAAGGAGAGTATCAAAGGAAGAACCGATTCTGAAATAAAAAAGGGGGAGAATGCTCTCCCCCTTAATGAATACCACCTTTTTACTTCTTTGCTGGTGCTGGCGGTGCTGCTGGTTTTGCAGGCTCTGCTGGTTTTGCAGGCTCTGCGCCTTTCTTCTCAGCCTTAGGTGGCTTCTTTGCAGCTGCCTTTTTAATGGCTGATGCCATCAACTTACCTTCTTTTTCAGTGTACTTCACTGTAACCTTGTCACCAGCCTTGTAATCCTCGGCCTTGTAACCCTTTACACCACTCACGTCAAAGGTTTTCTCGCCTTTCTTATCCTTTGCTACGAATGCTGTAGCTTCTGCCTTTACTACCTCGCCTGTAAAGGTGTGAACCTTTGCTTTCACCGGTTTCTCAGCCTTTTCTACCTTGGCAGGTTTTTCAACCTTTACTGCAGGTTTTTCCACTGCTGCTGGTTTTGCTGGCTCTGCGGGTTTTGCCTGGGCAAAGACTGTTGTCACAAAGGCAATGCTGATAAGCAATGCAAGGGCAATCATTAATGCTTTCTTCATACTTTTTCACCTCCTTTCATTTTTTAATAAAATATGTTGTTATATTTTATGCATTTACTGTGCCATGACAACAATTTTGTAACTTATTGAAAATAATAATTAAATTAATTTGGTAGTATAAGGTCTTTATAGAATATTCAGATAATTCCGACTAAATAATCAATTATAGTCGGATAAATCTGATTGCTCTCTTTTCACAACCCTTTTCTGGTGTGGTTTGATCCTGGCCTGCAGGGCTTTAAAATCATAAAGCCCTGAACTCTTTAGTTTTCCAATAGCTACATAAAAGGTATCTTTACTGATGCCAAGGCGTTCCATGATGGTCTTTGGCTCAACAAGTTCTGGCAAACGGCTATCCTTTAGATTTAAACCGGTGAGATAAAAATAGAGACGGTATTCAGCAGCAGTGAGTTTCGCATCAATGAGAAGATCTATGTTTTGTTTAATTTTTTCTAATGGAGTATGACTGTAGGTGATATGTTTCACTTCTTCCGGTAGGTGTTCTACATCAATCGCATCAGCTTCACACATAATAAATGCCCTTTCAACCACAGATTCAAGCTGCCGTACATTGCCAGGCCATGGATATGCCATTAATAGTTCCAGGGCATTGTTTGTGATACTCTTCTTTAACCCATTTGATTCATTGAGGCGGTTTAAAAAATAGGTGACAAGCATGGGTATATCCGTTGCGCGCTCACGAAGGGGTGGTATGGTAAAGGCAATGACATTGAGCCGATAAAAGAGATCCTCTCGGAACCTTCCTTTGTGAATCTCTTCCTCAAGATTTTTGTTTGTTGCAGCAATAATCCGGACATCAATCTTGATGTTTTCTTTACCCCCAATCCTCCTTAACTCCCGCTCCTGGATAACCCGTAATAGTTTTGCCTGTGTATTGGGTGAAAGGTCTCCTATTTCGTCAAGGAAGAGGGTGCTTCCGTTTGCCTGTTCAAAAAGACCAATATGCCTGGTAAGGGCACCGGTAAAGGCACCCTTTTCATAGCCAAAAAGCTCACTCTCAAGAAGGGTTTCAGGAATTGCAGCACAGTTTATTGCAAAGAAGGGTTTGTTTTTTCTCTGGCTATTGTAATGGATGCTCTTTGCAAAGAGTTCTTTTCCTGTACCGCTCTCACCATAGATGAGAACTGTAGAATTTGTGGGAGCCACCTTATTAACAATCTTGAAAAGCTCCTGCATGGTCCCATGGACACCCACGATATTATCAAGATTGAACCTGTCCATGAGCTGGTCTTTGAGCATGATATTATCTTTGAGAAGTTTCGATTGATTGACTGCATTGTTGATTACAAGGAGCAGCTGGTCTTTCTCCAGGGGTTTTTCAAGATAATAAAAGGCTCCAAGCTTTGTTGCCTGAATGGCTGAAGGGATAGAACCAAAGGCAGTAATAATAATCACATGACACGGTATATTCATTGCCTTTATTTCTTTGAGTATCTCTGTACCATCCATATCAGGTAATCGTAAGTCGGTGAGGACAATATCAAAAGAACCTTCTTTCAGAAGTTGAATAGCTTGTGTGCCACTCTCTGCCTCTTCAACATAGAAACCTTCTCTGTCAAGAATGGTCTTTATTATCTTTCTCTGATTTTCCTCGTCTTCGACAATGAGGATATTGCCTTTATTATGCTTCATGATAGGGCACCGTGATTATCATTGTGGTCCCCTGACCCGGGGTGCTTTCTACGGTAATCCTTCCGTTATGTTCCTCAATAAACCTTTTTGTAATGGCAAGACCCAGGCCCATCCCATACTGCTTCGTTGAGTAATATGGTTCAAAAACCTTCTCTTTTTCCTCTTCCGGTATACCAGGACCTGTATCACTGATTGTTATAAATGAATAACCATTGGCATTACCACACTCAATGGTAATAGCGCCTTTACCACCAACTGCCTGTATAGCATTTAATAGTATATTGAGTATACATATCTTCATATATTCCTGGTCGCAGTATATGGGTTTTTTATCATTTGAGCTTCTGATCTGTATATCCATTTCCGGTGTAATCTTATCCCTCACAAGATGAAGTGCCTCGTTGATAAGACGTTCAGGAACCACCCACTCTCTTTGGAGCGTTATTGGTTTACCCAGGAAAAGGAAGTTATGGATGAGCTCATTCACCTTATGTATCTCTTTTGTAAGGTCATCGAGGAGTTGTAAAAGTTGAGCCTTATCCTCTATCTGCGCATCTGTGATGCGCTCTTTTATATGACCTATGGAAAGGGAGAGAAAGTTGAGGGGATTCCGTATCTCATGGGCGATACCCGATGAAATCTGTCCTATCATGGAAAGTTGTTCTGTTCTTTTCAGTTTTTCTTCCAATGCCTTCTGTTCGATGAGTTTATCCACCATTTCGTTGTAGCTTTTGATGAGGATACCAATCTCATCCTTGCGATTTTTGTCCCTGATTTTTACAAGTTCTCCTTCTGCAATCCGTTTGCTTGCCTGGGCAATCTTTTTGATGGGTTCTGTATATTTTTCAGCAATGAGGAGGCTTATAATAATGCCTATACTGAAGGCAAAGAGCGTGCTCAAGACCCTCTTTATATGGTTCTTCTTGCTAATCTGTTTGTAATCATCAAGGATCATACTGATAAGGATATAGCCTATGTTCTGCCCTTTAATGGAAACAGGCATAATCACATTGTAGAGGCGCTGTGTTTCCTTTTTGCTCTCTTCACCAAGGCGGGCGGTGATCATGAGGTCTTTTTTTCTCCATGTCTTTTTTTCTCCACTCAAATTCTCCTTTGTACCTATCTTTCTCGGGTTAGAGCTTGCAATAACCTCTGCATCATCACCTATAATGGAAATCTCCTTTATCCCCTTCTTATTTAACATCTCCACATATCCTTTGAGTCGCGCTGTACTATCACCTCTATAGGTAAGCTCTTCAACACTTATCTGAATGGCTTTTGTAATATCCTCAATATTATCACTCACTCTCTCTATGAGAAGATCCTCAGACCGTGCATAAATTATAGTGAGCGAACCTATTGTCAGGGCAAGGAGTAGAAAAATAATCAAAAGGAGCTGGGTTCGTAGGGAAAGACTTCGAAATAAAGTCTTTAAACGTACTATAAAATCCTTTGCTCTATCCATTCTATCCTCTTTATTATACTCTCTTTGGAGATGTGGGGAAATATCTCACGGAGAGGTGGACCGCTTGTCCTTCCTGTAGAGAGAATACGGATAACCATGAGGAGCTCGTTCTTTTTTAATATCGCCTGTTCCTGTAGTTTCATAATAGCATCATCAAGCATACGTTCCTGTACCAGAATTGATTGGATATGTGGGAGATGGGACTTAAGACCTTGAACCTTTGTAAGAATGGCAATGCTTTCGTGTGTGGTTTCTGTGCTGTCGAAGATGGTGAGGAGATCTCGTATCTCATGGATGGTCGTTGCATTTTCTCTAACCACAGACACCTTCTCCCTGAAAGACACAGGAAGGTCAAGGAGGGCAAGTAAATCCTCAATAGCCATTCTTCGCATATATTCTTTGTTCATCCATAAGAGTTTATCCATATCAAAGGCAGCATCTGAGGAGGAGAGAGACTTAAGTGAAAATGTTTGGCTGAGCTCTTCCTCATTCAGAATCTCTCTATGAACGTTTCTCCCGAGAATGGCAAGGTAGTTCACAAGGGCCTGCCTCACAATACCCATGTCACGAAATTCCCGTACCCGTGTTGCACCGTGCCTCTTACTTAATGGTTTTTTATCATTGCCAGTAACCAGCGAATGGTGTGCATACTGGGGTGGTGTTGCATCAAAAGCTTTAAAGAGCATAAGCTGTTTTGGTGTATTGGATATATGGTCAGCACCTCTGATAACGTGGGTAATTCCCATAAGCATATCATCAACTGAAACTGCAAAATTGTATGAAGGCACGCCATCCTGCTTGAGAATAATAAAATCATCCACATGGTCTTTGGGGAAATGAATCTCTCCACGGATTGCATCAATAAAGCTCACCGGTGCGAGAAATGATGCAAAGCGTACTACATAGGGTGTCCCTTGGTCTATGAGCCTGTTTCTCATGCTCTCTGTTAGATTTTTGCATTTACCATTATATCGTGGCGGTGTACCCCGTGCGAGTTGAGTCTTTCTCATTGTTTCGAGTTCGTCTTTTGTACAAAAACAGTGATAGGCAGCACCTTTTTCAATGAGTTGTGCTGCATAAGACCTGTATATGTCAATCCTTTCGGACTGCCGGAAGGGTCCCTCATCCCATGTGATACCAAGCCATTCAAGGTCTTCAAGGATCGATGACTCATACGTTTCTTCTGAACGTTCAATATCCGTATCCTCAATGCGAAGCACAAAAGTTCCCTTTTTGCTTCTGGCAAAGAGGTGGTTTAAGATTGCTGTCCGTGCATTCCCTACGTGAAGGTATCCTGTAGGACTGGGTGCAAACCGTACTTTAACCATAAAAAACCTCAGGGTAAAGGGTGTAGGTATATAGTTTACTAATCCCTGTGTCCTGTGTCCTGTGTCCTTATTTCTTCAACCAGTGCCACAGCAAATACTTCTATACCTTCTTTTTTTCCAACAAAACCAAGCCCTTCTGCAGTCTTTCCTTTGATGCTCACCCTGTCTATTGGAATTTCAAGGATCTGCGCAATTCTTTGCCGTATTGTGTCTCTGTAAGGATAAATCTTTGGTTCCTCTGTAACAACAATTGCATCTATATTGACAATAGCACAGCCTTTCTTTTTTATGAGACCATGGACAAAAGAGAGAATGTTAATACTCTCCATGTCCTTACAGGTAGGGTCTGAATCAGGGAAATACGTTCCAGTGTCCCCTTCTGCGATTGCGCCAAGCAGGGCGTCACTTATTGCATGGAGGAGCACATCGGCATCAGAGTGACCGGCAAGACCTTTGACATAGGGTATTTCAACACCCCCGAGAAAGAGCTTCCTCCCTTCTGCAAAGAGGTGGACATCATAACCAATCCCAATTCTCATAGAGTGCCTTTAAGGAAAGAGAGCATACCTTTCGCAATGGCAAGGTCTTCTGGTGTGGTGATCTTGATATTATAGGGAGATCCCTCAACAACCTTGACCTTCTTACCCAGAAACTCAATAAAGGTTGCATCATCATAGCCATACAGTTTTTTTGCCATACCTTCCCTGTATGCCTTCAGGATGAGGTTATACTTGAAGGTCTGGGGTGTCTGAACATGCCAGAGGGAATCCCTCGCCAGCGTCTTTGAAACAAAACCATCTTTTGAAATCACCTTGATGGTATCCTTCACAGGAATAGCAGGAATCACAGCATCATACATTTCCATAAGAAATATGCCCTTTTCAACAAATGCAGGTGAGACAAAGGGTCGTGCTCCATCATGTATGACAACAATATCGCATGGTCCTTCAATGGCTTCGAGCCCATTCCTCACAGAATCCTGCCGTAATCTGCCGCCTATGACGAGCTTCATGATCTTATTGAAACGGTAGTTTTCAAGGATGTCTTCCTGGATAAAAGGTAGGTCCTTCTGATTTACTACAAGATAAATCCCATCAACAGCCCTGCATTCTTCGTATACCTTGAGTGTGTGGACGATAATCGGTTTATTGTCAAGGAGCAAAAACTGTTTGTTGGTGGATGCGCCCATTCTTTTACCCGTACCACCAGCAAGAATAATTGCAAGGGTTCTCATTGTCTACCGTGACTGTTCTTCTATTTTATATACTTCTGGAAAATAAAATTCCTTCTCAGCCTGTTCCTTGAGCTTTGCAAAGATCATGCGTCCTGATGTGGTCTGCAATACGCTGGTAACAACCACATCAACGGTCTTGCCAAGGAGCCTTTTTGCATCATCAACAACAACCATGGTGCCATCATCAAGATAGCCAATGCCCTGGCCATGTTCTTTCCCTTCTTTGAGAATCTTTACGTTCATAAGCTCACCGGGAAGTATGGCGGGTTTCAAGGCTGTTGCAAGCTGGTTTATGTTGAGTACTTCAATGCCCTGGAGTTCTGCCACTTTGTTGAGGTTGTAATCATTTGTCACAATCTTGGCATCCAACCGCTTTGCCAGGGCAATCAGTTTTGTATCCACATCCTTGAGCTTCGGGAAATCATAATCAACTATCTTGACTGAAACGAATGTTTGTTTCTGAAGCCTGTGCAGGATATCAAGCCCCCGTCTCCCCCGTGTTCTCTTTACAGGGTCCTGGTGATCAGCAATGTGCTGAACTTCATACAGTATGAATTGCGGGATAACAAAGGTACCCTCAATGAATCCTGTTTCGCATATATCAGCTATCCTTCCATCAATAATCGTGCTCGTATCAAGGATTTTCATATTCTGTGTATCCTCACCCTTACCAAAGAGCGGAATTTTTGAAAGGTCAATGGTATGGCTCTTTTGGGCACCCAATCTGAAGCCGAGATACCCCATGATAAAATATATGAGGATATATACAGGGACTGTAATGGGAATGTCTTTAACAATGGCCAAGAGGAGCTCAGATATAAAGAGTTTTGCAACCATGATGCTTACAGTTATCCCTATCAGGCTCCCGATAATTGACTTGAGGGGAATATCTTTGAGTTTATCCTCTGCTTTAATGATAATGTATCCGAGAAGAAGGCCAGCAAGGGCACCAAATAATCCCAAAACATTACTAACAAAGATTTCCCGTATAACGAAATAACCGGTAATGGTTGTGACAACAACCATGAGGATTTGAACGATAACGTCCAAGGATCAGTCCTTATGTTTTCTTGAAAAGATCCGCTCTATCTCTTTCTCCACATCATGCTCTTTTTTATCAAGAGAGAGGGAGATTTCTTTTTTTATAAGGTTCCGTGCCATTTCAAACATCTTCTTTTCTCCGAATGAGAGTTCCTTAAATAACTTCAAGCTATAGAGTTCTCTCAAGACCATGGCAACTTCAAAGATAGAGCCGCTCTTGATCTTCTCCATGTACTCTTTGTATCTACGGTTCCATGGTGAATTATCATGGACTACATTCTTATCTCTGAGGATACTATAGACTTTTTTCACATCCCCGGAACTTATAAGGCGCCTGAGGCCTGCATTTTTTGCTCCATCCACTGGAATCATTATGGTCATATCGCTATCGAGAATCCGCATTATATAAAACGCTTGTTTTGTTCCGGAGAATTCCTTCTTCTCAATAGACTCTATTCTCCCAACCCCGTGGCCTGGATACACAGCAATTTCTCCTATCTGATACATTTTGCCTCCAATTTTTAGCACCTCGTTCTTTTTGCTAAAACTTGTGTATAATACCAAGTTTTTTAAAAAAATTCAATAACTATTTGTATTCACGTCATTATTCAGTCACCCATTTTTCTCTTTCTTCTCTATTTCCTTTTGGAGGCTTTTACGTTATAATCATCCAGATTTTTTCAGGATACCTCGAATGGTAAAAACAAGATTTGCTCCAAGCCCAACAGGATATTTACATATAGGTGGTGCACGGACTGCGCTCTTTAACTGGCTTTATGCACGCCATATGGGGGGTTCATTTGTACTGAGGATTGAGGATACTGATTTTGAGAGGTCAAAGGATGAGTATGTAAGGGATATCCTTGATGGGCTTACCTGGCTCGGCATTGACTGGGATGAACCGCCGTATTTTCAAAAAGAAAGGATGGGGATTTACAGAAGCTATGCCTTTGCCCTCATTGAAAGAGGATTGGCATATAAATGTTACTGTACTCAGGAAGAGCTTGACGAGAAAAGAAAGACTGCATTAAAAGAAGGAAAAAAACCACATTATGACAGGACATGCAGGGAAAAATATCTGGAAAAAATAGATAAACCCTTTGTTATACGCTTTAAAACACCACTTTCCGGAGAAGTAACCTTTTCTGATATTGTAAGAGGAACTATTACGTTCCAGTGTGAAGAACTTGATGACCTTGTCATATTACGAAGCGACCTGACTCCCACATATAATTTCACTGTGGTCATTGATGATATGCTCATGGGTATCACACATATTATCAGGGGTGATGACCACATTAATAATACGCCACGGCAGATTCTCATCTATAATGCCCTTGGGTATGCACCCCCGCAATTTGCCCACGTTCCCCTTATACATGGAAAGGATAGAACACGTCTCAGCAAGAGGCATGGCGCAACCTCTCTTCTTGAGTACAAACATGAGGGGTTTTTGCCTGAAGCGCTTATGAATTACCTTTCACGGCTTGGCTGGGCCTATGGTGACCAGGAAATCTTTTCACGAGAAGAACTGATAGAGAAATTTGATCTGCAGCATGTAGGTACATCAGCAGCTATCTTTGATATGGATAAGCTCTTATGGCTCAACAGCCACTATATCAAGACTCTCCCTCAGGAGGTTATTGCCGAGAGGCTTGTGCCGTTTATTGAAAAAATGGGTTTTTCTGTTGAGGAAATCAACAGTGTAATCCCCATTGTTTCGGCTCTCAGGCCACGGGCAAAAACACTCAAAGAAATGGCACAGATGGCCTCTTTCTTTTTCAATGACCATGTAAGTTATGAAAAAGAGGCACAAGAAAAATTTCTCACCCCTCAAACAAAACCCATTCTCGAACATTTTCTAAAAGAATTTCAATCTCTTCCATCACTCCATGAAGAAGAACAAAAAAAGCTTGTAGAGAGGCTCACACATAAGTACAATAAGAAGGTTGTTGAGATTGTTCAACCCATCCGGGTTGCCCTTTCAGGTAAGACAGTAAGCCCGGGAATTTTTGAGGTCATAAATATCCTCGGAAAAGAGCGAGTGGAAAAAAGGATACTAAAGGCTATTCAATCCATCCCATGAAACTACTACGGCTTGAACTCTTAGGCTTTAAATCATTCCTTAACAGGACTGTTTTTCATTTCAGTGAAGGTATTACATCCATTGTGGGCCCCAATGGGTGTGGTAAAAGCAATATAGTGGACGCCATTGTATGGGCTCTGGGTGAAAGGGGTACGAAATCATTACGCATTAAGGATATGGGTGATGTGATTTTCCATGGCAGCAATGGTAAAAGGCCTGTGAATGTTGCAGAGGTTGCCATTGACTTCTTTGATGGGCAAAAAGAGGTGAGAATAAAGCGAAGAATATACCGCGATGGCACCAATGAGTATTACATGAACGGAAACCTTGTCCGGCTCAAAGATATACAGGACTTTTTTCTTGGCACCGGTGTGGGACTCAATGCCTATGCCATAGTGGAGCAGGGAAGGGTTGAATACTTTACCCAGATGAAACCACAGGAACGGAGGGTGCTCATAGAAGAAACGAGTGGCATCACACGATTTGAGGAAAAAAAGAAGGATGCCCTCATGAGAATGGAGTCTGTGTCAACGAACTTAGAAAGGGTGGAAGACATCTACAGTGAGGTCATAAAAAACTTTGAAAGAGCAGAACAGGAATGGACACGGTGGAAGGCCTATAAGGAACTATCAGACAAGCTGAAAGAGATTGATACATATATCCTCATTGACGGATATATGAAACTTACGAAACGGATTGGAAAAATCAAAGAACGGCAGGATGACCTTGAGAGAGAGATTGCCACGAAAGAGGAAGAACGAGCCAGACTGAAAGAGGATCTGGAGACAAAAGAACGGGAATTCTCACTTGTTGACACGACTCTGCATCAGCTCGAGGTTGATATTAAAGCACATGAAAAAGACATGGAAAAGAGGCTCCTTGAGGCTGACTATGTGAAAGATGAAAAGAAAAGGCTTGAAGAAGACCAGAGGCTCGAAATTCAGACTATTGAGACACTGGATAAACAGATTCAGGCTATAGAGACAGAGATCTCTGATTTAACTGCAAAGATGGAAAACCTTTCACCCCAAGTAACAACTGAAGAGGAAAAGAGCATACAGCTTAAAGAGGCATCTGAAAACCTGAAAATAAAAACAGAAGAGTATGAGAAACGGCTTGAGGATGAGCGGATACAGTTTTTTGTTATCATGAACGCCATTACAGATTTGAAGAACAGGATTGCAGATATTGAGAGAGCTCACAGGGAAAGGGCTCAACAGGAAGAGAAACGGCGTTCAGATATGGAGACCATTAGAAATCGGATGCAGAGCCTCGAGAGCACCCTGAGCGACCTTCAGGAATCCCTTGAAAGGACAGAACAGGAATTCGGGATGATTTTAGAGGCAGAAAATGAATTACTGGCTAAAAGGGATGAACTGCAAAAGGCAATGCAGGAGATAACCCATGCCATAGAAAGGCTGAAAGGCGAACAACAGGGAAAAGAGGCCTTTCTCAAGCAGATCGGGGTAAAGACAGATAAAACCACAGAGGGCATGAGTGATGCAAAGAAACTGATGGATATGATAAAGGTGAAAGAAGATGTTGTTCAAGCTATTGAAAAATTCTTCTTCAAAGAGATGGAATACAGGGTACTTACCCAATCTGATCACCATACAATTGCTCACATTGTCAAAACCCATGGTGGAAACTACATCTTTTTCCCTGCACAAGGCATATTCAGTCTTGATAATGGCGAGGTATCTATGGGAATCCAGTGGATTGAAACACTGGAGGAAGGATTTACCCGCATAGAGAATGGTGAGGCAGGTATCTTTCTCAACAATGACGTTTGTATTGATTCGCGGGGATTTATACTCGGTGGGAGTGAAGAACGGTTATCACAGTTCAAACAATTTAAAGAGCGTTTGAAGATTGAAAGGGAGTTACGTGAACTTGAGATAACCCTTGAGCAACACAATGCATCCCTCAGTAATATACAGAAAAACCTCATAGACCTTGAACAGGCACTGGGTGACATACAGAAGGCCCGCCTTGAAAAGGAAACCATCATACAGGATGTGAAAAAACAGATTGTTGTAGCAGAAACAGAACTAAAAACAACTCAGGAGAGATTGACAGAACTTGAGATGGTAAGTGATATTTCTGATGCAACTCCACTCACCATGATTCAGGAGCTCATGAATGAGAAGGCATTGAACGAAGAAGAGCAGCACGAGATAGAATCCAAGATGGCCTCTCTCAAAGAGGAGCTGGATAGAATAAAGAAGAGCTATGATGATGTTTTTACAGAATGGCATGATATAACACTCAGTCTTGAAAAGAAGCGGAATGAAATCACACTCCTACAAGACAGCATAGAGCGGAACCGGCTACTGATAGAAAAGACAATGGAGGAAAAAGAGGCACACCTTGCAAAGCGAGCAAGTATTGAGCACGCAATACACGAGATCGATAACAAGATTTTATCCATTGAGTCCAGCTATGAGGAACTCAAAAAATCTGTTGAACACCTTGTTGCGCGGTATGAGGAACTCCAAAAGACTTCCGGCGACCTTCACATGGAAAAACATGCCCTCCAGGAACGTATTGAATTAGCCACACGGGACTTAGAAAAGGTTCGCAGTAAAAGAGAGGGAATTGAAACAGAGATGGCAGTACTGTCGGATAAGCTTAATACCATTTCTGAAACCCTTATGACAACCTACGGAATCGAGAAACCTGAAGAGGCACCACCTCCTTCCCAGAAGAATTTAGATGAAGAGCGAGAAAAGATAGTAAAAGAAATAGAAGAGCTTGGTGAAGTCAATTTCAGGGCTGAAAAGGAATACATGGAATTGAAGGAAAGGGTTGCCTTTCTTGAGAAACAGAAAGAAGACTTACGCTCTGCCATGGATTCTCTGAAAAAAACCATTGCCAAGATTGATACGCTTGCACGGGAGATTTTTTCTGAAACCTTTGTCAAGGTGGATGAAACGTTTCAGCGTTTTATCACGATGCTATTCAATGGAGGAAAGGGATACCTATCTCTGACACAGGATCAGAGTGGCGTTGATATGTTTGTGCAACCGCCTGGTAAAAAGGTAAACCGTATGGAGCAGTTTTCTGGTGGAGAAAAGGCTCTCATCTCCATTGCCTTCTTGCTTGCCCTTATGGATACACGACCAAGTCCTTTTTCTCTCCTGGATGAAATAGATGCACCCCTCGATGATGCAAACCTTCTTTCTCTCCTTGAAATCATGAAGGACATCAGTACAAAGACACAGATAGTGTTCATTACCCATAACCGCCTCACCATGGAATCTTCCAATACCATATACGGTATTACCATGGAGGAAGAGGGTGTCTCTAAGATTGTATCTGTCCGTCTATAACCACTGACATAGACAACCAGAGAAAGTATTACAGTTTTTCCAAACCTTCCTGTGTGACCAAAATCAATTTTTTTCTTGACATATTTCTGTTTACCATTATTATTATAGGAAAGACTTAGGGGGATGGGGGTTAAAATTGTATACACACCTTTTTGTTGACCCTGAAGTTTCACAATATTTTCTTTTATATCTTTTATCAAAAACGACATTATAAGGAGGTGATGGAAAGATAATATTTCCGTAAAAAACGGGAAAGGAGGAAATTATGCAACCAGCAGCACCAGTACCACCAGCACCACCGCCTGTCGTACTACCTGATGCATCAGTACTCTTGTCTCCGTGGTATGTATGGTGGGCATTGATAATCGGCTTGTTCCTCATGACCTTCATAGGAACATGGATCATAACAAGGGGGTGGAAAGAATGAGCCCACAATGGTTGGAAGTCCCAAAGGCAACAGCAGAAACGGCAGCATGGAGTGCTGTAGGCGTAGGAATCCTGCTTGTCGTTTCAATTATCCTTGGATTGGCATCAAAGAAACAATGGAAGACCTTTGATGAGTATCTTGTTGGAAAGAGGGATATAGGGCCTTGGGTAACAGGCGCTGCCCTCTGTGCTTCGTATCTCTCTGGATGGGCATTCTGTGGAAGTACAGGCGTTGTCTATTCTGTTGGTTTTTCAGGCATGTGGTTTGCCGGCATATGGAGCCTTCTCGGACTGGTTCCCTGTTGCTGGCTCGCAGCATTGAAGACACGGGAATTCTCTGCAAAACTCGGTGCAGCAACACTGCCTGAAACAATTGGAAGAAGGTTTGAGAGCAAGATGCTCCAGACAGTGATTGCCATTATCATGCTCTACTTCCTCTTCATGTATTCAGTGGGACAACTCAAGGCAGCAGGAGGTGTGTGGTATGCAGTTACAGGACTGCCACCACTCTGGTGTCTCCTTCTCTCCATATTCATTGCATGGCTCTATATGGTCCTCGGAGGATATGTGGGAACCCAGTGGTCCATGGCATTCCAGGGACTTTTCCTTGGTTTTGTGGGAGCCCTTCTCGGTATATGGGCAATCATCTGGGCAGGTGGTTTCTATGAAATAAGTTCAAAACTCTATATGGAGCCAAAGGTTGGTCCTGCCTTGATCAAACTCATGAGGCCTGAGCTTCCAAAAGTAGGACCAACACAGCTCTTCTCAAGCCTTGTTGGTATCCTTGCAACCCCGGTCATTTTCTTTACCATGGCAATCGGTTTTCCCCATAATGTGAGCAGGTTCCTTGGTATGGGCAAACTGACAAAGGCAGGGTACTGGAAGTTGATTACCACGGTCTTTGTCATTGCCGGTGTGCCTATTATGCTTGACTGCTCAAGCAATGGTCTTGTTGCAAGAATGGCGTATGGTCCAAAACTCCTTGCCATTAAACCATGGATGGGTGACCTTGCTGCACCATACCTTGCCCATGCAGTGGGTGGAGTGCCCATGATGACCCTCTATGTTATGGGTCTCTTTGCAGCAGCCCTTTCTACCCTTGCTGGTATGGTTTTTATCATGAGCGCAAATGTGACACGGGATATTATTAAGACATGGTGGCCCAATGTATCGGATAAGGCAATGCTCTACTTAGGGTATTTCCTCATTGCCCTTTTCCTCTTCCTCCCCTTCTACTGGACACTTGTTAATCCACCGCCACTTCTTTCCATATTCATGGGCCTTGCTGCCATGGGTCTTGGTGCCATCTTCTTCTTTGTTACTGCTGTCTCTTACTACTGGAAACGGGCAACAAAATGGGGTGCCCTCATCTGCGCACTCTACGGAACAGGCATGTCCATATATGGCGGCTATTCAGTTCTCTATAAGAAATATGTTGGTATGGGTACACTTGAATGGTGGCTCGTCATCGGCTGTGGTGTTTTATACTTTGTTGTAAGCGCCATTACAAAACCACCATCACAGGAACTTCTTGATAAGCTCTTCCCGAAAAAGAGCTGAAAAGAGTAGGAAAATGAAGGGGGCCGAACAGGGCCCCCTTTTTATTTGTATTGTGTATATATGTCAGGTTCAATGAAGTAAGGTGCTATGGATTACGATACCATAAAACTCCTATACGAGATTCTGTGGCTTGCAGGCGGAGTAGTTATAGCAGGGTACTGGATATCCCGGCTTATCAAATGGATTAAAAAGAAACGCTCTCCTACCACGTAATCCTCTTCTCTTTCAAATATGTCTGTGCATCGAGATCACCAAGGCGTGCAGCCTTTCTGTAATCCTCAAAGGCAGCCCTCTCATTATGCATCATAAGATAGGCGGAACCGCGGCAGGTATATGCCTCTGCAAGCTCTGGATTCAATCTGATGGCGGCAGTCAAATCACTGACTGCCTTCGGATAATCCTTTATAAGATAATAGACAGCACCTCTATTGTAATAGGCTTCGGTATAATCGGGTTTTTTCTCTATAGCAAGGTCAAGAAGGGGTAGTGCATCATGAGGATAGCCTGACATGATGAGTTGATATGCCCTTGTATAATACGCTTTTGCTGCCTCATCCCTGTCCATATCAGCCATGCAGGAAAAAAGGAAGTAGCAACTCATAATAAGCATAAAGCATGCCATGACTATTCTTTTTGTATTTACCATGACCTACCTTTTAAAGATTTTGATAGTATCAATCTAATTGCACTTACCTCTTGAGCCTTGCTTGCATTTTTTTCCATCAACCCATGTGGTATTCGAGAGGTTGGCGCCTTCAAAATTCGTATTCGAAAGTTTTGCGCCTTGTAAGTTCGCATTTGTAAGGTTTGCATCCCAGAAGTTTGTGCCAGTGAGATTAGCACCTGATAAATTTGCATTACTCAAATTCATATTTGACAGATCCATGTTCGCAAGGTTTGCGCTGGAAAGGTCACACCCCGAACAGTCCATGCTTGTGGAAAGCTTCTTAAGGTGTGTCTGATCGAATGCTCGTGCAGTACCACTACAGCAAAGGAACAGGATCATCATGAAAACAATTATTGCTGCTCTTTGTTTTGTTCCCATAGGTCATCCTCCTTTTTATTGTATTAAAAAAACCGCCACCAGAAGAACTTTTTCTTAAGGTGGCGGCCCGACCATCCTTCCTCGTGCCTCCAGAGGGACTTTTTGAACCTCTGGACCCATATATCTGTTTTTCTTATATCCATTATGCAGTCTCCCACTCTAAAAGTCAATATCTTTTCTCTCTTCTAATTCCTTGACAACGAAAAAAGGGGCGTGCTAATGAAATAGCACCATGTTTGGCTTTTCTGATATATGGATAGTCCTGAGTTACCTTGCCACTTTCTCTGCCCTTATCTTCTGTCTCGTCTATGCCATTATAAACTGGAGAAAGGGTATAGAAGAAAAGGATGGTGACTACAGAGAAGAGATTCAGTGGGAAAAAGAAGAGATTGAACTGATAGAAAAACTTCCATAATCCAATGGCCTATCTTATCACATTCACCATACTCTATCTTGCCATCACAATATACTTGAGCTATATCGGCTACAGGAAAACTCTTACGGTCTCAGACTACATGCTTGCAGGCAGGCAGGTCCACCCCGTCACCATGGCACTCGGTTATGGTGCAACCTATATCAGCACCTCTGCCATTATCGGGTTCGGCGGCATAAGTGCACTTTATGGATTCAGTATTACCTGGCTCACCTTCTTGAACATTATGGTGGGTGTGTGGATTGCCTTTGTGGTCTTTGGGAAGAGAACGAGAAAGATGGGTAAGGCCCTTGATGCCCATACCTTTCCAGAACTTTTAGGAAGGCGCTATGAGTCCCGTTTTGTCCAGGGATTTTCAGCCATTGTCATTCTCCTTGCCATGCCCCTCTATACAGCGGCCATACTCATTGGTATTTCCCGTTTCATTGAGGTATACATGAATATTCCCTTTGCATCAGCACTGCTCATCTTCTTACTCATCACCGCATGCTATGTCATATGGGGCGGACTCAAAGGCGTACTCTATACCTCTGTATTCCAGGGAATTATTATCATTGTGGTGATGGCTACAATCGGTATATCAACCTATATTAAATCAGGCGGCATTATAGAGGCCCATCAAGCGCTCGCAAACCTTGCTCCCCTCATCCCCCATTATTTGAAAGAAGCAGGACATCAAGGTTTTACTGCTATGCCAAAAGCCTTCTCATCGCTCTGGTGGTACATAATCACCACTATGATAATGGGCGTTGGTATTGGTGTACTCGGCCAGCCACAACTCAATGTTCGGTTCATGACGCTAAAGTCAGATAGGGAAATCAATCGTTCTATACCCTTCGCAGCCCTTTTCATACTTCTCACCACAGGTATTGCCTTTACCGTTGGTCCACTTACCAATGTGCTCTTCTACAATCACTATACGCAGCTCTCCATAGGGGCTGTAGCAGGGAATGTGGACAAGATTATCCCCCTCTACATAGACAGGTTTTATCCTCAGTGGTTCGTTGCACTTTTTCTTGTAGGCCTCATGGCTGCTGCTATGAGTACCAACAGTGCCCAGTTTCATGCCCTCGGCACGTCTTTGAGCCGTGATATTCTTGAACAGGCACTCATGAAGGGAAGGTCTGTTGCAGAAACAACGATTGTCACACGGGTTGGTATTGTCTTCAGTATCTTTGCTACCCTCTTTCTCGGGCTTCTTTTACCAGACGGGGTTGTGGCTGCTTCTACTGCACTATTCTTCAGTATCTGCGGTGCAACCTTTATACCATCCTACCTCTTTGCCCTTTACTGGAGAAGAGGGACAAAGATTGCTGCAAAGGTAAGTATTGTATCAGGGTGTATATCTTCCCTTATCTGGATGCTCTTTTTCCATGAACCAGAATCAAAACCCCTTGGTATCTGTCAGTGGATATTTGGCACTGATACGCTCGCAAGCCTTCCCTGGAGCATGATTGACCCCCAAATCATTGCCCTTCCCATATCGTTCGGTCTTTTTATTATTGTGTCCCTTTACACGAAACCGGTAAGTGAAAAGACCATCAAAAAGGCTTTCAGACACATTTAATTCCATATTCGTATATTATAGTATGTGACAAAACCCTATGGCCTTGTGCTATCGCAGGACTATGGCTATTTAAAATACCATATGTTTGAAAAGCCCCATGAAGCTCGATGGAATAACGCCCATGGCAAGCATGAAGAATATAAGGATGAGGCAGAGGATTTTTGCAACCCCGGAAAGTTTGAGGGGGATAACAGTGTCACTCTCTTTTGAGTAGCTCATGCGTACAAGATTGAGGTAGTAAAAGATAGATATAACGGTATTGACAGCACCAATGATGACAATGGTGAGGTATCCTTCCCTGAAGGCGCTGATAAAGAGATAGAGCTTACCTGTAAAACCTCCTGTAGGAGGGATACCGGCAAGGGAAAAAGCTGAAACAGCAAGTGTAAAGGCAAGAAGGGGTGACCGTTTTGAAAGACCCACTAAACCATCGAGTGTGACATTTTCTCCGTCCCTTGACAGAAGTATAACCGTGTACAGACAGGCAAGATTCATGAAAAGGTAAATGGTTATGTAATAGACTACAGAGAGATTACCCTCTCTATTGAAGGCAAGAATACCCATCATGATATACCCTGCATGGGCAATACCTGAGTAGGCAAGAAGTCTTTTAATATCCTTTTGTACAAGACCCACGAGATTGCCAAAGGTCATGGATAATGCAGCAAGAACCATGAGAATCTGGACAAGTGCAGGGGGTGCAAGGTATGCCATAGTCGTGATGCGTATGAGAAGGGCAGCTGCTGCAACCTTGGGGATTGTAGCAATGAAGGTTGTTGTCGTGTGGGAAGCACCTTCATAAATATCAGGGGACCAGAAGTGGAAGGGGAAGAGGGAGAGCTTGAATAAAAAACCAGTCAGTGTGAGAACAATGGCAAAGATACCGATGGGCTGATTAAGAAATTTTGGTAGCACCTTAATAATATCAGTGAGAAATGTGGAATGACATATGCCATACAGGTACCCCATACCATAGAGCATAATACCGCTTGATATGGCACCAAAGAAGAGGTATTTCATGGATGCCTCAATCTGCACCCTTGTCTGCGCCCTCCTGAGTGGAAGAATCACGTAAAGGCTGTATGAAGAGATTTCAAGGGAAAGGACAATGGAGATAAGTTCAACAGAGCTTACAAGCATCATAAGCCCCAGGGTTGAAAAGCTTAAAAACATATAGAATTCAGCAAGATAGTCATGCTCTATCTCATCCTTGCTTCCCATCATCAGTATGACAAGAGAGAACCCCGCTGCAAGCAAGACTTTAAAAATTTGAGAAAAGATGTCAACTCGGTAGGCGCCATAAAAGAGCTCGCCCTTAAACATGAGGCTCGAAAGACTTATCACCACACCGAGCACAGAGAGTAGCTGGGCACAGAGAGCAATATTCTCCCTCCTTTTCTTGACAGAGATGAGGAGAAAGGTAATGGCAAGGAGAATCATATACAGTTCAGGTAATAAGAGCATCACGGCAGTATCCTCTCTACATAAATCGTTGCATCTCAGTAACAAGGTGCTGCAGGGTTTTTGTTATGGTAGTAACAAATGGTTTCGGGAAAAGCCCTACCCACAATACAAAGACCACAAGTGGCACAAGGTAGATAACTTCTCTACCATTCATATCCTTGATGGAACGCCTGTCATCCCTTCCCCATGCAATCTTCTTGAGAAGAAGGAGCATATACGCTGCAGCAATAAGGGCACCCACAACTGCAAAAAACCCTGCGCTTTTGCTACTCGAAAAGGTACCAATCAGCACATAGAGTTCACCGACAAAGTTATTCGTACCAGGAAAGGCAAAGGCAGAGAGAGAAAAGAAACCAAAAAAACCAACATACACAGGCATAATCTTGCCAAGGCCGCTGTTGTCATAAATCTCCCTGCTGTGAGTCCGTTCATAAATAATGCCCACACAGAGAAAGAGTGCGCCTGTGGTAATTCCATGATTGAGCATCTGTAACAGGGCGCCCTGGAAACCAAAGAGGGTAAAGGTAAATATGCCAAGGGTAACAAAACCCATATGGGCAACGCTTGAGAAGGCAATAAGTCGCTTCATATCTGTCTGCCGTAAACAGACAAAACCACCGTATATGATGGCAATGAGTGAGAGCACAATGATGTAGGGAGCAAAAAATATGCTTGCCTTCGGTGTTATGGGAAGACAGAAACGCAAGAATCCATAACTCCCCATCTTGAGAAGTACACTCGCCAGGAATACACTTCCTGCAGTGGGTGCTTCTGTATGTGCTGCAGGAAGCCACGTATGGAATGGGAACATGGGAACCTTGATGGCAAAGGCAATGGCAAAGGCAAGGAAGACCCAGTACTCGAACATGAAGTTATATCCGCGGTACATGGCATTGGGGATGCTGAAACTTCCTGTTGTGAGGTATACTGCAATAATCGCAACGAGCAGGAAGACGCTCCCGAAGAGTGTATATATAAAGAATTTTATTGATGCATAGTCCTTCTGCGGGCCACCCCAGATGGCAATGAGGAGATACATGGGGATAAGCATGGCTTCCCAGAAGATATAGAAGAGAACAAAATCAAGGGAACAAAAGACGCCAATCATTGCGCTTTCCATAAGCAAAATACAGAACATGAATTCCTTGACGCGCTGCTCTATGGCTGTCCATGAACAGAGTACACATAGAGGCGTAAGAAGGGTTGTAAGGAGTATCAAAAAGAGTGTAATCCCATCGATACCAAGGGCATAGTAGATGGAATAGCTTGGAATCCAGGGGAGATATTCACCAAACTGAAAAAGGTGTGTGTCTGGATTAAAGTTCGTATACAGGAGAAGGGAGATGAGGAAATTTATTATGCCGGTAATGAGGGCAAAAATCTTTACTATTTTTTCCTGTTTCATCCACAGGAGTAAAAAGGCGCCGATAAGGGGGATAAAGATAGTGGTTGAAAGAATCGGAAATGAAAGTTTATTCATGATAAGGTACTGTTCCATACGTCTTACCGCCTCACGTACGTCCTAAAAGAATCCAGAGTATTATAAAGAATATGAACAGGGAGAAGCCAATGTATGCCTGTATCTTCCCTGTCTGAAGTTTTTTTACAATAGCACCTATGCCCCGAACTGTGGTTGCAGAGCCATCAACAATACCATCAATAACCTTTCGGTCTATACTATTTGAAATCTCCGCATTTTTGAAAAGAAATGAGAGCCCCAAGGTGCGATAGAGTTCTCCCCATATGGTATCCACCGTACTTATCACCTTCTCATCAAGTTTCATAAAAATCCATGCACCCTTTCTATAGAAATAATCCACATCAAGGTTGATCTTATCTTCAGGTGCAAGTTTACCTGCAAGGAGGAAAAAGACAAGACCGGTGAAAGAAAGTATCTGCAGGGTCTCGGCAAGATGGGAAAGGGTATACGGATGATAGTGGACAGGATATGGCAAAAGTACATAGAGACTCTGGGGATATATACCGATAATGAAACAGAGTGCTGATGTGAGTCCCATGGACCAGAGCATATTTTTTGGGGGCTCTTTTACCTCCATCACTGGCTCTTTGCTAAAGAAGGCAAAGTATGTGACCTTGAGGCCAACAGACAGGAACGTACCGATACCAGCGAGGTTCATGAAGAGAAGAAGCCCGATGCGGCCTGATTCGTGTGCTGATGCAACAACCATGGACTTACTCACAAAACCGCTGAAAAGAGGAAAGCCCGAGATGGAGACAGCACCCACCACATAACAGATCATGGTGAGGGGCATATATTTATACAAACCACCGAGTTTCGAAAGTTTGGCAGTGCCTGTCATATAGAGAACTGCACCGGCACCCATGAAAAGGAGTGCCTTATAGAGTATGTGGGCAAAGGCGTGGGCACAGGCACCATTCACTGCCATCTCTGTACCGATACCAACACCCGCAACCATGTATCCCACCTGACTTATAATGTGGTAGGCAAGGACTCTTCTCATATCATTCTCAATCACTGCATAGAAGACACCGTATACGGTCATGGCAGTGCCGAGGATGGCAAGGATTTCAAAACCAGGGAATCCTCGTGCAAGTACATACACAGCAGTCTTGGTTGTAAAGGCACACATAAATACTGCACCTTCCACTGTTGCCTCAGGATAGGCATCAGGCAACCACGCATGGAGTGGCAGTACCGCTGCATTGAGGCTGAAACCTGCAAGGATGAGATATTCAGCAAGGCCTGCCCCTTCTGGAAGAATCCTTTCAAAGGCAAAACCACCTGTCTTGTAATAGTAAAACATCATGCCTGTAAGAAAACAGAGACCACCAAAGATATGAACGAGGAGGTACCTGAAGCCTGCATCAATGGAACGCTTCTCCCTTCTGTACCAGACAAGAAAGACTGAGGAGAATGCCATAATCTCCCAGAAGATAAAGAGCGATAGATAGTCGCCTGAGAATATGGCGCCCAGGGAGCTCCCCACATAGAAAAACCCTGCGATATGGTGACCATCCTCTTTTACATGCAATGCATAGAGGGCACCAAGAAATGCCATAATTGTGAAAACCCAGGCAAAGACAAGGCTCAGTTTATCAACCCTGCCAAAGGTGACAGAAACATTCAAAAACTCGTATGTTCCAAAAAGCCCTTCATGCATAAGGGCTACATCAACAATGGAAAGGAGGGGGATAAGGAGAATGAGCCCCTTCTTTGCTTTCCCCTTAAAAAGAGGTATGAGCAAAGCACCGATAAAATAGAAGAGTGCAGGGTGTACCCATCTACCCATAGTAATCCACATCCTTTGAAAGAATAATATGGGCTATACCCTTAGCGATCTTTATAAGGAGAAAGCATCCCACAATGCCAAAGATCGTCCAGAATGCAGGTATATTATCTATAAGGTAATGGCCATGTTCCACAAAATGGAGGAGCACATCATAGAGTATAAGAACGATAAGATAGGCAATGAGAATATTCCTCAGTGTCTTGATGTTCCTCCTCAATAACTCTATATAGTCTACAATCTTCATCTTCACACCCTGTGTTTCATTATAAACAACCGATCACCCGAAATCGTATATCCGATTTCTGCAATGTTTATACGCTTCATGGCAAGAGCCTCCCGATGAGCTGAACAAAAAACTGGGGAAATATACCAATCACAACAGAAATGAGTGAAGCCACAACAATGGGAATTACCATGGTCATAGGCGCTTCCTTTATCTTATCCTTACTCCATCCACCCCCGGTACCCTGGAAAAAGGCTTTGAATGTGATGGGTGCAAAGTACCCTGCATTCAGAATCGTGCTCACCATAAGCACAGTAACAATAATTATGTTATGGATCTCCAGTGCACCATTGATAAGGTACCACTTACTAATAAATCCAGCCACCGGTGGTGCACCGATCATACTCAAGGATGCAATGGCAAAGGCACCCATGGTAAAGGGCATGGCATAACCTATGCCTTCCATATCACTTATCTTTTTCTTATGGGTGGCAACATAGATGGCACCGGCACAGAAAAAGAGTGTAATCTTGCTGAATCCATGGTTCACAATATGGATGATACCTCCCAGGACACCTGCAGGATCAAGGAGCGCAACACCAAGGACTATATATGAAAGCTGGCTCACTGTTGAGTAGGCAAGCCGTGCCTTCAAGTCATCCTTTGTCAGTGCAATGACAGAAGCTGTCAGTATAGTAAAAGAGACAAAGTAGGCTGTATAGATACCAAGGTTGAGCCTGTGGAGCAGCTCAATACCAAAGGTGGAGAGCATAACCCGAGAGATGCAGAAGACACCTGCTTTTACAACAGCCACAGCATGGAGGAGTGCGCTCACCGGTGTGGGTGCCACCATGGCTGATGGAAGCCAGTTATGGAGCGGCATAATAGCAGCCTTTGCAAACCCTCCAATAAAAAGGATGTACGTCACTACAATCCATATATCATCCGCACCCTTTGTAAAGACGCCATCTCTGATGCCATCTGCAAAATCAAGGTTTCCGGTAAAGACATAGGTGAGTATGACCGCAGGAAGGAGAAATCCCTTTGATGTGCCCATAAGATAGATAATATACTTTTTACCTCCCTCGTATGCCTCTTCATCCTGATGGTGGGCAACAAGAGGGTAGGTAAAGATGGTAATGATTTCATAAAAGAGATAGAGGGAAAAGAGACTTCCTGAAAAGGAAACACCCTGGGCACCCAGTATGGCAATGGCAAAACATGTATAATACCGCGTCTGGGCATGCTCATTGAGAGACCGCATGTATCCGATGTTATAGGAGGTGGCAAATATCCATAATAGTGAGGAGATGATACCAAACACAAGTGAGAGGGCATCCACCCGGAAGTTGAGGTTAATACCCGGCGCAATGGTGGACAGTGTATAAACAAGTGTGTACCCATTCATAACAGGCGTAACCATGGAGGCAACAGAAAGGAATGTAAGGATGGAGCCTGCTATAGACCAGAATTCCCGTATATTTTCCCTTTTCCGCGATAGCATGATAAGAATGGAGGTAATGAGCACAATAACTATGGGGACAAGGGGTCGTATACTCTCGCTATGCATATCTACTCTTTCAACTCCTTCAATGCTTCAGCGTCTATATCTTTAAATCTCCTGAAGATAACAATAATGAGTGCGAGGGCAATGGCAACCTCAGCAGCCGCAATTCCCATGATAAAGAGCGTAAAGACCATACCGTAGGGTGCTGAGGGAGCAAGGAATCTATTAAAGGCAACAAGATTCAGACCAGCGCCGTTCATAATAAGCTCGAGACAGATGAGCATACCAATTAACGTTCTCCTGAAAAGCATTCCTCCAATACCACAACAGAGGAGAAAGAGGGAAATAAAAAGGTAGAGATAGAGGTTGTTATACAGTGGCATCTCTGTCATTTTCTATCCTTTGAAAATAATGCAAGCATAATGGCACCGATAATGCTCACAACAATAAGAAGCGACACAAGCTCAAACGGAAATGTTAGCGTATCAAAGAGACTTCTTCCTATATCCTTCGTTGTCAGCTCAGAGAGCGTACCTCCTCTTCCCATAAAGGAATGGAGAATGACCCGCATGAAGAGCAGATATGTGAAGAGGGCAATCACAAGAGAAACAAGGAATTTTGTTACCGTAGACCATTCCGTTGGTTTTTTATAAAAAGGACCTGCAAGCATGATGGCAAAGACTATGAGGATTGCAATGGCACCCACATAGATGAGGATCTGCATCATGGCAATAAATGGGGCATTGAGGTATATGTAAAACCCTGCAATACCAAACATGGTTGTCACAAGACCCACCAGTGCATAGATAAGGGAACGGGCTAATACTGTTGTGAGGGCTCCACAAAAGGTTACAAAGAGCAAAAAGATAAAAATCAGCTCACCAAGGCTCACTCGCGCGTTCTCCTCTTCTCAAATTCTTTCACAAGATCGTAGTGAAAATCCTCCCGTCTATACCCGGCAGGGTTGTAATCTGCTGAAAAGGCAAGGGCATCAACCGGACATGTTTCAACACAGATGCCACACTGACTGCAGGTTGTGAAATCGAGTATGTACTCTGTCACAGTCTTTGTCTTTTCACCCTCCTTCTTTTCTCCTTCCACCTTTTTTATGGAATGGGAGGGACAATTTCGCACACACATACCGCAGACAATGCATGGTGTCTTCTCAGGATTCTTTGGGTCTGCCACAAGTTTCGTGTGTCCTCTGAATCGCGGTGGTATAGTGATTGTCTGCCGTGGATACTGGACAGTGACAGTGGGGCTCAGAAAGGCCTTTATGGTAACGCCCATACCCACAAGAAGAGAAATTGCACCCTTTACTATATCAGCAACAACCTTCATACGCCTGAATACCTCGTGCCACCCGTATATCCACATACCATCATTGTGCATTCCTGTCTGGTGATTGGTACATTGGTTATTGGTCCAGTGGTATCACGTATCATAGTTTCAAAATCCCTCCTGTCACCAGCAGATTGATAAAGGAGAGAGGGATGAGTATCTTCCATGAAAAATTGAGTAACTGGTCAAACCGTACGCGGGGAAATGTCCATCTGAACCACAGAATAACAAAAACAAGGGCATAGGTCTTAAGGAAAAACCATATAATCCCTGGTAACACAGGCCCTGAGTAGCCACCAAGAAAGAAAGTGGTGGCAATGGCACTTACAATAAATATATTGGTATATTCTGCAAGAAAGAAGAGGGCAAATCGCATCCCTGAATATTCTGTATGAAATCCAGCAACAAGCTCACTCTCTGCCTCGGGTAAATCAAAGGGCGTTCTATTTGTCTCAGCCACACCAGCAATAAAGAAAATGAGAAAGGCTATGGGTTGATAAAAGACAAACCATGTCCCTTTCTGTGCCTCTACAATCGTTTTTAAAGAAAAGGAGTTTGTCATAAAGACAATGGCAAGAAGGGAGAGGAGTAAGGGTATTTCATATGCAATATTCTGTGCAACACTTCGTACTGCACCAATAAGGGAATATTTATTCTGCGAGCCCCATCCTGCAATCAATATGGAAAAGACTGATAAGGATGAAAAGGCAAGGATAACAAGAATACCCATAGTAATATCCTTGACCTGGAGATGTGTATCAAAGGGTATGACGATGAATGATACAAGCACAGGAATGAAGATGAGTATAGGGGCAAGGTGATACAAAGGTTTTGCCACATCCTTTGGTACCAGAAGTTCCTTACCCAATAATTTAATGGTGTCAGCAAAGGGCTGAATAAGACCATAGGGTCCTACTTCCTTGGGTCCAATCCTCCGCTGCATATGGCCTGCCACCTTTCGTTCAGCCCAAGTGAGAAGAATGGCATTGATTACCACAATAATGAGCACACCGATGAGCCCCGCAATGGCTCTTACTGTTTCTGCTCCTACAAGTGTAATGATATCTGTCAGTCTCTCCATTGTGTTTACCTATCTATCTCCGGTACAACAATATCATAGCTACCGAGCACAGCTATGGCATCAGCAATAAGAAGCCCCTGTGATAAGTAAGGGAATGTCATGAGATTGGAGTATGAGGGTACCCTCCACCTCATTCTGTACGGGACATCACTACCATCGCTTACAATATAGACACCTGCCTCACCCCGTGAAGATTCCACTGCATGGAAGATGTCTCCCTGTGGTGGTTTGAGCTTCTTGGGCACCTTGTCTGTTTTATAGGGACCTGATGGAAGGTTCTCAATTGCTTGCTCTATAATATTGAGACATATTTCCATTTCTGCTATCCGTACTAAGTAGCGGTCCATACAGTCGCCTGTCTCTCCCTTTGGTATCCTGAAGTCTATCCTGTTATAGGCTGCATAGGGCTCAACCTTCCGTATATCATAGGGTATGCCACTCCCCCTGATTGTGGGACCGGTACATCCGTATTTCCGTGCCACCTCAGGTTTTAATATGCCGATACCAGTAACCCGGTTTATGAATATCACATTCTTTGTAATAAATTTTTCATACATCACAAGTCTTTCACGCATCCGTTTGATGAACCTCTTTGTACCTTCCACAAAAGTATCATCCACATCATTATAGAGACCACCAAATCGGAAATAGCAGTATGTAAGACGTGAACCTGTAATGGCTTCAAGTATGTCAAGGATATGTTCCCTGTCATCAAAGGCATAGAGGAAGGGGGTCAACGCACCAAGGTCAGCAGGAAAGGCACCGAGCCAGAGCAGGTGGCTTGCAATTCTATTGAGCTCACAGGTAATGGTTCTTATATACTGCGCACGTTCAGGCACTTCAATGCCACAGAGTTTTTCCACAGCAGCAACATGGGCAAGGTTAAGAAGAAGTGCACCAGGATAATCAATACGTGCTGGGTTGGGGAGAAACTGGTTATAGGTCCTGTTTTCTCCCATCTTTTCCTGCATTCTGTGGAGATAACCGAGCACAGGGTCAGCCTGTACAATATATTCCCCATCCATTTTAAGGACCACCCGCAGGACTCCATGGGTACTTGGGTGCTGGGGTCCCAGGTTCACTGAAAAGGTGTCTTCCTCTTCCTCTGGTCTAAAAGAATTGAGGAGCCTTTTAGCCTCATCACTGACAGGTACTTTATTCTTCCGTAATGGATAGAATTCAATGCCATCATGGAGAAAGAGATATGTGAGATGTGGATGCCCCTCAAAAAAGACACCAAAAAACTCGTGTATCTCGCGTTCATACCAGTGGGCTATGGTATAGATGTGTGATATGGTTGGTGCAATGGCGTTATCCGGCTCAAGCTTCAAAGAAACCTTTACACGGCAGAGTGTCTGATAGGTGTTAAAAAAATAGACAAGTTCAAGGTAGTCCACATAATCAACACACAGGAGGTCTTCAAGATAAAATCCTTTTCTATCAAAAAGCTCCGCAGCATGTACAAGGTTCGTGGTATCAATGGATACACCAATGTGGTATCCCTTTTCTCCATAGGGGACTTCAGCGACCTCTGCACCCTGCAATGCTTTTGTTATCTCTTCTATGGTTTTTCTTACCATCTCTTTTCAGGTACAGGGAAACGTCTTTTCCCTGTAATCTTCTCCTCAAGCTTCATAAGTCCTTCAAGAAGTGCTTCCGGCCTTGGAGGGCATCCGGGCACATACACATCTACAGGCACAAGAAGATCAACCCCCTCTACCACATTGTACTGGCCTTCAAAAACAAAGGGACCGCCTGATATGGCACAGTTACCAAATGCAATGACCCACTTGGGCGAAGGCATTTGCTCGTATAATGTGACAAGGGTGGGTGCCATTTTCTTTGTTACTGTTCCGGATACAATCATAAGGTCTGCCTGTCGAGGGCTTGGCCTGAAAACTTCTGCGCCGAATCGGGCAATATCAAAACGTGCCATAGATGTACACATCATCTCTATAGCACAGCAAGCAAGGCCGAATGTCATGGGCCAGAGAGAATTTGCCCGTGCCAGGTTGAGCACTTGATCAAGTAGAGCAAAATGTATTATGGGGTCCTTCTTTTCCACGTAAAAACTCCCTTTCCCCATGCATAAATTATTGCAAGGAGAAGTATGAGAATAAAAATAAGGAGTGAATAGAACTCATGTACTGCACCACCTCGTGTGTAGCTTAAGGCTACAGGAAAGAGGTAAAGGATATCCACATCAAAGGCAATAAAGATAAGGGCATACAAATAATAGGCTATACTATACCGAATCCAGGCACTTCCAAATGGTTCAATGCCGCATTCATAGGTAATAAATGTTTTTTTACCTGAAGTACGAGGGGATAATAGCCGGGGAAGGACAACGGAAACTCCGGTAAAGATGGCTGCAACAATGATGAAAAAAAAGACATAAAAAAATTCTGTTAGAACATTCATAGTAGAGCCCATCTAACCTACAGTTATTACAATAGAACGAAAAGTTTATATCAAAATTAATTTCCTTTTGTAAAGTGAAAAATTTCATTTATAAGATAATTTTGATAACATATTTAAATCATTATTATTTTTAGACACATTTTTTAACTTGTCCTTATGAAAATGCTCTATGCAAAACTGATAAAAGTGAAAAATTTCATTTGTTCTTTTCAACAGAGATAAAAGTATAGGCCTTAAGCTTTTCAATGAATGCGCCCTTTTTTTCCACTGGTACATTGATTGTATATGTGCCGCTCGGAAGGGTGTACTTTCTAATATGAAGGTTCATATATCTGAACTGTCTGTATGACATGCCCATACTCCGTGCCAGGGCGCTCGTATGGAGCTCTTTCTCTGTTTTGATTACCACAGGCTCTACCATCAAAGGTTTATAAAGCTCCTTCTCATCAATCTTTATTCCATATTTCTCCCTATTAGTTATAATCTCTTTGAGGGCAAGGATTCGTAAGACATATCGCTCTGTCTCTTCTGGTAGAAAAAGGTCAAAGAACTCTCGTGTCCCCTGGTGTTCAATTGCTTCATTGATTCTATTCTTCCCTGCATTATAGGCAGCCATGGCAAGAAGCCAGTCATCAAATTCATCGTATAACTTTTTGAGATGGGTGAGTCCAGCTCTCGTGGATTTTGTGATATTATACCGTTCATCAATAAGGTCGTTCACCTGAAGTCCCTCCCGCTTCCCTGTTTCCTTAATAAACTGCCAGAGACCAGCAGCATTGGCCTTTGATAGGGCCCTGGGGTTGAGATAGCTTTCACTCACAACAAGATAAATGAGGTCAGCAGGAAGTGCCATCTTCTCTATCTCTCCCTTGATTAGGCTTAAGTACTTCAGATACCGTTTCACCACTATGGTAAGCAACCCCTTATTTTCAAGGAGCTGGAAAAATTCCCTTTCAAACCTCTCCCGCATATCTCCTTTGAATATGGGTATTCTCTTGTTGCATAACGTGAGGTATTCAGGAAGGTGTTCTATGGTAAATAAATCGCGTTCCCTATAGAGACGTGTAACATCCTTTTCAATCTCTGAGATACGCTGTTCCAAAGGCTCTTTTTTCTTTGGAGGTGTCTGTGCATCTGAAGGCATGAAAGATACGCATAGAAGAACCACAGCCAAGCATACAATCACTCCATAGTGCTTACCTCTGTATATCACGTTTTACCTCCTTTTCAGTCCTACATAGATTCCCGTATGATGCGTTTGAGCAGGGTAATCCGGTTGTCCATGTGTTCTATTGTTCTCTTTATATCCAGCTGGAGAGAACTTAAACTTTCATAGCGTTTCTTATAAATCTCTTCAAGCTCAAGTCTCCAGTGCTCAATAATTTCGACCTCTTTTTTATTCATCTCCAGTTCAAACCTTTTCTTTAGCTCCCGTACCATTTTTTCATCAATCGCCATAGACCTTCTCCTTCTGTTTCATGATATGACGGTATACTATAATGACAATCATTACACCTGCCACAATAGCCGGTATAATGATTTTTTCGTATGCCTTGATATCCTTCACAAAAACATAGACTACATTTCCACAGGCATAGCCGACAAAGGCAACAACAATGCTCCAGAGTATGGAGTTTAAAAGACTGTATAGGAAAAACCGTGTGTTTGTGATATTCGTGCATCCGAGGAGTAAGAGGATGACGGTGCGTATACCAACCAAAAAACGCACTGCAACAATAATAATCTTTCCATATTTCTCAATGATTCTGTCAGCAACCGCTACCCTGCTTGTGAGAAAACGGTATCGGACAATCTGCTTTTTTCCAAAAAGTCTTCCCATGTAGAAAAATGTACAATCACCAGCAAGGGTACCCATGAAAGCATAGAGGACCACAGTCTCTAAGTCCAGATAGCCGAGTTTTGATAATATACCTCCAATAAGAACGGTTGTTTCACCTTCCACAAATGAACCAATAAAAATACCTATATAACCGTACTGGCCAATGAATGTTTCAAGGTCCATTCGTTACATCACCGTGTATCCATTACTGTTGTCATATATTCCCTTTCGTCCTTCTTTCAACAATCTTCATAAGGAGAATGCCAGCTTCATAGAGAATGTACATGGGTACTGCAAGGAGCATCATGTTGTATACGTCAGGGGTAGGTGTTATAACGGCAGCAGCAATGGTAATACACAGTATTGCATATCTCCGTGTTTTACTAAGGGTGGCAGATTTTACAATGCCCATCCTGCCAAGTAAAAAAAGAACAATGGGTACCTCAAAGGTAATGCCAAAAGCAAAGATCATGGCAGTACAAAAGATAACAAACTTTTCAATGGATATCAGTGCCCGTATTGGTTCACTTTCATAACTCAAAAGAAATTTTATCCCTGAGGGCAATACAAAGAAGTAGCAAAAAAGGCTCCCTGCATAAAAGAGGAGTACCCCTGACCCGAATACCATAAACCTCTGGAATGGTTTAAAGCCCATGGTATTCTTAAAATCATGCCATGCGAGTAATGCAATAATCGGTACGGTAAAAAACATACCTCCAAAAAGGGCTATTTCAAAGGACGTAAAAAGAGCCTCCGGTAAACTGAGGTAGTAGGTTTGAATATTCACAGCCTTTACCAGAAGGCGGGCAAGGTCTCTGGCATATATGAAACTTATAACACTTCCAAAGGCAATGACAATCAATGATTTGTACAAAAAACGCCTGAGTGAGTCTATGGCATTTAAGAGTGCTGTTTTTTCCATGGGAATTCAGTATGGCCAATGCCAAAGGATACGATATACTTGAGTGCTCTATCCACAGGCATATCGAGAAATATTAGCCTGTCTTCAGGAATCATGAGTAGATATCCCGAGGTTGGGTTTGGTGTTGTGGGTATAAAGACAGAACACATGGTTTTGTCTGCATCTATCCGTGTCCTGCTTGTGATAAAACCAATGGCAAAACTACCTTGAACAGGAAACTCAGCCAGCACCACCTCCTTAAAAGATTCTCTTCGTTCTGAGGAGAAGGCATCGGTAATGTCCTTTACAGAACTGTAAATACCCTTTACAAAAGGAATTTTTCTAAGAAGCCCCTCTCCGTAGGTAAGTAATTTTTTACCCATATAATTTGATACACCCACACCAATAAGGTAGGCAATGATAATAAGCAGCACAAGCCCTGTGCCTGGCACAAACAATGCCCTTCCTGTTAACTGCACTGTAATCCCTTTCACGATTGGCGCGATAAAGCTATCCATAGAGACAACAACGAGATACAGTATGTATATTGTTACCAGAAGGGGTATGAGTATGAAAAGGCCGGTGACAAACTTTTTCTTAAAGTGTTTTGTTAGTTCCATGGTCACCTCATAGATAGTACAATTGAATCTTATGGAAAGTCAAAGATACGGGTTATTGGTGTGTATTAAACAGGGCCCTTGAAAATGCTCGTGCCTGAAACGGAACTAGATCATCAATCTTTTCACCAACACCGAGAAACCGTATGGGTATCTGTAGCGTATGGGCAATGGGCAGGATAAAACCACCTTTTGCTGTGCCATCCAGTTTCGTTGCCACAATACCGCTGACATGGAGGGCATCATGGAATGTGCGTGCCTGGACTATAGCATTCTGACCATTGGTAGCATCAACAATAAGGAGGGTCTCATGGGGTGCACCGTTAATCACATTGCCAATAACGCGTTTAATCTTTTTCATCTCCTCCATAAGGTTTGACTTTGTATGGAGCCTCCCGGCAGTATCAAGTATGAGCACATCACTGCCCCTGGCAACTGCAGCTTTGACAGCATCAAAGGCGACTGCAGCAGGATCTGATCCCTGGGTATGCTTTATAATATCTACATTCACTCGCTGTGCCCATATCTCAAGCTGTTCAATTGCTGCTGCCCTGAATGTGTCACATGCGCCAAGAAGGATCTTTTTATGGGCTGACTGAAAAAAATGGGTCAGCTTTGCAATGGTTGTTGTTTTACCAACACCGTTGACGCCAATGGTGAGTATGATAAAAGGTTTGTGGCTATCGGTGTTTACCGGTTTTTCTACAGGGGATAGAATCTTTTCCACCTCATCCATAATAGCGTTTTCAATGTCCTCGGTGGTTTTTATCAGCCCTCTTTTCCATTTCTCCTTTAGTGCCCCCATCAGGTATTCTGCTGTCTCAATACCTGCATCAGTCAGTATAATGGCCTCCTCAATACTATCAAAGGCCTCTTCATCAATGGGCTTGCCTTTGATTGCCCACTCAATTTTTGTCAGGAGTTGGTCTCTTGTTTTAGTAAGACCTTCACGGATTTTTTTAAATAGGTCCATCAGCTCTCACCATGCCAGTGTGTTAGTCTCGTTCACTGCCATAGAGACTGTCATAAAAACCTGTACCAGTGGTGAGGTATTGCTCAACCTCCTGCTCATGCCACTGTAACTGGTTCTCTATAAGGGATTCAAGTTGTTCCATATCCATGGTCAGGACACCTTGTGTGCATGCTGCTGCAACATCATTGATTGTCATAAGTGGGTAGTGGTGCCTGTAAAACGCCACATACCCCATTAATGCCTTACATCCATTCGCCGGGTCTCTTTTTAACTTAATAAGGGCATCATGGGCCACTATGCGCAGTGAATAGGCATAGTCCTGGGTGATGTGTTGTGCATTCTCTATGAGTGCTTCTGCCCTATCTAAATCCCCTGTCCTATACATTGCTGATACAAGGTATGCAAGGGATTCAACATTTTTATACTGTTGCCATGCTATAAGAAAATGTGTACCTGCTTTTTCATATTCTTTATGTCGAAAGCGTTCTTTTCCTGCAAACATGTTATCGCTATAGATAAGGTAATGGGAGGAACAGCCTGCAACGATGATGCTACATACAATGACGGTTATTCTGGTGAATATGGCTTTCCACATACCTTACAGAATCCCTGTTCATTAATCAAACCTATGCATGAGCCATCACTGCACAGTATTCTCTGTGACAGGTCAAGCTCTTCTTCAGTTTCAACCTCGAATTCATGGCCACATTTATAGCAGTATGGTCCAAGCTTCATTACCTCGTTGTTGCAGTTATGGCACACAACGATTTCCCTTTCTGTTCCACATTTCTCACATATCATACCTATCGCCCCTTCACCACTTTTATAACCTTACCATCCACGAATTCTACATAGATGGTGTCTTTATTATCGGGCATGACCTTCCATGAAGGTCTGTATGTCCATATAATGTGATTCTCCGCTGTTTTGCTTACAATATCAGGTTCTCCAAGTCTCTTTTTTACGTCCCCTTCAGTCATGGATATCATGGCATTCTCAAGGGCAGGGTGCCCCTGTTTTGCTTTACCCTTAAAATAGGTACACGAGCATAGAATGGCAATGGAGACCATAATGATGCATACATTTACAGTCATTTTTATGGGAATAGTTTTCCACAATTTTTGTGGAAAACTTGTGCATATTTTGTCCATTTTTTCATATAAGTATTTGTAATAATTGATAATTAATTTAATTCTCTTCAAGTACCTATTTACCCTTTTGTGCATGTGGATTTCTTCCATGGAGCTTACCTTATCATGAAATATCATATTTATCAATGTCTTAAGGTCTTAAACTTTTTCGACGCTTTTTTCAATCTTTCCATCATAGCCCTGCCAAGACCCTCTTCAGGAATCCTTTGAACATAAATAACATCTATATCTTCTTTATCGAGTTCTATGAGGTAAGAGAAAAAATGCGCTGCAGCTTCCTTCATATCTCCTGTATCTGAAAGCCAGAGTATGTATTTTGCTTTCACAGAGTCTTGTGGTTTTGTAAAGGCAAGAAATGAGGAATTGACTGTTGTGATTTCATGCGCACCCTCTATAATATTAACTGGTTTATGGGGCGCATAATGGTACGGAAGCTCTCCAGGGGCATTACACAGTGTATCCTTCTTTTTCGCTTCTATCACCTCTCCCATGGATGCAAGTTCTTCCACACAGAGGGCACCATACCTGTGAACACAGATGGTGCTGTCTTGAAAGGAAACAATGGTCGATTCAATGCCAAGGGGGCTGTCTCCTCCATCAAGTACGGTAATCTCTCTATTTTTGAACATGCGTGCCACATGGAGGGCTCTGGTGGGGCTTACATAACCAAACGGGTTTGCACTTGGCGCTGCAATGGGTCTTTGAAAGCTCCTGATAAGATTAAGCGCAACAGGGTGTGACGGCATACGTAATCCTACTGTGGGCAAGCCAGCAGTAACTATATCGAGGATAGTCTTCTTCTTTTGAAGGATAATGGTGAGGGGCCCAGGCCAGTACCGGTCAATAAGATTCTTTGCTACCCGGGGAATGTGCTCTGCATAGCTATTGACCCACTCCTTTTCCCCCACATGGACTATAAGAGGATCGAAACGTGGTCTTTTTTTTATTTCAAAAATCTTTGCCACAGCATATGGGTTGAGCGCATCTGCACCTAACCCGTACACAGTCTCTGTTGGAAACGCAACAAGCCCGCCTGCCTTCAAAATGGATACTGCTTTTGCAATGGCTGTGGTTGTGAATCCGTTTATCAGGTCCATCTGTTACTGCAGGATGCTCATAGTGGAATGCTTGTCAATACGGGTTCTATTTTTGCTGGGGAGTATTTTTTTCTTCTTTATCAGATGGGGTAACATCTATCTCGTCCGGCTCTTTCATAGATTTTTTAAAACTCTTTATGCCTTTACCAATAGCACCGCCAATCTCTGGTAGCTTTCGTGCTCCAAACAATAGTAGAACAATGACCATGATAACAATTAACTCTGGCATACCCAATCCAAACATAGTGTTACCTCCCTTTCCATCATATCGTCTTTCCGCACAAGAAGTCAATTGTCATGAGAAAAATGTACACAAGAAGTATTTACAATTGAATAGCCTTTTGATACTATCACAGTCGGTGGTCTTCTGGATAATTCTTATTCTGTTCATGCCCATTGTCTCGTATGGTGGCATTGCACCTTCAGAGTGTCTCCAATGCCATAGTCAATATGCAGGCTACAGACATGGGGGTATGGCGTGCAGTGACTGCCATCAGGATATATCCGCCATACCCCATCCAGAGCAGCTTAAAAAACCCCTCTGTGCAACATGCCACAGTTCTGCTGTAGAGGTGTATGGAAAGAGTATCCATGGAATAAGGCGCATGGCCTGCGACGCCTGCCACAACACCCATTTTATTACCCGGGGAAAAAAAGATTGTATAGAATGCCATCGTGGTGTGGCGCATGCATCTCTTCCTTCCAGCCAGAAACACCTTGAGGCCCTGCCCTGCCTGACCTGCCATGGTACTGTGCAGAAGAGTGCTATTGAGATTGGAATATCAGTACACAGGGCTGGTCTCATAACCCCTGAATTGATTGACCCTGACAGGAATGCCATGGTGGACAAACTTGAATGGGATAACCTTCTCTTCCTTCTTTCGAAACAAATACCTGCTGACTATACCATAAAAAAAGAATACCGTGTTGAGGGGGATGTACATAGTATTATGAGGAAACCAGCACAGTGTACCAGGTGCCATGAAGGGAAAGGTTATTTCTCAAAGGCTCAGCTCAAGGTATCCGGGGCACTTTCATACGTTATCCCCATGAACGCCCGTGTTTTTATTCCTTTACTCCCATCCATTAAGGATTATAAGAAGACAGTTCATGGGAAAAAGGGCATTCAGTGTAGTGCCTGCCATACCTCACAAAAACAGGTTGACGACAATGTATGCATTGGATGCCACAGAGGTCTCTATACAGTATATAAGGATACTCCCCATGCTCAGAAAGGGGCTACCCGATGTATGGATTGCCATAACCCCCATTTGGTAAAACCATACAGAGAACTTTCGTCCCATGAACGAGTAGCGGTCTGTGCTTCATGTCATAAAAATTATTTGCATACTCACGAGTGGCTTCCCCATACCTATCTCCATTTCAAATATCTTGAATGCTCCACCTGCCACAGTCCATATTCAGAAAAGGGCATCGTCTTTCACATGAAGGCCCATGGAAAAGGGGGAATGACCCCTCTGTCATACAAGGATCTCTCATCGATTTTTGAAATACAAGAGGCTCCTCGCCGCGTTGTTGATACAGATAACAATGGTACTCTTGATGCAAAGGAATTACATGACTTTTTCATAACACTAAAAAAACACCTTCAGGACAAGGTATCCATTAATGCATCCATCGTGGTGACAAGGATTTATCATGACCATGCCGTAAGGGGAAATAGAAAAAGGGTCTGTAAAGAGTGTCATTCGAGTGGCGCACCGTTTTACGATTCCATGTACCTGGCTCTACCTGACAGAGACAAACTTATTTATCTCCCGGTTAAGGGCACATCCCTCTCCATGCTTCCCATCGCAGTCTTTGTTGACCTTGTGCTCCTTGGAGAAACAAAGGCTACCCTCGAAGATGTACAAGGTCTTCTCATGAAAAGGGGTGATGCGTGGTATACTCATGTGAGGTCCCTTGGTTACAAGTGGATTGACCTTATTGGTATCATTGCGCTTTGTTGTGTTGTGGCTGGTATCATTATTCATATCGGTCTGCGCATAGGTTTTAGAAGATAATGAAAAAGATATATCTCCACCCCCTTCCCATAAGAATCTGGCACTGGATAAATGCCATTATCATACTGCTTCTCATCATAACAGGTATCCAGTTAAGATTTTCTGCAATTGATATGCTGGAATATTCATGGACCGTCTCCTTCCATAAATATCTTGGTTTTGCCCTCACGGGTTCCTTTCTCTTCTGGCTCTTCTACTGTACAGTGAGCGGTGCCTTTACGAAGCATTATGTTGTACGTCTACGGGACATACAGAGGATGCCTATCCAGGCATTGTACTACATGTATGGTTTATTTAGAGGTAAACCCAATCCATTTACTGCTACACCAGAAGAAAAGTTTAATGCCCTCCAGAAACTCGCATACCTTACAATTATGCTTGCTGCTACACCCATAATCATAGTTTCCGGTATTCTTTTGAGTGATATTGTTGTCTTTCTTGTATTCATAAAAGCACTGGGTGGATTGCGATGTATTGATGCAATCCATGTGGTTGCTGGATACTTTTTCATCATCTATCTGCTCATTCACATATACATGGCAACCCTTGGGGAAAGGGTTTATTCTTACATAAAAACCATGGTAACAGGATATGAAATCATTGCGGGTGAGGATTCACATGAAGAAAAGGGCGATCACTGAAGGATTATAAAGAACGAAGCCATACCTCGAGCCTCTTACACCCCTCATGGAGCATCTCAAGGCTATTGGCATAGGAAAAACGTATATAGTTTCCTGCCATGAATGATCCAAAATCATACCCGGGGGTCATGGCAACCCGTGCTTCTTCAAGGGCTCTCATAACAAATACCATGCTATCAATACCCCATTTTTCAATACCTGCATATATGTAAAATGCACCTTCAGGGTCTATGGGGATACGAAAACCAAGTTCCTTGAGCCTTGGCAGTAGAAAATTTCTCCGCTTCTCATAGGTTTGCCTCATGATTTCAATATCATCTGTAACATCGAAGGCCCGCATGGCAGCATACTGCGATATAGAAGGCGGCGATATGAATATATTCTGAGCCAGCTTCTGTATAGTCCTGATAAGGGTATTCGGTATAACCATCCATCCAAGACGCCACCCGGTCATGGCATATATCTTTGAAAAACCATTGACCACTATGATGTCATCTGCAATGGTTAAGGATGTCTTCGGTCTGCCCGTATACGAGAGTCCCGCATATATTTCATCAACAATCAATGTTCCTTCCCGGCCAGAGAGAAGGTTGTGAAGTCCTGCGATGGTCTCTTCCCTGTATATGATGCCTGTGGGATTGGAAGGGCTTGATATGAGTATGACATCAGGCGTTTGTGTCATGGCCTCCACATGTGTGGCCGTGACCTCAAACCGTGTCTCTTCTGAAACAGGAATGGACAGGACCTGTGCACCAACAAAAAATCCGAAATTTTTGTAACAGGGATAACCTGGATCAGTAATGGCAAGAATCCTGTTCCTGTCAAGAAGGGCCGCACACAGTAATAATAAGGCACCCGATGTCCCATTGGTTACAATAATGCGCTCAGGGTCAATGGCAATGTCATCTGTGTCCCTGTAGTATTGCGCAATCTTACGGCGTAATGCAGGGAGACCAAGGCTGTGGGTGTAAAATGTATGGTTCTCCTCAATAGCCTGAAGTGCTTCTTCTTTAATGGATTGCGGTGTAGCAAAGTCAGGTTCACCAACCTCCATGTGTACAATATGTTCCCCCCGTGCTTCCATTGCCTGTGCCCGTTCAAGGACTTCCATAACATAGAAGGGTGTTATTGTATCTGTTCGTTCTGTAAGTCTCATCACCACACCTATATGAATGTCACTGGTATATCTGGGTTAAAGGGGTTTGTCCGTACAGCAAGCGAATAAAGATAGGGGTATCGCTGGCGGAGATGGTGCAGGTAAGACAACCATTCAGTAATAAGGAGCACATAGGCTCGTTTAATATCACCTGACAGATGCTTGTAATCCGCTACAGGAAGGTTGTATACATCCTCTCGATTCATTAATTCTTCTGACACGTGGGTAACTGCCCAGAGCAATTCTGTAAAGGATTCATGTTCAAGGAGATTTGGATTTTCCAGAAGCATAAGCAAAAAGGTTCTCTTCTCTAAGAGAAAGCCTTTCAGCAGTCCAAGGCTTCCGTGTGTGCTATCAACCTCATGCTCCATATGCTTGAGATACCGTTTCACCTCAGTAAAATGCTTTGTGGACCAGTTGTAGTCTAATTTCAGCTTTTCTTTAAGCCGGCCCAGGTCTGTATCGAATGCAGAAAAATGGCGTAGTAAAGGGGTGCCTACTTCTGTGAAAAATACCCCGATCACCATATTGAGCTTATTAAGAAGGGATCTCTGTTCCCTGCCTTTGAGTAACTGGTCAATCACAAGGGTAACAAGCAGAACCTCAATGGGCACAAAGGCAATATCTCCGAGAAGGTATATAAAGATATGGTGGCTATCTTTAAAAATCACATAGTGGATGATGTATAGAGCCCCTGACAGCAGAATGAGTATAATGCCGAGCACAATCCTCCAGTTGATTCGGTTTATGGCTCCTCCCTTCATACTCTATCAGCTACAATAATGTGGTGGAGGCTTGTGTGCCAGAAGATAAATGGTATGCTCCTGGATGATATGATTGCAAAACCTTCATCCATCAAGAGCCTTCGTGCCTCATCTGGGACCCATTGCCTCACATGTCCTGGTTTATAAAACGCCTCTCTGAACATGCAGAGGGAAAGTCGTGCAATAAAAAAATTTCGATCATGAGGAAGTACCATAATAAGCCTTCCGCGTGGTGTTAATACCCTTCGGATCTCACCAAGCGCCTTGTGAGGTCTGTCGATATGCTCAAAAACATCGATACACAGGCATACATCAAAGGAATTATCCGGGATAGCAAGTTCGCATATGTCAGAGTAGAGCACATGGAGCCCATGACGTTTACATATTTCTATATTCTCTCTATCCAAATCAATGCCTATCACGCGTCGATCAGGGAAGAGGTGTGTAAGTTTCTCGAGTCCAATGCCCTCTCCACACCCAAGGTCTATGATACTCCTGTGGTGTGGCATTATATACGAAAAGGTAACCCTGTCCCTGTAATCCCAGTACCATCTACCAATGCCTCCTTTTTCATACTGCGCCCTCTGATATATGACGGTCTCACTGGGAAGGTTGTAGTGGACAGGCATGTTGCAAATGTAGCAGACTTTCTTATACCCTGTCAATCTTCTTAACCAAAAGGAGGGTATTGGTCCATGCTGTTTTTCTTAAAGACTTTGGCGTCAGGCTATGGTATGCTCATAGAGAAAATTTACATGGAGGAGTTTCTATGACAAAGGATGATGTCATAAAAATAGCCAAAAACAAGAAGGTACGGTTTGTAAAGCTGTGGTTTACAGATCTCCTCGGCTTTGCAAAAAGTTTCAGTATTACGGTTGATGAACTTGAGGGCGCACTTAACGAAGGTATGGGTTTTGATGGTTCATCGATCCAGGGGTTTGCACGGATTGATGAAAGTGATATGGTCGCAAAACCCGATCCATCTACATTTACCATTATTCCCTGGAGACCTACAGATAATGCGGTCGTTGCACGTATGTTCTGCGATATATATGAGCCTGATGGCACCCCGTATAAGGGTGATTCCCGTTATGTATTAAAGAGAAACCTTAAGATTGCAAAGGACATGGGTTTTACCTTTAACATTGGCCCTGAATTGGAATATTTCTACTTTAAATCTGATCAGGATACTGAAATTCTTGACAAGGGTGGTTATTTTGATCTCACGACCCTTGATGAGGCAATGGACTTACGACGGGAAACCATCCTTACCCTTGAAAGTATGGGCATCAAAGTTGAATACAGTCACCATGAGGTTGCGCCGTCACAGCATGAAATAGATTTGCGGTACACTGATGCCCTGTCAATGGCAGATAACACCATTACATACAGGATTGTGGTAAAGGAGGTTGCCCGCAAGTACGGCGTCTATGCCACATTCATGCCAAAACCTATGTTTGGGGTAAACGGAAGCGGCATGCATGTACACCAGTCTCTTTTTAAAGGAAATAAGAATGCCTTTTTTGATAGCAAGGATAAATACTATCTCTCAGATATTGCCAAGCACTATATTGCAGGGCTCTTACGCCATGCAAAAGAGATTACCCTTGTAACAAGTCAATGGGTCAACTCATACAAACGGTTGGTGCCTGGATATGAAGCACCTGTGTATATTTCCTGGGCACGACGAAACAGGTCCACTCTTGTGCGCGTCCCTCTGTATAAACCGGGTAAAGAAAAGGCAACGCGCGTAGAGTATAGAAGCCCTGATCCTGCGTGTAACCCCTATCTTGCTTTTGCAGTGATGTTACGAGCTGGCCTTGCAGGCATACAGTATAAGTACCCATTGCCTGAACCTATTGAAGAAGACGTCTATGAGATGAGCAATGAGCGGAGAAAGGAACTGAATATCGACTCTTTGCCCGGAAGCCTTTACGAGGCAATCGAGCATGCTGAGGCAAGTGAACTTGTAAAAGATACCCTTGGTGACCATGTGTTTGAGAAATTGATTGAGAACAAAAAGATTGAATGGGACAGATTCAGAACCCACGTCTCACAATACGAGGTGGAAACATACCTCCCTGTACTATGACATGGGGGTAAACAGCCAACGATACAGAGAACCGCTATGATTGTACGTAATATGAATGACCCGGAGGTCTTACAAACCACCTATATTGCCCACCGTGGTGCTGTGGCACGGATGATCATGACAAGCCATTTTCTTACGTCCATGGAGTTTCTTGCCTACGCCATCCTCCCTGCTGGCAATGTTATTGAAGAACACAGTGACGAGGTTGAAGAAATCTATTTTATCTTAACAGGGGGCGGTCTCATGAAGGTCGGTGGTGAAGAGCGAGAGGTACATGAGGGTGATGCCATATGGATTCCTGCAGGAGAACCTCATCGCCTTGAAAATACCACAGAGGATACGACGGTCATTCTTGTTATCGCAGCATATCCGAGGTAATCGGTGCAGGGTTACAGATTCGTATGTATTGCTAAATACTGGCGTGACTTCTCGTAGAGTTCTTTAATCTGTTCGAGAATGGTTCGCCTTTCCTTTGCCGTTGTTCTGCGGACAATCTTTCCCGGTATGCCCATAACAAGTGAGTGTGGTGGAATATGCGTTCCTGGTGGTACAATGCTTCCAGCACCAATGATAGAACCCTGATCAATGACTGCTCCGTCAAGGATGATGGCACCAATGCCAATAAGAACATGGGGCATAATATGGGCCCCATGTATTATTGCACCGTGGCTGATTAGGCTCCCATCTTTAATATAGACCGGGTGTTTCCGTGGGGCTTCAATAAGAACACGGTCAAGAATGGCTACCTTCTTTCCAATCTTTATACTCTCACTATCAGCTCGCAGAATTGCCATGGGCCAGATACTTGACCCCTTCCCGATTGCCACATCGCCAATAATACGTGCACTTCTGTCCACAAACACATCCGGACTGATATGAGGCCTCTTGTGTCGAAACGGGGTAATAGGGTAAGGTGTTTCTTCTTTCACATACCCTTCCTGTTCTCTCTATTCTCCATACTCCTCAAGGTATGTTTCAATGTATTCCCTTACCCTTTCTCTGGGTTCATAAATACCGAAATGCCCTTCACAGAGAATGTCCGCCTCTAAGGCTAGAAGTTTTTTCATAGAGGATGTCCAGGTTTTGAGGTCTGAACCAAATTCCTTCAAAAAAGGTCCATGGATATCCTGACCAAAGAGTATCCGTCTCCCTTCAATGTCCATATACACAGAAAGAGACCCGGGGGTGTGCCCGGGGGTGTGGAGGCAGACAATATCACTGGTGCCTATTGTCATGCGCCTTTCTTCTTCCTCTATGACAACATCAACAGGCAGGGGTAAAAGATTAACACCATACCAATGGGCAGCAGTCATAATCGGATCCCCCTGTGCAACAACCACAGCATCCCTTTCATGCATGATGACCTTTGCACCATACTCCTCTTTAAAAAAACGGGCTCCTCCAATATGGTCAATGTGGCAGTGGGTAAGAATGACCGTGGAGAGCATACGGGGATCTAAACCAGCGTTTTCTATGTTACGTACTATCTTCTGTACGCTTGCTCCAGCTCCTGTATCAATAAGGATGAGTTCGCCTGCATCAATGAGGTATATGGAACAGTCCTTCGGGTCTGTTATATGGGAGCCACCAACCTGATATACATGGGGTACAATATATTGTGATGCCACTCTATCTCCTCATCGCCATGATATATCATGTTTTGTGACATGAGTAATAGAAAAAAACACAGGCACCGTAATAGATCCCTGTTATTGGGCGATCATCCAAACCCTTGACACACATGGTATACCATTGTATTATCAGAAAAAAGGAGGGCATGCTATGAAGATAAAATGGTACGGCCATGCGGCCTTTCAGATTACAACAGGTAGTGGTGTAACAATCATTATGGACCCGTATCAATCAGGGGCCTTTGGTGGTGCCCTTTCCTATGGAAAAATCTCTGACCATGCAGACATCGTGCTTACAAGCCATGACCATGATGACCATAACTATACAAAGGATATCAAAGGAAAATTCACCCAAATAAAAAAAGAAGGGTCCTATGATATCAAGGGTATCAAGATCCGCGCCATCCCTTCCTTTCATGACCCGTCACGGGGTAAGGAACGGGGAGAGAATCTCATTTTTGTTATTCACGCTGATGGGTTCGTTGTAACCCATATGGGTGATCTTGGACATGTGCTCGATAAAGGTGTAATAAAAGAGCTTGGAAAGGTTGATATACTTTTTTTACCCGTAGGTGGGTTCTATACAATCGATGCCCAGGAAGCCACAAAGGTTATGAACGATATAGCTCCTTCTGTTACCATACCCATGCACTTTAAGACTGAAAAGTGTAATTTCCCCATAACTCCTTACGAGGAATTTACAAAGGGGAAGAAGGGCGTTCAAATAATGGGTTCATCGGAAATGGAGATTACAAAAGAGACTCTACCCAAGACCCCTCAGATTATTGTATTACAGCATGCATTGTAGAGAATGTTGAAACAATTGTTTTCAAGAAAAGATATTGATGAGGCGGTGCAACGTCTTGCCGCTGCCATTGAAAGAGACTTTGACAATGAAGAGATTATCTTCATTTGTCTTTTAAAAGGTTCTTTTATATTCACATCTGACTTGGTACGACATATTCATAACCCTTCAGTGATAGATTTTATGAGGGTATCATCCTATGGCAAGGGGATGCAATCAAAGGGCGCTATAACGATTACCAAAGACCTTGAAGAAAACATTCAGGGTAAAAATGTCATCATAGTTGAGGATATTATTGATTCCGGCCTTACCCTGAAATATATCTATGATATGCTGATTGCAAAGGAGCCAAAAACCCTTAAAATTTGTGCACTTGTGGATAAACGGGAAAGGAGAACTATTGAAATAAAGGCGGACTATGTAGGTTTTACCATAGATAGTGGTTTCATTGTGGGATATGGCATTGACTACGCTGAAAAATATAGAAATCTTCCTGACATATACATCATAGAGGAATAAGGTGACACACAGGTGTGTAGTGATAAGAAAATATACTTCCTTTTTATGGAGTTACCCTATTTTCATTATGTTCATCTTTTTCCCCTTCCATGCATTGCCATTTCCCAATGAACCCCATGGCTTTGGTGGTATTGCCTGGGGAACACATATTACACGTATACCCGGTATGGAACTCCTACAAAAACCCTCTATGAGGGAAGGGGTTATGCTCTACAAACGAAAGGATGATGCGCTTACATGGGGTAAAGTAAGGTTGAAACAGATTGAATATGCCTTCAAAGAAGGTCTCTTTAACAGGGTCATTATAACAGTCGAAGATTTATATAACTTCATATTGCTACGGGACATGCTTTTTGAGCACTTTGGGAAGGGTAAGGAAATTATACCTGGCACTGAGCGGTATGTGTGGGATGGTAATGTAGTGCGTATTACACTCATCGGGGCCTTTGATATTTCCTGAGATGAGGCATTCGGGGAGGGCGTCCTCGTTATAGAGTCAAAAAAGCGTTTCCAGTAACCCTTTTAAATAAATAGATAACAGGAGGAAGGCAATGCAGGTACTCATTATGTATCACTCGCGTTCTGGCAACACCAAAAGACTCGCAGAGGCGATTGCCATGGGCGTGCAAGAGGTGCAAGGCGTTAAGCCCCTTGTAAAATCTGCTCACGAAGTAACAAAAGAAGACTTCCTTGCATCAGGCGGTATTATAGCAGGTTCTCCGGTCTATTTTGGAACCATGGCTGCTGAACTGAAAATGGTCTTTGATAAATTTGTCGGTATTCGCAAGCAGATGGGTGACAAAGTAGGTGCAGCATTTGCCACATCGGGAGACCAAACAGGTGGAAAGGAGACCACAATCCTTTCAATTATCCAGGCCTTTCTCATATACGGTATGATTGTGGTGGGTGATCCCCTTGAAGCTACCGGTCATTATGGAGTTGCCTGTGTTGGTTCTCCTGATGAAGTAGCAATGACCAATGGGAAAAAGCTTGGAAAACGGGTTGCTACCCTCGTGACACAGCTGAAGCGCGGTTGAGTAAACCATACACAAAGGGGCTGACATGGTGAACGAGACACACAGGTTGATTGCAAGAGAGGATTCTGTGCTTGTCCTTATTGATTTTCAGGAACGGTTATTGCCTGCCATATATGAAAATAAACGGGTTCTTGATAATGCTATCCGTCTGGTACGTTTTTCCCGTATTATAGGCCTACCGGTGGTTCTTACAGAGCAGGAGAGGCTGGGAGATACGGTAGCAGAACTGAAAAAAGAACTTCCCGCTATAGATCCAATCAGAAAGGTTCATTTCAACTGCTTCTACTGCCATGAATTTGGAGAGCGCCTTCGTACACTGGGTAAAAAGACCTTGATTCTCGCTGGTGTGGAAGCCCATATCTGTATAGCCCAGACAGCGCTGCACGGAGGTCATAACTTCACAATCCACGTGGTACACGATGCCATCTCTTCAAGAACCCTGGAAAACTGCACCATAGCCCTTGATAGAATGAGGCAAGCGGGTATTACCATTACATCCACAGAAATGGTCATCTATGAATTGTTGCAAAAGGCTGGTACAGAAGAATTTAGGGCAGCTCTTCAGCTGGTAAAATAATCATGTCTTCAGCGTGTATCACCATGTATGGTTTCACGTGAAACACTCTATACCTGTTGTGCCTCTTTGTATACATGGAAGATGTTATTTGCTCTGAAGATATACGAGGTCAGAGGGGGAAAAATTTCCTCCCTTTTTAATCTTAGCCCAGCAGGCATCAACACCAAATAGTTCGAAGACCTCAAGGTCTCCCTTGTAACTCCCTTTTACCCTGCCAAGGGGGGCCTGTGTTTTGGAGTCAATAATCTGTTCACCAGGTGCATATACTGAAAGGATACCTCCCCTTTCAAGACCTGACAGCCGTCCTGCATTGATATACACTTTTTCGCCATCGATGGAGGCGATACGTGCATGCCAATCAATGGAGAGTATGGTCCGTAAAAGGTCTTCAGCGATAATTTCAATAGCCAGGTCAATGGCTTTTATTTTTGCCTTCTCTGAACTCATGTCCCCTTTTTCCCGTGTAAGGGAAACTGGATTTCTTCCTAACAGCTGTTTAAGGGTAACACCTGTTTCTGTGTTAAAAATCTGCAGCGTCATCTTTGACATGGCAAAGGATGTTTCTTTCTCGTCTTTACCTTCTATTTTCGATGTACTTGTATAGATATCAGAAAGGGTTCCTTTTATCACAACATGGATACCGTATAACTCATTCAACTGTTTCATGGTGGCTTGCTTTGTAAAATCACCCTTCACGCTCACGGTATTGGGATCTACACAAATTATGGTTCCCGTATTTTCAAGCCTTGAGATAAGCCGTTTGGTTGCAAGCTCGCCCAGCTGCTCATCTTTATAGTTTGTATGGTCCTCTATGGGCATCACAATGACGCGGCGTTTCATTTTTGGAGAGGGGTAATTGAAGGCAATGAGCGGCATCATAGGTATATAACCCATTCCCGGAAGTACACCCATCTGGTATGGGTAGACCATCTGGGGGGCTATACCTTTCTTTTTCAGTTCTTCCTCGAGTTTGGCAATTCTCCGCTCAAGTTCTTCTCGTTCTTTCTTGCTTGCAAAAGAACCGGACATGAGGGATTCCCCGAGTCCTGGTGAATACTGGTCTTTCCTTACCCACACATATTCTGGCTCATACGGGGTCAGCTGGTATCTCCTGTTCCGTGTATAGATATACTCTATTCCATCAATAAGTTTGATGTCCCCGGGTTTTGCTTCGCTTTCTTCAATCTTTTCTCCCCTGTCTACCCTTTTTTCGTCCTTTTTCTGCGCCTGTGCCGGAGGAGGGGTATCTGTCTTCTTCTTTGTAAAGGGTATATAGCTACAGGAAAAAAGGGAAAGGGCAAGACAGAGTGCTATCCATTTACGCATTTGTGAATTATACGGTAATAGCCTGTGAATGTCAAAACAATTTGGTCTAATGTAAGCATCTCTTTTTCCGTGATAGGATTCAATTCAGGCTGCATGTCGGATAAACTCCTTTCGCCGTTGCTGCCAATAGGTATCCCACTCACCATTGAGTTTCAAAAGCCTGAGTCTTAATAATG